>ENA-OSEO01000459-OSEO01000459.1-sediment-metagenome-genome-assembly--contig:-NODE-459-length-102816-cov-6.018756_pt1 | contig 102816 bp, 92 predicted proteins | sample MGYA00237883_ERZ534232 | MGnify/ENA metagenome assembly ERZ534232
AGCATACCACGGCGCGCCGGGTACAACACCGACGGACGAGGCGTTCTGCTCACCGACCCGGTCAAAATGCGCCCGCGCTATAAAAGAATTCACGAGACGGACTACTATTTGTCCATACTGCGCGGTTTGGGGCTGCAAACCGGGGCATCGGATCTTATACTGAAAGTGGACGAAGAGAGCGTCCAAAAAGCGCGCCGTGGTTTGGCGGCGTTACAGGGCGCGGCCGGTCCTCTGGTGGTCGTGGCGCCGGGCGCAACGTACGGTTCGGCCAAAATGTGGCCGGCGGATCGTTACGCGGCGCTCATCGGCAAATTCAGACAGACCATGGACGCTCGGATCGCGCTGCTGGGCGGGCCCAAGGAAAAGGAGATCGGCGACGAAATTCTGAGCGGCGCGCGGCCCGGCGCGGAAATCAATCTGTGCGGAGAAACCCGGTTGCTGGAGGCCGCGGCTTGGATAGAACTCGCGGATGTGTTTATCAGCAACGATTCGGGGCTCATGCATGTGGCGGCGGCTTTAGGCCGGCCGCAGGTGGCCATATTCGGCTCCACCGACCGGGTCACCACCAGCCCCAGGAACGTGCGGGCCCGTATGGTGTACAAGGAAACATCGTGCGCTCCCTGTTTGAAGACCGTCTGTCCCACTGATCACCGTTGCATGGATCGCGTCACGGTCGAGGATGTGTATGCGGCGGCCAAAGAGGTTATGGAGGAAAAGGTATGACGCGCCCCGCTGTTTTCCTGGACCGGGACGGCACGATTAACGAAGAAGTCGGCTATGTGAACCACGTATCGAGGTTTATTCTGCTGCCGGGAGCCGCGGAAGCCGTGCGGCTGCTCAATACGGCGGGCATGGTGGTGGCCGTGGTCACGAACCAGTCCGGCGTGGCGCGCGGATATTTTCCCGAGTCCCTGGTGAAGGAGATAAACGAGCTGATGCGGCGTGAGCTGTCGGCTCAAAAAGCGCATATTGACGGTTTTTACCACTGTCCCCATCATCCCGAAGGCGTGGTGGAGCCTTATAACGTTGTGTGCGAATGCCGCAAACCCAAACCCGGGATGCTGCAAAGGGCGGCCGCGGAGCTGGGTATCGATCTGGAACGGTCATATATGGTGGGGGACCGCCTGAATGACGTCACCTTCGGCCAAAAGGCCGGTTTGAAGGGGATCATGACGCTAACCGGCTACGGAAGGGGAGAGGCGGAATATCTGATGCGCGCAAGCGGCGTAGAGCCGGACTATATCGCGGAAAACCTGCTCGAAGCGGCGCTTTGGATCATCCGGGATATGGAGGCGGGTCTGACGCGGGCATGAGGATTTTAATCGTCAAGCTCAGCGCTATCGGCGATGTGGCGCATTCGCTCCCGGTCCTCTCCGCGTTGAAAAAAATGTATCCGGACGCGGAAATCGACTGGCTGGTGGAGGAAGCCGCTTCAGGGTTGATCCTGGGGCATCCCGATCTTCACAGGATTTTCATATCCCGCCGCAAAAGCTGGCTGAAGCGTCTGAGGCGGGGCGACATGCGGCCGCTGCACGAATGGAGAACGCTGATCCGGGAAGTGCGGGCAAAGCCCTACGACCTGGTGATCGATCTGCAGAACCTGGCCAAAAGCAGCTTCTGGGTGGCGCTGGCCAGAAGCGCGCGCAAGCTGGGCTTTTGGGGCACGGCGGAATACGCGTATGTCCCGTTGACCGAAAAAGTGGGGCCGGAGGATTTCAATCTCCACGCGGTGGACCGGTATCTCACCTTTATAAAATATCTGGGCGGGGATTCGTCCCGGGCCGAGTTTTCCATTCCGGCGACGGAATCCCATATGCGGCGGGCCGCAGCCTTGCTGGGGCGCGGCGCTCAGATAAAGGGAGAGCCCTGGGTCGCCATCCATCCGGTGGCGCTGTGGGACACCAAAATGTGGAAACAGGACAGCTTTCGGGAAGTGGCGCGCCGTCTCGGCGCCGAATTTCATATGAACGTGGCTTTTACCGGCGGGGCCGCCGATCGGGACTATGTTGAGGAAATCATCACCGGGCTGGAACCCAAACCCCTGAACGCGTGCGGTAAAACGGATTTGCTGGAAACTGCCGCGCTGTTCAAGCAATGCGCGCTGGCCATCACCACGGACACCGGCCCCATGCACGTGGCCGCCGCCATGGGGACGCCGGTGGTGGCTCTGTTCGGACCCACCGACCCCGCGCGTACGGGCCCTTACGGCTCCGGGAACGTTGTGGTCAGGTCGGGGGCTCGGTGCGCTCCCTGTTTCAAGAAAAGCTGCGCGACCAGGGAGTGTATGGAAAACATCACACCGGAAATGGCGCTCAAAGCCGTTCGGACCAGGCTTGCGGCCCTGAAATGACGGCGAGCCACGGAAAGGGTATCCCATGGCCATAGACAAGAAATTATTGGACATCCTCGCCTGTCCAAAGTGCAAGAGCGAGGTTCGATTGAACGAATCGGGTGACGGTTTGATCTGCGATACATGCAAGCTTCTGTATGAAATACGTGACGACATCCCCATTATGCTCGTTGACGAAGCCAAGCCGCTCAAATAATGCTGATTTCTGAGATCAGAACAAGAAGGGCAGCCTGAACCATGACCGGACTTCCGCCGGGCTTCCGAATCCCCACTCTCTCCATCGCCATTGTCACGCATAATGAAGAGGCGAATATCGGGGATTGTCTGGACAGCGTCAAATGGGCTGACGATATCGTGGTGGTCGATCAGTTCAGCGATGACCGGACCGTGGATATCTGCCGGGCCTGCGGCGCCAGAGTCTATCAGGAACCGTGGAAGGGCTTCGCCGGTCAGCGCAACTCTGCCATTGACAAGACCACCAACGTCTGGGCGCTTGCGCTTGACGCCGATGAACGGGTGACCCCCGAACTGGCCTTTGAAATGGCGGAGAAGTTGATCGAGGGGACGGATAACGTGGGATTCGGGATACCCTACCAGAACTATTTCCGGGGCTCCTGGATACGTCACGGCGGTTGGTATCCCGACTATCATCTGCGTCTGTTCCGCAAGGACAAGGGCCGGTTCGAGGAGCGGGAACTCCATGAAACGCCTGTTCTGGACGGCCCCGTGGGCAAGATGCGCCAGCCGCTGAAGCATCTGGCCTACCGGGACGTTTCGCATTTCACCCGCAAGATGGATTCTTATTCGACCCTCATGGCCCGGCAGTATTACGGCGAGGGCAAAAGAGCGGGGGCCTGGACCGGCTTTTTTCACGCCTGGTACACGTTTTTCTCCATGTACGTTCTGCGGGGCGGGTTCCTCGACGGCGTCAACGGGCTCATCCTGGCCTATCTCTACGGCGCCTACACCTTTCTGAAATACTCCAAACTCATGGAACTGATTCAGTCGGAAAGCGCATCGTCATGAAAATTCATTCAGCGCCCGGTTTCTCCACGGGCCCGGCCGGTTTCAGCGCCCCATGAAAATCGCGCTCATCCGAAAACATTACACCGACTTCGGCGGAGCGGAACGTTATGTGGCGGCCCTGCTCAAAACCCTTCTGGAGCAGGGGCATGACGCGCATATTTTCGCCCAAACCTGGAACAGCGATCAGAGCGCGGTTTTTCACCGAGTAGCGGTTCCCAAGGGGATTAGCTTTCTGGAAGTGACGCTGTTCGCCCGCCGGGTTGGGGCCATGCTCCGGGAAATGGACTATGATGTCATCCACGGGTTTGAACGGACCTTTTACCAGGACATCTATCGCGCGGGAGACGGCTGCCATCGGGAATGGCTGGAGCGCCGGCGGGTCGCGGACAACCTGTTCAAGCGCAACACCTACCTGTTAAATCCCCGTCACCGTGTGATGCTGAATCTGGAGCGCAAAATCTACCAGGACCCCCGGTTGAAGTTCGTCATCGCCATCAGCAAGCGGGTCAAGGAAGAGATCGTGCGGCACTACGGGTTTCCGGAGGAGAGGATTAAGGTCATCTATAACGGACTGTACCGGTCCGCGCAGGAACTGCGAGGCGCCGCCGGCCTGCCGCAGGGGTTCGATCTGAGGCCGGACGAAAAAATGGTTCTGTATGTGGGATCGGGTTTTGAAAGAAAGAACCTGGCCACGGCCATCAGGGCGCTGGCGCTCATACGCGAGCCGGATGTCAGGCTCTGGGTTGTGGGCAGAGACCGGCAGACGCCCTACCGCCGGTTGGCGGACAGGCTGGGGTTGCGGGGCAGGGTTGTGTTCGCGGGACCGCAAAGAGATCCAGTGCCGTTTTACAACAACGCGAGCGCTTTTGTGCTGCCAACCCTCTATGAACCGTTCGGAAGCGCCTGCCTGGAGGCGTCGGCGTCCGGCCTGCCCGTGGTGACCACCCGGATGGCCGGGTTCTCGGAACTGATAGAGCCGGGAGTGACCGGGTTTATCGTCGAAGACCCCATGAACGCCGAAGAGGTGAGTCATGGTATCGCATCGGCTCTGGCCCTGGGAAAAATAGATCCGCCCGCCTATCCGACCATAGAAGATAACGTGCGGGAGGCGCTGGAGCTGTATCACGCGGTGGCCGGATGATCGGCGTCCGGGCCCCCTGGTTCCGGAGAAGATTTCCTCCATTTTTGACTTCTCTCAAATCAAACTTTACACTCCTTAAGGGCATGTGCTAGTTTTGTGAAACTTTTGCCCTAATTCTCACTTTTTTACAGGCATGCATGGTTTGCGAAAGTAAATCGGAACTTTCAAATTCGTAGCGCAAAAGAAGGAATAGAAATCAAGGAATATGGCTGCGCCGGTTCTTGGAAAATTGGACTCCTGGGGGATAATCAGAGTAGCGCTGACAGGGATTCTGGCCCTGGGCTTGTTCACCGATCAGAATTCACTGCGCGATCTGGCTCTGGCCGCATTGGGAATGTTTATCATCTACCGGGCGGCCACCGCGCGGGAACGCATTGTGCGGCCTGTTCCACTGGAGCTTCCGATCATTCTTTTCGGCTGCGCCATCCTGCTTTCATTGCTCACCGCGGTTGACCTCGCCTATTCGGCCAACGAATTCAGAAGTGAATTTATAAGAAATGTCGGGCTGTTGTACATTGCCATCAATTGCGTGAGATCGGAGCGTGAAACCAAAATTATTTACGCCCTGCTGCTGGCGCTGGGCGTTGCGGCCATGCTGTACGGCATAATCGATTTTTTCATGCGCGACGGTTCACTGACCGCCTTCATGCCCTACCGGGCGCGTTCATTCTTTGACGATTTTCAGTACTTCGGGGCTTTTCTCACGCTTATCGCGCCGCTCTTCCTTCTGCTTCCCCTGTGGCGGCGGTCCCTCGCCCCGTGGGTTATCTTCCTGTTTGCGCCGCTCATCGGATTCTCCGCCTACATTACCTACGCCCGATGGGTCTGGATCGTGTTTTTTCTGGAACTCAATATATCTCTTTTACTGTGGCTGCGAAAGAAATGGATCGTGCTGGTCGTCATCCTGGCGGCTATAGTTGTCTCTCTGTTCATGCCCGGCCATATCTGGCGGCACGCGCTCAGCTCCGAGCGCGTCAAGAGTTCCACCGAGGCGCGTCTTATGCTGTACAAGTTTTCTTTTGAAAAGGTCGCCGACCACCCCTTTCGCGGCATCGGGTTCGGCCGGGATTCCTTTAAAAGGGCGTACGCCGATTTTGTGCGGGAGCACATAAAAACCATGTGGCACGCCCATAACACGTATGTAAATATTCTTCTTCAGCTCGGAATACAGGGCCTGGCCGCCTTTCTGTTCCTATGGTACCGCATTATGAAAACGTGGTGGCCGGGGAAAACATCAGGCGAGGAAGACCCCTTCATACGGTACGTTCGCCTGACGGCCTTTGTTATGATAGGGGGGTTTTTCCTTCGCAACATGGGAGACGATTTGTTCGTGGATACACCCCTTAATATTTTCTGGCTTATGCTGGGTTTATCATTCCCACTGCTGTCTTACGCCCGCGAACGGCGCGAAGTTCTTGCGGGGCCGAAGTAGAAGAGTAACCCGCGCCCGTTTCAGACGCGCAACGTACCGGAGAAGACCGGGGTTGCCGCCATTACGCGTCTGATAACGATTTTTTTTACACGAAAGAGCGTTACGAACGCTTGCAAGTTAGGCGCGGTCAGGGTAGACAGACCACTTAATTTCAGCGCAAAGGCGAATGTTTTGGGATTGTGGAATAAACTGGTTCTGGCCGGAGCTATTACTTACTTTAATAGAAAAAAATACGTAGAGTCACTTATTCCTTATGCGAATCTGCGCTCCGACCGAATAAGTAAGGTATTGCTGGTGTCGAACACCGCTATCGGCGACACGTTGATGTCGACGCCGGCCATAAGAGCCGTCAAGAAAACTTTTTCCCACATTCAGGTGGGACTCGTGTATCATGTCCGGAATGAATTGCTTATTCGCCACAACCCGTACATCGATATTTCACATGAATATAAGAGCAAGTTCTACGGGATGAGGTCGCTGATAGAGGAGATCAGGGAGCAGAACTACGATCTTGCGGCCATTCTGCACGGCAATGACCCCGAATCGCTGCCCATGCTTTATCTCGCGGGTATACGGACCATAATCGGAACCGCCGAAAGCAAATTCAAGTTCCTGACGTCCGATCCGCTCCCGACCGACAATCCGTATCAGCATACTATTGAAAAGCGATTGAATTTCGTTCGTCATTTTGGGGCCCAAAGTGACGGATATTATATGGACTTTTTTATACCCACGGAACAAATGGCCGTCTCGCAGCGGATTATCGAGGAGAGATTCGGTTCCTCCGCCGGCCCGATCGTGGCGTTTCATCCCGCCGGGTCGGCCCCGTATAAGTGGTGGCCCGCCGAGCGCTTTGTGGAGATTGCGGACAGGCTTTGGCGGTCATACAAGGCCAGGATTATGGTGGTTTGCGGCTCCAAGGAATCCGAGCTGGGAGAGGCCATCGTTGAAAAAACCGCGGCGCCGGCGTTCAGTACGAGCGGCAGGTATAATTTGATGGAAGTGGGAGGCCTGCTGAGCAAGTGCGCTTTGATGATTACCACGGACAGCGGCCCCATGCATATGGCGTTCGCTCTCAAGGTTCCCACCCTGGCCCTCAGCGCCGACCATCCGTCTCGAATAGGGCCATACGGAATCGATGACGCGGTCATGCTGTATCATAAGGACGGGGTTTGTTTGGAGCCGGTTTGTCTGAAAAAGAGATGCCCGGCCAACAGGTGCATGCAAGCCATATCGACCGACCATGTTTTCACTGTCATTACCGGCCAATTCGGCAAATATCTGGGGTAAACAGGGAACAAAAAGAAAAAAACGGCTTTCCTTGTGCGACCCAAGCGGGCATTTTTTATTTTAAGGGTCACTTGAGCTAATAATAATATCCGTTTATATAATAATAGGAAATTATTTAATTATATACAAAATCCCATGACTTAAAGGCGGCGCCCGGCGGTAAAAATCGGACGGGCGGCGGGCGACATGACATATGGCCATTGTGTTAAAGCCAGAATTAATGTAAGCTACTCTGTATCAGTCGGCTACAGACGACGGAAGTCTATGAAAGTTGATTTCTGTGAGCATACCTCGAAATGCTTTAAAAGTTATGCTGATTTATAGTGTAATCGGCGCAGATGAATCGATGGTCGAGGAAGCGGAGGGAGTTCTTCAAAAGCAGTTTGGCGAAATCCGCCTTAAAAGCGGTCTGTTGGCCTTTGATCGGACCCGTTATTACGAAAAGGAAATGGGGGCAGCGCTGGTAAGGCGTTTTGTGGCTTTTAACGATCTCATCGACCCTCGACGCATCGTAAGAATCAAGCTGTGGAGCAATGAAGCCGAGAAAGCGTTCGCCGAGGATGGTAAGAGAAAGATTAACTACGATCCGGGTTACATCAGCCCTGAACGACTGATACTGGCTACCGGCAAGAATTTTACACACCGAGTCTACCTGGACCACGGTATATACGCCGATCTTACGCTCATGTATTATAAGAAGTCGTTTCAGCCTCTGCAGTGGACCTACCCGGACTACGCCGATGAAGTGGTGATTGATTTTATGAATAGCGTTCGCAATGAATATATGGCGCGTTTGCGGGAAAGTGAGTTCAATTGATGAAAAGCATGACCGCTTTTGCCCGCTCCGCTTTTGCTTTGAATGGTTCTGAATATTCTCTCGAAATCCGCTCGGTAAACAGCAGGTATCGGGAGTTCTCCTTTCGCGCCCCATCGCCCCTAAGAGAGCTTGAGGACCGCGTCAGGAACGTTATATCCCAGCGTATTCATCGCGGCAGAATTCAGATGAATGTGAGCCGCGACGCTTCGTCCAGCCAGACGGTTGACGTTGATGTAAACCTGGATCTGGCTCGCAAGTACAATGACGCCCTCCATCAGATAAAAAGCGAAGTCGGGGTTCAGGGCGAAGTGAACATTTCCGTTCTATCGGGTTTGCCGGAATTATTCTCGATCCGCTGGCCAAAGGCGGACGAAGAGGAGATCTGGCGGCAGTTTGAGCAGGTCCTGAAAGACGCTCTGGACTCCTTCATTGAAATGCGCGCCGGAGAAGGACGATTTTTAAAAGAAGATCTCGTCAAACGGATCAAGGACATCGAATCCTTTATTAATCAAACCGAACAGCTGAAGGATGGTGTGCTGGAAACCTACGCGCTCCGTTTGACTGAACGTGTGAAACAGTTGACCAACGGAATGGAACTCGATGAACAACGGCTATTGATGGAAATCGCCGTTATGGCGGAACGATCCGATATCACCGAGGAACTCGTACGAACACGAAGCCATTTGGAACTGTTTAACGCGACGCTGGCCAATAAGGGGCCTATCGGCAGAAAACTTGAGTTCATCGTACAGGAACTCAACAGGGAGATTAACACGATAAGTTCGAAAGCAAACAACGTCGAGATTTCGCAGCTTATGGTTAACGCCAAGAGTGAATTGGAAAAAATCAGGGAACAAATCCAAAATATCGAGTGAAGAGGTGAATGAATGGCAGGAAAATTGTTGAACATCGGATTTGGTAACTCCGTGGTAAGCGGTCGTGTAGTCGCGATTGTGTCGCCCAGTTCCTCGCCCATGAAGCGGTTACGCGAAGAGGCGAGAGATGAGAAACGGCTGATCGACGCCACGCAGGGACGGCGGACGCGGTCGATCGTCATAACCGACAGCAACCATGTGGTTCTTTCGGCGGTTCAGGCTGAAACCATAGCGCAGCGCTTCAATTCCGACGCTCTGGGCAAGGATTTTGGTAAGGAGGAGGATGAGATCGGCGAAGAGTAATCTTTTCGTCGTATCCGCGCCGTCCGGGGCGGGTAAGACAACGCTCTGCAGAGAACTGGTGTCCATCACCGAACGGCTTTATTATTCGGTGTCATTTACCAGTCGTCCTCCACGAAAGAACGAGGAAAATGGGAAGGACTATTTTTTCGTCTCCCGGCCCGAATTCGAGGCGATGATTCGTGACGATCGGTTTGCGGAGTGGGCGGAAGTTTACGGCAATCTTTACGGCACGGCCCGGCATACCGTGGACCAGTCGATGGAAGCGGGGAACGATGTCCTTTTCGACGTGGACATCAAGGGCGCTCGGCAACTCAGGGACGCCTATCCCCATGCCGCGCTTATTTTCGTCATCCCTCCGTCCATTTCCGAACTGACACGTCGCCTGAGGAACAGAGGCCAGGATAGCCCCGAGGTCATGAAGGCTCGCGTGGAAAAGGTGAAAAGCGAATTAAGGGAATTGGATCTTTATGATTATGTGGTTATTAACGACCGTTTCGGAGATGCTCTCTCTGGCCTACAGGCCATAGTAATTGCGGAGCGATCCAGGAAACGCCATTTCGAAAACCGCATACAAGCGCTTTTAGGCGAGCCTGAACCGGAATTTATAAAATAGGCGAGGTTTGTGGTTCCCACGCCACATTCAACGCTCAAGAATAACGAGATCACGACGCCAAAGAACCGCACAGGTTCTTTGGCGTTATTGTAAGAAGACATGGAGCGGGGCGGCAATGGACGACTATATAGGCGGAATCAACCCCATCCGGGAAGCTCTCAAGGCCTCCCAAACACGCATACAGAAAATATATCTTGTTCGTGGCGGAAAAGGAAAGCTGGCGGTAATCCGGGAGCTGGCCAGGGAAAGCCACATACCGGTGACCGAAAAGGAACGCCGGGATCTGGACAGGATGGCGCCCGGCGTCGTCCATCAGGGAGCGCTGGCGCTGGTCAGCCCCGTTGCGTTGATGGAGGTCGAGGACCTGTTCCAATCCCCTGAGTCGGCTCAAAAGATATCTCTCCTGCTGATACTCGACAATATTGTCGATCCGCAGAATCTGGGCGGTCTGATACGTTCGGCCCATGTCGCCGGGGCCGACGGGGTAATTATGGCCCCCCGCAGATCGGCGCCGATCACCGCCGCCGTGACCAAGGCGTCGGCCGGGGCTGTTGAGCATATTGCCCTGATTATAGCGCCAAATCTGGCCAGGTGTATCGATGATCTGAAAAAAAGAGGCTTCTGGGTCGCCGGCGCGGACGATTCCGCCACCCAGCCGCTGTATGATCTGGACTTCACCGACAAGACCGCCATTGTAATCGGTAATGAGGGAACGGGTATGCGAGAGCTTACCCGAAAGAAGTGCGACACCCTTTTTCAAATTCCCACCAAAGGCGTCATCCGATCTCTGAACGCGGCCGCCGCGGGCGCGGTGGCTCTTTTCGAAGTAGTCCGGCAGCGATACACGGCCAAATGACGGGGGGCCTGTTCCCGGGCGGTTCCGTCAAGCGCGGTTCACTATGCGGTGAAAGCCGCTTCCTTCCATGAGCTGTTTGGCTTAAATTCAGCGGTCGTCAGGTTCGGTTGATACATCCGGCTTGTTCGCGCTGAGCGCGCGTTTGAGGAAATCGATCATATGCTCGTGGTGGGTGCCGGGCCAGTAAATCCTCTTGCAAGCCTGGCAGGAGTAGAATACGGGTTGCGTCGCGGCGACATAGTCAGGCGCGTTCTCGCGGGCCTGTTCCTTTGTAATCCGAACGAGCGGCTGGTTGCAGCGCATACAGCGCAGAAAGGCTGAGCCGGGGTCGTACCGAATATGGCCCGAGGCGCTCAACTGCCGCAGCTGATCCTCAAGCCGGTCGTATTTAATGAAGATCGCCCGTTCAGGGGGCAGCTCTTTGATCAGGCGGGTGTCACGGGTCAAAATAACCCTGCCCTCGGCAAGAACCTGCCGTACCTCCTGTTTGTCCAATCTCGCGCAGTATATTGTGTCAAAGCCCAGCGCTCGCAGCCATTTAGCCAGTCGTCCCAGCATTCTGTCCGCGGCGAACGTCACTTAAGCTCTTTTTCCTCCCTAAAATAGGAAGGCGGCTTGACGTCGAACTGCTCCGGGGTCAGGGGAGGGTTGAGCATGAACTGCTCGTTACGGAAAGAAACTTCCACATTCTTGCCGGGAATATGTATGTATACGGAAAGCGGAATGTAGATGTCTTCAAAGAGTTGATATTGCCGGAAGCGCGCGGAGTAATCCAGATAATCCAGTGTCTTCAGTTCAACATCCTTAACCAGGTACGGCGGTTCCAGGGTTGTGGTGAGGTAGTGAATGTTTTGGGAAATCCCCCGTTCGTTTATGATGAATTCCGTCTCATTGTCCCTGGGCCGTTTGATTTCACGTATGGTGGGGTTTGCGACCATGGGGACGTTTCCGACCGGGAAATAGGTAAAGAAATCCGTAGTCAGCCAGACCGTGTCCGTCAGGTTAAATTCACCGTCGCGTAGTTCGGATCGTGAATAAAGTCCGGTCCGGAAATCTATTTTGGTCACCACATTCTCATTTCCGGAAATGGTCAGAATGGGCTGGTTGGACGGTGTGGAGATTTGCACAAAAAAGAAGTTCGGGGGAATTGCGGCCACGGTGTGCCGTCCACGATATTCGGTTCCCCGGACCCGGATGATAATTTCACCCCGGGTCGCGTAGGACTCGATAACGGTATTACGCCACTCTATCCCATCCAGCACCTGTTTTGAAATGGGCTGCGCGGAGGTGGAACGAACCGCTTGGGGACCGCCCGAGCATCCCCAGAAGGATAATAGAAATAGGAATAAGCCAAACGCCGCCAGAATTTTGCGCGAAAATATTTTTAACATGAAGGCTCAACCGAGAAAGCGCGACCGGCGCCAATTAAGCGAGAGCTCCGTCTCTCAACGTCAGGCGCGACCACATGAAAGATTTTGTCCCAAGGCTTGATTTCAAAGGCTTTTCTTCAAGAAGCTGTATCTTGCGTTTGATTTGTTCCTCTTTATCTGGGTCCGGCTTATTCTTTAAGGCTTTCTTATATATCTCCAGAGCCTTTTGGGTTTGTCCGATTTTCAGGTAGGCGTCTCCCAGGTGTTCAAGGATGATGGGATCGTCGGACGCCAGTTTCGCCGCCTTGTGCAGGACCTTCACCGCCTGTTCATAGTCGCCTTTTTTATAAAGCGCCCAACCCAGACTGTCCATAATGTATCCGTTGTTCGGCTTTTGCTTCAGCGCCTTCCGGATCATCTTTTCCGCTTCATCGAGATTTATACCCCGGTCCGCGTAACTGTATCCGATGAAATTCAGGGCGTTGGCGTTGTCCGGATCGGTTTTCAAGATCGTGCGCATGGGTTCGAGGCTCTCATCGTAACGTTTCATTTTGTCATAGATGATTCCCAGCTGAAAGAGAAGGTCGACATCGTCGGGCGACTTCTCGAGCCCGTCGAGCGTCACCATCTCAGCCTCTTCCAGGCGACGCAGCTCACTCAGGACACTGGCCAGGCTCAGATACAGTTTGGGGTCGTCGGGGTTCTTGGCGATAGCCTCCCGCAACGCCTGGGTAGCCAGTTCGGGCTCGTTCCGCTTTTGATAGATATAGGCGATCTGCTTGATCGCGCTGGCGTACACCTTGGAGTCGGAAGGGATCATTTTCAACGCTTCAAGGGCCTGGTCATATTTTTTTAATTCGCTCCACACTATGGCCAGGAAGAAAAGCGACTCCCAATCGTTAGGGTCCTGGTCGGCGATTTTACTGAAAATCTCCTCCGCCTGTTTGAAGTCGCGGTAATCCATGTATATCAAGCCGATACGCTGCATTACCCGTTTGTCCTGCCCGCTCTCGCGAATCAGATCGTTGAATACCGCTTCGGCGCGCTCCGGCTTTTTTTGGTTCAGATAAAGTTCTCCGAGCTTGATATACGGAAGCAGGTTTCGGGGATGCAAACGGATCAACTCTTCGTAAAAGGAAAGAGCCTCTTCCTCTTGGCCGGTCTTTTCGTAAATTTGTACGATGTCCTGAAAGGCGGGTTCGAAAAAGGCGTGATTAAGCAGCACATAGCGTAAATACTCAAGCGCCTTGTCGTATTGTTCCAGCTCTTTATAGACTCTGCCGAGGTAATAGTAGCCGGTGGCGGAACCCGGAGCCAGCTCCTTGTATTTCAGAAAATAGGAAAGGGCCGTCTTGAAGTCATCATCCTCGGCGGCTATTGTCCCCAAAAAGAGGAGCGCCTCTTTTTGTTGCGGATCTATCTCAAGAATCGCCTCATACTCCGCCTTGGCAAACGCTCTTTTTTTCTCCGCGTTGAAGATGCTGGCCTTTATCAGACGGGCGCGGACGTTCCGGGGATCGTTTTCGATGGCTATGTTGATAAACTGAAGAGCCCTCTGTCGGTTGCCGGCTCGAAAATAGATTTCCGAAAGCTCCTGCGGCAGAAGCGAGGATTCCGGGTCAAGTTCAAAAGCCTGTTTCATGGCGTCGATCGCGCCCTGCGTATCGTTCTGCAGCAACGCTTCCTGCGCCAGCATATAGTAGTAGTAGACGCCCGGCTCATGGGATACGGGCCCCTCGATTTCCTCCGCCTCAAGGTCAAGCTGAGAAAGGGGCGTTGTCTTTTCTTCGACCGCAGGCGAAGGCGAAGGCGCGGCTTCCGGTTTTGGGTTGTTTGTGGGAACTGATACGCAACCGGAAACCATTAAAATGGTAAACGCCAAAAATGTGGAGAGCGCTAATTTTTTCATTCTTTTGAGTGTTTCCAACACCTGTTCCAGCGCTTGCGCGCGGAAGCCTTTACAGCCGACCGATTACGGCCGGTCTGAATTGATTGATTGATCGTCCCAGCGCCTCTCGCGCCACGGCCAGCATGTCATCCTTGTCTACGGCCAAGCTGCCTGAGATATTGGCATAATTTGATATATGGTCACTCACCAGCATCCCCGACCCGGTAAGCGGTTCAATGAGTTCAATGACTTCGCGAATCGCTTGATGAGGGTCAAGTAGTTTGAACGCGCCTCTGAAATAGTCGTCGCCGAGCGGCGTGTTCGGCTGCGGCGTATACGTTCTCAGGCGTATGAATTCAGGGTCGATGGCGTTCAAAACCCGCGCGGAGGCGCGGGCGTGCTCCAGGGATCGTTCCTGCCCGGCCACGCCGACCAGATAGTATTCGCTCTGTTCCATGCCGGCTGCGCGAATCATCCGGCCGGCTTGAATTATTTCTTCCGCGGTTGTTCCCTTGTTGATGCGCCGCAGCGTTTCATCGTCTCCGGACTCCATACCCGTGTGGATTCGCATCAACCCCGCCCGGCGAAGCTCGCGAAGGTCCTCCGGCGACTTCTTGACGATATATTTGGCTGAGCCGTAAATGGTCACCCGTTTGAGGTTCGGGAAAAGCTCATAAGCGTATTCAATTACTTCCAGGAGGCTCCTGGTTTTCATGAGAATGGTGTTGCCGTCGGGCAGGAAAAGCGAACGCGCGCCGGCGCCGTAATAGCGCCGGGCGTCTGCCATGTCCTTCTTTATTTCCTCCACCCTGCGGATGCGAAAACGCTTGTCCTTATACATGCCGCAGAAGGAACACTTGTTATGAGGGCACCCTATCGTGGCCTGTATGAGCAGGCTGTCCGCTTCACTGGGCGGACGGTACACAGTTCCTTCATATCTCATGGGCCTTAGGCGTAGTCCTGTTTTATTTCCGGGGCCTGCTGCTCAAGATATTCGCGAATCTTCTTTAGAAGCCTGGCCTGTATTTGTCTCACCCGCTCTCTGGAAATGTCGTATTTCTCACCGATCTGCTGAAGCGTGAGCGGTTCTTCCGCCAGCAGCCGGTTATCCATGATCTCCAATTCCTTGTCCCTGAGCGTTTCACGGAATTTCATCAACTGATCATGGAAGCGCTGCTTCAGTTCCAGTTCGGCTATTTCTTCATCGACATCCGGTTCAAGGGACGGCAGGAAGTCCTTGTGCTCGTCATCGCTGTCAACCTTGACCGGCGCTTCCAGCGAAAGATCCCAGCTCCGCAGCCGTTGATCCATTTCCATTATTTCCTCGCGTTTGACATCCAGCGTCTGGGCAAGGAGCTTCGGAGTCGGTTCATACCCCAGGTAGGATAAACGCTCTTTCTCTTTATTGAGGTTAAAAAAGAGCTTTCGCTGTGTTTGGGTGGTGCCGATCTTTACCAGCTTCCAATTATCCATAATGAAGCGAAGGATGTACGCCTTTATCCAATATGAGGCGTAATAGGACAGCTTTGTTTCCCGGTAAGGATCGAATTTTTTGATAGCCTGCATGAGGCCGATATTGCCTTCTTGGATGAGGTCGAGCAAGTTCTGCATCCAGTATCGTTGAAAATCAAGAGCGATTTTGACCACAAGACGCAGGTTGGACGTGATAAGCCGGTACGCCGCCTCCTGATCCTGGGTTTCGTAATACCGGATGGCTAATTCCTTCTCTTCCTCGGGAGTCAGAAGCTTGTATTGATTGATCTCCCATAGGTACCGCCGCAACGGGTCGTAGGTGCTTGGCGCCTGCGATTTGAAATCGGAAACCGGCGCGCTGTCCGAGGCGATCGTTTTGGATCGAAGCGGCTCTTGTTTTGATTTATGGGAAGAACCTTTTTGTCTCATTGATGTCATTGGAACATTCGCCCGTTATGATAAGCGTCGGATTAATGGGTTCGAAGCAAGCGTTTTCTCTTCGAGACTCCTCTTATTGACTACGGCGCCGCGTGAGAGTTTATTATATATCACGGACATTTGTCGTTAGTACCTTGTTTTCCGATTAAGCGTCAACCGAAAACATCGCCGGCGCAACCGTGTCACAGTGATAGTTATTCTAACAGATTCTTGCCATCGGCTCAAATATCCGCGCCTCGATTAACAAGTTCGCCGTTTATCCTCGGAATCAGCTTCGATGACGCCATGATCCGGCGTTTTTCCGATCTTAATTGAGACCATTATAGCTCTTTTTCGTTTAGGAAGCTCTCTTGAATTGGAAACGCGGAAAAAAATACGACCCCCGGCTCATAAAAAAGCCGGGGGTCGTATTTTCGGAAGAAAGATCGTTAACCGCCAAACGAGCCGCTAAACGGTACCACGATTGTTTTGTCGTCCATTTTAAAGGTAGCCGCGCCCTCTTTCACGGAGATGGGAAAGCTCATATTGGGCGCTGCAGTCCACCACTTTTCAAGCAGATCCCAGGCGCTGACGCCTTTCTCCTTCAGCTTCATAGCTCCCGGAAGCATGAGGGCATAAAAGGTTTGTTGCGTGTCAAACATAGCGGAAACCCGCAGCTGATTGGTCTTGCCGCCGGGTATCCATTGCGTGTCCGTCGACATGACCGTATTGACGTCAAATTCTTCAAAAGCGATGGTGAATTTCAATTCTTCTAAAAAAATGGGTTCGCTATTGGGGTTTGTAATATTAAATACAAAGGCTACGGGCAAAGGGGCGCCGTTATTTCCGGCTTTTCCCTTGGTCGGCGGCACATCCTTTCCATAGTGCCAAAATCCAAAATACTGAGTTATTTCGACTGCTTCCAACTCAATAACAGGTTCCTTCATGGGGCCTGCCTTGGCGGCTGAGGCCACAGCGGGCTTTTCCATTGTTTGGCAGGACAGGAATATAGCGCCGATCACAAACATGGCGATCGTCACTACCCAGATGGGGGCCTTACGCATCTTACACCTCTCTTTCAAGATTAGGTCAACCAGCGTTTTCTTCGCTTGTAATGTTTGACATCCCGGAAGCTCTTTCTTCCTCCAACATCGGTCAGTCCCAAGTAGAAGTCTTTTATGTCAGGATTATCCCTCAACTTTTCCGCGGTGTCGTCCATGACGATCCGGCCGTTCTCCATTACATACGCGTAGGGGGCCACGTTCAGGGCCAGCTTGGCGTTCTGCTCCACCAGCAGAATGGAGATACGTTCTTCCTCGTTCAGGCGCGTGACAATGTTGAATATCTCGTGAATCAACATCGGCGCCAAACCCATGGACGGTTCATCCAGAAGTATCAGCTTCGGGTTGGTCATCAAAGCGCGGCCGACCACGGTCATTTGCTGTTCGCCGCCGCTGATGAAGCCGGCTGTTTCCGATCGTTTTTCCCGTAAGCGGGGGAAGTAGTGATACACCATCTCCAGACCTTCGCCCAGGGAACCGCCGTCTTTTCGCAGATGAGCGCCTACCTTGAGGTTTTGCTCCACGGTGAGATGCTCAAAGACCCGCCTGCCTTCGATAACCTGCACAATGCCCATTTTGGCTATCTTTTCAGCGTGCGTTTTATGAATCATCTCGCCTTCAAAGACAATGGAACCGTCCGTCACTTCTCCATCCTCATGTTTGAGAAGTCCGGATATGGCCTTGAGCGTGGTGGATTTCCCCGCTCCGTTGGCGCCCAGCAACGCTATTATCTTGCCTCTGGGCACCTCGATGGAAACGCCTTTCAATACGAGGATCACCTCGTGGTATTTCACCTCGATATTGTTGATCTGAAGTATCAGGTCTCCTGAATCCAAGAGCCTTCCTCCTTGGAAGTAAGAGGGAAAAAAGAGCGCTTTGGATTACCGAGTAATCGACCCGCGCGGATGTATCTTACCAGCCGAGCCATTCGTTGGCCCACTGGTCCGGCCAGCGCTGTTGCAGGTCCACATCGGCGACCATGTTGAATTTTCCGTCTTTCCACTGGTACACTTTCACCTTGCTGGTGGGACGATGGTCGGTTGGAGTGTAGGTGACCGGATTGGTTCCCAGCCCGAGGTTGAAATCCTTCATGGTTTCAAAGCCTTTTTTGAGGATGCCTTCCCCGGTGAGGTCTCCGGCCTTGTCAGCCCGTATCATGGCTTCCGTGGCCACCAACACATTGCACCACCCCTGGATGGTACGGATCAACCGTTTGTCTTCGGGGATGCCCGGGTTGTATTTTTTAGCGTACGCCTTGACATCGTCCATCATGGGCACGTCCATGCCGAAATAGGCGCAGGAAGCGGCCGCCATCACGCCTTCAGCGGCTTCGCCCGCCAACCGCGGCAAGTTCTCGTCCATGCCCCAAATGTTGGTGATATGACCGGCTTTCAGGCCCAGAGAGTACGCGTCGCGAATCGTGGTGGCCACGCTCATGGCGGTGTTGCCGTGCCATACGACGTCGGGCTCGAATTTCTTCATGGCCAATACCTGGCTCTTGGCGTCAAGCGCGAAGAGCGACACGTCCTGGTCTTCGCCCACTTCAAACCCTAAAAGCTTGGCCTGATCCTTGATAGCCTTGATCGGCGCGCTGCAATAAGGAGAAGCGAACATGTAGGAGCAAACCAGCCGCGGTTTGCGTTTATCCTTTTCGGCCCCCTTGGACCATACCGTGTCAAACCAGGCGGTCAAGGTGGCCCGGGCCATGGTGGAATAGTCGGCCGAATAAAAAAGGTTATAGGGAGTTTTACTCGGATCGGTGAGATGGGCCGAGTAAGAGGCGGAAATGTAGGGCATTTTGTCCTTGGCGACAGTGGGGCTCAGGGCTTCGGTGTCACCGGTTCCCCAACCTTGCACCAGCACGCATTTTAACCTTTTGAACAGGTTGTATTTGGTCAGCGCCTCCGGAATGCGGTAGCCATAGTCAAACTGATAGATTTTAATTTGCTTGCCGTTGATTCCGCCATGATCGTTAACGTAATGATAGGCCTCGGCAATGCCCAGGGCATAGTCCTTGCCTACGTCGGATGTGGCGCCGGTCATATCATTGAGCGCCCCTACCTTAACCACCTCGCCGATCGCCGATCCGGCGAATAAAAATATGGCGATGATTAAGAAACACGGAAATATAACTCGAACCCTATTTATCATTTGCTTCCTCCTCCCTGTTCTTGAGAAAACCGGACCACCTGTAATCACGCGTATTGCGCGCCAACTCCGTATCACCTCCTCTCTAGTATGAGAATGGCCAGAGGTTAAAGTAGTTCTTCATTTGCCACCAGCGGTACGCCAGCCCATACGGTTCGTACATGAGAAACACGCAGATGGCCAAACCAAACGCCGCTTCCTTGATAAATTGAAATTTCATGAGAAGATCAGGGTAGTAGTCAGCCATGGACATGGCCCCGAGGCTGAGCAACTCCATGACCACCACCATGAAAATGGAACCGAAAACCACGCCGTGAATCGAACCGGCGCCGCCGATCAGGATAACGCCGACCAGCCAAAGGGACCAGAACCAGGGGAAATGCTCGGGGCTGATGGCCGCCAGATTGCTGATCCAGAACGACCCCGCCACTCCTCCGATAAAGCCCGCCACAAAAAAGGCCGACAGCTTATAGATCACGATGTTGATGCCCATGGCCTCGGCGGCGATATCGTTGTCGCGTATGGCCACCCAGGCGCGCCCCACCTTGGTTCTGAGCAGATTGGCGACCCCGACGGTGCATAGAATCACCAAAACGCACATCAGATAATATACCTTTACATCGCTGTCGATGATCCACGGACCGATCTTGATGGTGCCGGGAGGAAGCGAAAACGCCTGGCCGCGTCCTCCTATCTGGGAAACATACTGGGTAATGATGAAGTCAACGGTAATGAACTGCGCGGCCATGGTGGTGAGAATGAGGTAAAACCCCTTGACCTTGGCTGATGGGAGGCCGAAAATGACGCTCCAAATCCCCGCCACGAATGCGGCGGCGATAATGCTGATAGGATAGGCGATCCCCATATCCAACATGACCTGGGGCCAGGGCACGTTTAAAATGAGCAGCGTCGAGGTGTAGGCCCCCACCGCAATAAACGCCGCGTGCCCCAGCGTTACCTGCCCGCAAAAGCCGATCAGCAGCTGCACGCCGAGGGCGCCCAGGATGGTGTAGCCGATCATGTTGGCGTTCCCCAGCCAATAGTCATCCAGGACATAGGGGAGCACGAAGAACATCAGGATAAAGAGCAGAATCATTTTGCCCTTTATAAACGGGGTTTGAAACCATCCCTGATCTTCCGAGTAGTTTTGATGGTATAACCCACACGGCAGAAAGGTTGTCGACATTAACCAGCCTCCTCTTCCTTAGACCCGCTCTATTCGTTCCCAACCCCAGATGCCGTAGGGTTTGAACAGGAGAAAAACCGCCATGAAGGCGAATGGGAAAATTTCTTTCACACCGCCGGGAAAATACTGATCGAGGTACGCGCCGCAGAGATTCTGCAACACACCGATAATGATACCGCCGATGATGGCGCCGGGAACCGAGTTGAGTCCTCCCAGCACCACCGCCGGTAACACAAGGAGCCCCAGGTACCCCACGGAGATGTTCAATCCGTTTATGTTACCGAGCAGGGACCCCCCCACGCCCGCGGCCATAAACGCGATGGCCCAAGCGGCGGCGTAAACAAAACGGGCGCTCACTCCCAGGGAAAGCGCCGCCATTTCGTCGTCGGCCGTGGCCTGCATGGACAGACCCCATCGGGTGTATTGGAAGAAGCAGACGAATACGCCCAGCAGGATCAGGGCGATCACAAAACTCCACAGATACACGCGGCCGATGATGAGGAAGCCTATTTTAATGGGCTCCAGAGAGAAAACCGGCGGATCGAAGACTCTGGTGTCCGTTCCCCAGACAAACTCGACCATCCCGCGGAAGAAAAAGGAAAGCCCCACCGTGACCATGATGACCGCCAACACCGGCTCTCCAATCATTCTGTCGAGGAATACGCGTTCGGTGAGCACACCCAGTATCAGTCCGATAATAAGAGAAATGACCACCGACAGGATAAACGGAACGCCCATTTCGTAAAAGGACATGGAAACATAGGCCCCGATCAGGGTCAATTCTCCCATCGCGAGATTCAACACGCCGGAGCATTTATAAATGAGCACCCAGCCCAGGGCTATCAGCGCGTAAATGCCGCCCACCATAATTCCCGTGGTCAAGGTCATTAAAAACAGCTCCATTATTTATCCTCCTCCAGGGGAACGAACTCGACCCGTAAGTCGGTTATGATGTGCGCTTCCCGCCCGTCCTCATATTTTATGACCGTGTCGATATGCACGGTGTCCGTATCGGCGTACAGAGCGTCCACGATCTGACGGTAGCGGTCCTCGACAAAGGCCCGGCGCAATTTCCGGGTGCGGGTCAGTTCGTCATCGTCCGGATCGAATTCCTTGTACAGATTGACAAACTTGTGTATGCGCGCCACCGTCGGAAGATCCTTGTTCGCCTCCATGATCTGGCTGCGCACCAGTTCGTACACCTCGGGTTTTTGTGAAAGCTCGGGATACGAAGTGTAGTTGAGTTTCTTCTCGTCCGCCCATTTGCCGGTGACGGTGTAGTCGATGCACATCACCGCCACGATATATTCCCGTTTGTCGCCGATGACCCAGGCGTCCTGGATATAGGGGCTGAATTTGAGCCGGGTCTCCAGGTATTGCGGGGAGAACGGTCTGCCGTCTCTCAGCGTCATGACATCTTTTGAGCGGTCAAACACCACCAGGTGGCCGTCTTCATCGATAAAACCCTTATCGCCGGAATACAGCCATCCATCGACCAGCGTCTTTTCGGTGGCGTCCGGATTTTTGTAGTATCCCAGAAAGACGGAGGGGCTCTTGGCGATGATTTCTCCGTCATCGGTGATGTCTATCTCGGTTCCGGGAATCGGAGTTCCCACCGTGTCGAACTTGATGTCCCCGGTGCGGTGAACCACGGAAATACCCGCGATTTCGGTTTGTCCGTAAATTTGTTTGAGATTGACCCCCAGCGCGTGGAAGAAACGGAAGTGATCCGGGCCCATGGCCGCGCCCCCGGTGTAGGCGTTGCGTATGCGGCTGAGGCCGAGATGATCCCTGAGCTTTTTCTGCATGAGGATATAGGCCAGCCAGTTCAGGATGACCCAATGAACCGGAACGGATTTCTTGTCAAATTTCAGGTTGGCCACATGGTAGCCGACCTTCGTGCTCAGAGAGTAGATTTTCCGTTTGAGCCAGGTGGAGTCGAGATATTTGACCTGAACGGTCCGGGTCCATTGTTCGTACATCCGGGGCGGCGCGAACATGACATGAGGTCCGATTTCCCGGATGTTCTCCTGCGCCACCTCCGGCTCCTCGGGAAAATTTATGGTGAATCCGACTTGCAGGCCGCAGGAAATCGACATCATCTGTTCCCCGATCCACGCAAAGGGAAGATAGGAGACAAAGTCGTCCGCTTCCGTGCAGGGATCGATGGCCATCAAGGCTGCGCCCATGCTGAGCATGTTGTGGTGGCTTAAAAGGGCGCCCTTGGGAAGCGCGGTGGTGCCTGAGGTGTAAAAGAGCAGACAGATGTCGTCCCCTGTTCCCTGCTGCGCCGTTTCCTCAAACAGGCCCGGGTGTTCGCGCTCCATTTCCCGTCCCAGTTTCTGCGCTTCCGCTATGCTGACCAGACAGGTCTGATCGTAGTTGCGCATTCCTTTCGGGTCGTCCCAGATTATTCTTTCCAGTTTTGGACATTCGTCGAAAATGGACAGTCCCTTATCGACCTCTTCCTGACCTTCACCGACCAGGAATTTGCTGTCCGAATGGTCGATGATGTATTTTACCTCCTCCATGAGGCAGTCCTGAAACAGCCATACCGCAATGCCGCCGGCGCACAGGGTGGCCATTTCGGCCCAGAGGCCTTCGGGACGGTTATCGCCGATCATGGCCACCTTGTCGCCTCGCTTCAGACCCAGCTTTATCATGCCCAATGACAGGTACTTGACGTTGTTGTAGTAATCTTCCCAGGTAATGGGGCGCCAGATCCCGAATTCCTTTTCGCGCATGGCCACTTTCTTTTTACCGTAGCGCTTGCACTTCTCCAGAAATAGCTTTGGTATGGTGAGGTCTCTCGGTATTTGCGGAGCATCCTTGGCGCTCATGCTATCTCCTTGTGGTGTATAGATCCTCTTCACCCAGATAAGCCCTTATGACTTCGGGGTTTTTCTGCACCTGTTCCGGGGTGTCGTCGGTAATCATGTTGCCGAAATTCAGGACGAATACCCGGTCCGAAATATCCATGACCACGCCCATGTCGTGTTCCACTAAAACGATCGTCACCTTCCAGCGCTTTTCTTCGTTCACGTCCAGAATAAACCGGGCCATGTCTTCGACTTCTTCGAGGTTGAGACCCGCAAGCGGTTCATCCAGAATAAGCAGGGTCGGTTCCAGCGCCAAGGCGCGCCCCAGCTCCACGCGTTTCTGCAGGCCATAGGGGAGCATACCCACCGTCTTATGGCGGATGGCTTCAATTTCCAGCAGATCTATGATTTCCTCCTCGATAAAATTCCTGTGTTGAATCTCTTCCTTTTTGGCGCGCCCCCAATACAAGGCCCCCGAACCGATACCCGATTTCAGGTGAATATGGCGCCCGAGCCGGATGTTATCCAGAACGGTCATGCCGGAGAAGAGTTCGATTTTCTGAAAGGTGCGCGAGATGCCCAGCTTTGCGCGCACGTGAGGACTGTAATGATTGATCTGTTGGCCGGCGTAGTAGATGGCGCCTTGTTGAGGTTTGTACAAGCCGTTGATGCAATTCATCATGACCGTTTTTCCGGCGCCGTTGGGGCCGATGATGGAGTGGATTTCCCCCTTCTTGACATCGAGGCTTACGCCGGCCAACGCCGCCACTTTTCCAAAGTACATATGTACATCGTCAAGTTTGAGAAGCGTGTCACCCGGCTGTTGTCCGTTTGGTCCGATCATACAGAAACCTCCGCAACACTCTGGATTAAACCAATACTATCGCTGGTCAGCCGCTATCGGGTCCGGCGGCATGCGCCACGGCGCCGTCCGGCGGGCCGTGAAGGCCGTATCCGCGCAAAGAACCCCATTCCCTTGAGCTTTCATCACCGCCACGGCGCCGGCAAGAGAAGGTTTTGGCGGCGGACCTAATATACGAAATGACCAAAGCAACGATAAGCCTAATTTGACGCTCGCGAGGACGCGCAGCCGATGCACTCGGATCTTCTCTCACGAAGCGCGCCGTGCGGCACATGAGTTTCCGCTCGACTGCGGAAAGAGATTTTTCCGTGAGTGAGGGCGCCAAAAAACGCCTTAAGTTACGAATACTTTGAGGTATCAATATAGCTGAGGTTTATTTTTCTGTCAGGATTTGCCGGCCTTGACCGGCGCTTCGGATATTTGTTCAGCCGATTTTTGAAATTTTCTCGTCATGCGCGCCCCATGACGATACGCCCTGAGAAAGAAAAAACGGCCAAACTAAGTGTTCGATCTTGACATCCCACTTATTTTTGAGTTTAAGAAGCGCTGAAAAGCATCTTTTATCTATACAAACCCGCGTTCCTTTGTCAAGAAAAAAGCCGTATAGGCTGAACATTTTGCGCTAAAAAAGCTTATATAGTTAAATACTTAAACTGTATACAATTTTTTAGGAAAATTGTATACAATGCGCCGCTAAAATCGGGATGGGAGATTCTGGGGAAGAAATATCATCTTGCCTTGTTCCAGAAAATAATCGTCCGTCATACCCGCTATAAAATCCCGCACGATCTCTTCCGGTTCCTTCCTGAGATAACCGTCGTCCATGCCCGCCAGGAAATCCTGATAGATACTCGAATGCTCGTTTGATTGGCGAAAATCATCCAGATAATAATCGAAAAGATTTTCGTAAAGCCGTCGAATTTTCCGCTGTTCGGTTTTTATCTTCGGGTTGTGGTAGATGCGGGTCCGGTTGAAATTCAGAAGCTCGCCCAAAAGCCCGCTGACCGTGGCGCTGAATCCGATGGCGTCTTTTTCCAGGCTGTTGCGGATCAGGTCATCCACAAGCGCGTATACTATGGCGCCGTTGGTGGCCCCAAGCTGTTCCTTCACCCGGCTCGGCAACTCGTCCCTGGTGATAAGGTTGAGCTGTATGGCGTCTTCAAAATCACGCCCCACGTAGCTGATCACATCACAAAGCCTTACCACGCAGCCTTCAAGCGTCGTGGGTATGAGCTGAAATTCCGGGTCCTCTGATTGGGCGTTCATTTCACGGTCCAGGTCTTCAAATGTTTTGCCTCGTTGAGGCGAAAGGCTGCGCACCAGCACTTCGCCGTTGTGGCAGAGAACGCCGTCCAGAACCTGCAGGGACAAATTCCATCCCTTGCCGTTTCTTTCAATTCTGTTCAGGAAGCGGACGCCTTGCACGTTGTGCAGGTAGGAGCGCAAACCGTATCGCCGGCAGATGTCGGACAGGATGCTCTCGCCGTCGTGGCCGAACGGCGGGTGTCCGATATCATGTCCGAGGGAGATGGCCTCGATCAGGTCCTCGTTCAGGCGAAGCAAGCGGCCGATGGTCCGGGCGATCTTGGACAACAGCTGCACGTGAATGACCCGGTGGCTGATGTGGTCGTTTCTGATGAGATAAAAAACCTGCGTCTTTCCGATGTAGCGGGTAAAGGCTTTGCTGTGCAGGATGCGGTCGGCGTCCATGGCGAAGTTCTGCCGGTGTTCGGTGTCTTCGCGAAGCTCCGGCCCGCGGCGTATGGATTCGACGCTCCGGGTGGCGAAGGGGGAGAGGAAATCCTCCTCACGTTTGTTTAGAAGCTCTTTAAGAGAAAGCAGGGGATCATGCTGATAGTCACTCATGCGCGTTTCTTAGTCCTTGGCCGAATTTTTCAATTCGCGGCCGGCTTCCTTCAACTCCTTCAAAATATTCTTGCTCCTGCGTTTTAAAACCTCGTGTGTCTGGTCTATCAGGTTTTCCGCCGCCCGTTCAAGGATCTTTTCATCCACAGGCCCGGTTTTGCCTTCTTTTGACAATTTCCACTTCAGGAGCGATTTTGTAATCTCCTGCTCGCCTTTTTTAAACAAATCTTTTATCTCTTTCATGGTATTTACCGATCCTGCTGAATGTTCACGGCTATACTTTCTATTGTAATGAACTGGGGCGAGGAGTCAACGCCGACATGGTATTGACTGCGGAGACCTCATCGGTTAAGAGCAGACATGGTTGTTGACGCGCACACACATCTGGACCTGCCTGAATTTGACAGCGACCGCGAGGAAGTCATTGAAAGGGCGCGCCAAGCGGGGCTTGTGGCCATAATCACTGTCGGTATTGATATGGAAAGTTGCAAGGCCGCGCTCGAAATAGCCCAAAAACACGACTTTATTTACTGCAGCCTCGGCGCTCACCCGCACGAGGCGCAGACGTGGAGCCGGTCCGCTCTCGACGCTTTGCGCGGCATGCTCGATCATCCCAAAGCCGTGGCGGTCGGGGAAACAGGGCTTGATTTTTACCGTAACCGTTCGCCCCGCGACGATCAGGAGCGCGCCTTCAGGGATCACATCCGGCTGGCCGTGGAAAAGAACCTCCCCGTGGTGGTGCACGACCGGGACGCTCACGACGAGACCGTGGAAATACTGAGCCAGGAGCGGGCGGACCGTGTGGGCGGCGTGATCCATTGTTTCTCCGGGGATACGGCGATGGCTCGAAGCTGTCTGGACATGGGGTTTTTCATTTCCATACCCGGAATCATAACCTTTCCCAAGGCCGAGCAGATCAAAGAAGTGGCCCGATTCGTTCCCCTGGATCGGCTGCTGGTCGAAACCGACGCCCCTTTTCTGGCGCCTGTTCCCCGCCGCGGAAAACGGAACGAATCTTCATTTGTGGTGTATACCCTGGAGGAGCTGGCCAGGGTGAAATCCGCTCCTGTTGATCAAGTTGCCGAAATAACAACCCAAAATGCTTTTAGCGTATTTGGCCTGCCTCAGAGTCTACTTCACCCGAATGCCTAACTGATCTATGTGACGTTAATTTTTGATGTTTACGTACCAATCGCGTAGCGTGGTATAGTATTATTGAGTTCATAGCTGGGTTCCCAGCTTGATATACGAAAAGGGAGAAAATGATGTTTAATCGCAAAGATGTACGGCCTGAATTGGAAAAACTTGGATTCAAGAATGTTGGCGCCATCTATTGGAACGCGTCAACTTCTATTTTATATGAAGAGGTTATACGGCGTCGTGAAGGAAACGTGGCTCATTTGGGTCCCGTGGTAGTGAGGACGGGGCATCATGTGGGGCGTTCCCCCAACGACCGGTTTATCGTCAAGGAATCCTCCAGTGAAGACAAAATCTGGTGGGGAGCGGTCAACAAGGGGATTGATGAAAACAAGTTCATGAACCTGTTTTATCGACTGCAGGCGTATTTTCAGAACAAGGATGTTTTTGTGCAGGACTGCTACGCCGGAGCCGATCCCAAATTCAAGATACCCATCCGGGTGGTCACCGAGCGGGCTTGGCACAACCTGTTCGCGCGAAATATGTTCATCGAAATGAAATCTCCGGATGAGATTCCCACCCATAATCCTGAATTTACCGTGATCAACGTTCCGCGTTTCCACGCGTACCCGGAGTTGGACGGAACAAACTCGGAGGCCTTTATCCTGCTTCACCTGGGCAAAAAGCTGGTGCTAATCGGAGGAACCAGCTACGCGGGCGAGATAAAAAAGTCCATCTTCACCGCCTTGAACTATTACCTGCCGCAGGAAGAGGTGCTTTCCATGCACTGCTCGGCCAACATGGGCGCGGATGGGGAGACGGCGTTGTTCTTCGGCTTGTCCGGCACCGGAAAAACCACCCTGTCCGCCGATCCGGACCGCAAACTCATCGGCGACGACGAACACGGCTGGAGCGATAACGGCATCTTCAATTTTGAAGGGGGTTGTTACGCCAAGGTCATTCGTTTGTCCCAGGAAGCGGAACCGGAAATTTACGAGTGCACGAGAAAGTTCGGCACCATACTGGAGAATGTCACGCTGGACTCGATTTCCCGCAGGCTGGACCTCAATGACGATTCTCTGACCGAAAACACCAGGGCGGCCTATCCCATTTCGCATATCAGCAACGCGCTTCGCAGCGGGCTCGGGGGGCATCCTGAAAACATTGTCATGCTCACCTGCGACGCCTTTGGCGTTATGCCGCCGGTAGCCAAACTCACGCCGGAACAGGCGGTGTACCATTTCTTAAGCGGCTATACGGCGAAGGTGGCCGGGACCGAAATCGGCGTAAAGGAACCTCAGGCTACCTTCAGCGCCTGCTTCGGCGCGCCGTTCATGATATTGCCCCCCACGGTTTACGCGCGGCTCCTGATGAAAAAAGTGCAGGAACACAACGTCAAATGCTGGCTCGTGAACACCGGATGGGTCGGCGACCCCTATGGAAAAGGGGAGCGCATAAAGATTGCCTATTCGCGCGCCTTCATTAAAAACATCCTGAGCGGCGATCTGGACAAGGTGGAATATGAACGCGACCCGCGGTTCAGCTTCATGATTCCCAATTCATGCCCGGGAGTGCCTTCCGAAGCGCTGAATCCCAGGAATTCCGCTCGTGACAAGGACGATTACGACAAGCGGGCGGAAAAGCTGTCTCAGGATTTTAAAAAGAACTTCAAACAGTTTGAGCCGCATGTTTCGGCGGAGATTATCGGTTCGTGCGACATTGACACCCTGTGCTCATGATCGATTGCCGGCTGAAGTGATGGCCTTGGAATAGACGCGTTTTCGATGTCCAATAAACGGCGGGTGATTCCGCGGAAAAAGCTGATCCTGGCGTCCCGATCCCCTCGGCGGCGGTCGCTGCTCCAACAGATGGGCCTCGTTTTCCATACCGCGGCGGCTGATATCGACGAGGGGGTTCTGGACGGCGAGGGACCGGACGCCTATGCGGCGCGCATGGCCGAATCCAAGGCGCGTGTGGTGGGCAGGGACAACCCGGACGCCTGGATTCTGGGCGCCGATACGGTAGTCACCATTGACGAGCGGATTCTGGGTACCCCCGGAGCCAAAGACGAGGCCCGGGAAATGCTCAGGGCCTTGAGCGGAAAACGGCATGTGGTGATTTCCGCTTACTGCCTTTTCCACCAGAAGGATGGCGTTTGCCTCGTTCGCAGCGTGGAGAGCGGCGTCGTGTTCAAAGATCTTCGGGAGCATGAAATCGAGGGATACCTCAATTCGGGCGAGCCTTTTGACAAGGCGGGCGGATACGCGGTACAGGGGTTGGGCGCCTTCATGGTGCGGGAAGTCCATGGATCGTACACCAATGTGGTGGGGCTGCCCATCTGCCAGGTTATCGAATCGATGCTCGAATTGGGCGTTATAGACCGGTTTCCTTAACAAGGGATAGAGGGGTAGAGTGTTTAAGCGCGGGGATCGGCTCTTTCGATTCCCACCTATGCGAAGAAAGGAGCCTCAATGGCGCGCCATGAGCGCCGCAGCCGGTTTTTGAGGTTGGAATATTGATCGATATCGCGACAAACGTAAAACTGGTCAGGGAACGAATCGCGCTGGCGGCCGAGAGATCGGGCCGCGCTCCCTCCACGGTCAGGCTGGTGGCGGTCAGCAAGACCAAGCCAGCCGGATTCATAGAAGCCGCCATCCGGGCCGGCGTCGAAATCGTCGGAGAAAATTACGTTCAGGAAGCGCTTCCCAAGGTGGAAGCGGTCACGCTGCCGGTCCAATGGCATTTTATCGGGCACCTGCAAACAAAAAAAGCCCGCCAGATAGTGGGCGCCTTCTCCATGATTCACTCCGTGGACAGTATAAAACTGGCCAAGGAACTGTCCCGGCGAGCCCTGGATATGCGGACGAAACTGGATATTCTCATACAGGTCAACGTGTCCGGGGAAGAGTCCAAATTCGGCGTCGCGCCTCATGAATTAGGTCCTCTTCTGGAGGAAATCGCTCCCCTGGAGGGAGTGGCGGTGAAGGGTCTGATGACCATGCCGCCATTCTTCGACCAGCCGGAACAGGCGCGGCCCTTTTTTGCCAGGCTTCGCGAACTGGCCCAATCTCTCCGGGGAAAGGTCGCGGGCGTGTCCCTGGATGAGCTGTCCATGGGGATGTCCGGTGATTTCGAAACCGCCATAGAGGAAGGGGCCACGCTGGTTCGTGTGGGGACTTCCATCTTCGGAGGACGATAGGGGCCGGTTTCCAAGGGTCGACCGGTCGGTTCAGGAAGCCGGGTCGCCCAACCCTGAACACCCGGTCCCCGCCCTGAACGGTTCATAAGACCGGCGCATTGGCTGAAAGCCCGGCTCAAAGCCGGACGCCATCACTTCTTGCTTTACCAATTCCACTGAAAACCGATATAGCCTCTATAAGGAACCCGATTCACTCAATCACGTTTTCGCCAAGAAGGGACGAGTGACGTAAGATGACGATAAATCGTAGACAATTTTTGAAATCGGCCGGTTTGGGAGCGGCCCTGATGGCGACGCCGCGGTTGGCCGGAGCCACGGCCGCAAAAGATACTCCATCAGGCGGACGAATCGCATTTGTGCAGCTGACGGATACGCACGTTCCCAAGGAGAGCGGGTTGGAACGCACGCCCAAAGTCGTGGCCGCGATCAATAAACTCTCCCTGGACTATGACATGGTCATTCACACCGGGGACATTTCCCACAGCGACGGCGATAAGGATCTCATGATCCGGGCGCGGGATATGGTTCGGTTTGACAAGAAGACCTACTACATTCCCGGAAATCACGATATCACCTTCGACCACCCGGAGAAATACGTCCCGGTATTTGAATCGGTCTTCGGTCCGGCCAATCAGACCATCCAGCCGGTGCAGGGCGTCCGGTTCGTCTTTTTCAACAGCCAGCCGTTTTCCGACCGGGCAAGTTCGACGGCTCGGGAACAGGCCTTTGAAGAGTTGAACAGGCTTCTTGATCAGCCCATGCCCACGGTGTTTTTCTGCCACGCTATCGGAGTGGATGATTTTTATGAAAACACCATGCATTCGGGCTGGAGTAAAAACACCATGGACCGGTGGACGGCGGTTATGAAGGAAAAAGGCGTCCTGGCGGTCGTGGCCGGTCATTTTCACCGGGACGAGGTTCATATCTACAACGATATCCCTTTCTACGTCGCGCCGCCCGTGGTAGGCTGGTGGGGCAGACAGTCCAGCTTCAGGCATTGGGTCTACGAAAACGGACGGCTTACCCATAGGACTATCTACGTGTGACAGCCGCCCGGGCCGCGCCATGCGCAGGGCGCCGGTCCCGGCCCGCGCGCCGGGACGCTTCGTTGGCGCCGCCGTCAGAGGGAAAGAACGGTGAAAAAAAGCAGCGGAATCCTTTTAATCATTTCGTTTCTCCTCATTGGCGTTCTGCTGCTGTGGAAGAATGCGCGGGAACTTCCACTCTTTTCGGATGATTTCCTTATCGGGCTTGCCTTCTGGATCCTCGGTTGGTGGCTGACGTTCACCTCTTCCGGAGTTTCGGTGAGCCAAAGGATATGGAGACTGGGCGGTTTGTGGTCTCATTTGGTCTACCGGGGTATGGACCGTGACGAGCGAAACGCCAAAATAGCCGAGGGCTCGCGATTTTCCGGGGTCCTGTTCATCATCTTCGGATGGCTTTTGATGACCGTGGAACTGTGGCGGGGACGATAAGGCCGGAGCGCAAAGCCTCACGTCGGGAAGCGTATAAAAAAACCGCCTGGAAAAGGTGAAAAACCAGGCGGTAAGGAGAAACGAATGAGAGGATATTCTCATTCTTTTTTTATTTTGACAACGCGACGCGACGATCCGATTAATATATATCGCATGAGAATTTAATTAGGTCCGGCCGGCCAACCTTAATCGGGTTCGAACATACCGGAAGTCATCGCCACCGGTCGCCGCGAATTCCGCAAAAGACGCGGCCGGTCGAGGCGCGCCGCCTCATTCTTTTCAATTGACCTCCAACCGTGACTCATCTTACCATAGTAAATATACTCCGTATGTGACCTCGATCCAACCTGAGGTTCTTTTCAAGTCGCTTCCTGAAAGCGCTGATTCTCCTATCCCTCTCCCTCTCCTTCTCACGCTCCCTCTGATCTGATTCCTGATTCCCGTTTTCTGTGGACACTCAGGTGTATACCGTCGGAGCGCCGCGGGTCACGGCTTCCGTGGATTGGGCCGGGATAGCGCGAAGCGGTTTTTATCTGAGCGCAAAATGAAGTGATCGGGCGAAGAAATTTCCCCCCAGCAAGAGGAGGAACCATGAAAAATCAAATGTTAAGTTACGAGACGCTACGCAAAATCACCGATGTGGTCACACATTCCCGCAATCCCGAAGAAGTCATGCTCATGATTGTTGAAGGCGTCACAACGGCGATGAGCGTCAAGGGATGTGTGCTGTTTCTCTTTAACCGCAAAATCGATGAGCTGGAAGTGGCCGCTTCGTTCGGGTTGAGTGATGAATATTTGAACAAGGGTCCGGTCAGCGCCGTCCGTTCCATCGCTCAGTCTCTGAAGGAAGGTCCCGTGGCCATTTACGATGTAAGCGACGATCCCCGGATTCAGTACCCGGAAGAGGCGAAGCGGGAGGGAATCGCGTCCATACTATCGGTGCCCATCACCCTCCATGACAACGTATTGGGCGCGCTTCGGGTATATACCGCGAAACCTTGGGAATTCACTATGGACGATGTGAACTTTGTTCAAACGGTGGCCCAAATTTCCGGTATGGCCGTGGAGATGTCGAAATTTATCAAGGGACTCAAAGACAGCATCGAAGTCTTGAAAACCATGCGGGACCCCAAGCTGATGAAAGCGAAAAGCGCCAGCGGCCCCCACGCTCCGGCGGCCGTTTGAGCGGCTTGCATTCCGCCTGTTTTCCCGCCTTGCCGACGCCTCCCGCCCACTCGTCATGAGCGGGCAGGGGGGTATCGTTTTCCGCGGCGGGCAAGACACCACCATCCATGGCCCGCGGATGTAATCCCGGTGTTGCGTTACCGGCGAAAGAAGAAAGACCGGCGCGTCGTAACGGAGAAGACGCGCGGTGTTGAAAAATATACACAGATAGGGTATTATAAAAAATATCCCAGTTTTCGAAATGAAATGGCTTGAATAACGGCCATTAACACCATAGGGGCTGGTATCCCACCAGAAGAGTCCGGAAAGATCTTCTCTCCTTCACGCGCGCGATGATGGCGGTTTAACGATCCGGCTTGTTGATAGAGCCGTTCCATGAACCGGCGGATAATAAACCGATCGGTTGGCGCTATAGATAGCATAAAAGTAGAAAAACGCTTTAACTGGCTGTGGAGGCGCGAATGTCTGTCATCACAATTTCCAGAGGTTCTTACACGCACGGAAAGGAAGTGGCGGAGCGGGTCGCCGGGCGGCTTGGATATGAATGCCTCTCCCGTGACGTGCTCATCGAGATATCCGATGAATTCAATGTGTCGGAATTCAAACTGCTGCGCGCCATAGCCGACGCGCCATCCATACTGGAGCGTTTCACGTTTGGCAGGGAAAAATATATCGCGTATATTAAGGCGTCCATACTGGAGCGTCTTCAAAAAGACAACATGGTATATCATGGCTTTGCGGGTCACTTCTTTGTTCAAGAGGTTCCTCACGTCCTGAAAGTAAGGGTCAACGCGCACATGGAGGATCGGGTCAAGGCTATGATGGCCCGGGAGGGGCTCGGTCATGACGAAGCGTTGAACATGGTGAAACAGGTCGACGAGGAACGAAAAGACTGGAGCCTGAAGCTCTATGGGATAGATACCTGGGATTCCAGGCTCTACGATCTGGTGATTACCATCGGAAGGTTCACCCTGGACCAGGCCGTGAACATGATTTGCGACGCGGTTGGATGGGAAGGATTTCAAACCACGTCCGATTCCCAGGCCCGTATGGATGAGCTGGCGACCGAGGCCAGACGATTGGTTGAAGAGGGCCGCTTGTCGTCTCCCTTCCTGGAGCCCATGCGCGTGGGACCCAGGATCAGAGAAAGATACAAAAAGGAAAAAGGACTCTGACGCGCGCGTAATAACGGAGTCTTCAAAACGCCGGGCCGCTAACCCCATGCCGTATCCATAACAGATTCCCTACTCCCCGAACGCTCACGCCAAACGGGGCTCTCCACCGTCCTGACGGGGCCGGGAAACCGGCGCCTCGAGGGCCGCCTTTTGTCTCTATGCGCGTCGATGGCGCTCTCGGAGACGACGTCAAGATTGTTCCACGCCATAAGGAACCCGAAAGAGAGAGTCCAACGGGGGTGAGCGCTAAAACGTGAAGCGTGATGAGGCCGCTTTCCTGCAGGTACGCATCAGGAACAAATGATAGGGAACCGATTTAAACTAAAACGACAATTAAAAGACAAATAAAGTAGGTTGTAAATCCAGATTATAATAAAATAAAATATTATATTGCAATAAATATAGGATGCAACGTGAGATAAGTAAGTTGGGACGTTGATTGCTACTTGATATGGATTGAAAAAAATTCAAGAATAGAGAAATTGAGAGCGTACTGATAACCTTCAAATTTTTATGCGCGCTCCTGATTCCGCGCCCGCGAATGAGTGGATTGGAAATGAGAGAAGAGAACGATTCCGAGAGCAAGCGCGAAATGAAACTGCTAAGCTTCTTCACCTGGTTATCCAAAGCGGGACGGCCGGTCAAATGGGCGGTGTTCGGAAGTGTCTTTGCGGTGTATTGGATTTGTTTTCCCTGGGCGCTTCAGTGGCTGGGACCGCCTTATCGAGCGCTTGCGCTGACGTATATTGTTATCGCGGCGCTGTCGTTGGGAATAAAAGGCGGCGTGGCGGTTACCGTAGGCTGCGCGTTTGCGGGATTTGTTCTGCTTAAAGCATATGGAATCGCGTATATCGGGAATATGGTCTCTCCGATCATAGGGCTGTCCGTGGCGGCGATTGTGGGAGGTTTTGTAGACCTGTGCCGAAATCTGGAGGATCAGATCGTACGGAGGGAAAAAGCCGAACGCGAGCTGCTGAACTATAGAGACCATCTTGAAGAATTGGTTGAGCTGCGTACCTCCGAGTTGGCGGAAGCGAACCGGAATCTGCAGATGGAAATGTCACAGCGAGCCGAGGCGGAAGAACGGAGAAGGCAGCTTGAGAAGAAATTGAGCCAGTCGGAAAAGCTCGAAGCGTTGGGAACAATGGCCGGCGGATTCGCTCACTCCTTCAACGATATTCTGGCGGTTATTCTAGGCTACACGGAAATTGCGCTGGATGATACGGAGCGGAAGTCGGTCGTATGGCAGAGCCTCAAACAGATATTCGCCGCCGGTAACCGGGCCAAGAACCTGGTGAGACAGATTCTGGATTTCAGCAACCCCAGCGCCGAAGGCCGCAAACCGGTCAGGCTGGCTCCGCTCATCCGTGAAACGCTCGCCTTTCTCAGACCGAGCGTGCCTGCCTCCATAGAAATCCGCGAGCGCCTGTCCGGCGAGAATGACATTGTAATGGCGGACCCGCTCCAGATACGGCAGGCGCTGATGAAGCTTTGTTCCAATGCGGCGGAGACCCTGGGAGAACGAGGCGGGGGGACCCTGGAAATCGCCTTGGATCGTATAGTCATAAAAGAACAAGAACGCGAGCCGTTCTCAAGTCTGAAGCCGGGAAGTTACTTGCGTCTCACTGTTTCGGACACCGGCTTGGGCATTGAGCCGGACGCTCTGGACCGCATTTTCGATCCCTTCTTTTCCACACGGAAAAAAGCCAAAAAGGCGGGATTGGGTTTGGCGGCTGTGTATGGGGTGGTCAAAGGGCATGGCGGAGAAATAGCGGTCGAAAGCGAGGCCGGGAAAGGTTCCACCTTTCATGTTTGTTTCCCCGTACTTAAAAGCTACGCCGACATGGATGAATGTCCGCCTCCCGACCGCATGCTTGGCGACGGAAGGGTTTCCTGAGCAAAATATGATTTGCGCGGACCGTCCGGCGCCTTCCGTGGAGCGGTCATGGGGGCGTAAGAAGACGAACCGCCTGGCCGTAAAGCGCAGGCGGTTCGATGAGGTGAGTTGGGAAGCCTGGTCCTCCGCATAACCGACCTCCCAAGTACGAAGGGGAGGTTTACGAGCTAGGAGTCTGGCGCCTTTTGATTGTAGTCGCGTTACTGTTTTATTATTTGTTGGTTTCAATGGGCCGGATAAGCGATTATTGACGGAAAAGTTACGCGCGGCGGGTCGTGACGCCGGGATGTATGGTCCCATGGGCGGAGTGGGGGCCCGGACGGGTGGAACTGATGTTTAACGTGTGGCTGTAACGATCGGACGCGTCCGGCCGCGAAAGAAAATTATACGCCGCTCAGAATGAGCTTTCCATGGCGCCTATCTTGAGGATTCTTCCGGTGATTTTATAGGGATGCCGGGATTTCCAGTTTGTGGTTTCTCCCAGGCCATTGTCGTGAAAAGATGAGGCGAGTTGTTCGAACGTGGATCGTCCCGGATCGGCGATAAGCGCCATTTGCACACCTGAATCCAGCGCCCGGCGCAGCAAAGCTTCGAGCGGGTTGACCATGCCGGGCCAAAAGCAGATATCTGATCCGATAACCATGTTAAAGTTAGAGAGGCATTGGCCGGTCAGTCCCTCAAAGGATTCCTCCATGGTGGAAATCCGCACATTATTCAGAAGCGCGTGCAGCCGCAGATAAGGGAAGACCTCCGAATCGTTGTCAAGACAGGTCACTTGAGCGCCGTGCTTTTTGGCCAGATAGATGCCGGCGGCGCCCCAGCCGCATCCTATCTCCAGGACGCGAGTCCCATGGGGAAGTCCCATATAGTCGCAATAATCAATGAGCAGCCAGCTTGAAGGCCAGACGCGAAACCCATGGCAGGTCGGATTATGCTTACGCTTGAGCGCTCGTATGGCCTCGTGGCGCGAGAGCAGGACTTGCAGACCGTATTCCAGAACGTCGGTTTTTGCTTCAGTGGCCATTATTTTGAGCTTTCTCGATCGATCGCCATCCTCCCGGCGCTTGTATAAGGCCTAAAAAAACAACTCCCTTGCGGGCGCCCGCAAGGGAGTCACAAAGTAAGGCGAACCGAGAGCGCCCCGGCGTCAGATACGCGTCTGAAGCCGGTCTCTCTCGAATCTTATCTTAGTAAGGAACCAGCAGGGATTAATTAATAACGTCGGCCGCCGCCGCCGCCACCGCCACCGCGTCTGTCGCCGCCGCCGCCACCACGGCCGCCGCCACCACCGCCGCCGCCGCGTCTTCCCATTCCGCCGCCGCCGCCGCCACGGCCGCCTTCCGTTCTGGGACGGGCCACGTTGACATTAAGCGTTCTGCCCTTCAATTCCTTGCCGTTCATTGCTTCAATGGCGGCCTGGCCTTCCGATTCACTGGACATTTCCACGAATCCGAATCCTTTTGACTGACCCGAATATTTGTCCCGAATGATATTCACGGATTGAACAGCGCCAAACTCTCCAAACGCGTCCCGCAATTCATCATCGGTCACTTCGTAGGAAAGGTTACCAACGTAGATGTTCATAAGCGTCTCCTTTTGTAATGATAACGGTAAGCTTGAAAATGGAACAAGCCAGCCGCTGTTCTTCACCGGGGGCTAAGCGGAGTGTAAGCGAGCCATTGCGGTTGGGTTAAAATGGCCGCGATCGAGGCGGGGGCGAAAAGCGTTGGATAAAATCCAGGAAGCGTTGGTTCTCCGCTCAATAAGCCCACCGAGACGCTTGATACTGGAAGGATCGTCGTCGCCCGTACCCTGGATTACGCGAGTAAATTCTCCTGGCCGCCGAACGAGGTTTTAATTTCGTCCGGTTTCAGCTCCAGAGCTGAATTAAGTTATTGGCATTGCCTTGTCCGTCCACAGAGGGCGATTTCCAATAAAGCTATTAGATAGAATAGTTCCGTTACGTGATAAAGTCAAAAAAAATTTCTCAGATGAGCCCGCGGAATACGCGTTCGGTCCAATGGGGGGGAATGCGCAAGCCTGAACACACTCAAAGCCGGAGCGCAGATCAGGTTGTTTTTCCTGCAAAAACGTGACAAGGGCTGCTTGATTAATACGCGCCATTACAGGATAGTGCGCTAGGCGCCGCGGGAGCGGCCGATGAGGTTCATGAATCCCCAGGGCGCCGCGAAGCCCGGCCGCTCAGGCTCGAGAGGGAGGTTTCTTTTATGGATGAAAAAATCAAGAGGGCGCTTATTGACATAGTGGGGGAAGACGGGTTTACCGACAAGTTGATCGATCTCATCGCCTATTCCCGAGACGCTTCGCCGCACAAACATTCGCCCGACGCCGCCGTGTGGGTGACCACGGCCGAACAGGTGTCGCAAATTCTCCGGTTGGCCAACCACATGAAATTTCCGGTCATCGCCAGAGGCGCGGGGACCGGTCTGGCCGGGCTGTGCGTCCCCCAAAAGGGCGGCTTGGTCATCGATATGATCCGGATGGACAGAATCGTTGAAATCAATATTGCTGATCGGGTGGCCGTGGTTCAGCCGGGGGTCTTGTACGCCGATCTGGAAAAAGCCCTGACGCCGCATGGATTTTTCTTTCCGCCCGACCCCGCCAGCGGCAAGGTCTGCACGCTGGGGGGAAACGTCGCCACCAACGCGGGAGGCATGAAAGGGGCCAAGTATGGAACTACCAAGGACTATGTGCTGGCGCTGGAAGTGGTTCTGCCGGATGGCCGTATCCTGCGCACCGGCTCCCGGTGTATGAAGAGCGTCTCCGGTTACGATCTGACCAAGTTGTTTGTGGGTTCGGAGGGCACGCTGGGGGTGATCACGGAAATTACCCTCAAGGTCAACCCCAGGCCTCCTTTGACTTCCACGGCCATGGCCACTTTTGACGATGTGGAAGCGGCCGGAAGGGCCATCAGCCGGATCATGCGGTCGGGTGTTCTGCCCAGCGCTCTGGAGGTGGTTGACGGGAAAACGCTGCAGGCGGTGAAGCAGTTTGCGGGCTTGGAAATTCCCGACGCGGCCATTCTGGTGGTCGGCGAAACCGATGGGTACACACCCGAAGAAACCGAATTTCAGATGGCTAGGATCGTAGACATATTTAAGGAATGTCAGGCGACTACGGTTCGTCTGGCCGGTTCGGCAAAGGAAGCCGAATCCATCTGGGCGACCAGAAGGTTCGCCGGCCCGGCCGGCTTTCGATTGAACAACAACCTGTTTGTGGAGGATCTGTCCGTGCCCATGTCCCGGTTATCGCAGGCGCTCAAGGTGATCTGGGATCTTTCGCGGAAGTTCGATATAAAAATCTCCACGGTGGGGCACGCAGGGGATGGCAACCTGCACCCCAGCATCGCCATTGACGCGTCTATTCCTGAAGAGGTGGAAAAAATGCGGGCCGCCTCTGTGGAACTGTACGAACACATCATCGGCATGGGGGGAACGTTGACGGGCGAGCATGGCATAGGCCTGGCAAAAGCGCCGTTTATGAATATGGAACACAATGAAATTTCCATGGACGTCATGCGCTCGTTAAAAAAACTGTTCGACCCCAATAATATTCTCAATCCGGGTAAGATGTCGCTGGACGAGGAGGATGACCTATAGTTTGACTCCTTGGTTCAGGTGACCGGGACAGACAACATGGGCGCGGCCCCAAATCGTTCCGGCGCAGCTGTTGGGGGAAATAAAGGCGCGTAAAGTTTTTTCGGTATTTTGCCGAAGGTATGAAGAGGGAGTTGTCAACGGACCGGCGCGTAGTTGGCAAGCCGCGAGGCTGAAGAAAGGCCATCCTTTCGGGATGTTCATCAACGCGCAAAACAGTACCGCGGCGCGGCCATTAGAAGTTTTTTTCATACCGGTCCTCAAACGGTATAAAAACCATGAAGTAGATATCGCATCAGCCTCGAACGCGTATAGCTGGCGAGGGTTTTTCTCGGAAACTCCATCGGAGCGTTTCACGTGCCAGGGTGGTAAAGCGGGGCGATAACACAGACGCCGGTTTTACGGAATTTCCTTCGATATTTTTTCTCCATGTTCACCTTCCGACCCGCGTTTTCTTTCTTGATAAGAACCAAGCTACTACGCAAAATTAGAATAAATGTTGAAGACGGGGGCAAACTATCCGAGACTGCTTCATGAAAGATACAATCGATCATAGCATAGCGTTGGGGAATTAAAGAGATGGCAACGCATATGACGACGCGTACAATAATGATGAAGGTATGAGATGTATATAATTATGATGTAATACTGTTGTTTTTGTCATGGAAAGTTAAGCGGCTGCAATAAAATAAGCGGAACTGTTTATCGGAAAATGCTATTTATTGTTGAATATTGTAAAAAAAGCAGTTCAAACAATCATTACAGCGCATGAAAGAATATAAGTTGCGACGGTATTGCAAGAGCCTATGAGTCGCTGGCTTTTGAACTTATTTTGTGTATAATGATCGAGTAAGCGGTCAGTCATGGTTTCGCGGCGCGCGAACATTCCGTATATTGTATACAGAACGTTCGATCCAGGCGCGGTTGAGTTGTCTACACATAATTAGTCATAGGTCATAGTGGGAAGAAGTCGATAGTGAAATATTGCACAAATCATTAACAATAAAATCGCTACATAAAACCGATATCATACAGGAAGAAAAACATTTTTTGTTTGACATTTTTTGCTTTTATCGGTAGTGGGAAGCAATTCACAAGGGGGAACATATGAGCTTCCAGAAACGATTACAGCTAAACGAATTCCTGCTGTTAGCCGAGATCGATATGCCCAAGGGCGTCGACATTTCGGAGCTGGTTATGAACGCCCGCAAGATCAAAGGGCGCGTCGACGCGGTGATCATTCCTGACATGGGAAATGGCGTCATGAAGATGAGCGCCCTGGGCGGAGGCCTCCTGATGAACCGTGAAGGTTTGGAGCCCATCGTGCAAGTATGCTGCCGCGATCGCAACCGCATCGCCCTTCAGGGCGACCTGCTTTCAGCCTACGCGCTTGGCCTGGAAAACCTCGTGGTGGTTCCCGGCCAGGACATCAGTTACGGTGACCAGATTGACGCCAAACCGGCCGGCGACCTGGATGAACTGGGACTTCTCAAAGCCATTGACGCCCTTCGCAAAGGCAAGGATCTGGCGGGATTCGAACTGAAAGGCGCGCCGCGATTCAATGTCGGCGCAACCATGGCCCCCGCGGCCGATGATCAGTCATTGGAAAAAGAACTGGAGCTGGCCCGGCAAAAAGTTCAGGCCGGCGCCGGATACGTTATTACCCCGCCCGTGTTCGACGCAAAAAAATTCCAAGGATTCATGGAAAAAGCCAAAGGGCTGGGAGCGCCGGTCATCGCCACGGTTTATTTGCTGAAATCGGTCGGTATGGCCCGTTACATGGCGGCCAATATACCGGGCGTGAGCCTCGGGGACGATCTGATCGGACGAATCCGGCAAGCCAAAGACCGGGTGGACGAATGCGTCCGGATCGCCGGAGAAACGGTGAAGCAATTAAAGGATATGTGCCAGGGTGTCTGTATTGTGACCCTTGGGTGGGAATTCCGACTGCCTGCGGTTCTGGATTACGCCGGTATGTAGGTTTTTCGCTGGGGCGCTGAAATTCCGCCGCCCGCAGCGACCATCGAATTTCAATAAAATCATAAATAAATCCGGGAGAGCCGCAAAACTCTAATTGAATCGTCTTCAGCGCCGCGAACGAGAACATCAGGCCCGCAAATAGAATGACACCGTGTTTGATTTCATATACCGCCCCTAAGATCCTACCATCACGCGCGATTCAAATAATTGCTCTTCCAGAACCTGTCTCTCGCGCGCTCATGCGGCGGGAATCGTTTCCCGCTTCCGATGCGCCGGGAAAAAGGAAAAACGTCCGGTAGACCGGCGCCATGCGCGCTTTTGCTGATATGCGGCGTCGGTCACGTTCAGAATGAAGGATAACATTATGGATTTTCAACAAGCTTCGGAAAAAGACAATACCGTGTTGGTGATAGGCGGTGGAGTGGCCGGCATCAAGGCCTCCCTCGACCTGGCGGAAATGGGCAGAAACGTCGTCCTGGTCGACAAAGCCCCCGCCATCGGCGGGCTTATGACGCAGCTCGACCGCACCTTCCCCACCAACAACTGTGACATGTGCACTATTTCTCCTCACCTCGCCGAAAGCAACCGGGAACTGCATATTGAACTGCTGACCATGACCCAGGTTGAGAAGGTGGAAGGGGAAGCCGGCGGTTTTGAAGTGACGACCAAAAGCGATCCCCGGTACATAGACATAGACAAATGCACGGCCTGCGGCGAGTGCCACAAACGCTTTCCCGAGGCGGTTCGCTTCACGCCCGGCCTGGACGCGCGAGCCCCCACCTGCATGCGATATCCCCAGGCTACCCCCTACGCATTTTCCATCGACATAGACAAGGTCGAAGACAGGCAGGCGCTGACCGATGTCTGCCCGGCCGGGGCCATCGATTTGAATCAAACCGAGTCTTTCTCCACCCTCAACATCGGTTCGATTATCGTGGCCGGGGGCGCGGAGCTTTTCAACGCCGACCTGTTGACCAATTACGGGCACGGCGTTTTTCCCAATGTGGTAACCGGCCTGGAGTATGAACGCATACTCTCGGCGTCGGGGCCCACCAACGGCGCGCTCGTGAGGCCTTCGGACGGCAAGCAGCCCAAGAAAATCGCCTGGATTCAGTGCGCCGGCTCCCGCAACACCACCGCCGGAGCGCGCTCCTACTGTTCGAGCGTCTGTTGTATGTACGCGCTCAAGGAAGCGATCGTCACCAAGGAGCGTTTTCAGGACGATATCGAGGCCACCATTTTTTACATGGACATGCGGACCTTTGGTAAGGACTACGAAATTTATCTGCAGCGCGCCAAGGAGGATTTCGGCGTGCGGTTCGTAAGAATCCGTCCTCACACCGTCGAGCAGGCGCCGAACTCCACCGATCTGGAAATCAACTACACCGACGACGCCACCAGCCAGCCCATGATGGACCAGTTCGACATGGTGGTCCTGTCGACCGGTTTCTGCTCGTCCCCGCAGCTTCAGGAGCTGGCCGGGAAATTGGGCGTGGATCTCAACGCCCATGATTTCGTGCAAACGAGCACCTTTCAGCCGGTGGCCACGTCCAAGAAGGGCGTCTATGTGTGCGGTCTGGTGGAAGCCCCCAAGGATGTGCCGGAAACGATCATCCAGGCCAGCGCCGCGGCGTGCGAAGCGGCCAACGATTTGAAGATGCGGACCGTGGCCCCGGAAGCCCCGGCGGAGGATTATCCGCCGGAACGGGACGTCGCCGGTGAAGAGCCCAAAACGGGCGTTTTCATCTGCGATTGCGGTTTTAACATCGGCGGCGTAATCGATGTCCAAAATATAGCCGAATACGCCAGGATGCTGCCTCACGTAAAGGTGGCCGAGGTGGTGGGGCACGGCTGCAGCAAGGAATCCATCGAACACATCCAGAAGAATATAAAGGAAAACGGTCTGAACCGTGTGGTGATGGGCGCCTGTTCGCCGCGCACCCATGAGATCGTTTTTCAGGACATGATCAGGAGCGTCGGGCTCAATAAATACCTGGTCGAAATCGCCAACCTGCGCGATCAGGATTCATGGGTTCATCACGACAACCCCGCCGTAGCCACGGACAAGGCCAAGGACTTGCTGCGAATGGCCGTGGCCAGCGCGGAGATATCGCATCCGCTCACCGACCATACGCTCCCGGTGAACAAAAACGCCCTGGTGGTGGGAGGCGGCGTCGCCGGCATGAGTTCGGCGCTCGGCCTGGCCGATCAGGGATTCAAGGTGTATCTCGTCGAACAGACCCGCGATCTGGGCGGTTTGGCCAAGCTCATCCGCAAGACCATACATGGCGAAGATGTTCAGGCGCAGGTGGCCGAATTGGCGGACAAGGTAAAAGCGCATGAACAGATCGAAGTGCTAACCAACACCATCGTCGTCGATCACACCGGTATTCCGGGCCGTTTTACCACGGGCGTTCAGGTCGGGCCGCACATGTATTACCGTCAGATTGAACACGGGGTGACCATCCTGGCCACGGGCGCCATGCCCAACAGGCCCCGGGAGTATCTGCTCGGTCAGAATCCGGCGGTGATGACTCAGTTGGATCTGGACGGTATGCTGGAAGACGACGCCGCCAAGATCAAGACCTGGGAAAACGTGGTCATGATCCAGTGCGTGGGATCGCGTGTGCCCGAGAACCCCAATTGTTCGAGAGTATGCTGCCAGTCGGCGGTTAAAAACGCGCTGAGGATAAAGGAAGAAAATCCCGAGGCGCAGATCTATATCCTGTACCGTGACATGAGGATGTACGGGTTTCTGGAGGATTACTACCTCAAGGCTCGCGAAAAGGGCGTTATCTTTATCAGGTACAGCGTTGATGAAAAGCCGCAGGTCGCCTCGGACGGCGACAAGCTGTCGGTGGTATTTCGCGAACCCCTGCTGAACCGCAATCTTTCCATCGCCGCCGACGCTTTGGTTCTGAGCACGGGCATGGTCGCCGATGACGAAATGAGCGAAGATATGGCGATGATCTTTCATCTGCCCCGTACCCATGACGGATACTTCCTGGAGGATCACGTCAAGCTGAGACCGGTTGACCTGTCGGTCCCCGGATTCTTTGTCGCGGGAACAGCCCACGCTCCCAAGAACATCGGCGAAAGCATTACCCACGGCCTGGCGGCCGCGGCGCGGGCGGAAACACTGCTTCGCACCGACGTTATTAACCTCGGGGCCGTAATCGCCCGGGTGGATACGACCAGATGCGCGTCATGCCTCATCTGCGTGCGCGCCTGCCCCTTCGAGGTACCGTTTATAAACGCCGACGGCGTCTCCGAAATAGATCCGGCGGAATGCAGAGGCTGCGGCATATGCGCGGCCGAATGTCCCGCCAAAGCCATACAGCTCTTGCAGTTCGAAGACGACCAGATTATGGCGAAAGTAGAAGGATTGCTGGAAGGAATAATGTGATGGAAAATTTCGAGCCGATCATTGTTGCGTTTTGCTGTCATTACTGCGCGTACACGGCGGCGGACATGGCGGGCAGTATGCGGTTGTGTTATCCGCCCAATATCAAGATCGTCCGGGTCCCCTGTTCGGGCAAGGTTGACGCCATACATATGATGCGCGCCCTTCAGAAAGGCGCTGACGGAGTGTATGTCGCCGGCTGCCTGAAGGGAGACTGTCACTTCAAGGATGGGAATATCAGGGCCGAAAAAAGGGTCGAGTATGTGAAAAAGCTTCTCAATGAGATAGGCATTGAAGAAGAACGCGTTGAGATGATCCGAATGTCCGCTGGTATGGGGCCGCTTTTTGCTGAAACAGCTACCGAGTTCACGGAAAAGATTCGCAAGCTTGGTCCTAATCCCGTGAAACAGAACAAAGAACAAACCCTACAAGCAGCGGCCGTATGAAAGCCGACAAGGAGTTTGACTAATGATTACAGCCGTTCGAAAACCGATCGAAGAAATTATTGCCTATGTTGAGCCTTATGAGCGCATTCTGCTGGTCGGATGCAACGAGTGCGTCACGGTCTGCGCCGCGGGAGGCCGCAAGGAGGTTGGTATCCTTTCGTCCGCCTTGCAGATGGCGTTCCTGAAAAAAGGCAAGAAGCTGGAAGTTATAGAGCATACCCTGGAACGACAATGCGATCCGGAGTATGTGGATGAGCTGGTCCCCATGATTGACAGGGCGGACGCCGTGGTTTCCATGGCCTGCGGATGCGGGGTTCAGGAAATAGCCAAACGGTTCAAGGAAAAAGCGGTTTTTCCCGCCGTCAACACGGGGTTCATGGGCGCTTCCGAACGCCAGGGCGTGTGGTCCGAACGATGTCAGGGCTGCGGCGATTGCCTGCTCGGCGTCACCGGGGGAATCTGTCCGGTGGCCCGATGTTCCAAGAGACTGCTCAATGGCCCCTGCGGCGGGTCCAGCGGCGGCAAATGCGAGATTAACGCGGAAGTCGATTGCGCATGGCAGCTCATATGGGACAGGTTGACCGCTTTGAACCTGGCCGAGCGCTATGAAGAGATCATCGAGGCCAAAGATTGGAGAACCAGCCGGGACGGTGGACCGCGCAAGATTATAAGAGAGGACTTGGCGAAATGAAAACAGAGAGCGTTCTTGAGAAGGTGCTGGAATCGGGACAACTCGCGGTAACGTCCGAGTGTGGGCCGCCCCGAGGTTCGGCGGCCGAGAAAATCGAAGAAAAATCCGAACTGCTTCGCGGTTATGTGGACGCCATCAATGTCACCGACAACCAGACCGCCGTTGTGCGTATGTCCAGCCTTTCCGCCAGCGTGATTATCAAGCAGAGAGGCTTGAATCCCATATTGCAGATGGTTACGCGAGACAGGAACCGCATCGCCATGCAGAGCGACATCCTGGGCGCGTACGCCCTGGGCGTGAACACCATGCTGTGCCTCTCCGGCGATCACCCCACGTTCGGCGACCACCCCAACGCGACCAACGTCTATGATCTGGACTCCATCCAGTTTATCCAGATGGTCCGCAAGATGCGCGATGAGGGGAAATTTCAGGGCGGCGACGATATCTTGAATCCGCCCAAGATGTACATCGGCGCGGCGGCCAATCCGTTCGCGGACCCCTTTGAACTGCGGGTGGCGCGTCTGGCCAAAAAGGTAAAAGCGGGCGCCGACTTCATTCAGACCCAGTGCATCTATAACTTGGACAAATTCGAAAAATGGATGGCGGGGATCAGGGACCGGGGACTTCACGAACAGGTTCATATCATGGCCGGCGTAACTCCGTTGAAATCAGCGGGTATGGCCAAGTATATGAAGAATAAAGTTCCGGGCATGGACGTCCCCGATGATGTAATCAAGCGGATGGCGGGAACGCCCAAAGAGAAACAGGCTGAGGAAGGCATCAAAATATGCGTGGAAACCATTGAGCGCCTGAAACAGGTTGAAGGCGTGCACGGTTTCCATATTATGGCTATCGAATGGGAAGCGAAGGTCCCTGAGATCGTTGAAAAGGCGAACCTACTGCCCAGACCGCAAGTTTAAGAACAAAGGCTGATAATTCAACGGCTAGAAAGGCCGGCGTCCGTTTCTATGGTTTGTGTGACGGTCCGGCCCTGCGATGGGGCCGGTCAGTCATTTCCGATGCCAATCAGAGGAGGACAAAATGAGCGACAGCAAACTGGTGCTGGTAGTAGATGATGATCCCGATGTGGTTGAATCCGTTTCCATGAAGCTGGAGAGTCTGAAATATAGAGTGGCGAAAGCCTATGACGGAGTTGAAGCCTGGGAACGCATCAAGGAAGAACGGCCCGACTTGGTTATCCTTGATGTCATGATGCCGCGAAAAGACGGGTACAAGGTGTGCGAAGAAATTAAAGGCGATCCAGAGTACTCGGATATTCCGGTTATCCTGTTGACCGCGGTAGGCTCGGCCGTTACCACCACGAGCTACACCCATCAGGACGGCATGAACACCTTGGCCGACGATTTTATCCCCAAACCCGTCGATTTGGACAAGCTCATGGAGATAGTGGGAGATAACCTGTAACGCGGCCGGGTCCGCGTTCTTGCAAGCGCGCCGCGTCTTCCAGGCGCAATCAGCCATCCGGTGTTATGGCTGCCGGGGTGTGGCGCTATGGACAAAATAGAAATTGGTGGAGTAAGACTAAAACGGGACCTTGTTCAGGTGGAGTTCCGTTTTCCTTCATCCGCATGCGCCACGACTTCGGAGATCTGCGATAAACTGACGCGGAATGAAGTCAACGTCTCGTTTTTTATGACGCGTTCCGATAAAGGCGCTATGAGTTCCGTGTCATTCTGCGTTGATAGGACTCATAGCCGCCTGGTGGCTGAAATCATGAAGCGCGCTCCCGCCGGAGTGGCGGGAAAGCTGACCTCGCCGGTCGCTCTGATTACCTTTTATCCGCGTCGAAAGGGGCTCGGTTTGCTGGGAGCTGTCCTGGCCATGTGGGGGATGAAGAAATTGCCCTTGTACGGAGTCGCCACGTCGTTATCCTCGGTTTCCTGCGCTACCGACGACACAAGGGTCGAGGAGATCCTCTCTGCGATAGATGAACACATGAAGCTGCCATCCAATCACACTCCATTCGTCTCGCCGCTGAAGGTAACTCAGAGTTCCTTGATGAAATAGCGCCGCATGAAGCGGTCATCGAATCATGATAAAAGATAAAGGGCGCATGAGGCCACGCTGTGGAAGTGATAGCGGTTTATCGAGAGTCGAAAATCAAGACCTACGGCCTCAACCGGATGGATGGTCTCAGCCTGGTGACCCTGTCGGCGCCGGTCGCTCTGTTGGCTCGTATAGAACAACTGTTTGATCTCCGCGGCTCGGAACTGGAAACGGCGCCGCTCATCGCCGTTCAGGTGGACGCGGGCGCGCGGATAACCTTCAGCCTGTGTCTTGAGGCGCGTGAAACCGACGAATTGCGCCGCAGGCTGGCTCAGAGCGCGACGGACGAGTGGAATATCGAGGTCAACGTCATTGAACCCGTTGACCTGCTCTGGTTTCACGGCCCCCATTTTGGGGACCGCTACGGAATAGCCGAAGCCGCGTACGGGTCGCTGTCGAGCGGATCGATTCCCCTTTTGTTGAGCGCGTGCTCGGTTTCATCCATTTATCTGGTCGTGCCGGGAGGAAGCGGAGCGAAAGTGGTCGAACTCCTCTCGGAGCGATTCGAAGTCCCGGCTCTCGCGCCTGAGCGGGACAGCGGCAAAGCAACCGAATAACCGCGCGCCGGCGCGTAAACCGGTTCCGAACAACAGGCTTTTGAGTGGAAAAAGAAGAACATAAAAATTCCGAAAGCGATTGGAAGGGCAGGGTATTTAACTCCCTTTCCTTTCCCACGCTTATCCTTCGTCCGGACCTGACCATAGTCGAAGCCAACGAAGTTTTTCTGGAGAAATATCACGTTAGCAGGGAACGTGTGGTCGGCAAGCGATGTTACGAAATTTTTTATGGTTATGAAGAACCATGCGCTGCGTCCGTGTGTCCGGTTACCAAGGTCATGGCCACGAGAAAAGGACAGTCCATCCTCAAGCGGGTGATAACCGAGGACAAGGAACTCAGGTGGGAAGACCGTGTGTTCTCGCCCATCCTGGACGATGACGGAGAGGTGCTCTACATACTGGAAAGCGTCCGGGACATCACCAGGCTCAAGGTGATGGAGCAGGAAGTCAAAGTCGCGCAGGAGTTCGTGGAAAAGCTCATCGAGAGTTCCGCGAGCGCCATTGTGGCCACCGATATGCGGGGCAACCTGCTTCTCATGAATCCATCGGCGGAAGAGCTCTTCGGATTTTCGATGCAGGAGTGGCTGGGAAGAAATATTATCGCCAGACTCTATTCACGAGAAGAGCGGAAGGCGATCTGGCGGGAAATGCAAGACCCCGCATTGGGCGGCAAGGGAAAGCTGCCCATGAGAAAAACGTCTGTAACCGACGCCCAGGGGCGTTCGATCCCCGTGGAGATGACCGCCTCCTTTATTTATGAGGACGACCGGGCGGTGGCCACCATGGGAATCTATAACGATCTCCGCGATAAGCTGGAGGTCGAGAAAAAACTGGAAGAAACGCGGGCCATACTGGCGCAGTCGGAAAAAATGGCCTCGCTCGGGCAGCTCGCGGCGGGAGTGGCGCATGAGATCAACAACCCGCTTGGGGGTATCTTTTTGTACGCCAGTCTGGCCCTGGAGCGGGTTAAAGAGAAAAACCAGATAAGCGAATTTCTTGAATACGTGATCGAAGACGCCAATCGCTGCAAGGAGATTGTCAAGAATTTGCTTGTCTACAGCAGGCAGACGTTGCCCGATAAGAAAATCATCCAGATAAATGATCTGTTGGAACAAAGCCTGAATCTCATACGCGATCAGGCCATTTTGAGAAACATAAAGATCCAGAAGGAATTATCCGGCTCCATGATGCTCGTGCAGGTGGACAGCAATCAGATCAATCAGGTTATAATCAATCTGGTTATGAACGCGATCGACGCCATGGACGGAACAGGAACGCTGACTTTTCGCACCTACAGATCGAAGAGCGCGGGCAAGGTCTTTTTGGAAGTCACTGACAGCGGGTGCGGGATACCGACTGAAAACATCACTCGTGTTTTCGACCCGTTTTTCTCCACCAAGGAACCGGGTAAGGGGACTGGGTTGGGTTTGAGCACCGCCTACGGCATTGTGGAAGAAAATGGCGGACGGATATTTATCAAGGCTACGGGTTCCCAGGGCACAACGTTTGTGCTTGAACTTCCTCATTACACGACGGCTGAAAACGGATCCGGCGATTAAGACACAGCGCGCGGCGGCGTACTGAATTTTGTGTATAGGAATACCAGTAATGACTGACTCAAAGAGATCTGAACAAAAATATATACCGAAAATATTGGTGGTAGATGACGAAAAGCGCATTCGGGAGGGGTGTTCCGCCGTCCTGAGCGAAGAAGGCTTCCAGGTGGCGGTCGCTGAAGAAGGCGCCTCCGGCCTGCGTCTGATCGACGGCGAACACTTTGACGTAATCCTGTTGGACCTGATGATGCCCGGAATATCCGGCATGGATTTTCTGGCGCGGGTGAAGACGACGCATCCCGATACCGCCATTATCGTGATCACCGGCTACGCGACCATCGAACACTCCATTGAAGCCATGAAAAACGGCGCGTTCGATTTCATACCCAAGCCGTTTACTCCGGATCAGCTTCGTCTGGTGGTGGCCAAGGCCCTTGAGTATACGCGTACGCTTCAGGATGTGGCCACGGAGAAATCGCGGATCAGAACGCTGGTCAATCATATGAGCGACGGGGTTATGGCCACCGACAGCTTCAAGCGGATCATACTGGCCAACCCCGCCTTTATGAAGATGGTGTCCTACGAAGGCGATGAACTGATAGGCTATTCCTGCGATGATTTAAGCGTAATCGAGCCGCTCCGGCGGATGATCGATCAGGTCCTGGATCTTCCCGAAAACGAATTCAGTGTGCTCAGTGAAGAATTCACGCCTCATACGGCCTCGACAAGCGAAGGAGGAAATGGGGAAATCTGCCTGAGCGCGCACTGCCTGCCGTTCCGCGACCGTCAGAACCGCACGCTCGGGGCCATCACCCTGCTGCATGACATCACCACCCTCAAAAGAATGGACCATCTGAAAAGCCAGTTTGTTTCCCTGGTGGCCCACGAGATCCGCAGCCCCATAAATTCCATCCTGATGCAGCTCAAGGTCGTTCTGGACGGACTGGCCGGCGATCTCACGGAGAAACAGGAGTCCATCCTCCAGCGGGCCTCCGAGAAATTGAACGGCCTGGTGGAGATGGCCACGGAATTGCTCGACCTGTCCAAGATTGAATCCGGCCTTTTTACCCAGGAGATGGAACTCACGAATCTCAGTGAAATTCTGGAGGACCAGATTTCATTTCATAAGGCCGCGGCCGACAAGAAGGGTATACAGCTCAGAAAGGAAGCCCTTCCCGAACTGCCTCTGGTTTTGGCCAACAGGCGGAACATGGACGAAGTCTTCTCCAATCTGATCACCAACGCCATCAAGTATTCGCCCGAGGGCGCCGAGGTTTCCGTGTCGGCGGAAGTGGGCAAGGATACCATTTGCGTTCGTATCAAAGACAACGGGTATGGAATACCCAAAGAGGACCTGGAGAAGATATTCGAACGTTTTTATCGGGTTAAGAACGAACGCACCCGCATGATCATCGGGACCGGGCTGGGGCTGCCCATTGTGAAGAGCATTGTGGACGCCCACAACGGCAGGATATCCGTTGAAAGCGAACAGGGCGCGGGAAGCTGCTTTTCAGTGTATCTTCCCATTCATACCACGCATTAAAACAGGATAGTCCGAAGTTTTTTGAAAGGGGTTTGGGGGAAACTTTTTTTCAAAAAAGGTTCCTCCAAATTTATTTCTACCCGCCTCACTTAATAGTCCAGCCGCCGTCCACCAGCAATATGTGTCCGGTAATGATTTTCGAGAAATCGCAGGCCAGGTACAGTGTGGCGTAGGCCACTTCCTCGGGTTCCGCCATGCGCCCCATGGGTATGCTGTCCAAAACGTAGCGTTTGAAGCTTTCGTCCTTGAACATTTGCGCTACAAAGGGGGTTTCCACGAATGTGGGCGCGACCGCGTTGACCCGCACGTTGTGTTGCGCCCACTCCATGGCCAGGACCCTGGTCAGTTGATTGACGCCGCCCTTGCTGGAACAATACGCGGCGCGCAGGGGAAGGGCCACCTCTCCGGCCTGGGAGGAAATGTTGATTATGCAGCCGGATTTCTGTTTTATCATCCGCCGTCCGGCGGCCTGGCACATGAAAAACAGGTACTTGAGATTGATGTTCATGACCGCGTCCCAGTTTTCCTCGGTCACGTCTTCCGATTTCTGGGGCCGGTTGATGCCCGCGCAGTTTACCAGTATATCCAGAGCCCCAAAGCGCTCGGTTGCGCGCCGTACCAGTTCTTCGGGCGCTTCCAGCGTCGAAAGCTCCGTGGCGTGGTACGCGTTCTCCAGGCCGCGCTGAGTGAGCTTCTCCGAAAAGCCGCGCAATTTTTCCTCTTTTACGCCGGTCAAAAAGAGTTTTGCGCCCGCCGCGCCCAGCAGTTCGCAGACGGCCTGCCCGATGCCGCCGGCCGCCCCGGTTACCAGGGCGACTTTCCCTTCCAGGTCAAAGGTCGGTTTGCTTACTTTTTCCATTTGTCGATCCTCAGCTTGCAGCTTATACCATGCGCGAGCATGTTCTCATAATTGCAGGCGCGCTCGCATACCTCGGCGATTTTCAAGGAAGCGTCCCTGGTGGCGTACTGATAGGTGACGGTCTTTACGAACTTGCCCACGGATAGCCCGCCGGTGTACCGGGCCGCCTTCATGGTGGGCAGCACGTGGTTGGTGCCGATGGTCTTGTCGCCGTAGGCGACGGTGGTTTCCTCGCCCAGAAACAGGGAGCCGTAATTTCTGCAGTTGTCCAGATAGTAGCGCCAGTCGGCGGTTTGAACTTCGAGATGCTCGGGCGCCCAGTCGTCGCTCAGCGTAACCGCTTCTTCGGGCGACCCGGCCAGGATGACCTCGCCGTTATCCCTCCAGGACACGGCCGCCACATCCCTGGTGGGCAGGTCCACCAGCTGGCGGTCGATCTCCTTCATGGTCCGTTCGGCGATATCCCTCGACAGGGCGATGAGGGCCTGCCGGGAGTTGGGATCATGCTCGGCCTGCCCCAGGATGTCGCCGGCCAGAATCACGGGATCGGCGGTATCGTCGGCTATGACCAGAATTTCGGTGGGGCCGGCGAGGAGATCGATGCCCACGTCTCCAAAGATCTGCCGTTTGGCTTCCGCCACAAACTTGTTTCCCGCGCCCACCACGATATCCACCGGCTCCAGACCCTCCATGCCGTAGGCCATGGCCGCCAGAGCGTGAACGCCGCCCATGCAGTAGATTTCATCGGCGCCCCCCGCGGCCATGGAATAGATAGTCGCGGGGTACATTCCTTGGCCTTGCAGGGGAGGGGAGCAGGCGACCACCCTGGACACGCCCGCCACCTTGGGGGTCACCACGGTCATGTGCGCGGAGGCCAGCATGGGATAACGGCCGCCGGGAACGTAGGAGCCGCTGGATTGGGCGGGTATTACCTTCTGGCCCAGATGAACGCCGGGCATGGTTTCCACTTCGAAATCCGTCAGCCGTTTCATCTGTTCCCGAGCGAAATTCCGGATTTGGGCCTGGCAAAAGTCGATGTCCGCAATCATGCTCCCGGACAATGCGCCCTTGGCGGCCTTGATCTCGTCCGGCGTGAGTTTGAAGCTCTTGGGGGACCACTTGTCGAATTTTTCGGAATAGCGCCTGACAGCGGCTTCCCCTTCTTCATGGACTTTTTCGATTATGGACCGAACGGTTTCGCGAACCTGGGTCAGGTCCTCTTTGGGGCGTGGCTTTGCCTCTTTTAAATAGGTCGCCATTGTTTTTCTCCTCCAAAGCTCAAAACCATGTGCTAGGTTAAAGGCTCGGGCTCAAGGAACTAGAGGTACAAGTTAACCGTTAAACAAAATAGTGGGGATTAGTCAAGAATAATAAGTTGCAAAGAATGTTGAAAATAGATACTCTGCAATGAAAAAATTGTATTTACACGCGTATAAAGCATATAAACAGAGAACGGGTAACCATAGAAAGATTAACGCTTCCAATAGGTTATAACGGTTAACAAACCGCGCGCGAAATAGAGCCGGAGAACGTGTCGCTGACGCGGCGGTTCCGTTGTTTCAAGTTAACCGATAAACTTACATCTCGTTGAATGCGGCTGTCGGCCGGCGGAGCCGGAAAAACGCGCCGCGGCTCCGCAGGCAGGAGAGAGATAAGAAGGCCTGCGCGCTTTCCGCGCGGCGATGGATGATCGCGCGTTCATTACAGGAGTTTTTACGTAACAACATGGCCAAGAAAAATTTCAGAAACGGGTCCGCCAAGCCCACCTTGAGAGATATCGCCGAACTGGCCAATGTTTCGCCGACCACGGTTTCCCTGGTTATCAGAAACAACATGACCACCAGGGTGGGAGAGGCCACCCGGAAAAAAATCCTGGACCTGGCCGCGCAACTGGAGTACCGGCCCAACTACGTGGCCCGATCGCTGGCCAGAAAAGAAAGCCGCACCCTGGGCCTGGTGATCACCACTCTGCAAAATCCTTTCTACTCGGAAATAGCCCAGGACATCATAAGCCGCGCCGAGGAAATCGGTTTCAGCGTGCTCGCCAGTTCGGTGCGGGGCGGAATAGAGGATGAACGCCGTTCGATTAACGAACTTCTGCTGCGCGGCGTTGACGGCCTCATAATTTGTTCCTGTCTGCGGGACGATCCGGTTATATCGGATCTGATCGAGGACGGCGCGCCGTTTGTGCTGGCGATGCGCAATATCGCCCGGCGCCTCGGAGCGCCGCCGGTGGACTTTATCGGGGTGGACAATAACCGGGGGGCTTATATCGGTCTGGATCATCTGGTCCGCATGGGGCACAGCGACGTCGCCATCATAGCCGGATCGCAGGACACCTCCACGGGTTACGACCGCCTTGCCGGCGCGTTGGCGGCCCTGGAAGCTCACGGCGTTCCCAAGAAATCGGAGCTTATCCAGATCGGCGATTTTCACCGTTTGTCGGGCTATTCCCTGACCAAAAAGATGATCGACGCGCGAACCGCCTTCACCGCCCTGTTCTGCCACAACGATTACATGGCCATGGGGGCGCTCGAGGCGCTCCGGGAAAAGGGCCGCAAAGTCCCCAATGACGTGGCGGTGGTGGGTTTTGACGATATTGAAGCGACCGCCCTGCCGGGGATCGATTTAACCACCATCTCGCAAAAAAAGGAAACCATGGGGCGGCTGGCCGTGGACACGCTCATCGAAAAACTGGAAGGGGACTCGGCGGATATCATCAAGAGCATCGTCCTGGAACCGCTGCTCGTGGTTAGAAATTCGTGCGGATTCAAGGCTCGCGGCGGCGTGTACAAGCTGCCCGAACTGAAAGGCTGATAAAGCTCTCGCCTGCCCGAAAGCGAAAAAGACGCGTCCGCTGTGTGCGTTTTGTAAACTGAAGATAAACGGAGGGAGAACATGAGTAGAAAGGTGATTGTCAACTGCGCCGTTACCGGCGCCATACACATTCCAAGTATGTCGCCGTATTTGCCGATTACGCCCGAGCAGATCGCCAGCGAAGCCATCGCCGCCGCCGAAGCCGGAGCCAGCACGGTCCACGTGCACGCGCGGAACCCCAAAACCGGCGAACCGACCATGGATCTGGGGTTGTTTGAGGAATTCTGCCGGGAGATCCAAAGCAAGAGCGATGTGGTCATCTGTATCACCACCGGCGGCGCTCCCACCATGACTCCCGAGGAACGTATGGTAGCGGTGCGCAAATTCAAACCGGAGCTGGCTTCCATCAATATGGGGTCCTTCAACTTCGGCCTGTTTCCCATCATGGACAAAATTCAGGAATATAAATGGGACTGGGAACAGCCCTACCTGGAGCGGTCCAAAGACAACATTTTCAAGAACACCTTTTACGACCAGGACCGCATTTTCAAAATCATGCGCGACAACGGCACCAAGCCGGAAATGGAATGCTACGACGTGGGGCACCTGTACAACACGGCCTATTGGGCCGACAAGGGAGTGCTTGAACCGCCGTTCTGGCTTCAGCTTATCTTTGGCATCATGGGGGCCATTCAGCCTTCGGTGGAAAACCTGCTGTTCATGAAGGAAACGGCGGACAAGCTGTTCGGCAAGGATTACGTATGGTCCGTGCTCGCGGCGGGAAAGCATGAATTCAACCTGGGGACCGTGGGCGTGGTCATGGGAGGAAACGTCCGCATCGGCATGGAGGACAACCTCTATCTGGCCCAGGGGGAACTGGCCAAAAATAACGCGGAGATGGTGGCCAAGATGGTTCGTATCATGAACGAACTGGGGTTTGACGCCGCGACGTCCCAGGACGCGAGGAAAATACTGGGCTTGAAGGGAAAGGCCGGAACCCAGTTTTAGCGGCCGCCGGTCCTGCGGCGCGGCGTCTTTTCGCCGTGACCCATCGCCGTACTCAACGGGTATAAAGAGAAACCGGAAAAAAAGGAATCCGTTCGATCAGCGCTATAGGTTGAAAACCAGCCGGGGAGACACGGCGCGATTTCCATGGTAACCGCTTTCGCATGAAGAGCGCCGGCCCATTGAAAAGGGATTGTGCTATGCCAGCAAACTTGGACAGGATTTTTGAACCGAAGAGTGTCGTTGTCGTTGGCGCTTCAGGCGTCCCTAAAAAACCGGGAAACGATGTCATCAAAAATATATTGGCCAACGGATATCAGGGAAAGCTGTATCTGGTTAATCCCAAAGGAGGAGAGATCTCCGGTATTTCCGTGTACCGTTCCATCAAGGACCTGCCCGACGGAATCGATCAGGCCATCATCATTCTGCCGGCCAAACTGAACATACAGGCCATGCGGGAATGTGTGGAAAAGGGAATTAAGGCCTTTGTTCTGGCCGCGGGAGGATTTTCGGAAGTCGATGAAGAAGGGGAGGCGCTGCAGGAACAGCTAATAAAGATCATCGAGGAAAACGATCTGCTGGTGATCGGCCCCAACACTTCGGGACATACCTCCACGCCGCACAATTACACGTCGAGCTTCTTCCCCCTGGGAAAGATACCCCAGGGAAATATATCCTATATCAACCAGACCGGGAACTTCGCCACCCACACCATGCGCTACATCATTACCGGCGAGAATTTCGGCGTCGCCCGGGTGGTGGGGCTCGGCAACAAGATCGGTTTGGATGAAAGCGACATCCTGGAATATCTCGGCCAGGACCCGCACACCAAGGCCATCCTGATGTATCTGGAAAGCGTCAAACGCCCCCGGCGGTTTATGGAAGTGGCCCGCCAGGTGACCAGGATAAAGCCCGTCATCATGCTCAAGGGGGGCGCTTCCCCGGAGGGACGGGGGGCCGCGGTGGCGCATACCGCGGCGCTGGCTTCGGACGACCGGATTATCGACGGCGCGCTGAAGCAGGTGGGGATTACGCGGGTGCACAAATACACGGATCTCATTTACGCCGCAAAAGCGCTGGCGACCATGCCCCTGCCCCAGGGAAACCGGGTGAGTTTCATGGCCCCGTCGGGCGCCATGCTGGTCACCCTCACCGATCTCTGCCAGCGTCGATGGGGGCTGGAAGTCCCCCGGCTGGAAGAAACGACGCGTGAGCGGCTGCAGGAAATCAGCCCGCCCTTTATCCGCATGCGGAACCCGGTCGACATATGGCCCTCGGCGTCCGTGCACGGTATAGAATACGGCTACGGCGAAGCCATGGAGGCCGTTTTGCGCGATCCCAACATTGACGCGGTCGTGCCCATTCTCATGCTCACCGAAGGCACGGGCGCGCCTCCGCTGGACTTCATCGTTGAGTTGGCCCAAAAGTATCCGCAAAAGCCCCTGTACGTGACCTTCAGCGCGGACAAGAAATACATGGAGGAAGCCAAGGCCTTCCTGGAGCCCCGGGGCGTGCCCACCTTCCCCATGATCGAGGAGCCCTTTGAGGCGCTCTCCATACTGGCGCGATGCCACCAGGCGATGACGCGCGAGTGAGGCTCTCTTGGGCCGCGCGGGAAAGCAGAAATCGCCGAATGCGGTTTAGTATCCAAACTTTAAAATTTGCAAGGACCTAACCTGACCGGAGGCGGAATTGTATGTCAGAGGTTACTGCCATTCTCGAACAAGCCAAAAAACGGGGCGCGTCCGCGCTGAACGAATATGAAGGCAAACGGATTCTCGCCGCGTACGGAGCGCCGGTGGCTAAAGAGGCCCTGGCGTATGACTGGATGGAAACCAGACGCGCGGCCGCCCATATCGGCTATCCCGTGGTAATGAAGGTCTGTTCGTCCGAGGTCACCCACAAAACCGAGGAAGGCCTGATAGCGGTGAACATAAAGAGCGAAACCGAATTGCAGGAGGCGTTTGATAGGTTATACGACGCCGCGCAACGCTACAAAGGGGCCATCCTGGTTCAGGAAATGATCAAGGGCGCGCGGGAATTGGTTGCGGGCATGATTCGCGACCCCCAATTCGGCCCCTGTGTGATGTTCGGAATGGGGGGCGTTTTCACGGAAGCCATGCAGGACGTATCGTTTCGGGTGGCGCCGGTGGAAGCGAAAGACGTCTACCAAATGGCGCGTGAAATCAAAGGACGCCGGATCTTGGGCGCGACGCGCGGCATGGAGCCGGTGGACCTCGAAGCGGTGGCGCGGACCGTCATTGCGCTGGGGAACATCGGGCTGGAACATGACATGGTGAAGGAAATCGACGTCAATCCCCTGATCGTGCGGGGAAGCGCGCCGGTGGCCGTAGACGCGCTCGTGGTTCTGGAAACGACCTGAAAGATCGCCGGGTGCGCTGTTATGGTTTCGCAGGGAGCGCGCGGACGCCGCGACGGGGCCCGCGCCCCAGCCCGTTAACCGCCGGAACAGGGGATGTGCAGGTCGACCACGTCATCGGGTTTGAGCACGTAATCGTAGCCTTTTACCTGTCCGTTCACAAAAACGTGCAAAAATAAATCGTTCCACTCGTCCGGCCCGCCCACAAAAGGAAGTTTCTCCAGCAATTGTTCCACCGTGGACCCGTGGTCAAAGTCCATCAGCAATCCCTCGCCGGACGTAAATTTGTCCTGCTGTTCCTGGGTCAGGCTGAACGCGTAACACGATCTGACTTTCACTCGTATCTGACTATCGCTCATGAGGAATTCCTCCGGGAAAACAGCTCCACGCGCGTATTATCGGCGCCCTGAGCAAAGATGCTCTTTGATTATAATTGTGTCCGGTGAAGGTATTTGCAATAGCTTGGTAAAAATTTCGTCTATAAACGCGACAAAAAACAGGCGGCCCTTGTCAACGCGCACGGGCTGGCCACACCCTCCGCGAAAAAGCCTGCGGCGCCATTTTCAGAGCCTGCGGGTATTCAGCCTTTTAGGTCGGATTCACTGGCAGGTTTTCCTGGCTTGCGGCCAAAGTTTAAGCCGCGTTCTTCCGAGGCTTGACTTCCTCGCGTATCTTTTCTTCCAATTCGTCCCTGGCGACTTCAAGGTCGTAGTGAGACTGCGCGTTGAGCCAGTATTGCGCGGTGGCGCCGAAATAACGCGAAAGCCTTAATGCCGTGTCGGCGGTGATGCGGCGCCGGTTATGGATAATCTCGTTAATGCGGCGCGGCGGTACCTTGAGGGCGCGGGCGAGAGCGTTCTGACTCAGGCCGAGGGGGACCATAAATTCTTCGAGTAAAAGCTCGCCCGGATACACCGGGGGCATCTTTTCTTCGTTGGATATGACCGTTCTATCGGTGGTAGTCAATGATTTCGACATCGGAAGCGGCTCCTTTCTCCCACGTAAAACATATTCTCCACTGTTCATTGATGCGGATGCTGTATTGCCCCTTTCTGGCGCCTTTGAGCGCCTCCATTCTGTTCAAAGGCGGAATCAGCAGGTCGCTTAATTCGGTCGCGAAATGCAGACTGTTGAGCTTTATAAGCGCTCTCCGCTGGAGTTCGGGGGGTAACTTTTTTGATCTCTGGCGGTTGAACAGTTTCTCAGTTTCTTTGTCCTTAAACCCCTTAATCATTTGACGACGATATAACGTTATGCGTTATATGGCAAATAAAAACGGCGCCCAGCGCCAGTCCTGACCGTCTTTTTTATCCGTCTTGCCGCGCGAATTTTTTAGCTTGAATAGCCATCCGCCTATTCCACCGGCGGCTCATGCTTCCAGAACGCGTTTTCGCGGATCATGAAGTCGGGGCGCGTTTCGGTGAGTTCTTCCACCATTTGGGCCAGCAGCGACGTGGAAAACGCGAGCCGGCCGCCGTCTATTTCCCGCGCCTTGGCGGTGAAAAAGTTGCGCGCCACTTCATTGTTTTTGTGTTTCATCTCCGCGAGCATGAACTCGTCCAGTTTTTCATCAAACTCGAAGAGGATTTTACCCAAAAATAAAAGGTACGCGACCCCGGACTTTTCCAGCACGTCCGCGTCGCAGGTTATTTTAGCCTCTATGGTTTGCGGAATTACGGACCGCGCCTTATGAGCCCGAACGCAATGGCAGATGGCGTCCGCGAGGGTCTGTTCGTACCCCAGCTCAATGAGAATCTCCCTGGCCAGCAGTTCGCCCGCCACATCGTGACCCAGTTGAACATGGTCGGGCCGGCAAAACCCGATATCGTGGAGCAGCACGGCCGGAATCAGGACGCGGTAGTCCACGGACTCCTCGTCGGCCGCGATAACCAGGGCCCGATGGAGGTCTCTCAACGTATGGTCAAAATTGTGATGCGGCAGGTTTTCCTGTTCAAAGAGCCGCCGCGCGGTCATATAAACTTTCAGAATTCGCGGGTCGTTTTGTACATGCTCATCCAACGTAGGTGGCACAGGGGGAACTCCTATGAAACGCGCGAAGCCGAACAATACCGGCTCGCGCATGGTTTTGAATTCAATCCTATCTCTTATTGAAAACCGAAAACCCGGTTCATGCGCGGGTTCAGATAATCCTCGGACCGCACGCGTGACTTCCTTGCGAAGAAGGGGGTGGGGCGGTTAGCTGTGAAAGCGGACGGGCGCGTCAGGCCCGCCCGCGCTTAGGCTGTTCACTTGTCCCTGTTGATGGGAAAGTCTTTTCCTTTGGCCTTGTAGGAGATAAGCTCGTCGATCGACAAACCGGTGGCCTCCGCCGCCTGCTCCAGCACAGTCCTCCCGAACTTGAAATTCAGGCCGTTTTTGCGGGACTCCAGGAGAAGCTCCACCACCATGCCCGCGGCTTCCCCCGTAATCTCGGCGCAATTCAGCCGGCATTCCCTGGTCCCGTAGATGCGGTCCTTGGTGAGGTCCCAGCATTGGGTCGAGCCGAACTTCTCATGAAACCGCTGCGGAAGCTGATTGTAAAATTTGTAGGTTTGCCAGAGATCCTTTCTATGGTTCTCCAGCGCATCCTGCTCACGCTGACTTCGGCTTTGGGCCAGTCCCAGGGCTATCACGCCGCCGAGCAAGGCGCCGCAGGTTTCTCCTCGCGTCCCGATGCCGCCGCCCAGCGGCGTCAGCAGGGTTGACACCTCGGGAGGAAAATCGCTGTCCACCATTTCGAAGATGGTCCGGAATACCGACTCGGCGCAATTGGCGCGATGCGTGTTGAATATCTCCTTGGCCCGTTTTTTGGCCTTTTCTACTATCGCGGGGTCGTCAAACAAAACTCAGGCTCCTTTCGAACTTGAACGCTTGGTACGAAAGCCCCGTACCGGCTCCGGCAGGGGCTTTCCCATTTCCTGATTCAGAGTAGCCAGTTATACATCAATCCCGACCGCTCGCGCAACAAGATCGATGATGTTCATGGCTTTTATGTCCCGTACCATGTCGTAATGTCCGCATGGAAAGCAAAAGAGCGTAGCGGGGGGATTTCTCCCCCCGCGCCCCCGGTGGTTGACTTCTCGCTGCGCTCGAAGAGGCGCCTGAGCCTTCACTAATCTCCTGCGGCGCATGATTGTCCCATACTATCCTTTCATTTCGACCGAAGGGAGAAATCACCTGCAGGGGGTGTGGGGGAAGAGATTCCCCCACAATGTTTTTTCTTGTTTCTTGTCTTTTTTCTTTTCGTTTCTTTTCAACTCACATCCACGACGATCGCCCGCCTGTCCCGGTCCACATGGAAGGTCATTCCCGCGACGTCTATGGTATCGGCGGCGCCGGGCGGCTCTTCCGGTTCGTCCGGATTAACGGTTTGCAGCGCCTTATCCAGAAGGGCGGCGGTCTCGGGGGAGTCCTGATCGAATATGAAGGCCGGGTAAAGGCGTTTGGACACGGTCCAGACCCTGGCGCACAGTTTCATGAACATGATTCTGCGGTCCACGGACAATTCCTTGAGGACCGGATAGCCGTTTTTAAAATGGGTTGAGGCCAGAAATTCGGTGAGCAGAGCCGGGGACGATCCTTCACTGATGTCCTTGATGAGGCGCTCGGCGTGGCCGTCGTGTTCCAGCAGTTGGTTGAACAGGCGGTTTCTGGGGGCCGGGCCGTCATGGGCGCGGACGATCAGATCGCGGAGCGCCCGCCGCTCGATGGCGTGAAACATGGAAAGGGCCAGGTCGTAGGAGTAGCGCCGGTCGTCCTGGTTCAGGGAAGCGTCGTACAGGGCGTGCAGCAGGAAATAGCCGAAGTTGTCCAGCAGGAAGAACGCCTCCAGGATTTCTTGGGCGGTCATGGCGTCGGTTTCGGTGAAATTTTCGCCCCTCAGGGAGCCGTCTTCCGCGATGTCCACGACCGGGTTTCGAGCCGGCCAGCTATGAATTCTGTTTTGACCGGGCAGAAGCCGTATGGAAGGCGATGACGCCAGGCGCGCGCCCGGATAGGGCACGGCTATGGCCACTGAAAGGTGTTTGGTGACGCGGTTGCAGGGAGGGTTGTTCTTGATGAACAGCGCCGTGCGCAGAACGCTTTGCCAGCCCTGGGCCGGAAGCCCCACCAGCAGATACACGGCGGTGTCGATCTTCAGTTCCCGAAGCCAGGCGAACACTTTTTCCACGTCATTCACTCGGATTTTTTTGCTGACGCTGTTCAGCACATCCTGATCGCCCGATTCGAGCCCAATCTGGATGAATCGTAACCCGTGGGATTGGGCCGTTTGCAGGGTTTCCAAATCCACCTGGTCGGCCCGCGCCTCGGCCGTCCATTCGACCCTCAGCCCGGATTTTTCGATTAGGTCGCAGAAGCGTCTGAACCGTTTCCTGTTGCTGAAAAAGCTTTCCTGCACCAGCGCGAATTTGCGAAACCCCTGATGGTAGAGGCCTTCAATCTCGGCGAACAGGCTTTCCGCGCTCCGTTCCCTGACCCGGCCCTGGTTAATGGCTTTTTGAGCGCAAAACGAGCAGTCGAACGGGCACCCCATGCCCGCCAGAACGTAAACCAGGTCGCGCGCGTTTTTTCCCCGGTCCGCGAGGTCATCCACAAAAAGATCCAGCGCGTCGGAAGGGCAGGGATAATCGTCCAGATTGAACGCGTATTGGCGCCGCTGGTTTACGCGAACCTGCCCCTGTTTGTCCTTGTAGGCGATCCCCTGGATTGGGGAGAAATCCCGCTCCGGCGACAGGGCGGTTGATAGCGCCAGTTCGGCCAGCGTTTCGGCGCCTTCACCCATGCACGCCACCTGAAACAAGGATGTCCGGAGAAACTCCTCCGGCTCCACCGATACATGGGGGCCTCCGATGACCCTGAGCGCGTGGGGCGCGACGGTTTTGGCGGCCTCGGCCAGTTCCATGACCTGGTCCAGGTCCCCGCTGGTGGCCGTGGCGCACAGCATGATGGGGTCCATGTTTCGGGATTCAATGAATTCCGCCAGATAGTCGCCGATGGTTTGCCCTTCGCCCTGCAAGGACAGGCTCAGCGCCCTGACATCGAACGCCAAATGGGACGACTCGCGCGTGTAGGGAAGATTCAAAAGGCCCGTCTTTTCGACGATCCGCTTCATAAACGGCTCGCTTCTCAGAACGCTGGCCAGGGCGCCCAGGGAAAGGTAGGTCCGCAGTCGATCCTCCCGAGTGTAGGCCGGGGAATCGACCGAGGGGTTGACCAGCAAAACGGTTCGCGCCGTTACGTTTTTCGATTCAATGGAAGTACGTTCGTTCATGAACAGGCCTTTAGGCGCGGTCCGGCCCCGATGTCAATAACTTTTGCCTGTCGTTAGCTCCGAAAAAAAGTTAATGGTCTCCTTCTCCCCCTGGGAGAAGGACGGGATGAGGGTTGATACGTAATGCGGGGGAATTTCTTCCCCCGCGCCCCCATGAGAGATTTCTCGCTGCGCTCGAAATGATAACCGGCGTCTTAGCGCGCCTGGATGCTAGCGTAGACAACTGAAAAGAAAAGAAGCCCGCTGTTGAGGAGAGATGGTCCTGAAGACGCTGCTCAACGGGGCTGTTCATTTCTGGAGGGGGCTATTTGGAACTCTTGTACCGGTTGGAGTCGATACCGTACTTTTCCACCCGCAAACCTATGATCCGCTCGGTAATGCCCAGGGCCCGGGCCGCCTTGGCCCGGTTGCCGCGCGCCATTTTAAGGGCGTCGATGATGATGTCCCGCTCCACCGCGTCCAGTGTTTTCTGGAGCGTGCCCTTGTGGTGCGTACCGCTGGATTCCGCGGTCTGGAGCGTGGGCGGCAAATGATGCCCATGAATGACTTCATCGCTGCTCAGCAGGACCGCGCGTTCGATGCAGTTTTCCAGTTCGCGCACGTTGCCGGGCCAGTGGTAGGCCATAAGCATGTCGATGGCGGGCGTAGATATGCGGCGGATGTTCTTGCCGTTGGCCGCGCTGTATTTTTCCACGAAGAAATCGGCCAGCAGCAGGATGTCCGTTTTACGTTCGCGCAGCGGCGGCATGTGGATGGGGAACACGTTGAGCCGGTAGTAGAGGTCCTCGCGGAACTTACCCTCGGCGATCAGGTCTTCCAGCATCCGGTTGGTGGCCGTGATGACCCGCACGTCCGTTTTCAACATGGAAGCGCCGCCCACGCGTTCGAATTCCCGCTCCTGAATAACCCGCAGCAGCTTGATCTGGGTGGCCGGAGTCAGGTCGCCAATCTCGTCGAGGAAAATGGTGCCGCCGTGGGCCAGTTCGAAACGGCCTTTGCGGCGGGCGATGGCGCCGGTAAAAGCGCCCTTTTCATGTCCGAAAAGCTCGCTCTCCACCACCGCTTCCGGCAGAGCCGCGCAGTTGACTTTGATAAAGGGTCTGGACGCCCTGTTGCTGTTGTAGTGTATGGCGTGCGCCACCAGTTCTTTTCCGGTGCCGCTTTCGCCGCGAATGAGCACGGTGGTGTTGCTCTTGCACACCTGGGCGATCAGGTCGAAAACCGCTTGCATGGCCTTGGACCTGCCGATGATGTTGGCCGGCTTGAAGCGGTCTTTCAGCTTTTCCTGCAGCTTGGTGTTTTCGTCCAGAAGCCGCTGACGTTCTTCTTCGGCCGCCTGCCACTGCTGGACTTTCTGTGAGATCATCGAGGCGATGATGGACATGAGGCGCACGTCCTCTTCGAAGGAAACCTCATCGGCGAAAAGACGGTCCGCGCTCAGGGCCCCGATAACTTCATTTTCCAGTTTTATGGGCACGCACAGGAAGGCGATATCCCTTTTAGGCATTTTTCGGCGGGCGCCCGTGCGGTCCAGAAAGAGCGGTTCGGCGGAGATATTGGGAACGATAACGGGTTTTCCCGTCTGCACCACCTGGCCGGTAATTCCTTCCCCCAGCTTGTATTTGCCTCGCGCCTGCTCGCTGTCCGAAAGCCCGTACGCGGCCTGGATGGATATTTCTTTTGTCTCCCGGTTCAGCAGGCTCAGCGTGCCGTGCAGCATGCCCATGTGATCGGCCATGGCCTTGAGGATGGTGCTGGCGACTTCCCGCAGGTCCACGCTCTGGTCCAGCGACTGGCTGATAGTAAACAAGAGCGATAGCTCCTGCACTTCGCCCTTTGGTTTGGATTCTAAGGCGGCTTGCATATCCATTTTGTAATCGTACTTTCAGTTGTATGACATATTTGTGGTGGGGTGTTCAGTAACCTACCTGTATGTAGGTTATTGAGCCTTCAAAATCAAGCATATTACGCGCGGGAGGCTAAAATAGTTTCCCGTCAGCCGGAGACGCGCTTGTGGCGGGGAGTTCCGGCCCGGCCGGCGCTTAAAAGGGCGCCGGCGCGCCGCCGTACCATCAAAACGTAAATTTGCCTTCCACGGCCAGGGCTTCCAGGGAAGACTTGTCAAGGATGGTTATCAAGGGGCCTTGGGTTTCGATCATCCCCTGCTGCGCCAGCTTTCCCAGAATTCGGGAAACCGTTTCGGGCGTGGCCCCGATCAGGCTGGCCAGTTGCGTTTTGGATATGTCGAGTTTTACCTCGTCGGCTTCCCCATGTTTTTTGCTCATGAGCAGCAGATAAGCCGCCAGACGCGCCGGGGCTTCCTTCAGGGCCAGGTCCTCGATCATGCTGGCCATGCCGCGCAGCCTTCGGGACAAAACGGCCAGCATGTTCAGGGCGACCGCGGGATTCCGTTTGATGAGCGACACGAACGCCTTGCGCGGGAAAAAAAAGAGCCGGGAGTTTTCCAGCGACTGGGCGTGAGCCGGAAACCTGCCGCCCTGGAACACGGGAACCTCTCCGAACGGCTCGTGTTCGCCGAAGATATGGATGATCTGCTCTTTTCCGTCAAAGGAAAGTTTGAAGATCTTCACCCGCCCCTGGATCACCACATAGAACCCGTCCGCCTCATCCCCGTCGGAAAATATGAGGTGATTGCGGGGGACCGCGATCTCCTGAACGATGGAAGCCAGGTCCTGCAGATGTTCCGAGGGAAGCCCCTTGAACAGGGGAATTTCAGCCACCTGATCCGCAATAGCGTTCTTGTCCGCCGCGCCCATGGGTACCGTTCGCCGTAAGTGGTTATGGAAATTGAGTTTGATTCGCGCCCTGAATGAATCATTATTACAGTATCTCCCTCATGATTGCCACGAAATTGCGACTGATTTTGCTTTGTTAGCGCCGATTTCGAGGCGGGGGCGCGGGGGAAGTGATTCCCCCGCACTATTCCGCGCTATTTATTTGGCCTGACCTGTCTCCGCGCTAGCGGGCATAGTTTCACCCTCCCCTGGCCCCTCCCGTCAAGGGAGGGGAACCTTGGACCCTCATTCCTTGGTTGCGCTGAAATCGCGCTCTCTCGATTAAATTCATAATTTAAGGCCTAAACTTTTATTATTCGAGGCCGATATAAAATTTTAGCGACACAGATACCGTTATTCTGGTTATAAATTCAGGATACCGCGCGCAATCAACTTCAAATAGATCAGGGAGCGAACATGTCGATTATATCATCAGCCGATCTCAAGGAATCCTTACCGAACGAACGGATGGCCACGGCCGCGGATTTACGGGAATGTTTGGCGTACCCGTCCGAAACTATCGATACGGCCTGTGGCCCGGTTGAATACGCCCAAAGAGGGGATGGGCCGGTTGTATTGGCCGCGCATGGCGGGCCGGGAGGCTACGATCAGGCCCTGGTTGTAGGAGAACTTTTCCGGAAGAACGGTTTCAAGGTTATCGCTCCATCCAGACCGGGTTATCTTGGCACGCCGTTAAACGGCGGGAAAACGGCCGAGGAACAGGGAGATTTCATGGCCGCGCTTTTGGACGCCTTGAGTATTCCCAAGGCCATAATGATCGGCATTTCCGGCGGCGGACCCGCAAGCTACCAGTTTGCCCAGCGTCATCCTGAAAAGGCTCAAGCCCTGCTGGTGATCGACGGCATAAGTATGAACTATAGCAAAGTGGACGATATCAGCAAAACCGAAGAGTGGATGTACATGAGCAGGCCCGGCCAGTGGCTGACCGGCTTCCTGTTCAAACATTTTCCGGCGGCGGTGGTAAAGAGTTTTCTGCAAACGGAAAGCGCTCTGGATAAGCATGACCTGGGAGAACGCGTTAAGGAGATCGTGGGCGATGAAATCAAATTCGCCTATGTCGACGGGATCTTTAAAACCATGAGCGGCAGGTTTAGTGAACGTAAAACGGGCGCGGAGAATGACGTCGCCATGGGCGCCGCGATCGATAAGCTGCCCCTGGATAAAGTTTCGTGCCCCACGTTGATCATCCATGGCGACGCGGACAACGACGTGCCGCCACGCGACGCCGAGTACGCCCATGAAGCCATTAAGCAGTCGCAACTGCTGTGGATCAACAAGGCTTCCCATATCGGCTTCTATACGGCCGGAGACGCCTATGCTGTTCAAAAATATGCCCTTGACTGGCTGAAAAACTAGCGCGTTCCTGTTTGCCTTTATCGCCGCTGTCCATACGCCGGTCGACGATACCGGTTTTGGCGCTCTTCCACCGCAAGCAGGCTAAGGTGTGGCCGCATGTCACAAAATGGTTTGAACAATACCGCGATTCCGGGATGTATCAGGAAACTGAACAATTATGAGCGAATCTTCTACCTGTTCCCCGGTTACAGCGTTACGCTGGCGGCCCGGATCAAGGGCGATCTTTCCGAATCGCGTTTGAGGGAAGCGATACGTGAAGCGGCCGGGGTTTATCCGCTTACCGGCGCCAAGGTTGTTTTTGACGCAAATCATGACGCCTGGTTTTCCATTGACAACGTCTTGCCGGCGTCTTTCAGGAGTGTTGACCGAACATCCGATACCACCTGGTATGAGGAGATGAGGGCCGAGCAACGGGAGGTGTTCACACCGCAAAAAAGCCCGATGATACGATTCGTCCTGGCGCGCTCGCGGGAAATGTCGGAGCTTGTCATCATATGCGGCCATACCATCTGCGACGGCATGTCCCTGGTATATCTGGTCCGTGAGATTCTGGCCCGCTACGTAAACCCCGGCCAAGAAGCCACGCCCATGCCTACTCCCGACATCTCCGACATTTTCCCCGAAGAAAAGGGTTTTTCGTTCAAACGGTTTATGGCGGACCTGTACGTTAAATACGGGAGGCGCCGCTTCGAGAAAAATCCCTATTACTTTTCCCAGGAAGATTATGAGGCGGTAAATGAAGCCTACTGGAAAAAGTGGGATTACGGCGCGGCCTTGATGGTGTTCGAGCCCGAGGAAACCCGGGAACTTCACGGCAGGTGCCGGGAACACGACGTTACGGTGGGATCGGCGGTGACGGCGGCCTGTCTGGCCGCGCACGAAGAGGTGTCGGGCGCGTTTACCGGCCATTTCAAGGTTATCTCCATTCCGTTCGATTTGCGGCGTCACGCGGATCGACCGCTGGGCGACGTTTTCGGGTTGTGCGCGGGCACGTCGCAGTTGAAACACACGTACCGGTCGGACCTCTCCTTCTGGGAGAACGCCTCCCTGATTCACGAGGAGCTGGTGAAGCGGGTGGGCAAGCTTGATTCCAGCGGCCGCGAAATGCTTGGTTTTGATCCGTCGTTCCTGGTGTCGACCGCGTGCTTCGCCCTGCTCTCCAGGGAGGTTCCCGAGGCCTTTGACAAGACCGCCAATCTGACCGGATTTGTACAGGACCAAAAGAGCGTCTCGTTTTCATTTCTGGGCGGATACGAGAAAACCATACCGGGTTCCATTTTCACTAACCTGGGCGCGCTGGAAATCCCGGTGGATTATGGCGATCTGAGCATTGACCGCATATTCTTTCTGCCGCCGATCACCGCCGATGTTCCGTTATTCCTGGGAGGCGCCACCATCGGCGGGAACATGGTGTATTCGTTTTCCTACGCCAATCCGCGAAACGATGACGCTCACGCGCTGACCAGGGAAATGATTGCAATTCGGAACCGGGCCTTTGAGAAGCTTGGTTTTCCGGGCAAGGCCTCCGACAACCTGCTTTATTAGCTATGCGCCGTTCGCCGGCGCCGTGCGGGTTGTCGGCGGCGCCTCTTGCGCTGCGTCAAAGTGTACATTCCTTTAAGATCCAATTCAGAAATTCGCCAACTATATAATTGCGCAAAACGGCCAAGTATCCTATTTATAGACAAGAACAACTTGATCTTATTTCTATCCGAAACCGGTATTTCATGGGGATATCAATGAAGCGTACGAGCGCATGTTGAATAGCGATGTGAAATACCGCCTGGCGCTTGCTATGGCCATCTTTGATGGGCTGATAGCAATGGAGATAATACCATGGAAATAAAGAGAAATGGCGCGCAGCCTTCCGGCAAGGGAGCGGCCGAACATTTCACCGGCGTGGTGCGCATTGATCCCCTGTTCCAACCGACCGATCCGTCACGCACGCTCGGCCTTAGCGTCACGTTCGAGCCGGGCGCCCGGACGGCGTGGCACACCCACCCGCTGGGCCAGACCCTGGTTGTCACGGCCGGTTGCGGTCAGGCGCGGCGCGAGGGTGGCCCTGTCGAAGAGATCCGTCCCGGCGATGTGGTCTGGATTCCTCCGGGTGAAAAGCATTGGCACGGCGCGTCGCCCACCACGTCCATGACGCACATCGCCCTCCAGGAACAGCTCGATGGCAAGGTTATCGACTGGATGGAGAAGGTGAGCGACGAACAATACCGGGAGTGACCCCTCTGTTCGGGAGTGTCGATAAAAGCGTGGAAAAGGAATAGTTCGGGGGAATCTCTTCCCCCGCGCCCCCTGAGCGCTATTTCTCGCTACGCTCGAAATGACAAACGCTCTTGCCTGAAATATTTCTGCTTTCAGTAGCTTAAAGTTATAAAGGTGGGCGTGGGAGGGTTTTTTTCAAAAAGTTCCCTCCCACAAATTCAAAATCAATATTCTCATTCCAGGGGAATCATGCGAAAATCTGTTACCATCTTCCTTCTCATAGCCGGATTCCTGCCGGTTGCTCAGGCCTATGCCGGTCAGGACATGGAAATTAGTGTTGAGGGAGGTACGCTTCACGGGACCTTGGAGATCCCCTCCAAAGAAGCTCCATGCCCTGTGGGGTTGATTATAGCGGGATCGGGACCGACTGATCGCGACGGCAACAATCCACTGGCCGGGGGAAAGAACAACAGCCTGAAGCTGCTTGCCGAAGCCCTGGCGGCGCGTGGAATCGCTTCTGTTCGCTACGACAAGCGCGGCGTCGGTGAAAGCGCCCCGGCGATGACTCGGGAGGAAGACCTCCGTTTCGAAACCTACATCGATGACGCCGTTCTGTGGGGCCGGGAACTCCTCAAGGATAAACGGTTCACCCAGGTGACAATCATCGGGCACAGCGAAGGTTCTTTAATCGGCATGGCGGCCTGCCGGGAAATGAACGCCGACGCGTTCGTCTCAATCGCCGGCGCCGGGATTCCCGCTTCGGACCTCCTCCTTGCGCAAATGAAGCCCGGGCTGCCCAAGGACCTGTTTGATAACGCCGCAACCATACTTGACCAGTTGAATCAGGGCAAAACAGTGGATCATACGCCGCCTCCCCTGGACGTCCTGTTTCGTAAAAGCATTCAACCCTATTTGATATCGTGGTTTCGATACAACCCCGCGGAGGAGCTCTCCAAGCTGAAAATTCCCATTCTGATCGTACAGGGTTCAACGGACATCCAGATGAATAGTGACAATGCGAATGCGCTGGCGCAATCAAACAGACTGGCAAAACAGGTAACCATTACCGGCATGAACCATATTCTTAAAATGGTTTCCGGCGGCCCTCGGGAGCAGATGGCTTCATATAGAGATCCGAGCCTGCCCCTTGCAGCGGATCTCGTTGCAGAAATCACCTCGTTTATGATGTCAATCGAAACAACGCGGCCGGACAAAAGCGAGCGCTAGGAAAGACCTGCCTCCATAGGTATATAGGTATGGACATATCATGACTCAAATTCCCCTGCGTTTGTTTTGCTCTATGGTGTGCGCCCTGCTGGTGATGGCCGCAACGGACTACGGCGTTCAGGCCCGGGCGGGCGACCGGGATATTGGTCAAGCAAAGCAGGACCGGCAAACCGCCAGCGCCTGGAACGACCGGCTTTACAAAAAATACGATTATAAGAGTTTCGCCACGTTCGAGCCCGCGCGTCAGCCTGTCGTCCGCGAGCGGATGGACCGGCCCCTGTTAACGGCGGCGATCTTTTACGCTACCAATGAACAGCGCGTCAAACATTACCGGACGACCTTGAAATACTACGACGCGCTGGCTGAAGCGGCGGAAAAGCACTCCAAAGCCATGACCCAATACGGTTTTTTCTCGCACCTTAACCCTGTCGACAAGAGCCTTCGGACAGTCCAGGATCGCTTTGCCGCGCAACATATTCCCCAGGGCGCATGGGCGGAGAACATCGCCAAAACCTACGTAAAGGAAAAGAACGGGGAAACCTATCTCGCGTTTGCCAGGAGGATTGTTAAACAGTGGATGGATTCGAGCGGCCATCGCAAAAACATCCTGAATCCTGATTTCAACTATCTGGGTTGCGGCGTTTCCGACGAGGTAAAGGATGGATTTCTGTACATCTTCGCCACGCAGGCTTTCAGCAAAACCGCCGCTCCGGAAGCGCGGCCATGAGCGGGAAATAGGGCGTTGACCCGAGGCGAAGCGTAACCCCTCGATCATGGACCTGGCGGGCCCGCCACCGCATGTTCAGTAACTTTTTCCACCTTCCGCTTTCACCCTGCAAGGCTTTTTTAGGACGCGGCAATTGGTTTTAAATATCAAACCATATAATATTCTCGCGTATCAAATCGTATATCTATTAATTAAATTGACAAGTTATAATAATATGCGATATAAATAGTATAATCCCGCTCAATTTCAATCACCACCTATTTTCACGGATAAAGTTTTCCAAACTGCGCTCCTTCGAAGATCTCCTTCTCTTAAGATCGAAACAGGTCAAATCTTTGCTTGTCTCCACGTTGCGCTCATGGCGCCGCCCCGGTCAAATAGGGGAACAGCGCCCGGTACGCGGATACGGCGTAAAAAAAATGATCGAAAGACCGAAAAACGGGGCGTCGAAAGAGCGGAACAACAGTGAACGCGTTGACAGCTTTGCCCAACAATTAATCCGAGGCTGACAAATCGGAGGGTGTAACGATGAGCGAAAACAAGGTAAGCGACGAAACCGTTCCTGATACCAAACGCGGCAGCAGTGGATTGGCTTTTACACTAGTAATAACGATGTTGGGAATACTTTTGATATTCGTTGTCATGATCCTGTATATTCCTTATGCAAAAATAGACGATATTGATACAATTACGGATTTCTACAAGTGGGCTTTATCTGTTCTGTTAGGAGCCTTCGGGGCATGGATCGGAGCCGGCGCGGCCTATTTTTTTGGAAAGGAAAATTTAAGGGAAAGCAGCGAGTCAACTGAAACGGCAATGAAGATTCAACAGAAAGCGTTTGAACGCGGGAGTCAGGTTGATCGGATTAAGGATATGACCTTGGTCGCCATGAATCCAAACTTTATCTTTAATAAGGAAAATCAAAAAAAGGAAGTAAGAGATAAGCTGAATACTTACAAGGGATATTGGTTTGTGCCGGTGGTTGACGGCAATACAGGAGTTCTTCAGGATGTTATCCACGCCAACATTTTTTGGGGCTCTGACTTTAATGATGATCTTAAACTGTCAGAAATTATAGAAGCAATGGATAAAGATTCAACATTGAAAAATTTTCATGGTGGAGCATTCTTTGTTAAAGTAGGAGCAGATGACACTATAAGCAATGTATATAACAATATGACACAAACCGGGGCTGAGATTGGCATTGTCGTTGATCAAAAAGGAAAAGCAACCCATTGTATTACCAAAACAGAGTTGCGGACCCTCTTAAAAAGCAACGTGTAAAAGGCAAGAGCTTTCCGGACAATTCGCCCTCTCCGCGTGTTTACGTCGCATTAGGCATGGGATCAGGTTTCGTTTTTTGACGTCTTTTCCTCTCTGATAGCGCAGGCAACGCGCTTGCCTGCGTTGCGAAGGATTAGAAGGTCAGAGTATTTGCGCATGATCATCAGCCTATCCCAGACTCCCCGCCCCTCCCCGCATCTCCACAATTCTTTGAATATGTCTCAACCCATCTCCTCCAACAAGCTTAATGCAACCAATCTCTCACTCCCATTCTCTCACCTTCCCACTCACTCAAACACCAAAATAGTCTATAATTACAAGCCTATACCATCACCCCTCTCATCTGTTTCCCATACCCATAACCCAAAAAACAAAAAAATGAGCGCCTTTGACTCAGGTCAAGGATTTCCCGTGGTAAAATGGATACTATGTGTCCGGACAATGAACGAAAGGGAACAGTGAGGGCCGTTCCCTAGTGCATTACATCACAGGACACTAATTCCAAATGGGAGGTGGAAATCATGTTTTGTTATCAATGTGAACAAACAGCAAAGGGCGAAGGCTGCACCATAATCGGCGTATGCGGCAAGAAGCCGGACGTGGCCGCGCTCCAGGATCTCACAACCCATATGCTTAAGGGGCTTTCCGTCGTGGCCAACGAAGGCCGTAAGGTCGGCGTGGTGGACAGGGACGTGAACGTGTTTACCGTACAGGCGGCGTTCTCCACGCTCACCAACGTGGATTTCGACCCGGAACGGTTTGTGAAACTGGTCAAGCAGGGTATCGAGCTGCGCGAAAACCTGAAAAAGAAGGTCAAGGCCGCCGGAGGCAAGGGCGAGTACCGCGAGGACGCGGCCAATTTCGTCCCCGAATCGTCCATGGACGGCATGATCAAGCAGGCGGAAGCGTACGGGTTCGCCCCCAAGCCGGACGAAAACGCCGACATCCGCGCGCTCAAGCACACGGTGATTTTCGGGGTCAGGGGCCTTGCCGCCTACGCGGACCACGCCCAGATTCTGGGAAAGGAAGACGACTCCGTCTACGCCTTTATTCATGAAGCGCTGGCGGCGACGTTGCGCGACGACATGAGTTTGGACGATTGGGTGGGCATGACGCTCAAGACCGGGGAAGTCAACCTGCGCGCCATGGAACTGCTCGACGCGGCCAACACCGGCGTTTACGGGCATCCCGAACCGACCACCGTGCCGCTGGGACATCGCAAGGGCAAGGCCATCCTGGTGTCCGGCCACGATCTGCTGGACCTGGAGGAAATCCTCAAGCAGACCGAGGGCAAGGGCGTCACGGTGTACACCCACGGCGAAATGCTGCCCACGCACGGTTACCCCAAACTGAAAGCGTATCCCCATTTCTATGGCCACTACGGCACGGCGTGGCAGAACCAGGCCAAGGAATTCGGCCAGTTCCCCGGCGCGATCCTCATGACCACCAACTGCATCCAGAAGCCGCAGGAATCGTATCATGACAACATCTTCACCACCGGTCTGGTAGGGTGGCCGGGGGTCACGCATATACCGAACCGGAACTTCAAGCCGGTTATCGACAAGGCGCTGTCCATGCAGGGTTTCGCGGAAGACAGCAACGGCAAGAAGGTCATGTGCGGGTTCGGCAGAAACGCGGTTCTGGGTGTGGCCGATAAGGTGATCGAAGCCGTAAAGAGCGGCGCCATCCGCCACTTCTTCCTGGTGGCCGGCTGCGACGGCGCCAAGCCGGGCCGCAATTACTACACCGAATTCGTGGAAAAAGTCCCCCAGGACTGTGTGGTTCTCACGCTGGCCTGCGGCAAGTTCAGGTTCTTTGACAAGGACCTGGGAACTATCGGCGGCATCCCGCGTCTGCTGGACGTGGGACAGTGCAACGACGCCTATTCGGCCGTCCAGATTGCGGTGGCGCTGTCCAAGGCGTTCAATGTCGGGGTCAACGAACTGCCGCTGTCCATGATCCTTTCCTGGTATGAACAGAAAGCGTGCGCGATTCTGCTGACGCTCCTGTACCTGGGAATCAAGGACATCCGCTTGGGACCGTCGCTGCCCGCGTTTATAACCCCCAACGTGCTCGATGTGCTGGTGAAGAACTTCAACATCATGCCCATCAGCACCACGGAAGAAGACCTGAAGGCCATTCTGGGCAGCTATTAAAACCAACGGGGGGCGGTCTTCCCGTCCCCCCGGGATGAAGGTTAATACGTAATGCGGGGGAATCGCTTCCCCCGGGCGCCCTGAGGCTGTCGATAAAAGTATGAAAAAGAAATCGTGCGGGGGAATTTCTTCCCCCGCGCCCCCTGGAGAGATTTCTCGCTGCGCTCGAAATGGCGCGCCGCGCCCGAGAGCGCATGGATGAGAGCGGAAACAGTCTGGAAAACGGTTTTTCCGTCCCTCTGCTTGAAGCCGCGCGGTTGCGTGAGCGGGTTTTGGTTCCTAGATTAAGATGAAAGCGTGTGATGATTGCGATGTGTTCGATAGTACAACGTGAGAGGCGCAAACCATGAAATGTCCGGGCCAGGATAGCCGTTATTGGAAACCGGGGTCGATTTTCGAAGCCGAATGTCCCAAGTGCGGGAACGTCATCGAGTTTTTCAAGGACGATCCCACCAGAACCTGCAAAAAATGCGGCCACCGGCTGCTCAATCCGCAGCTTGATTTCGGATGCGCGTCGTACTGCCAATACGCCGAACAATGCGTGGGCAATCTGCCGCCCGAAGTTCTGGCGCAAAAAGAGGATCTGCTCAAGGACCGGGTGGCCATCGAGATGAAACGCTATTTCCGGACCGACTTCAAACGGATCGGACACGCCTCCCGCGTGGCCCGCTACGCCGAGGAAATCGGCCGGGCGGAAGGCGGCAATCTGGCGGTGATCCTCTCCGCGGCCTACCTGCACGATATCGGAATCAAGGAGTCCGAACGGAAATACAACAGCTCCGCCCCCCGCTACCAGCATCAGGAAGGGCCTCCGGTGGCGCGGGAAATCCTGGTAAAGCTGGGCGCGCAGGAAAAGCTGATCGACGAAGTCTGCGACATTGTCGGGCATCACCATACGCCGCGCAAAGAGGAGACGGTGAATTTCAAGGCGGTTTATGACGCCGACCTGATCGTCAACCTGGAAGAAGAACGCAAGGACGGCCGGGAGGACAGGGAAAAAATCCAAAGGATTATCGAAAAGGCGGCGCTCACCGAAACCGGGCGCGAACTGGCTAAAAAGATTTTGCTTGCCTAGAGACTCCGCGGTTCAGGTTGAGCGGGCGATCGGGAACGTCTCGGAAATGGAACGGAACCATGAAAATCAAAAGAAAAATCATACAAATCGATGAAGAACGCTGCGACGGGTGCGGCCAGTGCGTCCCCTCCTGCGCGGAAGGGGCGTTGGAGATTATTGACGGCAAGGCCAGGCTGATCGCGGAACGCTATTGCGACGGGCTGGGGGCCTGCCTGGGTGAATGCCCCAACGACGCCCTGCATGTCATAGAACGTGACGCCGAGGATTTTGATGAGGAAGCGGTGGAGGCGTTTCTCAAGGAAAAGGAAACATCGCCCCAATCGCCTTTCCCAAGCGTTCAACCCGCGGGAGGCTGCCCGTCGTCGCAGGTTCAGACCTTCGCCAAAAAGAGCGGCGCGGCTCCGCGCGCGTCAGGGGAACCCACGGAATCGGCGCTGTCCCACTGGCCGGTGCAGATCAGGCTGGCGCCCCCGAACGCGCCGTTTCTCAAAAACGCGGATCTGCTCATCATGGCCGACTGCGTGCCCGTGGCCTATCCCAACCTGCACCGGGATTTTTTGCCGGGCAAGGCGGTGTTGATCGGCTGCCCCAAATTCGACAACGTGGATGAATATGTTCAAAGGTTCACGGAAATCTTCCGCACGGCGAACCTCAAAAGCGTTACGGTGCTGGACATGGAAGTGCCCTGCTGTTCGGCTCTTCCGGTCATGGTTCACCGGGCGATGAAAGCCGCGGGCGTGGAGGTCCCCATGGAATGGATCACCATCGGCCGCCAGGGAGACGTGGTTAAACAGGAAAAAGTGGCCGCCTAAACAGGAGCGAGGACGACGACATGAACAAGGTAAACATCTATGATGAAGCGGGTTTCAAGCAGGAAAGCATGACACGGCTGCTGGTGCATGATTCCCCCTATTTCAAGATATTGAACTTCAACTTCTCGGCCGGGCAGGAACTGCCCGTTCATTCCCACGATATAGAAGGGCAGGTCAGCATCCTGGTCCTGGAAGGAACCGGATATTTTCTGGGAAAGGATAACCAGCAAATCGCGGCCAAGGCGGGCGACGTGCTCGTTTGCGACATCGCCGAACCGCACGGCGTCAAGGCGGAAACCAACATGAGGGTCGTGGTCACCATCGCGCCCCCCATTTAATTAACGGCTGTAACATGCTAAAATGCGCTGATACTATTCCTGTCGGACAATTCTGTCTCGCATGTTCCAACCCGCTGAAAGCATGCGCTGAAAGCGGGTGTGAGGGAAAAATGAGTGATTCGGGTATCTCCGGAGACGGATACTACAAGGAACGGTTTTTAGCGCATAAGACCATAACGGCCACGATCGCCGAGAGCCTTGAAGTCAACGAAATACTGGAACGTCTGCGGGTGGAAGCCAGGAAACTGATTCCATCCGCCATGGAAGTGTGCATTCTGCTGCTCGATGAGGACGCTCCGTCCTACACCAGGCCGCTGCAATGCCAGCTGTACGACAAGCCGGTAAACTGCCTGTCCTGCAAGCGGTTCCGGCCCTCCATACAGCAGGCCGTAAAAAAGCAAAAGGATATCATTGTGACGCAGGGCGAACCGGTGATTCGCCACGACGGCTCCAAGATTGAAGTCGGGCCGGAAATGGCCGTGCCGGTGTTCAAAAACGACAAACTGCTGGCGGCGGTAAGCGTGGTGTCGCGGCCCGGCATGCAGTTTACGGAAAAGGATCACCTGCTCATAAACGATATTGCGGAGATTGTGGGCAACTCCATCACCAGCGCCAAACACCATTGGGAAGTGACCCAGGAGAAGATGCGGATCTCGCAGGTCCTTTCGCATCTTTCCGCCTTTGTGCCCCAGTCGGTGTGCAACTGGGTGGAGGAACACCCCGACGCGCCCAATCAGGCCAAGGAGGCCAGGGAAGTCACCGTGCTGTTCGCCGATATCGAGAACTACACCGGTCTGTGCGCCTCGTTTTCGGACCTGGAAGTGAACGCGATCATCGAAAACCTCTTTTCCCGCTTCGTGGACCCCATACAACGCTACAACGGTGACATCAACGAAACCGCGGGCGACGGCCTCATGATAATTTTTCAGGATTATGACGCCAAAACCAACGCGGAAAACGCGGTCAGGGCGGCCTTCGACCTGATAGACCAGACCCGGCGGGCTCAAAGGGACATGGAGATGGGCTCGCGCGTCCCGCTGCTGCAAGTCAACCTGGGAATAAATTCGGGCGAGGCCCTGGTGGGCATGACACGGTTCGCGGGTTCCGCGCGTACCCGGATGACCTACACCGCCACCGGCCCGGTAACCAACCTGGCCGCGCGGCTGGCCGGTTACGCCCAGGGCGGCGACATTATCATCGGGGAATCGACCAAGAAGCTGGTCGAGCGCCTGTGGCCCGTGTACGATCGCGGGCTGGTCGAGTTAAAAGGGTTCAGGGAAACGCAGCGCGTCTATTCGCTGCTGAAAAAAACCGCATAACCACGTCGCAAAAATGACCGAAAAAACCGCCTCCCGGCGGCGTGGGACAAGTATGTCCGTTGATATACACAAAATATCTTCTATTAATAATTTTTTCTACCGAATTTGCTGGAGATTGTGTTATTATTACTAAATATGAGCATATCTAACGGTAACCTCAAAGGTGGGAGACTATCTCATGAAACGCCTCCTCAAACCTGTATTGTTTATCGTTCTAGGCCTCATTATCGCTTTTCCTCTTTTTAGTATAAGTTACTACGCCATGGCGCGAACCTCCACGCCGGCCTTTTGCGCGTCATGCCATGAAATTCAACCCGCCTATAACGCCTGGAAAACGTCCACCCATGTAAACAACGGCCAGGGGTTCGTCGCCGACTGCATGGACTGCCATCTCCCCGCTCCCACCGACACCTTCAACTTCTTCTACGCCAAGACCTTTCACGGCATCAAAGACATCGTCATCCACTTCACCGGTGAAGAATACGACCGGCAAAGAAACCGGGAAAAGGCCTACGCCTCCATCAAAAACCAGCAGTGCCAGAAATGCCACCGGAACATCCTCTATATCCCCGACAAACGCGGCGCCATGCTGGCGCATCGGGCCGTTCTGTACGCCCGCCCCGGTTATGAGAAAAAATGTGTGGACTGCCACCGGAACCTGGTCCATGTCCAGCGCCCCTATTATCAATACAAGCAATATAAAACCAGTTACCTGGGAATGAATTCCTAACCCCGGACAAAAGACGAACGATCCAACGAGGAGGATTGGGAATGAAGAAAGTCTTATGCCACGCAGGGACGGTTTTGGGGCTGATGACGCTCATGCTCGGCTGGGCGTTCACGTGCGGCGCCCAGCAGGGGGCGGCCAATCAGCCGAAACTCAAGGAGTTCCGACTCGAACGCGGCATGCCGCCCCAGGCGGTGGCGTGTCTGGAGTGTCATCGGGTGGAGACGCCGGGTATATTCGCCGATTGGGCCAACAGCAGGCACGCCAACGCGAACATTACCTGCCTGGACTGCCACCAGGCCATGGAGTTCGATCCCGACGTGTCCAAAAGCCATTACAAACAGTACGAAAAATCGGACAAGTACGGCGGCGCCGAATACCGGATTCCCGTGGCCGCGGTGGTGACCCCCAAGGACTGTTCGCGCTGCCACCCCGATGAAGCCACGCAATACGCGCGCAGCAAGCACGCCAACACGCTGCAGGTAATCTGGCAGATCGATCCCTGGCTGCAAAAGGGCATGAACAGCGACGTGGAGCGGACCACCGGCTGTTACGTGTGCCATGGCACGATCGTCAAAATGAAGGACGATCATCTCGATCCCGCCACCTGGCCCAACACCGGCGTGGGCCGGATCAACATGGACGACAGCCGCGGAAGCTGCACCAGCTGCCACACCCGGCACCGGTTTTCCATAATGGACGCCCGCAAACCCGAAGCGTGCGGCCAGTGCCACCTGGGGCCGGACCATCCGCAAATCGAAATCTATACCGAATCCAAGCATGGCGACATCTATGACGCCTTCGGCGAAACCTACAACTGGAACGCGGCCCCCGGAACCTGGTCGCCGGGTGTGGATTACCGCGCCCCCACCTGCGCCGTCTGCCATATGTCCGGCGTGGGAACGGTGTTGGGCTCCCACGACGTCACCGAACGGCTTTCCTGGGAAACCCAGGCCCCGCTGACCGTACGGCCGGCCGATTTCAAGCCGCTCCCGGCCAAGACCAACTGGGAGGTGGAACGCGAAAAGATGAAGGCCGTCTGCCTGCAATGCCACGGCGCCGACTGGACCAACGGTCATTTTGCGCGGCTGGATGCGGTGGTCAAGGAATATAACGATATCTATTATACGCCGGCCAGGGCCAAGCTCGACGAGTTGTACGACAAAAACCTGTTGGACAAAACCCGGTATTTTGACGAACGCCCTGAAGTCGAGTTTTACGAGCTGTGGCATCATGAAGGGCGCAGAGCCCGGTTCGGCGCGGCCATGATGGCCCCGGACTACACCTGGTGGCACGGATTCTACGAGTGCAAAAAGCGCTATATCAATTTCATGGAAGAAGCCAACGACCTGATCAAGGAAAACAAGAAAGCCTACAAGGCCGAGGATTTTCCCGCGGCGACCGGGAACACCGAACGGCCTCCGCAGACCATGCCTCAAAAATAGCCTCACGCCGGGCCGGGATTGGGATGGACCAGCCCGGTCCGGCTTGTCTGGCGCCCGACGCCGGTTCGTTGGAAAGCGCGGGGAGCGCGGTTTTTTGCGTTTCCCGTTTATTTTTGCGCGCGGATAGGGTAAGTTGATCAGGAAAATCAGCGCATACATGATAGAAGGGAGTTCTCCATGACTCTGAAGAAGTTCCTGGTCGTCTTCGCGCTCACCATGGTGGCGCTGGTGGCGGGAGTGGCCTACATGGTCGTCTACGCCAGAGCCGTCAGCACGTACCAGACCTTTGGTTTCATCGTTATATTCGCGCTCTGGATTATCTTTAGCGTCGAGTACGGCGGCCGGTTGCAAAGACGGGCGCAGGACAAGGCCGGGGAATCAAGGCAGGGTTGACGCGCCCGCGAAGCTTGACCGGCGCCGGACAGTATCGAGTCCGCTTACCCGCTCCCTGAAACCAACATCACGCCCCCGGCCCGTCGTCCACTTCATGGCCGTTTTTCCGCTACCCCCTCGATCCGTTTGACAAAAGCTCCAATGCGGCTACAATTACAGGCGCGTTCGGAGCGCTGTTTTTATTGATCGTTCTTCATAGGAACTAATGGAGACAGACAACAATGCCCATTTACGAATATGAAGCCATACAGCCCGAACAGGGCTGCCTTCATTGCGGCTCTGGTTTCGAAATAATACAAAGCCTGCGCGAAGCGCCGTTGGACGCGTGTCCCGAGTGTGGATGCGAAGTCCGGCGGATTATTTCCTGGTGCCGGGCCGCCATTGTGGAACGGGCCTCGGAAGACGTTCACGTGGAGCGCAAGGTGACGGAATACGAGCGCGCCGGCATGTGGAGCCATGCGGCCGAACTGGCCGACAAACACTCCGATAAGACAAAAGATAAGGGTCTCCAAACGCGGGCTTATGACAACTACCAAAAGGCGGGCTATGACGTGGACTCGCTGCTTTCCAAGCCCGACTCCAAATAATGAACGCGCGGCGTAAATTTAATGCCGGCCGCGTGGAAATGTATCGTTTTTTTAAACGCGCCGGCTCCCGCCGTGGTCGCTGCAATATGAAAGGGATTTGGTCAACCTTGCAATGGCGCAAAGCGTAACGTTTGAAATGAGGACAAGCCCCATGCTTCGCTTCATCACACTGGCTACGGCTCTGATACTATGCGTCGTCGGGACGGTTCCCGTTGAGGCCAAGGTTTATATATGGAAGGACGCGGACAACCGGACACATTATTGCAACGATCCGGACGACGTTCCCGCGGAGTACAAGGAAAAAGTCAGAACCATAGAGTCGCAGGCGTCCAGCAACGAACCGAGCGAGCGGACGGCGGTCACCCCCCAGCAGCAGGCCCAGCCGGAAGCTATCCGGGCCGCCGCGGTCCCGGGCAGCCGCAATAATCCCATGACTCCGCCCAACTCGGATGAGTTGAACGAACTTATGAACAATTATCGCACGGCGCGGCAAGAGATGCGCGACTTTCGGCAAGGCGGCGGCAGCCTCGATTCACCCGAATATAACGACCTGAAGAACAAATTGGTCGATATAAAGCGCCAAATCAACGAAGCCCGCAAAAGACAGCAGTTTCAGCATCAAAACTGATTCAACGGTCCATGAAACCATGCGGGGGAATTTCTTCCCCCACACCCCCTGCAGGTGATTTCTCGCTGCGCTCGAAATGTCCCGCGCGCCCTTGGCCCATCGTAATCGCGCGACTGCGCGACTGCGGGAAGGGAAAAACCATGCGGGGGAATTTTTTCCAAATGTGGTTATTGCCTTTACTCCGAAATAGTGTTTCCCACGCGCGCGATGGTGTCAATCTTGCCTGGTCGCATTCGTCCGCGCTGTCATCCATGCGCGCTCAGGCGCAGCCGGTCATTTCGAGTGAAGCGAGAAATCGCTTACGGGGGGCGCGGGGGGAGATATTCCCCCGCTGTATTTATCAACCCTCATCCCGGCCTTCTCCCGGAGGGAGAAGGAGACCATTAATTGCGAGAGTGGAGGCCTTTGACTGTGAACAATGCATATCCGTCATACCGCAGGTTTGAATTTTTGGCCGTGGCGTTGCTTTTGCTGTTCCTGCCCGCCTGTTCTTCGGATAATTCTTCTTCGAATAGTTGCGTCATAAACTACTGGGTGGCGACGGATGGAAGCGACGAGGCCAGTGGCGACGTTGATAATCCCTTCCTGACGCTCGAACACGCCCGTGATGCGATCCGCGCCCATGGCAAACGCGGAATTTGTACCATAAATGTCAATATTAAGGCCGGCGACTATCGGCTCGACAGTCCGCTGACGTTACATGGCGGAGACTCCGGCGCCGCCGGGGCGGAGGTGATCTACCAGGCCGCCCCCGGAGAAACCGTCGTGATCTCGGGCGCCGAACAAATAACCGGCTGGGTTCTCATCGACGCCAGTCTCAATATCTGGCAGGCGCAGGCGCATAACGACAAGACGCCGCGGCAACTCTATGTCAATGGTCAACGGGCCGTTCGAGCCCGCACGCCGGACTACCCCAATTATTACACCCCCACTCCAACCGGATACACGTACGAATATATTATCGGTTCCGATCCGCAGATTCCGCCCACCTGGGCTAACCCGGCCGGCGTCGAAGCCGTGACCGCAACGCAGTGGAAAATGATGCGTTGCCCCGTGGCCGAGGTCCTGGATGACCGCGACGTGATCATGCAGACCCCGTGCTGGGACAATGTCAACGTGTTCCCCCCTCCCTGGAACTTTCATCTCCTCAGCTGGTGGGAAAACGCCTATGAGTTTCTGGATGAACCGGGCGAATGGTATCTCAATCCGGGCTCCCGGACTCTTTATTACATTCCCCGCGCGGGAGAAGATATGAACAGCGCGGACGTACGTCTGCCTGTTCTTGAGAAACTGGTGGACGCCCGCGGCGATGTTTCAGCGCCGGTGAGTTACATACGCTTTAGAAATCTGAACTTCATGTACGCCACATGGTTTGCGCCGAACAGTTCCGATGGGTACGCGCTCGATCAAAGCGGCTTTCATCTGGAGGGGCCCGACCACGTCCCCAATATCATCGGGCACGATCCCGACGCCGTGGGCATCCCCGGCAATGTGAATTTTGTCTATGCGCGGAACATTTCATTCGAAAACAATGTGTTTGCGCACATGGGCGCCGTTGCCCTGAACTTTGGAACCGGCGGCCAGGACAACGAGATTGCGGACAATGCGTTCAGCGATATTTCCGCGGCGGCCATTCAGGTCGGCGGCATTGCGCGGGAAGATCATCATCCCGAATATCCGGCGCAACTGACGCGCGACAATCTCGTCGCCAACAACCTGATAGAATATTCGGGCCAGGAGTTCTATGACGCCCCCGGGATCTATATCGGTTTTACCACCCGCAGCGTGGTGGAGCACAATGAGATCCGTCATGTTCCCTGGGCCGGAATCGCCATCGGCTGGGGGTGGGGCCTGCTCGATCCGGGCGGCTTTGCGGGACTGCCCAACGCGACGCCTTACGATTGGGGCATCTTCGAGACGCCTTCGGCGGCGCAGGGAAATCGGATCGTCCACAACAAAATCGAATATTTTCTGGAAAAATTATGGGATGGCGGCGCCATTTATTCCACGGGTTTTCAAGGGACTTCCATGGAAGACGGGCAACTCATCGCCTGGAACGTGGCGCAACATAAACGGCCCTTGGCGGGAGGCAACACCTTTTATACCGATGGCGGCAGCCGTTTCATAACGGTGCGCGAAAATGTCTCCCTGGACAATCCGCAGGGCTACGTGGATTTCGGCCCCTGTTTGAAGGCCTCGTCCTTTGATCTCAGCCTGATTCCAGGCGTCGTGCTCTGCGAGACGACAGACATCGTGCCTTACGGCGAGGACATGGGAGGGTGCGTTCCTTACGGGGATTTGCTTTTTGAACGCAACTATCTAAGAAATCATTTGGATTTTTATGATATTTGCACGAACAGTTATTACCCCGACGCCCCGGTCAACGTCAGCTTTGTCAATAACGTGAAGGTGTCGGGCGCCGGTGAAGTCCCGGCGTGGATACTGGAAACCGCGGGAAGGCAGTAAGCTTTTAAGCTTGGGGTCGGGCCTTGTTTTTTGACTTTTTTCGTTCCCGTTGAACAACTTATCGGTCTGCCCATGGGCGCTGTTTATCGTTGTCAACGTCAAAAACCAAGACCTGACCCGAAAGCCTGACCCGAAAGCCGCTATTTCATCTTGATTTCGATTCCTTCCAATCCGGCGGTGAATTCCACTCCCTTCTGGATAGCCCGAAGAATGATGACCACGCTGTTCTGGTTTTTCATGGTGAATCCGGTACCCCCCATGCCAATAGCGGCGCCGGCTTCAGCGGCGACATACTTGCCTGCGAAGTCCGAGACCTTTTTCAGGTCATAAACCTCACCGCTGGCGGTCACTTTGGAATAGCCCAGGTCCGATACGCTGAGTCCCTTTACCTCAAACGGGTATTCCTTGCCTTCATAGGTAAGAGTTCCGTCTCCCCAGCTTACGCCTACTCCGACAGCGATGGAGGTGCTTTCAAGCTTTAAGGTTCCCGACGGCTTTTTGTCCGCGGCCAGCAAAACGCCGGGAAGCGACAACAAAAAGACCATTGCCAGTGAAACGACTATGAATAGCGGACGATTTAGCTTTTTCATGGTATCCTCTCCTCCAAGGAAAATATTTTTTTGTTCCTGGTATTCATGCCCTACTCTCAAAAAACGGCCTCATGGGTAGATATTCATCGCATACTTCGCGATAAATCATAATAAACATTATACACTAAGAATAAAGACAACCGTATCTTTTCCTCGTGACAGCGAAAGGTCGGGGGCAGGTCTTGACCCCGCGGCCTAATCCTGGCGGATTGACGTCAAAAAGGTAATAACGGAATGGTTAAACGTTTCAAAGTCCTCGATGAAGAAACCATGACGCCCGCCCGGGAACATCCGGATCGTTGAAGCGGGTATCAATTCCTTGAGAATCAAAGAATTTTCAGGGGGCACAAGGGGATCGTCGTCTCCCGTCATGATCAAGGCGGGCGCAGTTATACGGCCTGCGCGGTCCACGGTGTCGTGTTTCCGGCACGCCTCAAACTGACGCAAGAACGCATCCGCCGGTTGGTAATGCCGGAGCGATATCTCGATAAACTCCTCGATCAGTTCAGGATTTGCGCGCGCAAAGGCATCGGAGAAATAGATATCCATATCCTTCCGTAAAATCTGTTGTGGGGTAAGGCCCTGATTGGCCGTGAATTTTTGCATCCTCTCCGCGCTCATTTGCACCGCCTTTGCGCCCCCACAACTGGTGCATCCCAATATCAAGCTCTTCACCATATGCGGATACCCGATGGCCAGCTCCTGGGCAATGTATCCTCCCATGGAAACGCCCAGTACATGAGCTTCCGCGATCCCGAGGGCTGTCATAAACCCCGCGGTATCGTTGGCGAATAACGGTATGGAATACTCCATTTCCGGCTTGTCGGTGCGGCCGGCGCCGCGATTGTCAAAGGCTATGACTCTGAAATGCTTGGAAAGTTCCGGTATCTGGCGATACCACCATTCCAGGTTTCTCCGTAAACCCATAAGCAGGATCAGGGGATCGCCGTGGCCATGAGTTTCATAGTATATGTTGATGTCGTTCACGTTGATTGTGGGCAAAGCGTCGTCTCCTTGGTTCATAGTTTAGAGGGTAGCGCCAAATCTTTGCATGAAAACCGTTCCTGGAATTTTCAAAGTGTGAGTTTGGCCATGTAACAGCCATTTTGCAAGAACAAAACCGATACGATCTAAACGACTCCATCCCTCCCTCATGTGGCTTGTCCAAAAAAACTTCCAATTTGCGATATAATAGTATATTTATTAGTATAATTTTTATACTTTTACTGTTATTTTGGAACGCTCAACAGATTGGGTGTACGCTTTCATTAAACCGTCTCGGAGGTTCTATGCGCATCAGAATGGTTCTTTTCCTGCTTATTGGTCTTCTGTGGTCTTCCGCCGCTTTCGCTCAACCCTTTGCCTACATCACCAACACTCTCGACGCCTCGGTTTCCGTGATCGACACTTCCTCCGGCGCGGTGGTCGCCAGCGTCGCCGTGGGGACTCTTCCTTTTGGCGTGGCGGTAAACCAGGAGGGCACAAGAGTCTATGTTGGAAATGAACTTGACGACACGGTTTCGGTTATCCAAACCTCCACCAATACGGCGCCGGTGACTATTGCGGTGGGGGATCATCCTGCCGGCATAGCGGTCAATCCCGCGGGGACCGGCGTCTATGTCGCGAATTCGGGAGACAACACGGTTTCGGTCATCGAAACCTCCACTAACACGGTGATTGCAACCATAGCCGTGGGGGCTACACCCTATGGCGTGGCGATCGATCCAGCCGGAACCACCGTCTATGTTACCAATGCCGTGGGAGGAACGGTCTCGGTCATTGATACCTCCACCAACACGGTGGCGGACACTATCACTGTGGGCAATAACCCTATCGGCGTAGCGGTCAGCCCGGCGGCTGACAGAGTCTATGTCACCAACGCGGATGACGACACGGTTTCGGTCATTGACACCGCTACCAACACGGTGGTGGACACCGTCACTGTGGGCAATAATCCTCTCGGCGTTGTGGTCGACCCGTCAGGCTCCAGAGTCTATGTGGTAAATTATTTGGACAATACGGTTTCTGTTATCGACACCGGTACCAACCTGGTGATAGACGCCATACCTGTGGGCGACTCGCCGTATGGCGTGGCGATCAACCGCCAAGGAACCAGCGTCTATGTCGCGAATTCGGGAGACGACACGGTTTCGGTCATTGACACAAGCGCCGGCGCGGTAGTCGACACCATAGCGGTGGGAAACGGTCCTTCCGCCTTTGGCGAATTTATCGGGCCCCAACTCCACCAGACTCCAACCATCCCCACGCTCTCCGAGTGGGGCATGATTATCCTTTCTCTGCTCATGGCGGGGTCGGCGGTGTGGGTTATGAGGCGTAAACGGCAAAGTCTGTAACTATCCGGGTTTCCCATCCATCAATGGTCTTTTTCCGCTGAACGGCGTACTCCGCGGCTTGACTGCGGAATCCCGAAAAACAAGGTGGGGGAATGTCTTCCCCCACACCTCCCGCAAGTGATTTCTCCCCTGGGTCGGAATAACAGGCGCGCGCATGCGCCATAACCGCCGCGCGCCATCCGACTCGTCATGCCGGGGCCTGTCCCCATTCATCGGGGCTTGAGCGGGGTATCCGGAAACACTATGCGTCCCAGAGTACCGTTCCCGGACAGCGCTTGGAACTCCCGTATTATCGGGAGCTTAGCTCCCACAAAAGAAAGATGCGCCAAAGCTGTCTTTATAATATTGTATTCGAATTTGTGTGTTGATAGAATATGCCTTGATTGGGAAAACCGGTTCATGAAGCTCAAACAGGTACGGTGGCTTTTAAGAGCCGGGGTTTGAAAAAATCTGACAAGAGAAGAGATGAAAGCATGGTTTCGAAGCTGATGAAAGTCCTCTGTGTTGTTATGTTAACCGTCTTCTGTTTAAGCTTTGTAAACTGCGGCGGCGGCGGAGCGGATGTAAAGCAGCAGACCACCACCACAACTTTGGGCAAGGAGCTGGAAGATTTAAATGACGCCTACAAGAAAGGGCTGTTGACCGAAAAGGAATACAAAGAGGCCAGGGAAAAATTAATCGATAAACATACGGATTAGACGCCGCATATCGCCATATTCGCGGGAATCAGGTCTTTACCCTCGTCACCGGGTTTGACGTGGTAACGACCTTCTGATTGGGGAGCTTAGCTCCCCGGCACGTATGCGTTCCAAGCGCAACGTGGGAACGAGATTTAAAACCTTCCGGATTCCTTCTTTCTCAGGGGCGCCCTGTTTCGGGCTTTTTTCAACACCCTGGACCAAGATGTCTACGGCGCCTGCTGATTTTTATTGCATTTTTTGAATATTTTTATGATAATGCGTTACATATTAACTCCATCAGTGCTTCTTTGAGATCGCCGGCGACGTTAGTACGCGGAAACAATCTACCGCTATGAGCGCGCGGCTACGTTTGCTTTTGTTTATCCGAAGCGAACGTTCAAGTTTATCTTCAATATATCCGGCATGGTGTATCACAGAGCGATAACAGGGGGGAATTATGCTGAGAACATTCCTTAGGCTGGCATTTCTCGTAATTCTAATTTTGTCGATACCATTCCCTGATACCTTTGCGATGGAGCCCGGGGATCTTCCTCAGTCAGGAAATGAAGTCGTGATTGACGCCGACGACGAACTGGTCATCAACGCCGGCCAAACGGCGGTAATGAACGGTACCCTGAGAGTCACCGGATCCGTTTCGTTCCGCCCTCAGTTGACGATCGTGAACAACGGTCAGTTCACTATCCAAGATGGTATGTTTCGGGCGGAAAACGCCTCCATAGTGATACAGAACGCTGGTGGCGCCACAATCTCCGCCAATAATCTCGCTATAACAGCGGAAAACGCCTCCATAGTGGTAAGGAACGCCGTTGGCGCCACAATTTCGGCCAACAATCTCGCTATGACAACGGAGATTGCCGATTCCGAGGTAAGACTGCTCAATCAGGGAAGTATCGCCATTACCGGAGGGCTTACCACCGAGTCGACAGGAGGAACGGTCAGCGTCGAAAGCGATGGTTCGATGGAAATTAATGATTGGGCGTCCAACACGTCGTCTTCCGGCAAAATACGTCTCTGCTCTCTGGGAGATCAACTGACGATAAACGATGCAAACCTTCAGGCGATTGACAGTCAGAGTTCCCAGGCGCTGTCCATAAATGGTAATTTTACCATTGGTAATCTTGCGATCACTGTGGCGCAGGCCAGTTTGGGTGTCTGCCTGGGGGCCGGAGTGGGCTATATTGGCAACCTCAATTCAACATGCTCCGGATATGGAACCCTGGCCTTCAAGATCCTGCAGGATGAAGATTTGACCATCAACAACGGCAACTTTCAGGCATACGGGGCATACATTCACCTTCTTAACGATGGCGCGTTTTTTACGAACAATATGTACCTCAAGTCCCAGATGGACTCTCAGGCTTGGATCCTGTTCGTAAATAAAAATAACATGTCCCTGAACAACTGGACCATCGTCGGCAATGGCGCCGAAGGACAGGCAGGTTTGATCAATGAAAGCCGGTTTACGGCCAACAACGTGCAGATAGACTTAAATTACGGAGGATCGAGTTTTATCTGTAACGCGTCAGGAAGCATGGAAATCGGCAACCTCTGGGTCGATATTTCGGGCGCCTCCCATGGTCAGCCGTCTCGATTCATGCTTCATAACAATGACAGTTTCCTGATAACCGACCATTCTCAGATCATTATCACCAATACAATAGGGCCGGTCACAATCCTTGATGACTATCCCATCGACAAAGGGGTATTTTATACGTTTCAGGTTAATGCGGGCGTTATAGTCGGGCAGGATACCGACTACTGCGATACCCAAACCTTGACGGACGCCTGCGCGCTGAATCGGCAGTTTTGGGAGCTATCCTGCATGCGGGAGGCGGAGGCGGTCACACCGATACCCGCCGTGAGCCCAAAAGGCTTGATCCTGATGATCATGGTATTGCTGGGGATGGGAGTCTGGATGTTATCGAGACGGACTCATCATCTCCACTGAGAAAACCGGTCGCTCGATTTTGGCAGGCTTATCGGACTGAACCTTGGCGCCCCCCTCCCTGGCGGTTTCCACGGTTTCGACCCGGCGCGGCAGGGTGGGTAGAGCGCCGGCGAAAGGCGCCATCATCATTCCGAGGCCTGTCCCGAATCATCGTGTCTTGACCACGGAATCCGGAAAAAAGAAAAACAGTGCGGGGGAATGTCTTCCCCCCCCACCCCCCTGCAAGTGATTTCTCCCTCCGGTCGAAATGACAGTCGCCCGCCTGCGCCATCCAAAACGCCATAGCCTGGGGCCTGCTCGTCATTCCGTGGCTTGACCACGGAATCCAGTTTTTTTGAAAGCTTACATAGGTTGTCTGCGCTAATAGTGTGGAAAAAAGTCAAAAAACAAGTCCTGACCACCAAATTCACGAAAAGGCGCAACCGGACTCCTTCTCCCTCTGGGAGAAGGACGGGATGAGGGCCGATAAGTCATGCGGGGGGATTTCTTCCCCCACGCCCCCTGCAAGTGATTTCTCCCTCCGGTCGAAATAGTGGAAACGGGGTCAGGTCTTATTTTTGAATTTTCGTTTTCCCGTTGAACAATCCAGCGGTCTGGGTATGGGCGCTGTTTGTCTTAATAAGGTCAAAAAACATGCCTTGACCCCAAAACGCGCTCGCGGGCTTGCGGCTTCATCCGGCGCTTGTAGAGAGCAGGCGTGCGGTTTAATGAGCCACCGGCTCTATTTCTATTTCAATGAAATCGGCTTCCGCAACAGGATCTTTGGGCCGCTGGTTTGACTTCCAGATTGGCGGCAACACCACATGTCTGCGCAGCTCCGGGAATTGCGTGAGGGAGGGCACATTCGAAGCGAGAACCACCCCCCTTTGAATGTTGTTAAACTTGGATACGAAAAATTCCAGGCTGCGATGTCCGTTTATGAGTAAGACGTCATGAAAGAGCTGCAAAACATCTTTCTGAATCTTGTTGATTGGCCCCCAGAGCGCATTCAACAGCGATACCCCTAAATATACTTGATCGGTTCTGAATACACCCTTGATCGCCTGAAACATTCGATATAATTGGTCTCCGCCATCATCCAAATTTGTGGCCAGAGCTCTACGGAAATGAGTGAAGATATCCAATACATCTTCACTATCGGGAGATGGATCTCCACGGAACTTATTGAAAATGTCCAATATTTCGTCAATATCGGTGGCAATTTTGTCTAATTGAATTATCGGGCCATTCAACCTTGAGACAAAATCGGAGCCTTTATTATTATTCTTTACCAGATGCGCTATGGAGGCGGTAGACGCAAAAACCCATACAGCGGGCGATATGCGATACATTTTGCCTTCTCTTATAAAAGAACCGTCCCAGATTGGACTTAACAACAGCCCCATGGCGGAATGGCCCTGTATTTCACAGTTGATTTCATCCATGAAGATAAGCAATCTTCTATCCGTCATATTCTGCACGGAGCAAATGGTGTCGAAACAGTTGATCAGGTCCTTGGCGTTGGCCATTTGCGATAAGGAGAATTCAAGATAAGCCATATCAAAATGCTGCGCCAGGCATTTCGCCAAATAGCTTTTACCCCAACCGGGACTGGACACAAGTAGACAATTGAAAGGGTACCGGAAGTTCTTCTGGTCGTTAAATCGCGCTATCTTATCGAGCAACTCGTTTAAAGCGTCTCTTTTGGGCCCTCCCACGCAGATATATTTCCGGAGCGCGCCCATGCCTCTCCACAGTTCCAGTCTTTCATGCCCGTCGGCGCCTTTTATACAACCCAAATCCTTTGATGATTCATTCCATTTGGTCCACAAATCCTTATAATCTCCGCCATCGGGGTCCTTTGCAGGATTGTCCCTATTTCCTAAATCGTCCAGTGCGGAGGAGTAGTCTCCATAGAAATGTGGAGCTTCTTGATTCCACGCCTTGCTTGCCTCCTGAGTCCACCTGTAGGCGATTTGCAGCGCTTTGTCACAATGCTCGAAAAATGGCTTTGTTGAGAGTGTGGGGCTCAAATCCTGCGCGATCAGGGCGTTAAAAAGCATGGTCGTCCGGCCCACATTGATAAGTTGTTTTGGCCCTGGGGCATTATGAAGCTGGACATTGTCAGAGTCTTTCGAAATGCAGTAGTCATCAAAAAGAGCTACGGCTCTTTCGCTTTTCCATTTGTGCCGGGGACTCACCGCGTTTCCATGCCGATACACGTGCTCGCCGGTAAGATCTCCGAGGATTTCAAGCGAAGCTCGCCCGAGTTCGCCGCCAAGGCGCCACCTCCTTTGGCCGTGCCAATACTCGGCAAGCCTATAGTCCACCACCGTCAGTCGAGCCGTGATTTTCGCTTCATGCATTATTTCCATCCACCGGGGCCAATCAATTTTGGAACGAACATACCATTTTGCGGACCCTCCGGTGGGTTTGATTCTCTTTATCAGCTCTTTGATTGATTGTTCCTGCACAACCCCCTTGCCGTGATCTTCAATTATGACGGCGGCGATGTCCAAACCTTGCAATTGGTCAAACGTGGAATAATTCAACAAAGACTCAGGCAAGGGGAGTTGCCAGTCAAACCGGTAAAGCAAGTCCGGGCGCCCGCGGCCATACCCCTCGTAGCATCTGATTATCCTATTGGTTGAACATTCCGCTCCCTCTTTCGTAACCAGGTTGATAAGGTTCAGGTCATTCATATTGCAGGGAATCTGCTCATCCGGTTTGCGGTCGTTATCATCTCGACGATAGGGACAAGTTGGTTCCCCTGTATTTTCCTCTCTTTTTATATTGGATAATCCTTTGATGCGGAATGGCGTCAAATATTCATGAGCGATCTGCTTGGGGCAGAGGAGGCATTGAAGAAGGTCGTTATCATCCGTGTTCCAGGCTCCAAAACCAAGGAAATTGTAAGGAGACGGCTTTTCATCGCCAAAATATTTCTTCAGGACAGCCATCAGCTCGGATGCCCCGCAAAGACTTATCATCCTCTGACTTGTGCGTTCGTGTTTGGTGATGTAATGGATGTTACCCGGGTGAGAGCTGCTATACGATTCATGTTTTGCCACAAGCCAGTTCTCATCCAGAAACCAATCCCCCAGAACGACGATAGTTTTTTGTCCTTCCGCGTTTTTCAAAGTGTCTTCCATGGGTACCCTCCAACTTGAGGCGGAAATAGGTGAGTGGCAAAAGGGACAAACGGGTCCCGCCAATGGCGTTTGTTAACAGTCGCCGCGTTTCCGGTGAATAGGCGTATGTTCAATTACGGCGTTTTAGACGATTGGAAATCAATATATATCGTTATAATTAGCAAATTAGGCAATTGGAACAGCATGGATGGTAACCTTTAATTCCATGGGTCTGACCCCCAGACTCCTTTCAAGTCTATTTTCCGCGGGGTGGCCTGGACAACTTGTTGTCCAGGTTGCGAAGCAACAAGCGGTTCTGATTCATGCGTACGGTGGCGATGTAGGTATGGCTTCGCCCGGCGCCGCCCCTTGAAAAAACCAAACCGCTTGCGCCTGAAGGCGCCGGGACAATAAAATTGTCCCGGTTACCCTGTTGAAGAGATATATTCGTCCATGCTGGGCGGCAGAAGCCTCTTCTGGTATCTACTCGGTCATTTTTTATAGCGTCTCTTCACGAATATTCGCTCCGGATGACTCTCTTAAAAAATTTATATTTATGTATTTTATATAATATATTTATTTTGTTATTTGAAGACAATTTTTTCACAGCCTCGCAACTTGGGAACGAGATTTAAAAATTCACGAAAAGGCGCAACCGGACTCCTTCTCCCTCTGGGAGAAGGACGGGATGAGGGCCGATAAGTCATGCGGGGGGATTTCTTCCCCCACGCCCCCTGCAAGTGATTTCTCCCTCCGGTCGAAATGACAGGCGCCCGCCTGCGCCATCATTGCCGCGCGCCATCCAACCCGCCACACCTGGGACCTACTCGTCATACCCCGGCTTGACCGGGGAATCCGGAAACAGCGCGCATTCCAAGCGCAACCTGGAAACGAGACTTAAAACATACCCAAGGTATTGGTGAGGTTCAAGAAATGGATGGGAATTTAGAATAGCATAATGACTGTTGAGCGCCGTCTTTTCATAAGCGCGACCTTTATCCAGGTGAGAGAGTGTTCTTTTCGCAAGGGCCGCATTTTTTTAATAAAACTATGAACTGAGACTAAGAGTCAAAAGCAGACTTGACCCCTTTCCGACCCCTTTCCTGTTTATTATTAAAAAATGTCAAAAAACAAGTCCTGGCCCCAGACCTATTTTCAGATCCTTTTTCAAAAAAATCCAGAAGGCAAATTCAAATAGAGGAGGCATAGCGTACCTCAAAAATTCCTAAAAGTGAAACCAGGGATATCATTTACGACGCACAATTTCGGTGGGCGATAAGCCTTAATGTATTTGGCATAGAAAATTATTGACATGGCAGCTTCTTCGTGCGCGATATATTTATCAGTTTTCTTCTTTAAAAATCCTGAAAACGTTGCGTGCGCTCACAAACTCTTACAGTATAGGGGGAAGGAATATCTGGACCCGATTATTTTTCAAAACACTCAAAAGCCGGGATTGACCGGAGAAAACGAACGGGGAAAGCATGGACCAGAAACGCGAGAATTATAACCTGTTGGAGGAAGAGTGGATTCCGGTTCTCTGGAAAAGGGGGAATCTCACTCGCGTGGGCGCTCTAGACGCTCTCAAAAGATCAAGTGAAGTTTTCTGTATCTCCTTGGCAAGCCCTCTCGATCTATTCGCTGTGCATCGATTCCTGCTTATTTTACTCTATTGGAAATCCGACTTTGCCGGAGGTGTTGATCAGGTTCGCGAGTCATTGCTGAAAGACAACCAAATACCGAGTAGCGTGCTCAATAGCATCGCGCAGGAAAAGCATTGTTTTGACCTTTTTGATAATAAACTGCCATTCCTTCAAGACCCATCAGCAATCAAAGGAAAAAAAGAAAGGAAATCCGCTGGTTCTTTATTTGCAGAATTAGCTTCAGGCACCAACATAGCGCACTTTCATCACGGCGACGATGAGAATACGCGTCTATGCCTGCCTTGCACAACACTTGGCATGCTTCGTGTGGTTCCGTGGACCCAATCAGGCGGCGCCGGATTGACACCCTCCATACACAATGCGCCACCAATCACGGCAATCGCAACTGGCGAGAACTTAGGGATAACGCTTGGCTTGAACCTCGTCGATTTGGGTGTCAAAGCGGGTGGAGCGAGGTGGTCAGGTCACTTTAGGTCAACCAATTCGAGCGGTCCAATTCCTTATCTCGAAGCGTTTACGTGGAACCCCCGGCGCATCTGCCTTCCCCTGCCTCAACAAAAAGGCATATGCTGGTATTGCGGTCAGAGCGACGTACCTACGATCGGGCCAATTGTTTACCTGAAAAACGAAAATACCAAATCCAATAAGACGAAAGGCATGACAACTCCATTTGTTTGGAAGGATCCTTCAGCCTTCTATTTAGAAAATCAGTACAAGACAGCGAAGAGTACAAGGGAAGATCAAGCCATTGATAATAAAGATTTAAGACAGATCGTTTCTTCGAATCCAATGAAATCAATCGTCGTTACGAAGAACGAAAATCATGAAGGATGGTATTTGATAGTTCCGTGCACAAACCCGGCTAACAACAAGACCTTCGACCATCGACAACTTGAACTGGCAAGTTTGCCATCGACGATTCGTTCCTTATTGCCGTCCGTCCGGCCGTCTAGTGAGCCCAAAGGCCTCGACGGATGGAATGAACCAGTGAGGACTCATCCCGAGGGCATCACGCGTTTTGTCCAAGCAGCTGAAAGTCTTCTTACGCATACCGATTGGACTGCGCTGTCCAACGCCGCCTATCGACAGATGAACGACTCTCCAGCGGCATTCGACGTGTTCAGCGGTTTGTATTGGGGACTTCGTGAACAGGGATTCAAAGGACTTCCGTCGCGAAAGGTGGCTTGGTTGATGTTGAAACTCATGGCCGCCGTTCCGGCTCGCCACCGGATTAGTCAACGGAACGCCAATTTTCTCCCGCTTCTATCGATACCGAAGAGACAGCTTAAGGTGCGAAATAGAACGTCCCCTTATCCTGCTTCTTTTCCGCGTGGACTGCGACTGGAAGGCATTCTGCGGCATGCGATTGATAGTAACATGCGTAAGAGAAACCCAGAGCCGGTTGACTGGATAGGGCTCTGTCATGGTCTTGACCAATTACTCGACTGAAACGCAAGAAAGGAGAAACCAGATGTTCGTACAGATTCATATGCTCCAGAGCATTCCACCCGGGAACCTCAACCGGGACGACACAGGGCAACCGAAAAAATGCGTCTTTGGCGGCGTGACACGCGGTCGTATCAGCAGTCAATGTCTCAAGCGAAACATCCGTCATTCTATGCAATTCAAGGAAGTGTTCGGCGACGCCCTCTCTGTCAGAACAACATACCTGCCACGTATGGTGGTTGACGAACTGAGGACATTGGCAACAGATTTTTCCGACAATGATCTGAACAAGATAAAAGTCGCTCTCGCCGGCAAATTCAAGGCGGAAGAACGCGGTAGTGCGGCAGAGAACACTGATGAGTCCGAGCAGGCGGAAGGATCTTCCGCTCTGGGCGACACTGCGGATCAGACGGGTCAATTGGTCTTTTTCCCACCACCCTTTGCGGGAGAAATTGCCGCACTGATCCAAGACCTGCGGGAGAACCAAGAAGACGCTTACAAAGCGTGGGTCAATGGCAAAAAAACGGAGAGGGACAAGCACAAGAAGATTATTGCGGAATTTGAAAAGAAGATGTTCGAAAAGAGCAAGACCCTTACAGTCGATATCGGTCTGTTCGGAAGGATGACTACCAGCGATCTTGTTGTGAACGTCGAGGCGGCCTGTCAGGTGGCACACGCGCTCAGCACACACGAGACTTTAATCGAGAGCGACTATTTTACCGCGATGGATGACAAGAAGCCGGAATTCGCGAAGACTCAGACCGAGCAAGTAGGCGCCGCCTTTCTCGGTTCCGGCGAAACGGAAACGTTTTTCAACTCAGCTGTCTATTACAAATATCTCAACCTCGACTTAAACGCCTTGAAAAAGCATCTTAACTGGCACGACGATGCGGCAGCTCGCGCAGCCGGTGTACTGGTCCGCGCCGCGGCGCTTGCCACCCCTACCGGAAAACAGAATAGTTTTGCCGCGCACGGTGTACCTGAGCTAATTCTTGTCGAAGTATCGGAGTTAAAGTGTCCAATCAGTTATGCCAACGCCTTCCTGAAACCAGTCACTGGCCTCAACCTCATGCGTGAATCCGCTGAAGCGTTGCGTGAGTACATCGACACAGTCGCGGCAGCTTTTTCGCCGACGGACTTGCGCCGTGTGCTCCTAGCTGTTGGGCACGCTTCAGTCGATATTACTGAAGCCAAAAAGGCTTTATCACTCGACGCTCTTATCGATTCAGTCGAAAAGATCCTTCCACAAGGGAGCTCCGCATGAGTGGCGCCCATACTTTGTTTATGCGCTTGGCTGGTCCCATGCAATCATGGGGAACCTCATCGCGTTTTCAGTTGCGCCGCACCGACCTGTACCCAAGCAAGTCCGGCGTTTTCGGGATGCTGCTATGCGCCATGGGTGTTGGGCGTGAAGATTCACCAATGGCGCTCAAGTCGCTGACTACACTGCGTATGGGTGTGCGCGTCGACCGCAAAGGAACCATGGATTGGGATTACCACACAGCGGGAGCCAAGATCGGCATCCGAAGCGCTGAGGGAAAAATAAAAAAAACCGCCAAGACCGGTGAATATGAAACCTTGCTTTCCCGTCGTCAATATATTTATGACGCATCATTTCTGGTCGCGCTCCAAGGCGACACGAACACCGTCAACGATTGCGCCGTCGCCCTGCAAAACCCAACCTGGCCCTTGTTCCTGGGTCGAAAGTGTTGCATTCCGGCAGAGCCGGTTTTTGCCGGAATCGGACGTTTCGACACGCTAGCGGATGCGCTCACGTACATCCCTTGGCAGCCGAGAATCGACGCCATTGACCGTGATGATAAATGCGCGACACGAACGCTCGACATCTATGTGGAACATCCGTCTGATTCGCAGGCTCCAAGTGGCGCACGGCTTGTCTATGATATCCCCATGGGGTTCGGTTTTTATGGTTATGCCTCGAGATGGGTTGTCAAAGACCAAGTCACCGTGCGCGTGGAGAAAGTCCATCATCAGCTTCGGGTCCGACTCTATACACGTCACCCCGACCACACGTCTTCACAGTGGAAGGCTGCGCGTGCCAGCCGTCTGGAGCTTGATCACCATCTCTGTGTTTTCTGCAAGTCACCGGCGGAGGAGGCGCATCACGTAAGTTATCAAAACGTCGGTCATGAAACGGACTCCGATCTTCGGTCGTTGTGCAAGATCTGTCATAATGCCTGCACCATATTGGAATATGGTCAAGATATGAAAACAAATAGGATTGATCCTTTAGATCCCGCCCAACGGCCGGCGATACTCGGTCAGATCAATCGTCTTCTCGAAGAACGCCGTCTTGGCAGCCGCCGCGAATTGCTCAAAACCGTGCGAACGACTTCACAGAGCTTTTACGGCGTTGCGCAAGGCGCCTTGTCAGATAAGGAGCGCTGAATGTTCCTTTCACTTCTCAAAATCAACTTAGGGAATGACCCGAACCATCCCGGTCGGATTTGGCTCCGGAACATTTATCATGTTCATCAGCGTTTGTGCATGGCCTTTCCGTCGGCGTTTAGGAAGGGTGATGACCCGAATTTTCTGAAGCCCTATAAACCGGAAGACTTCGGCGATAAGCAGGTACGTGTGGCTCGCAAAAAGGAAGCCGGGTTCCTGTTTCGCATCGACCCGCAGCCCAGTGGAAGGGTGGCGCTTCTGGCGCAATCGGCCATCCAGCCCGACTGGGACTATGCCTTCCACAACGCGGATTATCTTCTGGCGGCTCCACCGCAGGTGAAGCCGTTCGATCCTGGCTTCTTAAATGGGGAGCGATTGCGATTTCGTCTTGTGGCGAATCCGACAAAGAAAATTGATACTATTAAAAAAGAAACGCGGCAAAACCTTAGCAATGATGAGCTGCGGGCCATGAAGGGACGCCACGGAAAGCGCGTCCCCGTTCGGACAGAGGATCTCCATGAATGGCTCTCGGGACGGGCCGAACGGGGGGGATTCTCCCTCGACGGGGATTCCGTCGCCATTCAGGCAGGCCACATTTATGTGAAGAAGCCAGGCGAGCGGGGGAACCGTCTGCGTTCGGTCCGCTATGAAGGCAGACTTGAGATTACAAATAGTGGCCTTTTTCAGGAAACCCTCATTCGCGGCATTGGGCCGGGCAAGGCCTTCGGTTTCGGCCTGCTCTCCGTGGCGCCGGTCCGCTCCTTCCCTCCGGAGGAACAGACATGAGAATCAAGGATCTGAGCGTCTTGCCGAAATTTCGTGACGGATGGAGTTACCTCTACGTCGAACGCTGCCGGATCGACCGGGAAGGCCGAGCTATCGCCATCCATGACGCGGCGGGCAAGGCGCCTGTCCCCTGCGCTAATCTGGCCTTGCTGATGCTGGGGCCAGGCGTTTCCATAACCCACGCGGCGGTTTCGACGCTGGCGGACCATGGGTGTCTCGTGGCCTGGTGCGGGGAAAAAGGAGTCAGATTCTACGCCGTGGGCATGGGTGAAACCCGGAGCGCGGGGAACTTCCTGCGGCAGGCTCGAATGTGGGCGGACGAGGAACTCCACTTGCAGGTTGTGCGACGACTCTACCAGTTGCGGTTCTCCGATGAGCTCGGTCCGGATCTGACCCTGCGGCAAATACGCGGCATGGAGGGAATTCGTGTTCGAGAAGCCTATGCCCGGGCTGCTCGGGAAGCCGGCGTCAGTTGGTCCGGTCGAAATTACCGACGGGATCAATGGAGCGGCGGGGACTCAGTGAACCGGGCGTTGTCCACCGCCAATTCGTGCCTCTACGGGATCTGTCACGCCGCGATCGTGTCGGCCGGGTTCTCGCCGGCGCTCGGGTTTATCCACACCGGCAAGATGCTGTCGTTCGTCTATGACGTAGCCGATCTCTACAAAACGGATGTCTCGGTACCGGCGGCGTTTCACGCCGCCGCCGAAGGAAAGGAGAGGCTGGAGCGAGAAGTTCGTCTGGCGTGTCGCGATTTGTTTGTCTCTCTTCGGCTTCTGGAAAGAATCATCCCCGATATCCAGGCAGCGCTGGCGATCTCCAGAAAGCGGACGGCCGGGGCCGACGAACCGTTCGATCGGGACGCCGCCGCTCCGGGCTCCTTGTGGGACCTGGAGGAGGGGCAGGTGGAAGGCGGGCGCGGCTATGCGCCGGAAACGGATGAAACGGAGTCCGACGATGGTGGTCCTGATTCTTGAGCGAGTGCCGCCGGGATTGCGCGGCGAGCTAACGCGATGGTTCCTGGAACCCAAGGCCGGGGTGTTCGTGGGGCGTGTTTCGGCCATGGTGCGCGACCGGCTGTGGGAGAAAGCGTGCGGTCAGGCCAGGGAGGGCGGCTGTGTGATGATCCATTCGAGCAACAATGAACAGGGGTTTCTGATCCGCACCTGGGGGAAGACGGCGCGACCCATCGAGGACTTTGAAGGGCTTTTTCTCGTCCGAACGCCCTGAATCGTCGTTTTCCGCAGTATGCTCCCCACGCGTGTGGGGGTGAACCGTCCTTGACCAGCAGTTCATATGGCATATTGAATGCTCCCCACGCGTGTGGGGGTGAACCGCTCGCCCTCGCCTTAGGCATGACGGTGGAGCAATGCTCCCCACGCGTGTGGGGGTGAACCGACGCTCAGGCGCTTGAGACGGTTATTATGCAGATGCTCCCCACGCGTGTGGGGGTGAACCGGAACATTCAACTTTAATAATCTTTGGGTAAAGATGCTCCCCACGCGTGTGGGGGTGAACCGGATGGCGGAGAGTTGATTTGGGATGAATACAAATGCTCCCCACGCGTGTGGGGGTGAACCGTTCGCGGCGGAGGCCGTCTTGGAGGCCACCTAATGCTCCCCACGCGTGTGGGGGTGAACCGCATGACCACGGGCAAAACGGAAACACTGGTCGATGCTCCCCACGCGTGTGGGGGTGAACCGTAACGGGGTGTGTGATGATGCCGTAGAAAGGGATGCTCCCCACGCGTGTGGGGGTGAACCGCCATAGTCGAATCGGCTACCAAAAGCATCAAGATGCTCCCCACGCGTGTGGGGGTGAACCGTATTTTGGGGTTTACCAAACAACCTTCAGCCAATGCTCCCCACGCGTGTGGGGGTGAACCGGAGACCGTGGACCCGGCTCGCGAGTTTCTGCGATGCTCCCCACGCGTGTGGGGGTGAACCGATATTTTTCCAGCCCTGCGAATCCCGATGTCCATGCTCCCCACGCGTGTGGGGGTGAACCGCTGGCGTCATATTCTAAACGAGGATCAACTATATGCTCCCCACGCGTGTGGGGGTGACCCCAGACCCATTGAAAATGTGGTTATTACCTTTACTCCGAGATAGTGTTTCCCACCTGCGAGATGATGTCAATCTTGCTTGGTCGCATTTGTCTGCGCTGTCATCCATGCGCGCTCAG
>ENA-OSEO01000460-OSEO01000460.1-sediment-metagenome-genome-assembly--contig:-NODE-460-length-102809-cov-5.775640_pt1 | contig 102809 bp, 92 predicted proteins | sample MGYA00237883_ERZ534232 | MGnify/ENA metagenome assembly ERZ534232
TCAAACCCTCGGCACATTCCCTGAGGGAACGGTGCGGGTTTCACCCGGTTTTTTTACGACTACGGCAGAAATAGAGAAGCTTCTTGGGGCGATGCAACAGCTTTTATCGCAACGCTGAGGGAATCGCGATATCTGTTATTCTGCTTACGGGGTATCCACTTCACTCAAGTTGCTATGGCCTTTGTCTTCCTGGTTCCCACGCTCCTGCGTGGGAACCCTGGTTTGAAATGCTCGACTGTCTGTTGCGCTGATTTTGCTATGTTAAAGACAGTAGAGGGCGCAGGAGCGCCCAAGAAGTGAGCTCCCACGCAGGAGCGTGGGAACGAGAGGAAGGGGTTGGTAGAAGCATGAGCGGTAGCTCCACCAGGAAAAATGCTTCTCGCCGATCAAAATATTCCATTGTTTCTGGAAAATTGTCGAATATGCGGGGATGTCCTCGCTAGCCCGAAGCATCTGTGCTTTGAGTCGATCAGGGCCGTACGGGCGGAAACGATCGTCGAAGCAGCGGCGGCAGGCGCGCAGGTATGCCCAACAAATCAAGTAGTAGATCGATTCGAGCATCGGCTGATTATCATGGTTTATTCAACTGAGGATCTTTTTGAGCGTTTCTATGGTGTGCGACGGATCCGGCCTTACAGTATAATCCGGACTCACTTCGGCGTAGCGGACCACCTGGTTACGGTCAATGATATATCTGGCAGACAGCGGCAGCTTCCATGAATCGTCACCGTTGTATTTTGCGAGATCGATCTTGAATTGGAGGTACACCTTCTTCAAATCCTCCGGGAAAGTGTAGACTGGGTTCTGCAGGCTCATGGGTCAACTCCTTCGGGCGATGCACTTCGTTTTGCAGCTAGAAATCGGGTTTACCAAAAAAATGCCATTGTGCTGAGAGATCTTATTGGCGGATTCTTTACGTCCCCGGGGCAACCCCGGTGCCAAACAGCATTTGACATTGTGAGTTCTTTCATTTACGTATGACCAGGTCCTAAAAAGGCCATTTTTGGATGAGGGCTCTCAGCGGCAAATCTAATTCCCATAGAACTTTATAGTCAGGCTAGCGAGGAGAAAAATGAAAATTCACGAGTATCAGGCGAAAGAGCTTTTTCAAAAATACGGAGTTCCTATTCCTCGTGGAAAGGCGGCCTTCAGTGTTGAAGAAGCAAAATCAGTGGCGGCGGAGCTGGGAACATTGCCGGTTGTGATCAAAGCGCAAATTCACGCCGGTGGACGAGGGAAAGGCGGAGGCGTCAAACTGGCGAAGACATCCTCCGAAGTCGAGGAAGTGGCATCTTCCATCCTGGGCATGACTCTGGTCACCCATCAGACAGGGCCCGAGGGAAGATTAGTGCGCAAGTTGTTGGTGGAAGAAGGCTTGGAGATCGAGAAAGAGCTCTACCTTGGAATGCTCCCGGATCGGTCAACCGCCAAAGTGACACTCATGGCGAGTGAGGCGGGCGGTATGGATATCGAGGAAGTTGCGGCCAAGACTCCGGAGAAAATCGTTAAAGTTCAGGTTGATCCCTTGCTGGGTTTTGAAGCTTTTCACGCCCGCAAGCTGGCCTTTGGGCTGAACCTTTCGCCCGAACTGGTCAAGCTTTTCATACCGATGGTGACAAAGCTTTATCAGCTTTTCTGCAACTATGATTGTTCGATGGTTGAGATCAACCCCTTGGTCATCACCAAAGACAAGAAGATTCTTGCGCTGGATGCGAAGGTCAATTTCGACGATAATGCCATCTACCGTCATAAGGACATTCAGGCCTATCGAGATCTGGATGAGGAGGATCCTTCGGAAGTTGAGGCATCCAAATACAATCTCAATTACATCAAGATGGATGGCAACATAGGCAACATGGTGAATGGCGCAGGACTGGCGATGGCCACTATGGATATCATCAAGCTGGCCGGTGCGGAACCTGCCAACTTCCTGGATGTTGGCGGTGGCGCCAGCGAGGAGATGGTCGAGAACGGTTTCCGCATCATTTTGAGCGATCCGCGCGTTAAAGGAGTTTTTATCAATATTTTCGGTGGCATACTACGCTGTGACGTGCTCGCTCAAGGCGTTGTGGGAGCGGCCAAGAAGGTGGATGTGAAGGTGCCGGTCGTGATTCGCATGGAAGGAACCAATGTGGAAAAAGGCCGACAGATCCTTGAAGCATCCGGGATGAATTTAACAGTGGCACAAGACTTGACCGATGCCGCCCAAAAAGTCGCGACAATCGCCAAAGGTTAAGGGGGGGAATCTCATGAGCATTTGGGTGGATAAAAATACGCGTTTGTTGGTTCAGGGAATCACCGGCCGAGAGGGGCAGTTTCACACTCTCCAGTGCGTGGCGTACGGCACTAATGTGGTTGCAGGGGTTACACCTGGAAAAGGCGGGCAGAATGTGGAAAGCATTCCGGTCTTCAACACCGTAGATAGCGCCGTGCGCGAAACCGGCGCTAACTGCTGCATGATTTTCGTGCCTCCGCCATTTGCAGCAGATGCCATTCTGGAAGCGGTCGACGCGGGTGTGCCTCTGATTGTGGCCATTACTGAAGGAATACCTGTACTCGATATGATGAGAGTGAAAACCTACCTGAAGAGCTCCCAATCTCGCCTGATTGGTCCAAATTGTCCCGGTATCATTACGCCCGGACAGTGTAAAATTGGCATCATGCCGGGACCCATTCACAAACCGGGACCTATCGGAGTGGTTTCACGTTCCGGGACACTCACCTATGAAGTGGTTCATCAATTGACCCTGCAGGATATCGGACAAACCACCTGCATCGGGATCGGGGGCGATCCGGTGAACGGGACCAACTTCATCGATTGTCTCACTGAATTTGAGAAAGATCCTGCGACCAGAGGTGTAGTAATGGTTGGTGAGATCGGCGGCTCTGCTGAAGAAGAGGCGGCTGATTTCATCGCCAAGCATTTGACCAAGCCGGTGGTCGGGTTTATCGCTGGATTAACGGCACCTCCCGGACGTCGTATGGGGCATGCGGGAGCGATTGTTAGCGGTTCCAGCGGCACTGCTCAGGCAAAAATTGAAGCCATGCGCAAGGCGGGCATCAGCGTTGTTGAAAACCTCGGCAAATTGGGAGCAACCTGCAAGGAGGTGTTCTAGGGGGCTTCTTTGTTGAATAAATCATGAAGCATGCTGTCAGCTGTCTGCTCTGGCAGGTTCCGCAGTTGACGGAATCGTTCCACCAGATCCTTGCCCGAGGGTGCAGCTCAGAGCCGCTCCCTTGGGCGCCCCCCAGTCGACGGTTCAACAAAGGCCGCCCCAACCGTTCTCCAGTATCCTCAATCTTTCCCCGAACTGCCCGGTAGCTCATATGCAGCTCCTTCGCCGCGGCCACAATCGAGCCCTGCTCATTTACGACATTCAGAATGCGCAGGCGACCGGAGGCAAACACCTTATTCTCATTCTCGTCTTCTATTCAACTATTTGATTTAATAGTTAAGTTCTTGAATTTTGTCGGCACTGTTCCAATTCCTTTACAGGCTGGGCGTAAAGCTTTGACTGCAATTGCTGCGCGAATTCTTGAGGTTTATGTGTATATTGTTTAATTAACGTCAGTGTGCCGTTGCAGAATTTTGATTGCTTACATGAAACCGTGAAGCATCGAGCGCCGACATGTGGAGGCGCTTACACAGTCATTGAAGCGGGTGAGGATACAAGGAAAAGAAAAAATGTCTCAATTTCTAAAGGTGAAAACTGCCGATGAAGTTCTAAACATTTTACGGAACCTCGAACCACTCGAAAGGGAAACAGTCAGCTTGGAAGCCGCTTGTGGCCGAGTCCTCGCCTCGGCTGTGCAAGCGCCTGAACCGCTGCCTCATTTCAATCGAGCCACAATGGATGGGTATGCGGTGCGTGCAAAGGACACATTCGGTGCTTCGGAGAGTCTGCCGGCATTATTGGAAATATACGGAGAAGTGTCCATGGGCCAATCCACGGCTTTACAGTTGGAAGCCGGGAAAGCGATTGCCATACCGACCGGCGGGATGCTGCCCAAGGGTGCTGATGCAGTTGTTATGGTGGAATATACCTGTAACCTGGATGAAACTACCATTGAAGTGATCAAGCCCGTTGCCCCGGGCGACAATGTGCTCAAAGTCGGGGAAGATATAGCACGAGGTGAGAGTCTATTTTCTGTCGGTTGGAGGCTGCGTCCGCAGGACATCGGCTTGTATGCGGCAGTGGGGATTGCGGGCGTGCAGGTTTACGCGCGCCCGCGGGTTGCAATCATTTCGACCGGCGACGAGGTTTTGCCGGTGTCCAGTGACCCGCCGCCCATGGGCAAAATCAGGGATATAAACTGTTTCACCCTGGCCGCGCACGTACAGCAGGCAGGAGCCGTGGTCGGTTCGCAACAGGTGGTCGTGGATGACTTGGATGCCCTGGCAACGTCCTGCAGATCCGCTCTTTCCGAAAATGACGTCGTGCTTCTTTCGGGAGGAAGCTCGGTTGGCGTCAGGGATTTCACTCTACAGATTCTCGACCGCTTTCCCGAAGCGGAGCTTCTTGTGCACGGAATTGCCATTCGTCCGGGAAAACCGACAATTCTAGCTCGAATAGGGAAGAGAGTATTCTGGGGGCTGCCTGGTCAGCCCGTATCGGCTTTGATGATTTTTAGAGCTTTTGTTCTTCCCTCTTTAGCGATCCTGGAAGGTCAATCAGACTTATCGAGGATAAGCGGAAGTTTTGTTGGCGCCACTCTCAACCGACAGTTGCCATCGGTACACGGTCGAGCCGAGTATGTACCGGTTGTCGTCTCTTGGGCGGAAAACAAGGCGCTGGCAACTCCCATATTCGGCAAATCGGCCATGATCGGCATACTGGCAAGAGCAGACGGCTACGTCATTGTTCCCGAGCACGTTGAAGGTTTTGACCCGGGGACCGACGTGCAGGTTTTCCTGTTTTCTCGTTAATATCAGGGTTAATAACATCAGGATACAGGGCCTTCCAACGGCTCGACATCCTCCATGTCAAGCTCTACACCGACAGACTTTTGAATGATGTCTATGCTGACCACGAGCCTGCCTTTTTTTGGATTGTGTCGGACCAAAATACCCACACAGCCTGCCAGGTGCCCGCGCACTACCCTCACCCAGTCTCCCTGTTGCAGGTATTGATGAATGCTCAATGTTTTCTCGGATTCCAGCATGGTCTGCAGGTTTTCGACCTGGTAGTCGGGGATGGGCAGAGGTCCTTCGGAATTCCTCAAAATGGTTAGTGCTCCAGGAGTTTTGAGAATATTAACATTTGTGTAATTATCCAAGATGGTGTGAACGAAAACGTAACCAGGAAAGAGCGGAATGTGTATTTTTTTTCTCCGGTCTTTCCGCTTGCTCCAACATTCCATGAGGGGTAGAAAACTGTCGATGGATTTCTGCTGGAGGCGTTTGGATACTTCCTTCTCGTGATTAACCTGAACATAAAGAGCGAACCAGGACTTTGCCGCTCCCGTCAGGGTAGGAAATATGAGAGCCCCTCGTGGTAGCGACTCAACTGTAGAATCCACCGAGCTTGGTCTTCTGTCGTTCGTCATGCGCCTTCGGTTTCCTCCTCATGTTGTGTTTGCATCAGGCCGGACCGAGGCCGACATGCATCATAAGGTGGACAGTAAAACGGGCTTCAGTTACCCTCGGATTGCCGCTTTGTATACGTAAGTGTCTGTATTCATGACATAAGTACTGTTTGGCAGAGCCGTGAAAGTGCCGTCCCTATTTGTCTTGGTAACTTACAACATTCCGGACCAGCTTTCAATCAGCAACTGCATTCAATAACTCGAGGCCTGTAAACACACGTAACTCCTCAATTCATAATCTTATGAAACAAAATCATAGGTTACGGAGCTACTATTTTTTTCGCCAGTACAATTTCCTCCAATTTCCATTGCGTCGGAATTCTCAAGACTTGTCCCTGCTTATCCTTGTACAGCAGGTGTCCTTTTTCAAGCCCATAGTGAAAAAGATCCCTGGTCAGGATGACATCGTCTTTGCAGTAATCGATCAGTAAGTCCCATTTACCTTCTCGCAACCACCTGACAGCTTGCACACCGTCTGCCGACTTGCATTTTCCCAGGCAATTGGCTGCGAGATGATCCAGACTGAGTCGAAAGCCGAGCTGCTGCTGGACCTCTCCAAGTATGTCGAATGTCGGTATTTTGTGAAAATCGACCGACGCATACGCTTTGAGTACTTCGTAATCGAATCGGACAACATTGAACCCCACCACCAGATCGAGCTCTTGCAGGTGTCTCACGAGCAGAGACACATCCTCCTCTTTGTAAATATGAAACGTCCCGGACGGGGTCTCATAGATCACTGCCACAGAAAGCCGCATCAAGTGCTTATTTTGCCAGCCCCCGACTTCTTGGGCCAGACGCTGCGTTTCGATGTCAAAGAAACCGATTCGGCATTCAGGACGCTCGGTCGTGCGAGCCGGGCTTGTCGCTATTCGGGGTAGTTCGTTTACTTCAAGGGCCGCATCCGGCGCAGATTCGGCGAGAGTCCAGTTCCCGGTGAGGTAGTTCATTATGGAGAGAGCCGCTTGCTTGTCCAGTGGCTTGTTGCCGGCACCGCATTTGGGAGAATGTATGCAGGCCGGGCAGCCTTCCGAACAAGCACATGACGACACCAAATCACGCGTCTTTTCGAGCAGAGCCAGGACAATTTCATATCCCTTTGCAGCCAGACCGATTCCGCCTGGAAATCCGTCGTATATGAAAATGGCGCTTTTGCCAACCTGCGGATGATTTGGTGAGGCAATACCACCTATGTCGTTCCTGTCGCATAGAGCGAACAGAGGGAACATGCTGATCATCGCGTGTTCGATTGCGTGTATTCCGCCCATGAAATGCAGTTTCGAAGCTTGAATGCGTGCGGCTATCAGCGGTTCGATTTCCAACCATAGGCCCACTGTCTCAAAAACCTGTTCCGGCAAATCGAGGGGATTGAAGCCTAATAGTTCCTGGCTGAAAAATCGTCTCTTTTCATAGCCGGTGATTTTTTCCGTCACCCGAAGCCGCCCCAATCGTACAATGAAGTTTGCCACAGGTTTTGAGGAAAGAGTATCCAGAATTTCAGTCTCTTTTTCACTCTTAACTCTGGTAAAGTATGGAACCTGATTGGAGGTAACATAGATCAGTCGATTCTTCAGATCCAGGCTTTCGACCTGATAGGGCATCCCCCGATGCAGATAAACCGCTCCCGGATGGCATTCCTTGAAGGCTCGAATCCCGTCGCTTTTGCCCAAAGGGATTTTCTTCTCTTCTTCGGAGACTCTCAGGATAGTATAAGAATTGCCGATAGAACGAATATCGACTTCTCTGTGGGGGCGCAGACTTCTTGACAGCCAGCGGTCGCCTTCGGCGGTCTGCAAGAGCCTGCCGGCCATGGTCAGGTCACTCACTACCTTGGCAATGAATTCACCGTCCCGCTCCATTTCCCTTTTTTCCAAAGGAAGCTCGGCAGCCGCACAAGGCAAATGGGCTTTCAGAATTTCCTCGTTTAACGGATCGGTAACCGCCAGTTCGTAGCTGCTTTTTAGGAATTGCTCGGGATGCTGCACGATGTACTGATCGAGAGCGTCCAACTGCGGAAGCAAAATGATGGCTGATTCCTGTCCGCCGCGTCCCACCCGTCCACCTCTCTGCCAGGTATTCATGACGGTTCCAGGATATCCAACCAGAATGCAAAGATCCAGGCCTCCAACGTCAATGCCCATCTCCAGGGCACTGGTAGAAATAACCGCGGAAAGAGAGCCGTTGGCAAGCTGCTGTTCGACGATTCGCCGTTCCTCCGGAAGAAACCCCGCACGATATGAGCTCACTCGTTTAGCCAGGCCGGGAGCTGTCCTGGTCACGCTCAGATGCAGCAGTTCCGTGAGCTTTCGGGATTGCGTAAAAGCAATGGTTTTGAGTCCGGCTTGCGCTGCCAGCACCAGCAGGCGGGCAGCCAGGCCCGGCAGATAGCTGCCGTGCGCTTCATCAGGTTGCATAAAGATGAAATGGCGTTTTGTCTGCGGCGCCCCATGATCGCGAATAATGGTGATTCCGTCGCTGTAGGGACCTATCAGCTGCTCCGCCAATTCTTTCGGATTGGCAATGGTTGCAGACAGTAGAATGAACTGGGGACTACTGCCGTAAAAGCGACAGATCCTCTGAAAACGTCGAAAGATTTGAGCAACATGGCTCCCAAATATTCCCCGGTAGGTGTGCATTTCGTCGACGACGACATAACGCAGCTTCCTCCAAAAACCTTCCCATTTACTATGATATGGAAGCAAAGCATAATGAAGCATGTCCGGATTGGTGAGCAGGATATGCGGATGCTGCTGCCGAATTTTGGTTCTTTGATAGGGTGAGGTGTCGCCGTCATATACAGCGGACTGAAAACGTTGTTCGCTGTCGAGTGCGGCGAAGAAATTGTTCAGGGTTTCCAACTGATCTCTGCTCAAGGCTTTTGTCGGAAACAGGTAGAGGGATTTTTGCCGGGGATCGGCGAGCAGTGTTTCGGTCACCGCCAAATTGTAGATCAGGGATTTGCCGCTTGAAGTCGGTGTCGCCACCACCACATTCTTCCCGCTGCGGATCTGTTCGAGAGCCTGTGCCTGGTGGATATAGAGCCGATAGATGCCCGATTTGGCAAGTGCCTGACTGAGGACATCCGGCAGAGGCGAGGAAAGCTCGGAGTAGTCGCCTTCTCGATCCGGCAAAACAGCATGATGGATGACTTTCGCACCTTGCCATCGTCTGTTGAGTAAGACATTCAAAAAATTCTGAATCAAAGGGGTAGTCCCGTAGCTTCTAAGGCAATTGTTTGAGTGGAATCTTAGCTTTTGATATGCGGTTGGGGTGCAATACCGAGCTTGACAATCTTCCTCTCCACTTGTTATCGGATATAGGTTACTCAATTGCATTGCCACCGGCAAGGGTTCCCTGCAAAAAAGGAGGATATGATGCATCTGGAAGAAATCATAAAGAACATTCATTGGCTTGGACATGATGCTATAAGGCTTAACGGCAGCCAGGTGATCTACTTCGATCCTTTCCAGATTGCAGCCACTCAGCCTGCAGATCTTATTTTTATCAGCCATGAACACTTTGACCACTGTTCCCCGGAAGATGTGGCCAAGATTCGAAAACAAGATACAATTATCGTGACCGATGCGGCTGCGGCACGAAAACTAACAGGCGATGTTAAAGTCGTAGCGCCCGGGGACCGTCTGCAGGTCAAAGGAATAGAGATTGAAGTGTGGCCTGCCTACAACATAGACAAGGAATTTCATCCCAGGAAAGCGGGGATGCTTTCCTTTGTCGTATCGATGGACGGTGTCCGCTATTTCCACGCGGGAGATACCGATTTCATACCTGAAATGGAGGAAATTGAGGCAGACATAGCATTTTTGCCGGTTTCGGGGACCTATGTGATGACTGCAGAAGAGGCCGTGCGGGCTGCTAAAGCACTAAAGCCGAAGGTTGCTGCCATTCCGATGCATTATGGAGCTATCGTAGGAACTGCAAAGGATGCTGAGAAGTTTAAGAAATCTCTTCAGGGAGAGATTGAAGTCGTAATTCTTCAAAAGCAGTGAAAGGGGATAAAGATGCCGGCCGCTTATCTAGAGGCTTACCGCAATGGCCGGTTAAAGCAAAGCATCGAGCGGAGTCTGAAGTGGCTGAACAAATGCACTCTGTGCCCGCGTTTTTGCCGGGTTAATCGCTCGGAAGGCGAATTGGGCTATTGCCGTACCGGGCGTCTCGCCGTTTTGGCAAGCTTCGGCCCCCATTTTGGCGAAGAATCACCGTTGGTCGGAACGAACGGATCCGGTACTATTTTCTTTTCTCACTGCAATTTGCTGTGTGTATTCTGCCAGAATTACGAGATCAGTCATGGCGGCGAGGGGGTGCCGGTGACGGCCGGCCAACTGGCAAAGGTCATGGTGGATCTGCAAAAGCAGGGCTGCCACAACATTAATTTCGTCACTCCGTCTCATGTGATCCCGCAGATTCTCGAAGCACTGCCGGCCGCAATCGAACAAGACCTGAGAGTTCCTTTGGTGTACAACTGCGGCGGCTATGATCGTGTAACTGCACTAAAGCTGTTGGATGGAATAGTGGACATTTACATGCCGGACTTCAAGTTCTGGGAGCCGGAAGTGGCCGAACAGCTATGCGATGCTTCGGACTATCCGGAACGGGCTCGCGAGGCTTTCCGCGAAATGCACCGCCAGGTTGGGGACCTGCAATTGGACGCCAAGGGTGTTGCTTACCGCGGCCTTCTGGTGCGGCACCTCGTTATGCCTGACGGTATGGCGGGTACAGGGCCCATATTGCAGTTTTTGGCAAAAGAAATATCCCGGGAGACTTACCTGAACATCATGGACCAATATCGACCCTGCGGCGGAGCAGTGGGGCAGCCGCATATTGGCAGACGCATCACCCACGATGAATATGATGAGACCCTGCGCATGGCCCGAGATGCCGGTTTGACACGGCTCGATCAAAGACCTCGGCGTTGGTTTTATATATAGAAAGCTCAAAATGGCTAAAATCGATGCTTTTTTTAAACTGATGCACGAACAGAAAGCTTCCGACCTCCATCTTATATCAGGGCAGTCGCCGGTCTTGAGAATTCGAGGCGATCTCGAGAGAGTCAAATACAAGGTGCTCGATGATGATGAATTACGTTCCATGCTCTATGAAATAACCCCCGAAGATAAAATCAAGACTTTTGAAGAAAGCGGGGATTTGGACTTTTCCTATGAAATCGCTTCCCTTGCCCGTTATCGTGCCAATTACTTCATGCAAAAAAATGGTATTGGAGCTGTTTTTCGAGAAATCCCCAATGACATTATGACGGTGGAACAGCTCGGGCTGCCCCCTGTTATCAGCAGGTTGGCCATGCTTCCCCGAGGTCTGGTGCTGGTTACGGGCCCTACCGGCAGCGGCAAATCGACAACACTTGCAGCCATCATTGACGAATGCAATCAGAAACGCAAAGACCACATTATCACCATCGAAGACCCGATCGAATTTGTGCATGTCAGCAAGAACTGTGTGGTGAACCACCGGGAAGTCAATACCCACACCCACTCTTTTAGCAGCGCGCTCAGGGCGGCACTGCGCGAGGACCCGGACATTATCCTGGTGGGTGAAATGAGGGACCTGGAAACCATCCGTCTGGCCATCGAAGCAGCGGCGACAGGCCACCTTGTCTTTTCAACTTTGCATACAACCGGCGCCGCGAAAACCGTCGATCGCATCATTGAAGTATTTCCTACCGGGGAACAGCCGCAGATTCGTTCGACACTGGCTGACGGTCTTCGCGCAGTGATTTCCCAGACCCTTTTCAAGCGAATAGACATTAAGGGGCGCATTGCGGTCCTGGAGATCATGATCGCCACTCACGGCGTTAGAGCCATGATTCGAGAGGCCAAGACCCATCAGCTCCCGTCAGCGCTTCAAACGGGCAAAAAATATGGAATGCAGACGCTGGACGACGGAATTATGGCACATCTTAAAGCAGGCCGAATCGATGCGAATGAGGCCTATATGAAATGTGTGGATAAGGAGAAGTTTAAATCCTATCTGACTGAGCCGCCGGCAGACTTCACCGAGGTATGACGTCGGCCATTCCGATCGCTGGTGTGACCAAATAGCGGACTGATCTTATCGAGGAAAGCTCAGTGACACGGAAAGAGTTTGACTTCATTCTAACCCGAATGCTCGATGCAGACCCCCGGCTTTCTGACATAAATCTCACCGTCGGCAAGCCGCTGCAGGCTGAGGTCGATGGGCTGCTGAAGCCGGTTTGTCAGGATTTGGGCATTCAGAGCCTCACTCCCTTTCATACGGAGATGATGGTGCTGAATCTTGTCGGCAAGGACCGACGCAACATTCAACATTTATTGACGCACGGATCGTGCGATCTTTCTTATCACCTGCCGGGGAGAGCCCGCTTTCGCGTAAATATTTTTTCCCAGCGAGGGCATTACTCTATCGTCATGCGGCAACTTCCGACCAGAGTACCAACCGTGGAAGAGTTGAATCTGCCCATGGTGCTCAATGCAATAGCGGAGGAAAAGAACGGCATTGCGCTGGTTACCGGTGCCACCGGGAGCGGAAAATCCACTACGCTGGCAGCGATCTTGAACATCATCAATAGACAGAAGGCGGTTCATGTGGTCACCCTTGAAGACCCGGTGGAATATGTCCACCAGGCGATGACAGCGACCTTCAACCAGAGGGAGCTCGGTTTGGATTTTGACAGTTTCGCCGGCGGGTTGCGGGCGGCTCTGCGGCAGGCGCCCAAAGTCATACTGGTTGGAGAAATGCGGGACCGTGAAACGGTTGAGATCGCTATGAGTGCGGCCGAGACTGGCCACCTGGTGCTCAGTACTTTGCACACCGTAGATGCCGGTCAGACCATCCACCGCATTATAGGAATGTTCGAGCTCGAGGAAGAGCGCCTGATGCGTATTCGCCTGGCGGACAGCCTGCGCTGGGTTGTGTCGCAGAGGTTGCTTCCCAAGACGGGTGGAGTCGGCCGCGTGGCTGCCTTTGAAATCATGGGAACAAATCTTCGGGTCAGAGAAGCCATCATTAACGGCGAGTCGGAGGGCAAAACTTTCTACGAAATGACTCAGCAAGCCAAACCTTACGGCTGGCTTACCTTTGATGACTATATTCTCGACCTTTATGCACGAGCTGTCGTAAGCGAAGAGACTGCGCTGGCGTATGCGTCCAGGAGAGCTGTTGTCAAACGTGGAATAGACCAGATCAAGGCGGGAAGAGGGGAAAAGACCACTGACATCGAAGGGCTGAAAATCGATAAGGAATATTCCAAACGAATCGGGCGAGAGAAGCCCTTCTCGGAAGAATAACAGCATGGTCAGGGTTAAAGAAGTTGATTGGTCGGTTTATCTGGTGACCGATCCGCGCTTACCGGCGGAGCGTTTTCTTGCAGAGGTCGTCGAGGCATCGATTCGGGGCGGCGTCAATGTCGTTCAGTACCGTGACAAACAGTCCGGCACCCGCAACATGGTGGAAGCCTCAAGAGCTTTGTGCAATCTTTGTCATCGCATGGGCGCATACCTTTTTGTCAATGACAGGGTGGATGTCGCTCTTGCTATCGATGCTGATGGGGTGCATCTCGGCCAGGAGGACATGCCGATCGGGATTGCTCGAAGGCTGCTGGGGCCGGACAAGCTGATAGGGATTACGGTGCATAATGTTGAAGAGATAAAAGAAGCAGAATTGGAAGGAGCCGACTATCTCTCCGTTGCTCCCGTCTTTGCCACTGCCACCAAGCCCGATCATCAAAATCCCCTTGGGCTGGAAGGTGTTAGAGCCCTTGCCGCACATGCAAACAAGCCTCTGCTGGCCATCGGCGGCATCAACCGATTGAATGCAGCTTCAGTGATCCACAGTGGAGCCGCAGGCGTTTGTGTTGTTTCCGCAATCATATCGGCTGATGATCCCCGGCGGGCGACCCAAGAGCTCCATGAAACGGTGAAAGCTGCAAAATGAAAATAAGTGAGCTCGGGGAATTTGGCTTAATAGAAAGAATCGCGAGCTTCCTGCCGGCTGCACGTTCCAACGTGGTTGTAGGTATAGGCGATGACGTAGCGGTTCTGCAGGTCCGGCACGGCAATTATTTGCTGGCGACATGCGACATTCAAGTCGAAAACGTCCATTTCTTGGCCGGCAAAATCACGCCGTATCAACTGGGCAGAAAAATCGTTGCCATCAACGTCAGTGACATAGCCGCCATGGGAGGTTCTCCCGATTGGGCGCTCGTTTCCCTGGCTCTTCCAAAGCATCAACAAGTCGACTTTGTAGACGATTTATATAGAGGTATGCAAGAGCAGATCGATGCCGCGGGGGCCGATATAGTTGGCGGAAACATCAGCGAAGTGCCCAAGGACGTGGTGGTTGACTTTTTCCTTCTGGGGAATGTGGCTCCACAACATCTGATCCGCCGTAATGGTGCCAAGCAGGGTGACTTGATCATGGTTACCGGCACTCTGGGGGATTCGAGAGCAGGCCTTGAGCTGGTCCGAGTCCAGCACTTGCTTGTCTCTGACAATGCGCGCAGGCAGGCGAGCCAGAGGCATCTCACACCCTGGCCGAGGCTTCTGGAAGGGCAGGTGTTAGGGCGTTGCGGCAATGTGCACGCCATGGCGGATGTGAGTGACGGCTTACTCGGAGATCTGGGACACATATGCGGGGCGAGCGGGGTGGGAGCTGAAATCTGGGCCGAGGACATACCCGTGGGAAATGCCTGTCTGGAAGTTGCTGCCGCCTCAGGCAAAGACGGACAAGAGTGGGCCATGACCGGCGGCGAGGACTACGAGCTCCTTTTTGCCGCTGCACCTCATGCAGTTCAAGAAATTGCGGCGATGCTGTTGAATGAAACAGGAACATCGAGCCGGGTAATCGGACGTGTCGTTTCTGCCAAAGACGGGATTCGAGTTTTGCTTGCTGACGGCAGGGATGCTACTCGCAATTTCCAGCGAAGCGGCTGGGATCACTTTACAGCAAACGCCAGGGACGCTCAGGACCTTTTGACTCAAAATGAGCCATGAAAATGCGGTAGGGCTCGTTCCCCGAACGAGTCGGCAGAGATGCGTTCGGGGGACACGTCCTTGTATCATTTTCACATGGAGGGTTTGAAAATGAAAATCCCTCGAGCTCTCACCATCGCCGGTTCCGACTCGGGTGGAGGGGCAGGCATCCAGGCTGATCTCAAAACTTTTTCGGCTTTGGGCGTTTACGGCATGAGCGCCGTCACAGCCCTTACCGCCCAAAATACTGTAGGTGTTCAAGGCGTAGTCGAAATAGATCCGCAGTTTATAGCCGCACAAATTAGCTCAGTGGTTGAGGATATAGGCGTTGATGCGGTAAAGACAGGTATGTTGTCAAGTGCTGCCATCATTTCCAGAGTGGCGGCGGAACTGAAAAGATTAAGAATCGATAAATTGGTGGTCGATCCTGTGATGGTTGCCAAGAGCGGAGATCGGCTGCTTAGAGAAGACGCCATCCAGTCCATTATCAACGAGCTTTTTCCGCTGGCATTGGTGGTCACGCCCAATCTCCACGAGGCCTCAGCTCTTACCGGCCTGGAAGTCAGATCACCGGAACATATGAGACAAGCGGCAAAGCACATAGAAAGCTTTGGTCCGCGTTATGTGGTCGTAAAGGGAGGACACCTGGAGGGCAGCCCCATGGATCTTTTGTATGACGGTGACAGGTTCGTGGAATTCACCAATGTTCGTCACGATACTGCGCATACCCACGGCACCGGCTGCACATATGCGTCGGCGATTGCTGCCGGGCTGGCTCGCGGATTGACTGTGCAAAAGGCGGTTGCGCTGGCAAAAGATTACATCACCGGAGCAATCGCCCAAGGACTCGCCATCGGCAAGGGACGTGGACCGGTCCACCATTTCTACCACCTCTACCGTTTGGCCGGATGGGATTATCGTTAGCCGGGATGCTGCACTGCAGGAAAAGCGAGCATACGATTGGAGCCTGGCTAATAAAGGAGGAATGGTCGCCGCCATGCTGTTCGTCGGGCCGGATGAATCCGGCCATTGAGGCTTAACATCTTTCTGAGCCTCCGCCTGCGCCGGATGTGACGCAGGTTTTTCAATACCACCTTACGTCCCGCTCTGATGCAATGATCTGCACGCGAAAAATCGGCCCAATACAAGTTCCCGATCGATGGAATGAGCAAAACGTCCGTGCATGCTCTTCGTTCTTGGCTCAAAAGAATACGTGCAATATCATTGCTCCGATGAAGAAGATCCAGAGCGGATGTTGGCATAGGACCGAGCTCGTGGATCTGTGAGGTCGCGTCTACGCTTATGACAAAATGGGCTCCCATGGCAATGGCCGGCGCGGCTGGTACGTTATCCGCCCAGCCACCGTCAACCAATGAGCGTCCGTTGTATTGGACCGGAGGAAGAATGCCCGGTATCGCCACACTGGCCGAAACTGCCTTACGCAGGCAGTCGCTGCGCAAAATCACTTCCTCGCCGTTGACTGCGTCCATGGCCACGGCGGCAAAGGGTAGGGCCAATTTTTCGATGGGATGGGCGGGGATTAGATGGCTCATCACCTCCAGGTAGTCTTCCTCGGAGACCAGGGTGGATCGCACAATTGAGTGAGTATAATAGATGCCCTTCTTGAACAATCCCAGGAAACGATCGAGCAGGCTTTCGGCTCCTTCTTCCGCTTTACTTTCGGCGGCCCTGGAAAGAGTATACAGGAACAGATCGCTTTGCAGAAATTCCCGCATTTTTTCGGACACCGCAGTCAGATTCCCGTAATAAGCGTACAATCCCCCAATGATCGCGCCCATACTGGACCCGACAATTAGGTCGATGCGGATATCGTTCCTCAGAATCCCATCCAAGACACCCAGGTGAGCAAGCGCCCTCGAGCCTCCTCCACTCAAAACCAGAGCGGTCTTAAAGAATCCTCGTTTCATAGACCGAATCCATCAGCAATCGGGTTTGGGGACATAGCTCGGCACAACACATTTGATCGTTGCCGCAGCCGGTGGTATTTGTTTTTTTGACATCGATATCTTAATTCAGTTTTGAACCAAACTCCAGGAAAGAGCAATGTCCGAGATCCACGTGATGCTGAAGGTCGGAGAAAACCGGTTGGAAGGCCTCTTTGAAAAAGGAGAAATTGCTTCAGTCGCAGTGATTATATGCCATCCTCATCCCCTGTACGGCGGCAGTATGGACAACGGAGTCGTGTCGACCATGCAGAGGAGCTCGCGAAAGATGGGTTGGGGCACTTTACGATTCAATTTTCGCGGAGTAGGGCGCAGCGATGGCACGTATGGGGAGGGAAAAGGAGAAGCCGAAGATGTTCGAGCAGTCGCTTCATATCTTTTCGAGCAAGGCACTAAAGAACTCCATTTGGCAGGTTATTCTTTTGGGGCCTGGGTCGCATTAAAAGCTCTAGGATTAGGCTTGCAGCCAGCTTCGATGATTCTGATTTCGCCTCCGATCGATTTTCTGGAATTTTCCCACTTGGAATTACCCGCTAAACCGTGCCTCATCACCTTGGGGAGCCAAGATGATTTCTGCACTTTCGATTCACTCCAGAAATGGTTATCCATGCAGCATTCAGCCGAAAAATTTGCCAGGGTAGAAGTTTTCCCCGATTGTGACCACTTCTACGGCGGCAACGAAATTATTCTGTGCAAAAGAATCTCTGCATTCTTAAAGAAACATTTCAAGTGAAATCCATGACTTACCTGTCACAGCAAGCTATGAAAACGCTGCGGGCGCGTTTCCCGAACGAGCCGAGCAAGCTACGTTCGGGAAGCGCGCGCTAATATTGTCAAAAAACATGTCGTTTAAAGAAGGCAAGACTGGATTCATTGAGGTGGTCGCGGCATTCGGCATGGATAGCATGGCCGGCACCCGGAATTTCTATCAATTCTGCATGCGGGATCCGCCCTGCGAGTATACGGGCATTTGCAGCCGGGACGAGCACATCGTCTCTTCCCGTTATGACCAGGGTCGGCACCTGAATCTGAGAAAGACGATCGCAACAGCTGAAGCTTCCAATTGCCTGCAACTGAGCGTGGAACGTATGTTCAGGCTGAAGCGGGGTTTCAAGTTGGACCTTGCGATACGCGTTGATCACATGGGGTCGATTCTTCCGGCACGACTCACTGAAAAAAAAGGGCAGGTTTTTGTCGACAATTTGCTCATGGCTTAGACCGGTATTGTTCATAAAAATTTCCAGAACTTCAGGGGATGGAGGGATGCGCAGATCTCCCCCACAATGAGTGCATCCCAGAACCACAGCTTGAATTCTGTGAGGGGCCAGCAGAACTAATTCTTGAGCAATCATTCCTCCCATTGAAAGGCCCAAAATGAACGACTTGTCAGCTGCAAGATGGTTGAGCAGAGATAGTGCATCTTCAGCCAACTGCTTGATAGAGTATGGGCCGGCAGGCATGCTGGAGCGGCCGGCGCCGCGATTATCGAAAGTGATAGTCCGGAAGTGGTTCTTGAAAAAAGGCACTTGTTCGTACCAAGACCAGCTGCCTCCGCTCAATCCGCTGATAAGCATAAGTGGTTGCCCATCGCCGCTGGTTTCGTAATAGATATCGATCTCCTGACATTTGCAGAGTGGCATCTATGCTCCTGAAAACTTCGTGACACCGCGCCGTGCTGAACCGCAATGAACGAGTTGTCAATTGACCACGGGGGGGCTATAACAGCTGCACCAAACATCAGCTGCTCTGCCCGACAAGACTCGGAAATAACTCGGAGGCATGGTAAATAAAGGTCTTTCGCAGGTCAAGCCTAAAGGTGAAGAGCGAAAAGACGGGGTCGAGTAATTTTCACTTTTGTTTCAGATCCATTTTGTGCTAAAAGGGTCATCCTGTCGGTAACGGACATAGCGGCCTTTGAGACTTCCAAATTGGGCGTTGATCTGTCGACTGAAAGTGTCCGACGTCCGATCCTTAAATCCGTGCAAGCCCTTGGTAATCGCCGTGTGAAAGTGAAGGAGATGTCATGAGCGAACGTTTCGTGTTGCAGGGGAATCTCACCGTTCAGGATAAAGAGACGGGCCTGTTGTGGCAGCGCGCAGCATCCGAAGATAGAATGGTTTGGAAAGACGGCTTTGCTTACGTTGATAAGCTTAATGAGCGTGGATTTGCAGAATACAGCGATTGGCGCTATCCTTCCAAGGATGAATTAGAGACTCTCATCCTCCCGGAAGAGGACCGCCGAAGTGGGCTCTATATCGACTCCTTGTTCGGAAGTCAACGGAATTGCTGGACAGCTACGAGCGCCGAACATCATCGTGCTTGTTATGTCGACTTTTACTATGGCGATGTCTATGTGATCGAAGAAAATTATGCCAACTATTTTGTCCGGGCAGTTCGTACAGAGTAAAGATCAAAGGCCATATGCAGGGAACGTGCGGCGAGCCAACCTGAGTGAATCAGTCATTGGGAAGCCAAATTTGAGGGTGATCTTATACCAGCCACAGATACCTCAAAATACGGGAAATATTGCCAGAACCTGTGCCGCTACGCACATCCCGCTGCACCTCATCGAACCTTTGGGTTTCCAATTGAGTGATCGTCATCTGAAGAGGGCGGGGCTGGATTATTGGCCGCATGTGCAGCTGAAGGTTCATCCTGACTATGATGCTCTGCGGAGCGAGATACCGCATAGCCGATGGGTTTACTTCTCCGCCCACGCCCACCGCTATTACTACGATTTTTGTTTTCGGCCGGGAGACTGCCTCGTATTTGGTTCGGAAGCTCGCGGGCTGCCGGCGGAAATTCTTGAGGACGAGCGAGAACAGATCTTGCGGGTTCCCGTTGACAGGGCCCTAGTCAGAAGCCTGAATCTTGCCACGACCGTGGGCATTGTCCTATTCGAAGCTTTGCGTCAGTTTGCTTTCCATCAGAACAGATCCATTTTAGAATCAAGCCGAAGGAATTCTACCGAGTCGTAAGTTGGAGGCAGCCACCACCACAAAGAGGTGAAGCCACATGAGCGGTCAGGATAAGGATGGTCTAAAGGCAAGGATATATGCGCTCTGCCCCGAGATTGAGCAGTTGGGCCTCTACACCATAGTGATTGGTAAAGGACGTCGGTACTGAGTGATTTTCTTTGAGAGCAAGGATTGCTCTAAAAAGAATGCACCTTTGAGCTCCTTCAAGATAAGACGTGATGATGGAAGAGTGGATTCAGTTTCATCCAGGCCATCCTGGGAAGGAGATTTGAATCGCGCGTTGGCAGAGGCCAAAAGCAGAATCAAAACGACTGCAGCTGCGAGGAGACCCGTTGCCAGAAAACCGCGTTCAACAAAATCCCACAAAAATAAGAGTGGAGTGAGGAAAATTGGCGGACATCGAATGGAAAGGCATCATCTGGAGAGCTGCGTATGGTGATCTGTCGGTTAAAGAATTGTTAACCATTTTGAAAGGCTTCGGTCCCATGGAGACTTTGGAATTCGAAAAGCTCGGGTCATTTCGAGGACAGTTAAGCCTGTCTCTCTCTGAAGATGGGACCAAAGAGATCACTCTCTACCACCTGGAGGTTGTTGGAGCTCAAAGAAAAGGCAAAGGCAGAGAAGCGCTGGCTTGTTTGAAAAGACTGTTTAAGGGCGATCTCTATGTTGAAGATCCCGGTATTATTCGCGTTAAAAATGCCAACCTGGAGAGTCTCCCGTTTTGGATCAAAATGTTCCAGGAAGGCTATATTGATTCCTTGGATAGCGAGGAGTGCTCGCTCTCCCCTAAAATGAGCAAGGCTGAAATTGATAAAATCAAAGCCGAGGTTGGATTGGCTCATAAAAGCTGAAAAGGTATCCAAAGGTGTGAGCTGGCGGCGAATATGAAGGAGAGATTACTTGAGTGCTAAGAAGATCAAAGGATCAAAGAAGCTTTTTGAAACAACCGAGGAGATTTTAACCTTTTCTCAACGGGCAGCCGATTTTGCCCGGGAAAAACCTTACTGGATCATAGCGAGTATGGGGGCGGTGCTGTTGGTCTTCGGTATCATCTGGGGGGTCAACAGCTACAGTCAGGTTAAGGAAAAGAGAGCGCGTACTGATTATGCGCAAGCGATCGAGACCTGGCCCGCAAGCGACTTATCGAATTTTCGGGAGTGGGATAAACTGGTTGTGCAACTGGAGGACCATACCAGAAAACACCACGGAACGCGGTCCGCATTGAACGCGCAGCTCGATCTGGCACAGGCCTATTTTTGGATGAAGCGCTATGACGAGTCCTTAAAAGCCGCCGATCGCCTGCTAAAAGAAACTGAGCCCGGCGATTCGTTGCGACCTTTGGTTCAATATCAATTGGCTTTAACCTATGAAGAAGCTGATAGAATCGATGAATCCATCGCCCAGTGGGAGGCATTGGCCAAAGAAGGGATCGAAGGACTGGACAGAGAAATCGGCTGGCATTTGGCAAGACTATATTCGGACAAGAAAGAGTACTCGAAAGCAGTCGAGCAGTACGAAAGAGCACTTAAAGCCACCGGCGGCTATCCGGCTACCCCGATGATCGAAGAGGAGCTGGCAATGGCGAAGCTGAAGGCTGAACCTGCTTCCAAGGATTCACAAAATGGCTCTGCGAAACAGGATCAAAAGGGTTGATGTATCAATGGCAAAAATCGTTCAGGCCAAATGCGGGTATCTGAATACAATTTATGTTTTCCCTTGACAGAGCATGCCAATTTCGCTAACAGAAATTATTCCAGTTAAAGAGATGAGAAAACATGAACAACCGGCATTTCTACTTTAGCTGCTTTTGGTGCTTTTATGGCTTCTTCTTTAGGAAGTCTACCTGTGGGCGTGCAAAGTAGGCTTTACCGGACCTGACATTGAACGAAACCACGGGTAGGCGCAGCAACGAGGCCCGTGGTGCTATCCTAATGGAGCCGTGGGTGTGACTACTCACGGCTTTTTTTGTGGGAAGACCTATTCATACCAAGAGATGGCGAAAGGAGGACTTAAGTAAGAATGATCTACAACATTGAATTTGAAACCCTGCCGCGAGAGGCTCTCGAGGCCATCCAACTGCGTCGTCTGCAGGCGGTTGTGGAGCGATCATATGCCATGGTGCCCTTCTACCGCAAAAAGTTTCAGGCGGCAGGAATCACTCCGGCCGACATCAAAACTCTCAAAGATCTACAGCTCCTGCCTTTCACCACCAAGCAGGACTTGCGCGACAATTATCCTTTTGGAATGTTTGCCGTGCCTATGGACAATGTGGTTCGCATCCATGCCTCCTCGGGAACAACCGGCCAACCCACTGTGGTCGGATATACTGCAAGGGACATCACCACATGGTCCGAGCTGATGGCTCGTGCCCTGGCAGCCGGCGGCGCAGCGCGTGGCGATATCATCCACAACGCCTACGGTTACGGGCTTTTCACCGGAGGCTTGGGCATTCATTACGGAGCGGAACGCCTGGGGGCTTCCGTGATACCCATTTCTGGAGGGAATACAAAACGGCAAATCCTGATCATGAAGGACTTTGGCCCTACAATTCTCACCTGCACTCCTTCCTATGCCCTGCATCTGGCAGAGGTCGCGCAGGAAGCGGGTGTGGATTTCAAGGATCTGCGTTTCAAGGCGGGAATATTCGGTGCCGAGCCATGGTCTGAGAGGATGCGCCAGGAAATCGAGCGTAAACTTCACCTGAGCGCAGTTGACATATACGGCCTGAGCGAAGTGATAGGACCCGGCGTTTCGGTGGAATGCCGGGAGGCGAAAAAAGGGCTTCATGTGTTCGAAGACCACTTTATTCCAGAGGTGATCAATCCTGAGACGGGTGAAGTTTTGCCCTATGGTGACACGGGCGAGCTGGTCTTTACCAGCGTCACCAAGGAAGCGTTCCCGGTTATTCGCTATCGGACTCGGGACATTTCGTCACTGAATCCCGAACCTTGCATTTGCGGGAGAACGCATGTGCGGATGAATCGAATAAGCGGAAGAACGGACGATATGCTTATCATCCGAGGAGTCAACGTGTTTCCTTCGCAGATCGAGAGCGTGCTCATGGAGATAGATGAAGTCGAGCCGCACTATCAGTTGATTGTGGATCGAGAAGGGAATTTGGATACGCTGACAGTCCTGGTCGAAGTTGGAGAACACGCATTCTCCGACGAAGTGCGAATTCTGCAGCACCTGGAAAAGAAAATTACTAAGAACATCAAGGAATTGCTGGGCGTATCCGCTACAGTGAAGTTGGTTGAGCCGAAGACGATTGCGCGAAGTGAAGGAAAAGCTCAAAGAGTCATCGATAATCGCAAGTATTAAGAGGAAAGGAGGCTCTGCAATGCGAGTGGAACAAATCTCCGTCTTTCTCGAGAACAAGGCGGGACGATTGGCTGAAGTGACCCGAGTTTTGGCTGAAGCGGGCGTCAACATTCGAGCTTTATCCCTGGCGGACACTTCAGACTTTGGCATCCTGCGTCTGATTGTCAACGATAATAACAAAGCCAAAGAAGCCTTGAAGAAACATGGCTTTACCGTGGGCAAAACCGATGTGGTGGCAGTCGAGGTGGAAGATCGCCCGGGGGGTCTGCACAAGATTTTGGACAGTCTCTACAAGGCTAACGTAAATGTGGAATATATGTATGCTTTTGTGCAACAAAGCGGCAGCAACGCAGTGATCATTTTCCGCTTCGATAATCTTGAAGAGGCGGTAAGGGTCTTGCAAGCTAACGGCGTTACGGTCGTCGAGGCTGAAAAATTGTACTCCATCTAGCAAGGAGCAAGAAGCAAGGAGCGGGGAGTAAGGAGCAATCGCAAGTCAGGGTGTGCGAAGTATTCCCTGACAAGTCATCTGCGCTCATGCCGAGGGCTTGCTTGAGCCATCGGCTCGACGGGATGTTCGAAAGCAGAGGCTAAGTGTCCGCAAACATCAAATTATGTGAGTTTTTCTGAAAAAGGGAAAGGGGGAAGTTATGAGGTACAGGGGGTCGGCTTTCGTGGCAGTGCTTGTGATCATGGGACTCATTGTGTGGGGCATTTCTCCGACACTGTGCTGGTCTAAGGAGACTTACAAAATCGGGGGGATTTTCTCGATAACCGGTCCTGCTTCCTTTCTTGGTGATCCCGAGAAGAAGAGCATGGAAATGGTAGTTGAGGAGATCAACAAGAAAGGCGGGATCGACGGACACCTGTTGGAGGCGGTCATATATGACAGTGAAGGCGACCCGACCAAGGCGGTGCTGGCTGCCAACAAGCTGATCAGCAAGGATGGGGTTATTGCCGTCATCGGGCCAAGCAATACTCCGCCTACCCTGGCCATAGTTCCCATTCTTGAGAAGGCGAAGATCCCGCTGATCAGCTGCGCTGCGGGCATCAAGATCACAGAGCCGGTCAAGCCCTATACCTTTAAAACGGCTCAAAGCGACGTTTTGGCAGTAAGGACCATTTATCAGCACATGCAAAAAAAGGGCATCAAAAAGGTGGGTATCCTTACGGTCGAGAACGCCTTTGGCGAGAGCGGCAAGGAGCAGCTTCAAAAGCAGGCGCCGGAGTCCGGCATCGAGGTCATCCAGGCCGAAACGTTCGGCGGTAAGGATACCGACATGACCCCGCAGCTCACCAAAATCCGTTCGGCCAAGCCTGACGCGATCATTTGCTGGGGTACCAATCCCGGTCCGGCGGTTGTGGCCAAGAACGTGAAACAGATGAATATTGATATCCCACTCTACCAGAGCCATGGCGTGGCGTCTCCGAAATTCATCGAGCTGGCCGGGGATGCGGCCAACGGTATTCTGCTTCCCACCGGAAAGATTCTGGTAGCCCAGCAGTTGCCGGATACCGATCCACAAAAACAAGTACTCTTCAAATACATTGGCGAATTCGAAAAACTCTATAACATGCCGGTTTCCGGCTTCGGCGGTTATGCCTATGATGCCATGTACATCTTGGCCGAAGCGCTGCGGGGTAGCGAAGGAGATCGTGCAAAAATCCGCGACGGGATAGAAAAGGTCACCGGGCATGTTGGAGTGAGTGGAACCTTCAACTTTTCTCCTGAAGAGCATAACGGACTGGGAGCCGATGCCTTTGTCATGGTTGAAATTGAAAATGGCACCTGGAAGCTGCTGGGAGAGTAAGCAACCGCTAAATTTTTGATGCCGAATACTAGAAAAGGGCGACCTTTGGTCGCCCTTTAATGTCATTGCAGGAATCCATAGCTTGATTTTATGATGCAGGAACTTCTTCAATATTTCTTTTCGGGAATCACCAATGGTGCGATTTACGCCATAATAGCCCTTGGGTTCAGCATGCTGTTCAATTCCACCGGTTTAATTAATTTTGCCCAGGGCGAGTTTGTCATGCTGGGCGCTCTGGGGCTGATCACTTGCTCGCGCGGCCTTAACCTTCCGTTGCCTGTGGCCTTCCTGGTCACAGTGATCGGGGTTTCAGTTGTGGGACTTCTCCTGGAGCGACTGGCGATTCGCAGTGTGCGCAAGCCGCATCCCATCGTCTTAGTGATCATCACTGTGGGTGCGTCTATATTGCTCAAGGGAATGGGCATGCTGGAGTGGGGAAAAGACGCCTACAGTGCTCCCCCTTTTTCGGCTCATTCCTCTTTTGAGCTCGCCGGGGCCACCCTCCTGCCACAAACTCTTTGGATACTTGCGAGTCTTCTGATAATAGTTGTCGGCCTTCAATTTTTTTACAGAAAGACCATGACCGGCAAGGCGATGCAAGCCTGTGCCATCAGTAAGCGAGCAGCCTCGCTCCTGGGCATTCCCAGCGAGCGCATGGTGCTGCTCGCTTTCGCATTGAGTACGGCAATGGGTGGCATCGGTGGAATTTTGATCGCTCCGATCACCATGAGCAGCTATGATATGGGCACCATGTTGGGGCTGAAAGGGTTTTGTGCGGCCATGCTTGGAGGACTCGGAAGCTCCTGGGGATCTATCGCCGGAGGGCTTCTGTTGGGCATTCTGGAGGCTTTTGGCGTTGGCTTTGTTTCTTCGAGCTTGAAGGATGCCATCGCCTTTATACTGTTGCTGTTAATCCTCTACGTCCGCCCGACAGGTCTATTCGGCGCCAAGGCCGTTCAACGCTTTTAACCGTCGAGCTTCCCCCTACAGCATTGCGGGATAGTCGAGAGATCCTACTCGTTCCCACGCTCCTGCGTGGGAATGCATGCTTGTACACGGCGGCGAAATTTCCTGCCGGTTGCAACCGGATGTCGGATACCAGATTCCGGATGCCTGATAGGAGGGTGCCGACGCGGGACAAATATTATCGGCCTATCGGGTATCCAGCATCCGATATCCGGCATCTTATGGAAGCGGAACGGCATTTGTTCCCGACTGTACTGGCATCCGACGGGAAAAAATTGTTTATCGTTCCCGCGCAGGAGCGTGGGAACGAGGGATAGTAGTGCGGGGAATAAGGAAAAACGGCATATGAGGCATGTTGTGTTCGCTCTTTTTATCTTGATTGCCGGCTGGTGGGTGACTAATCCCTACTACGTTCAGCTCTTGACCTTCATTGGAATTTACACAATTCTTGCGCTCGGTCTCAATATGCTGATGGGCTATGCGGGACAGATTTCCCTGGGCCATGCTGCGTTTTATGGTCTTGGCGCTTACATCAGCGCCATTGCGACGGTTCACTGGGACTGGTCTCCTTGGGTGGCTCTTCCCCTGGCACTGTTGCTGACGGCGCTTATTGCTTTCTTGATTGCTCTGCCCATGCTCAAGCTAACCGGCTATTACCTCGGTATGGGAACGCTTGGATTTGGCATGATTCTATATGTTCTGTTTCGTGAGTGGAGCACCCTGACCGGCGGTGCATCCGGACTGGTCGGCATTCCACCACTGAAGTTGGGATCTGTCGCCCTTGATAGCGGCAACGGTTACTTTTATCTGGTGTGGGCAGTGGTGCTTGCTTGCTTTATTGTCTGTGAGCGGATCGTACATTCGCGGGTGGGCCGGGCACTACGTGCGATTCACGATAGCGAGCGCGCTGCCGGGGCAATGGGAGTAAATACCAGCAGGCTCAAGGTGTGGGTGTTCGTTTTGAGTGCGGTCTTTGCCTCCCTGGCGGGCTTTCTCTACGCCCATCTGGTGAGCTTCATCAGTCCCAATTCATTTGACTTTATCGTTTCCATACGTATTGTGACCATGGTGGTGATCGGCGGCATGGCTAGTATCTGGGGTTCTCTTCTAGGGGCTTCTCTGCTGACCCTCCTTCCCGATTGGCTGCATGTTTTTGCGGATTACGAAATGGTTGTCTACGGGCTTATTTTGATGGCCGTGATGATTTTTCTACCCCAGGGCTTAACCCGAGGTATTCTGGATACTTATGAACGATCAAAAAGCAGGTGCAGCCGAGCATCAACCTCTACTCAAGATTGAGGCCTTGTACAAGTCGTTCGGGGGAATACAGGCCCTCTGCGATGTTTCTTTTGAGGTTTTACCAGGTAGCATATATGCAGTGATCGGTCCTAATGGGGCTGGCAAAACGACTCTTTTCAACATCATCACCGGTATCTATCCTGCCGAGGATGGAGTCATTTTCTATGACGAGCGGGAAGTAGGCAACAAGAGAGTCCATGAGCTCGTGCACAGAGGTATCGCCAGGACCTTTCAAAATGTGGAATTGTTTGAAAGCATGACGGTGCTTGAGAATGTTCTGGTGGGCCGGCATGTGAGAACACGGTGCGGGTTCTGGGGGGCTATTTGCCGCTGGCCATGGGTGGGGAAGGAGGAACAGGAAGCTCATCGAAAGGCCATGGAGTTACTGGCTTTCGTCGGATTAGAAAAGGTCGCCGAAAGTCGAAGCGCAGATTTGCCTTTCGGATGGCAGCGGTTCCTGGAAATTGCCCGAGCCCTGGCCACTGACCCTCGTCTGCTGCTGCTGGATGAACCCGCATCGGGTCTCAACGCAGTAGAGTCCGAGCAGTTGGGGATACTGCTGCAGCAGATTCGAGACCGAGGTGTTACTCTTCTGCTGGTGGAACATGATATGACTCTCACCATGGGGATTTCAGACAGAATATTGGTCCTCAACCAGGGGAGAAAACTGGCCGAAGGAAGCCCGCGCGAAATACAGGCCGATGAGGCGGTGATTAACGCATATTTGGGGCGTGAGTAGAGGAAGATGCTGCGTATTCGCAATCTCAAATGCTATTATGGAAGAATCCGTGCGATCAACGGGGTGAGCCTGTCTGTCCGCAAACAGGAGCTGATCGCACTGATCGGAGCCAATGGTGCCGGCAAAAGTACCCTCCTGCAAACCATTTGTGGACTGTTACCCGGCTGGGAGGGAGAAATCGAGTTTGAGAAGGAATCCCTTAAGGGGTTAAAGCCGCCCGCCATCGTAAAGAAAGGGATCTCTCTTGTGCCGGAGGGGAGGATGCTTTTCCCGCCCATGAGTGTAATGGATAACTTGAGACTTGGTGCTTATTTGAGGTACCGGCAAAGGGACCATGAACGTATAAATGAGGATATGGATACAATTCTGCAGTTGTTTCCGGTTCTTCGCGAGCGGGCCAAACAGGCTGCTGGAACGCTTTCGGGTGGTGAACAGCAAATGCTCGCAATAGGCCGTGCGCTCATGGCACGTCCCCGTCTGCTTCTGCTCGACGAACCTTCAATGGGGCTGGCTCCTTTCCTGGTGCGAGTTATCCTGGAGGTTCTAGTGAAACTAAAGGAACAGGGAATTACGGTGCTCCTGGTGGAACAGAATGCACGGGCAGCACTGCAAATTGCCGATCGTGGCTATGTTCTGGAGAATGGCCGAATGGTTCTTGATGGCCCGGCCGCCGATCTGCTGGCCGACCAGGATGTTAAACGAGCTTACCTGGGCAAGGATTATCGCGAATTCTGTGAAGGGAGGGCCTGACGCATGCCCATTTGGAACAGCAGGGAAGAGTGTCTTGACTTGGAAGAGCGCGCGCAGCAGCAACTGGAAAGGGTGCAAAGCACACTCAACCGGGCTTTCAAGAGTGTTCCCTTCTACCGCAATCAATTCGAATCCAAGGGGGTCGATCCCTCGCAGATTGAAAATCTGAGTGATCTTGACCTGATTCCGTTTACCGAACGAGAATTCTTGAGCGTGAACTATCCATATGGCTTATTTGCTGTACCGCTTCGTGATGTTGTGCGCATTCACACTGCTCCCGGAACCTCTTTGCAGCCCATGGTGAGCGGATATACCAAAAATGACCTGCAGGTTTGGCGAGAAGTGGTCGCCCGTGCGTTCACCGCCGCCGGCGTTACCAGCACGGATATTTTGCAGATTGTTCTTGATCCGGGTTTGGCCAATTGGGGACGGGATTACAAAGATGGCGCGGAAGCTATCGAAGCAAGTGTGATACCATTGACGCTGCTTCCACCCGAGAAGCACCTGATGGTCCTGCGCGATTACAAGACTTCGGTGCTCATAGCAAGTCCTTCAGCTGCCCTGCAGTTAATGAATCTGCTGTTCCACATCAATCTCAACCCAAATGTACTGACATTGCGGACTCTTATTCTAGTCGGCGAGGCGCCTGATCCCAATCTCCAAAATCAGCTGGAAGAACAGCTGCACGTAAAAGCCTGGGTGCATTACGGGTTGAGTGAAATTCCAGGTCCTGCGGTCGCCTTTGAATGCGAGCAACGTCAAGGACTGCACGTCAATGAGGATCATTTCTTTCCGGAAGTGGTTGATCCCGTTTCGGGAGATATTCTTGCGGAAGGCGAAGAAGGGGAGCTTATTTTGACTACGCTGACGACTCGAGCCTTGCCTCTTATCCGCTTTCGCACCGGCGACCGAGTGCGCTTCATTCCCGGCTCCTGTTCATGTGGGCGGACCTTGAGGCGAATCGCATGGTTTCCGAAACGTATTGATGAGCTGGTGGTGGTACGCGGTGTAAAAGTGCACCATCGGCAGATAGCGCTTTTTCTAGAGCGAGCTTTGGGGGGTGCTCCCGAGTCATTTCGAATCCTTATAAGACGCCAGGAAATGCGTGACTTCATTGAAGTCTGGCTGGCGGTCGAAGACAAGCTGTTTTCGGATGAAATAAAGGGAATGGAAAAATTAATTCAGAATCTAAGTGTCGAATTGAGCCAGGAATTGGGGCTTCCTGTGACAATTCGCCTCAAGGAAAAAAGATCATTTGAGTCACCCGTGACTCCGCCCCCGATAGAGGATCTGCGCTATCGGTCCTCCCACCCTGATTGAACGACCCACTCTCACCGCAGCAACTCGCGCGACCCGGGATTTTCATGCAAGCCGGCAAAGTTCCCGCCGCAATAACATTGCGTTGATCGAATATTCAGCATTTTGCCTGAAGACAATTTGTGGTAGTAAAGAGAAACTTCGGTTGGGCGGTTTCCTCCTGTGTTGTGGAATCTTCATCCGAAGGCGGCATTAAGGGAAATGAATTAAGCTTTGATTAAAGAGAACGAGTCGTTGCATGGCGTCGATTCGGCTTCCATGTGGATGGCTCCGCTAGATGGAGTCAGTTTTGTCGTTCAGCTACCGGGATTCGCTGGAATATCTTTATGGCTTGCAGAAACACGGCATTAAGTTCGGGTTGAACAGCACCGCCAATATCCTCAAGCGTATCGGCAATCCCCAGCAGAAACTGCGTTGCGTCCACATTGCGGGGACTAACGGCAAAGGGTCCACGGCGGCGATGTTGTCCAGTACTCTGGCAGAGCATGGATATCGTGTTGGCCTTTACACGTCACCCCACCTTGTACGTTTCACTGAACGTTTTCGCATAAACGATCAAGAAGTGCCAGTGGATCGCATTCTAGACGTATTTAATCGGATTAGAATGACTCTGGACGGTCATGAGCCGCCCACCTTCTTCGAGGTGGTCACTGCCATGGGGTTTCTATATTTTGCAGAAGAAGAGGTAGATTGGGCCATCGTAGAAGTAGGAATGGGAGGACGGCTTGACGCAACCAACCTGGTGCAACCCGTCGTGAGTGCGATCACTAACGTTTCCATGGACCATCAAGAATACCTGGGGAAGACTCTGGCTGCCATTGCAAGAGAAAAGGCCGGCATAATCAAGAAAGGGATGCCCGTGGTCACTGGAGCCCTTCAGCCACTGGTCAAGGGTATACTCAAGGCGACCTGTTTTCAACACGATGCACCGCTTTACCTGTTTAAAGAACACTTCAAAGTCCGCCGCCATGCGAACGGCTCATTTCAATATCGGGGGCTGCGCCTGGAGCTGCCTTCCCTTCGTCTCAACCTGCGAGGAGCGCATCAGGTCAGTAATGCGGCTGTCGCGCTGGCCGCACTCGAAGTGCTGGAGAAAGAGAAACAACTGTTGTTGAATCCAAATGCGATTCAACAAGGTTTGATGCGCGTTTTTTGGCCGGCCAGGCTTGAAGTCTTGCAGGAAGATCCGATGATCGTTTTGGATGGGGCTCATAATACTCCAGGTGCTGAGTCTCTAAGGGAAGCCTTGAAGAGAACTTTTACTTACAAACGGCTTCATCTTGTGCTAGGAGTTATGGAAGACAAGGATATAAGAGGTATGTTCCGTCGTTTGCTGCCACTGGCGGAATCGGTAATTTTCACCCAGCCCAGGTATGTTCGCGCTGCAAAGGCGGAGACGCTCAGGCGCCTGGCGAGGCCTTATATCCAGAAACAATATGTTATCAAAGACCCTGCTTCGGCTATCGAGCAGGCTAAACTTCTTGCACAACCTGGTGACTTGATTTGCATCACCGGTTCCCTTTATTTTGCAGGAGAAGTTAAGGAGCTTTTTGGCGAGCCGACCTTGTAACGGATCATAGAAGAAACCTCCAGAGTCGAATGTGGGCATAGAGGGAAATGTTTCGCATAAGTTCTTCTAATTCGAGAATCATCCTTGGACTCGGCTGTGCTCTGTGGGTCTTTTGTTTCTTATTCGCCTTGTGCATTGCCGTCGCCCATTCGCAGAGCTTGATGGATAACGGGCTGAGCCGGAAGTCCTTTGTCAGCGAAAGCAAGGGCACGTGGCAGATAAATGCAACGCGAATCAGCTATGACAAGACGAATAATGTATATGAGGCAGAGGGCAATGTGGAGATTGCTTCTGGCGATCGGTCCATAAAGGCCGATTGGGCGCGTCTGGATGCGAAAAACCATCAAGCCGATCTGAGGGGCAGTGTTTTCTTGAGCTACGGCAACGACTGGTTGACCGGAGAGCATGTCATCTGGGATCTGGAGAACGAAACGGGCCGGGTGGATGGAGGGTTGATCTATTTTTCCGAAAATCATTTCTACGTGCAGGGCAAGCAAATTGCCAAAACAGGACCCACGCAATACGAGCTCACTGATGGATTTCTCACCACCTGCGATCCGAAAAATCCTGACTGGAAGGTCCAGTACAAAGAAATGAAAGTGGATACAGATGGGGTAGCGTGGGCCAAGCATACCTCATTTTGGGCCAGGAATATCCCCCTCCTTTATTCACCCATCGTTGCCCTTCCCGTTGACCAGGACAGGCAATCCGGGTTCCTTCTGCCATGGGCCGGCTCTTCCAGCGTGAATGGTCTGCAGGCGGAGCTGCCATATTTTTGGGCCATTCGCCAAGATATGGATTTGACTTTCTACGGGCGGTACATGGAAGAACGCGGGTTTATGGGCGGGTTGGAGTATCGAATTGCAAATCCGACCTGGGGGGAAGGAATCTGGCTTGGTAATTATCTGCGCGATCAGGCAAGCAAAGAGCAGTTGGCAGACACAGACTATCCTTTTCAGAAGAGCGACCGCTACTGGATACGCTCGCGGCATTCCTTTGAACTGCCTTACCAGATCGAGGGGAAACTGGATCTGGATATCGTGAGCGATCAGAACTATCTAAAAGAATTCAAGAATGGCTCTACATCTTATGGCTACACCAATGACTTGTTTAGCAAGTATTTTGGACGCGGCGTCCTGAATGATGAAACAATTCTGGCTCGGGAAAACATCTTGTATCTGAGCCGCCGTGGGGATTCTACTCTATTGTACATGGATGCGATTTACTGGGACCAGCTGGATCGATCCATTGACCAGTTTACTCTGCAGCGTCTTCCTGAATTGTCTTTCAACATAATTCCCAGCCGGATTGATGGCCTGCCTTTCTATTACAACCTTGCGACTTCCGGAGTTAATTACTGGCGAAGGGAAGGGGATACGGGCTACCGAATGGATATTTACCCGCGCGTTAGTTATCCGCTTCATTGGAAAACGTTCCTTGATGCAGAGCCTTCGTTGGGTGTGCGCTCTACCTCCTACGCGGTAGATTGGGACGAAAACTCACGTAACAGCTGGCAGCAGCGAACCCTGCCCGATGTAAGACTCGAATTGACCAGTCGTCTCAACCGGACTTTTGGTTTCAACGTGTGGAACTATGTTGCCTTGCAACACGCCATTCGCCCCGAGATCGTTTACGAATACCAGCCGGAAGTCGATCAAGACGATCTGCCTCAGTTTGATAGTCTCGATGATATCGAAGAACGCCACGGCATAAGGTACGGGTTCTCAAATTTTCTCACTGCCAAGACTGTTCAACAAGATGCTCGGGGCAACAAAGTGACGAGCTACCGGGAATTTGCAAGGCTGCAGGTGTTTCAGACTTTGAATATCAGGAAGGCCTCTGCAACTGATTTCGACTTTTCCAGCTTTGAAGATGATGAAACAGTCGATGGTGAAACAGCCGATGGCGAAACAGAGCTGTCCGAATCCGAAAAGAAGCGATTATCGCCGGTCAATGTGCTGCTGGATGTTTTTCCGGGACGCTATCTCACGCTGACTTACGACACTCAATTCTCTCCTGATGAAGGCACTGTTGATCGACACGATTTCTTCGCTACTCTGGACAGCGGCCGCGGCCATTTCTTGAGAGCCGGCTACGAGTTTTTCAGGGACACTGTGGTTGACGAGCTCATCGTGGAATCGGGGATCAGGGTACTGAGGAATGTTTTTTTAACCACCTACCATGATTATTCGTTTGAGAAAGAAGAGCTGTTTAAGCAGGGCTATGGCGTTAAATATCAGCATGGCTGTTGGGGTGTCGGCTTGACCTATGAAAAGGAAGGCGAAGATCAGCGGGTCGCCTTTTCCATTGATTTACTGGGTCTCGGGAAATTTGGCGGCAGCTAGTTCCAGCGATGGCATCTGAAATGACTCAAGCCGCTCGTTCGACTTGCTCTTCAAGATACGCTGCAAAAGCCGGATCGACCACCTGCAACCGTTTGTCCTCTTTTCAGAGATGGTTGCAGAGCACGAAGCGGCTCAGTTGCTGGTCTACCGTGCGGCATTTTTGAAGGATCGAGGTAAACCCGGCCAGATGCAGACGTCTGTGGCCAAGTTTTTTGCCAGTGAGGCTGCAGTTCGTGCAGCCAACGAAGCCATGAAGATATTTGGCTCCTATGGCTTTTCCACCGAGTACCCTCTCGAACGCTACTACCGCGATGCCAAGTCTTTACAAATTGTGGAAGGGACATCCAATATTCAAAAAATGATCATTGCCGGAATCATCTGCGGGCATCAGCCCAATCGATAAGCATAGAGCCCGGTATCTTCTCAAGCAGGTTCACCCTCTTCACTAAGGGCATCCGGTATCAGGGGTTCAAGCTCTGTTTGTTTGAGCTCTAGACGCTTCCATCGGCTTCTGTCTTTTATCACCCGCTCCATTTCTCGCCGCACTTCTGACTGGTTGATGAGCTCGGAGAGCAGGATGCGTTTGTAGCTGATGTGTCTGAGGTCGTTTTCGAGATATTCGTCTCTTTCCTGTTTCAGTTTCAAGTTTTGCAGGAACAGTTTTTCCTCGAGGGTTTCATTTTCGATTAACAACGACACGAACATGTCGGTGAGCTTACTCTTGCGCAGTCCCATCATGCCAATACCTGCCGCCTTCCTGCGATACTGGGCGAGTCTTCCTTCCAGAAAGCTGATGCGACGCTGCAGCTCCATCTTTTCTGATTCCAGCTTCTCCTTCTCATGGTCCCAAAATTGCTTCAAGGCTCTTTCAATGGTGAGCATTTCTTCTCGGTCGTGAACGCTTTGCACCAGATAGTTCCGTGAGCTCTTGCGATGTCCGAGATAGTAGCCCGTCAAAAAAGTGAATATAATGACCGAGCAGGCAGCTACGATTTGATAGATGAGGTCAGGGCTCATGATCCACAGTCTCCTTCTACCATTCTATAAAGATCTCTCAAGCCCAACCGGGCAGCTGGATAAGTGCGTTCGGCTCATCGCGGATTACCGTGATTTACGCACTCGGTTCGTGCTGAGGTATCGAAGCACGAACGGATGGTTTGCCCTTCGATACCTCAGGGCAAACGGCTGCAGAGCGACACGATCACGCTAATCCGCGATGAGCCGTGCGTTCATTGCCCAGTGTGAAATGAGGCGGAACGTTGCAAGATTACTTCGAAACGGAAGGGAATTCAAGTCTTCTAAACGGTTCGCTACTGTAGAAGTCTCTCACAACAGCTCCTCGTAATAAAGGGTGCTGCTAAAGGTCAAGGCTGTGCCGATCGCCAGGTAGAGCATGCCCAAAGTTACCCTGGGCAAATGGGAATGGCGCAGCACCAATCCGAGCACCATCATGATCAGAATCAGCATGTAACTGCGCCACGTCTGGAATGCGAACAAACACACCTCGTTTGGCAATTGCAGGATGCGCAGAATATTCTTCCGTGCTATTCGTGAAAAACCGAAGCGGTATATGATCCCTCCCGCTGCGAATCCCGCCAATGCGGCGATCAAATTCTGCGGCCAATGGGTATCCGCCAGCCAATAAGCGGCCATGACACAGAGCGATATACCCACTACCGACCAGAGCAGTGCAGATAGGAGCCATAGCCAATGGCGGGAAACCGACGGGGTGTATTTCACCCAGGTCTGTGCGATTTTCAAATCTCTTCCTTTTTTGTCAGCAAAGGATAATCAAACGAAATTCTACTAAACACGGTCATGCGCAAGTTGAATCCAGTGGCGGATTGAAATATCCGAGGCGAACATCGGGAAATTGTCTTCTCAAATTGTCAATCAGCGTTCGAATGCCGATCTGTTTCGGGGGTTTTTGTCTCCCGAGGCTGCTCAGGTACCATTCGGGATCGATATTCAGATTTCGCAATTGAATCAAATCCAACCTTGTCTCGTCAATGAATCTACGCAAGGCCTCCCATTCGTCTAGCGCATCGGTGAAGCCCGGCAGGACAAAATAGTTGATGGAGACGTAACCGCCCATTTCTTTCATCACACGACTAGATCGCTTGACATCTGAAAAAGTATAACCCCTCGGTCGATAATAGGCTTCATAATACTTTGCCTGACAACTGTTCAGACTCACTCGGATGCTGTCCAGGCCGACGCTGCGAAGTCTTCCGACCGCGTCGGGCAAGCTGGCATTGGTGTTGAGATTTATCGTTCCCCGTTGTGTTATTTGTCTCATCAGGCGAACGGCTTGCTGTAGGGTGTCAACCTGCAGCAAAGGTTCTCCTTCACACCCCTGACCGAAACTGACTACGGCTCTTGGAGCGTAGCGTAGATGGGGGCCGGCCACCCCGACAATCTCTTCCGGAGTTGGTACAAAATTAATGCGATCCTGCGTAGCACAAAGCTCTTCTTGATCCTGGCGGCTGATGCAGCCCAGGCAGCGGGCATTGCATAGGGGAGAAGTTGGCAAAGGGGCTTCCCAGCGGTCCATAAAAAGGTTCCTGGCAGCCGGGCAGCCATAAGTGAGAGCGCATTTTCCGAGATGTTGCAGTAAACGATTCTCAGGCTCCCGGGACATGCGGCGGCGCGCATTCAACTCTATCTGTTGAGGGTCAAAATGACGGAAGTCCTGGCGTTCGTCCGCATCAACCCGCATTCCTGCCACAACAAAGCGTCCATCTTGCCAACCGACTGATGTATAGGCAAACAGCGGAAGAATGGGGGCTCCCGGCAGTTTTTGGTAGGCCGCTGACAAAATCTGGGTGTGCGCGGGAGACATGAATGCCGCTACTGCCTGAACCGGCCGGCGGCTGTCGTAGGGGTTATGAGAGAGGACCTGGAAGCTCTTCTTTTTTCGATCGTATCCAACCGGGAGTCTCCGAGGGAGTAAAAAAAGCTCGCTGCCTTCCGGCAATGGGATGCAGTCCCTGGCATCCAATCGATGCCATTCCCCGCCGCTGCTGCCTACCATTTCAAGATCGGTAAAGTCGAAGATGTTACCATCGGCATCCGCATAAACCAGCACAGGTCGGTTATTCATCTTCACCTTCAAACATTTCTCGCATACTCAAGAAAGCAACTTGTCCTCGATCTGTTAAGACACGAAGTAGTTTATCCAGAAATCGAAAAGCGAAAGGCGTCATTCTCTGATGATGAATGACTATTCCTGAAGGTTCCTTGCGCCCCAGTGCAGCTGTCAGCTCTTCTAACAGATTCTGGAAATCCTGCTCCCGATCTTTTGTCTTTCTGGTATGCAGGTCCAGCTGAACCCTTAAATTCTTGAGGCCTGTCGCGGCATTCAGGCCTTTCGGAAGCGGTTTTGGGATGGACACCGCCCTGAAATCGAGTTGTTGGAGTATCTTGATGGTCGACACGGATAGTCTGTTCCAGGGGGGGGTGAAAACAGGTATAAAATAATCCTGGAAGACGTTCAACATCTTCTGTCGCCCCTGCCATATGTCGCGCCACTGCTTTTCAAAGGGACGATGATCACCGAACTCGGCTTTTTTCCCGGATCGTTGCCAGTTGACATGCCGCCAGCCGTGCTGATGCCAACCCCAGAGTGGTCCTTCCAGAGGGGCGCACTCAAAAAGCTGACGCTGACGAGCTGCACTCAGCCATGCCGGGACAACACTCATGGCAAGCGGTATATTGTGATGTTGAAAAAGCTGGCACAGCGCTTCGAATGCGCGACCTCCAGCTCCTACATCGTCTGCTCGGAAAAAGACCTTTGAGATATGATGTGCAGGACTTCGTTCAACGGCCTCTACCAGCCTCTCGCGCCAGTTGGGCAGCGGAGATCGCCAAATGGCTGACCCTTGACGCGGCCGGTAGTGATCGGGTAATCCGAATACGTTGAATTCTTGGCTGCAATCCTCTTTCAAAACATAGTACTCCCTTTTAGGTTAAAGGGTAATGAACCTGGCGGGTTAATATTGAATCGAGCTTTAGAACAAAAGAAGCCGTATTCGGGACTAGAAGCAGCACCCCCCCGATACTGCTTCAGTTAAAACTAATAGGGTGTTCTCGTCAAGCTGCTAACTCCCTTGAAAAGAGTAACTGTTTGATACATAAATTAAAAATGTTTTTCACAAGATGTTCCGGCGTGGATGGTTAGCCGGTTATTGCCATTGAGCAGTAGTAATCGGTCCCAGGCCGGCAAATTCACGCCGAAGGCATAGACATGCAGAAAATCCTCAGACAAGACAAGGCATTTTTGAGACACGTCAAGCGGTACGTACAGTCGCCAGTGCACCGGATTGCCGCCATTGTCCCGCCGGAATTTGCACGCATGTGCCAGGAGGAGTTGTTCAGCCTGGGCATTGAGCAGTCTATTATCACCGAAGCGGGAGTGGAATTTTCGGGAAAGCTTGTTGACTGCTATTTGAGTAATTTGTGGCTTCGAACGGCCAGCCGCATTTTGTGTCGCATCGATCGATTCCGTGCAGGAGCGGCGGAGCAACTGTTTAATAGAGTGGCATCGTTTCGCTGGGAGCTTTGGTTGAATCCGAACATCCCTCTTCGAATCGAAGCCCACGTTAGAAATTCTCGAATTCAGAACACAAGCCTGACAGAGAAGACCGTTCTGGACGGAATGCGAAGGCGTTTTGCCGATCAGCATCTGACGTTGCCGAATGATTGGAAATCGGAGTCCGCCCACCCGAGCCAGCAAACCTACTTTGTTCAGCGGGTATTCGTGCATGTCACGACTAATTACTGTGAAATAAGTCTTGACACCTCCGGCCCACATCTCCACCAGCGCGGTTACCGCCTGCGCCACACCGGAGCCCCCATGCGGGAGACTCTGGCGGCCGCAATCTTGATAAAAACCGGCTGGCGCGGAGATCGTCCTACTGTGGATGGCATGTGTGGGGCAGGAACAGTGCCGGTGGAGGCCTCCTTGCTGGCCCGCCGCCTGCCACCGGGCTTGGGGAGAAGCTTTCTGTTTGAAAAGTGGCCTGCCTTCCAGCAGAAGACTTGGTCTTATCTTCTTCGCAAAGCCAGACAGGAAGCTCTAATACGATCTCCCGTTCCGATCGTTGCCGTCGACCGGAATCCTGAGGCTATAGCTGTGGCACGCGACAACGCGAAGCTTGCCGGAGCAGAGAAAGACATTTTATGGCAGCAGACGGATTTCCTTTGTTTCCGCCCGCAGGCTATGAACTTGAACCCGGGTTTGTTATTCTTGAACCCACCTTATGGCAAACGCCTGGCTGAGGCTGAAAATCTGTTCGAGCGGCTAGGCGCCCATTTGCGCCGGTTTTTTCAGGGCTGGCAGGTAGCGATAATGGCGCCCGACAGGATGCATGCCCTGCGCTTAGGGATTAACTCGGCCCGTTATTGGCGCATTCAACATGGGGGTATGCCGGTAGTAGTGGTGCTGGCACAACTATGAAGATTTCCATTGTCAAATCCGGTGCCGGACTTGTATTGTAAGGGTCACCGGCGGAGAATCCGCCGTTGCGAGTCTTTGTCGGAGTTTGGAGCGAAAAGTGAGATGCAGCTGCCAGGGTTGTGGTGCAGTTTACACCATCCCGGACCAAAAGGTTTCTCAATCCACAGAGTTAAGGTTTTCATGTCCCAAGTGTAGAAATATCATTGAATTGGAAAGAGACGACTTAATTCAGGACAGCGAAGCCGAGACTGATCTTCAGCCTGCAGACTTGCTAAAGGCGGAGACCGATTTTCAAGAAAACGCCCCGACTTTCGAAGCGGTTGAGGAGGGAATCCACGCTTCGCTGGTCTGGGTTTCGAAACCTCCGTTGTTGGAAAAGCTGCTTGAAATTCTCCAGCGGATGGCCTTCCGCGTAACAACGGCAAACAATCCACGGCAGGTGCTTTACAGACTGCGTCAGAATCCCTATGATCTGGTGGTTCTGGACAACGGTCTTCGACAGTCTGAAATGTCAGCGGGTCTCTTGCCGCAAATCAACCATTTGCCCATGCCGGTTAGAAGGAGATTTATGCTGTGCCTGCTCAGTGAGACAATGCCGACCTTCGACCGTATGGATGCGTTCAAAGCGGGTGCAAACTTGATCATCAATGTTCGGGATGTGGAAAAGGCTGCAGCCATATTGAACAAGGGCATCAAAGAACATCGGTCCTCTTATCGAATTTTTTTGGAAGAGCTTGAAAAAAAAGGACAGCTTTGAGCTGAAAGAGCTGAGTAATGATCTTCAGACGTTTTCGCCATAAACGGAGCTCCAAGCATCTGCGCACGAGGATAGAGAGCTGTGTGAGCACGGTGCTGGATTTAAACAAATTCCTTGGAGAAGGCAAAATCAAGCCCGAAATCGTACAACAGTTCGAGCGGTTGAAGGATTCAATACGGTACGTGAGAGACGACGAAGTGAATGAAGAAGACATCCACCGGATCGAACAGGCAACTAACGAACTCCTGGCGGAAATTCGAATCGCCTATGAAGGAAAGCCTATCGACAGTCTATATAAGGGACAAACTCATTGAGCGCCGAAGCGAAAAATTCGACATGGATTCTTCGCGCAACCTTGGAGCTTTCTGCTTTTTGTTCTTTATGAGTTGATATTACGCTCTGCAGCGATTATAAAGCGAATCTGTTTCCAACTTCAGCAGTTGCCATCTGTTTTTTTGGGTATGCTTGTGAAGCACTGGAATGCAGCAAGATAGCAGGATGCTTGCTATTCAAATTCTTTTTTTAGCAATTACAAAGTATTAGACTGGATCAAGCCCTTAGAGGAGAAGCCAAGATGGCTCGAGTGACTATTGAGGATTGCCTGGAAAAACTAGACAGCAGATTCACTTTGGTGCATCTGGCTGTGCGCCGCGTGCTGCAGTTGCGCAGCGGGGCTTCCCAGCTCTTACAGGCTCCGAAGAATAAAGAGGTCGTATTGGCTCTCAGAGAAATCGCCGCCGGCAAAGTTACTATCGACAACATCCGCCAACTCGATGAACAGAAAGCTTTGCTCGAAAGACCGGCGCAAGTGAGAGCAGACATTATTACCCGTGAAGAAGTCAAAGAGCTAATGGATACCGAAACGAAGCTTGCAGCCTCTTTGGAATACGATGCGAGGGAGGACTTGCAAGAACAGGAGGAAGAATAAAAGGCCCTCGTGTAAACCATTTTAGAGAGGTCAGGTGAGGAATATACAGATGGTCCAAAAAGAGAGTCTCAGCTGCTTGGCCAAACGAGACTTGCTCAATCAATCTGCTGTTTCCGTGGAAAATCTTTTATCTTGGGGAAATCACTACGAGCAATTGGCATTGCTGCATGACGCGGTGAACTTCTATGAGAAGGCAAAAGCCACCGATGCACTCGGCAGACTGCTCAAGATCGTACAGGAAGAAGGAGATACTTTTCTGTATAAGCGAATCAATCGGATCTTGCTGCGGGAACCCGACCGGCAGGAATGGCTCACGCTGGCCAGCCAAGCAGAACAACTGGGTAAACTGGCGTTTGCTGCCGAAGCCTTTCGACAGGTAGATACAGAAAGACCTCAACAGCAGTCTTCTGTCGAATCCTAACTTTGCTCGGACTCTGTAGCAATTGCAGCTGCCTTATTCAGCCATAGGCAGTGATATGGATAAAGCTTTGCGATGATGGAAACTGGAGCATCTTTAAGCCCGCCGCAGCTACTTCTCAGGCTTGACAACTCTCCGAAGTATGTTTACGAAATTTGTGGCAATAGTTGTCTGCCACGTAAAAGCTTGCAGATAGGAACGGAAGCGAGATGGATAAACGCGACTATTACGAAGTGCTAGGAGTTTCCCGCCAAGCGGCGGAAGAAGAGATCAAGAAAGCCTACCGCAAACTCGCCCTCAAATACCACCCGGATAGAAATCCCGGCAATAAAGAGGCTGAAGAAAAATTCAAAGAAGCGGCCGAAGCCTACGAAGTTCTGCGAGATCCTCAGAAACGCAGAATCTATGAAACTTACGGGCATGAAGGCCTGAGGGGTACCGGGTTTACCGGTTTTCACGGATTCGAGGATATATTCAGTTCTTTTGGGGATGTTTTTCAAGAATTCTTTTCGTTCGGGTTTGGTGGCAGTCCGCAACAGCGAACTGCGGCTCGCCCGGGTGACGATCTACTGTACGATCTCAGACTTAGCTTCGAAGAAGCCGTGTTTGGAACAGAGAAAGAGATCGAAATCGAGACTCTGGTCAAATGTCAAGAGTGCAGTGGCACCGGAGCCGAACCCGGGTCTCGAGAAGTCACTTGCCCCATGTGTCAGGGAAGAGGCCAGGTCATCCAATCACAGGGCTTTTTCCGCATAAGTGCGACTTGCGCACGGTGCCAGGGTGCGGGCCAGGTCATTGCTTCTCCATGTAAAGCGTGTAACGGTCAGGGACGTGTGAAGCAAAAGAAGCGTGTGCAGGTGAAGGTCCCGGCAGGGGTGGACTCGGCCATGCGGCTTCGCCTGCGTGAAGAAGGAGAATGCGGCTATCGCGGAGGTGTGGCGGGTGACCTTTACGTGCGTCTCCAAGTTCAGCCTCATGAGCTGTTCGACCGTGATGGGGACAATCTGTATGGAAAAGTATCCATCTCTTTTGCACAGGCCATTCTCGGTGATAACATTGAAGTGCCGAGTCTAGAAGACGCTAAGACACTGAAAATCGAGCCAGGAACACAGCCGGGCACGGTCGTTCGATTTGTCGGAGAAGGGGTGCCGCGTTTAAAAGGATATGGCCGCGGGGACTTGTTTATCGAAGTTGAAGTAAGAATTCCCTCTCGAATCTCAGACCGACAAGCCGAGCTGATCAAGGAATTTATTGAATTGGAAAAAGTGGATTTGGAGCATAAAGTTCGCAAATGGCCATGGGGTAAGAAAAAAAGGGCTGAAAAAGCGAGCAATGCAGACGTCTCGTCAAGCCACGGTCATTCTTGACTGTGAGGCAACTGATTATGAAGGAGATATAAAGTTGCGTCGCAACACAGCTTCAAGTCAGTATAAGGATTTCAATGCTTCGGCGCTATATTGTCCGCGCTGCCGACAAGCCATGCCGGTGAGGAGTCGTTTATTGCTGGTTTTGCCCGATGGGGAGCTGCATGAATACTTATGTCAGCGTTGCGCTACATCGTTAGGCACCAAAACTGTCAGAGAAAATCGACAAGCACGACTCTACATGCCTTAAAGCCTCCCAGAGTAAGACTCAAGACCAATCGTATGAAAGCGAGTAACAATCATGATTGAAGCGGAAGGACTAACGAAGTTCTACGGTTCTTTGCCGGCCATTAGAGACGTCAGCTTTCGCGTGGACACGGGTGAAGTGGTTGGATTTCTTGGGCCCAACGGAGCTGGAAAAACGACCGCAATCCGCATTTTGACGTGTTATATGCCACCCACCGCAGGCGTCGCAAAAATCGATGGCATCGACTGCTTTGAACGGTCTTTGCAGGTGCGCGGCAAAGTCGGTTATCTTCCCGAGAATAACCCGCTTTATGGCGAATTAACGGTGCAGCGGCTGCTCCGTTTCGCAGCCGGCGCCAAGGGGGTTGATGGCAAAAGGATAAAAAACGAGGTAAATAGAGTCACTGATATATGTGGTCTGGACAAGGTTTCCGGGCGAATCATCGGTCATCTGTCGAAAGGGTTTAAACAACGTGTCGGACTTGCTCAAGCCTTGCTCAACACCCCTCCCGTGCTAATACTGGATGAGCCGACGATTGGTCTGGACCCGACTCAGGTTGTTGAAATACGAAAACTTATCCGGGAACTACGTGAACAGCACACAATTCTGCTGAGTAGTCACATCTTACCCGAAGTGGCCCAAATATGTCAGCGGGTGCTCATTATCAATAAAGGGCAGATTATCGCCACTGATACACCAGCCAATTTGACCAGCCAGCTGCAAAAATCCGCGCAAATTTCAATACAAGTTAGAGGCGGGCTGGAGAGACTGACTTCCGCCCTGGAAGCTCATGACGGCGTGCAGAAAGTCACGCTATGCGATCGAGGGCGAGGCGGACTGCTGGTCGAAACGGACCGAAGCCGTGATTTGCGCCCGGAAATAGCACGCATTGTTCTTGAACAGGGATTGGATTTACTGGAGCTCAAGCTGGTGGACTTGAGCCTCGAGGATATTTTTATGCAGTTGGTCACTGAAGAAGCGGCCCAGGAGGGGGTTCAGCCATGAAAGGTTTTATGTCGGTTTATCGTAAAGAGCTCTATGTTCTATTTGCTTCGCCCATTTTTTATGTTGTGGCGCTTACTTTCCTGATTATTGCGGGCTACTTCTTCTATAACACCGTTGCTTTTTATAATTTACTGAGTTTTCAGGCGAGCCAGAATCCAATGATGGCGGAGCAGCTCAATCTTGAGCAAACGGTTTTGCGTCCTTTTTTTCTGAACTTGGGCATAGTTTTGTTGTTGCTCTCTCCGCTGATGACGATGCGACTTTACGCTGAAGAACGAAAGACGGGAACTTTGGAGTTGGTTTTCACTTTTCCTATTGCCGACCGCTCTGCTTTGCTGGCTAAATTTGCCGCAGTGGTGACTGCCCTGGCCCTCATTTTGATCGGCACGCTTCCGGGCATCCTGGTCCTTCATTCGTTTTCAGGCCTAAATTGGAAGTTGGTTCTTTGCGGTTACTCAGGGATATTTCTGCTTGGCAGCTCTTTTATGTCACTAGGGATTTTCACTTCCTCGTTGACGCAGAATCAAATCATAGCTGCTGTCCTCTCATTCGGTGCTTTGTTGATGTTTTGGGTGATTGGTTGGACCAAGCCCTTGGTAGCCCCCACGATGGCGGCGTTGATTGAGTACTTGTCCATAACGCAGCATCTTGACAATTTCGCCAAAGGCGTATTGGATTCTCGCGATATTCTCTATTATTTGCTCTTTGTGACCTTTTTTCTTTTTCTAACCTTGCGACAGTTGGAATCCCATCGATGGAAAGGCTAAGAGAGCAGGGAGCGAGGAGCAGGGAGCATTTTATGCCAGTAAGGAAAAATCGAAGTCGACTCTGGTCATACGGATCGAGCACGGTGGCTTCAATAGTCTTTTTCGTGGCTATCCTGACTATCATAGCACTTATTTCCGAGCAACATCCATGGCGGCTGGACCTGACCGAGTCAGGAGCGTATACGCTTTCGGAGCAGACGCGCAATATTTTAAGATCCATCAAGGAGCCGATTGAAATAAGCGCCTTTTACGCGACGGCCGAATCTGAGGAAGTTGAAGCCAGAGACCTGCTGGAGACCTATAAATACAGTAACAACAAGCTCAGTTACGAGTTTATCGATCCTGATCGAGAACCCGAAAAGGCTCGAAAATATGAGGTCCGCTCCTATGGAACCCTTGTTCTGGAGGGCTACGGCAAGCGGCAAACGGTTCATACTGCAGACGAAGAATCACTCACCAATGCCATTTTGAAGCTTACTCGCGAGAAGCAAAAAAAGCTTTATTTTCTTATCGGGCATGGCGAACAATCTTTGGAGAAGTTGGACAAAAACGGTTATTCAACCGCAAAATCCGCTCTGCAAAAGGAAAACTACGATGTTGAAGAATTGAATCTACTGCAGCATGAGCATGTGCCTGACGACGCTGCTGCTCTGGTCATTGCCGGTCCGCAGAAACCTCTTTTCAGCCGGGAGCTAGCGGCATTGAAGACATATCTCAAGCGAGGCGGAAAGCTTTTGGTTCTTGTTGATCCGGAGTCTGACACGGGCTTGACGGAATTTCTAGAACAATATGGGGTAGAACTGACGGACGACATAATCATTGATAAACTGAGCAGAGTGTTTGGGGGGAGCTATCTGTTGCCGGTCGTAACTGAGTACGGCCTGCATAGGATCACGGAGAACTTCAATGTTGCTACTTTCTATTCTGAGGCTCGTTCGGTGCGACCTCTTGAAGAATTGCCCGAAGGAATTCAGGTGGATGTGCTGGCTGCGACTTCTGCAAACGCCTGGGCAGAAACCGATCTAAATCTTCTGCAGCAGGGAGAGGCAAGTTTTGATGAAAAAAGTGACCGGGCAGGTCCCGTGCCTTTGATGGTTCTCGCCGAGATTGATCTCAAAGGAAAAAATGCTGAAGAACCTTCGGATAGTCCTCCAAGTAATGAGGAGAAGTCGTCTGAAAATGTGCCGAGCGGGCAGCCCCAAAGGGCATATTTGCTGATCGCCGGGGATTCCGACTTTATCAACAACTCGCATTTCGGACTCTCCGGTAATGGGGACTTCTTTCTGAACATAGTAAACTTCCTTGCCGAAGAGGAAAACCTTATTACCATCGAGCGACGACAAAAAGCTGGTCAGCCGGTCATCCTCAGCCAAACCCAGGCTCAAGTACTGCTTTGGACCGTCTTGGTGTTTGTGCCACTCGTTTTGTTATCAATAGCCTTCGGTGTTTATCGCATTCGGAGATCGCAGCGATGAAATGGCGTAATTCCATTATATACCTCATAGTGTTGCTGCTATTAGGTGGCTATTATTATTTTGAAGTGGTGCGGAAAGAGCACAAGAAGGCGGATGAAAGACAAGCCAGAAAGATTTTTCATTTTGCAGCGACAGATGTCAATGCTCTTCAAATCGAATCAAAAGACAAAAAGAGAGTCCGCCTGATCAAGCATGGGGAGTGGAAAATAACTGAGCCCATCAGCTGTGACGTAGATCAGTCAAGCCTGGAAGGACTGCTTAACACTTTGGTAGCGCTTGAGATGGAGCGTAATATAACCGCCAAGCCGCAAGAGCTCAAATCTTTCGGTCTTGCCAATCCCGCACTTAAGATAACGATTCAGCAGCGAGACAAGTCCGCGGAGCTTTTATTGGGTGACAAAAATCCCGCTGGAGAAGCTTACTATGCGACGGTTGTTGAGCAGGGCAATGTTTTCATGTTGTCTGAAGGCGTATGGGGAGTTTTGAACAAAGGGCTTGATGAACTTAGAAGGCGTGAGCTGTTTACCTTTGAACCGCGCGATATAGTCGGCATGAGGGTGATGTGGGAGGATCAACATGAGGTTCGGGTAGAGCGCCAAAGAGATCAGGAAAAATGGAGCTCGCCAGATCATCCCGATGTCAACATCAAGAGCGTTAAAGTTGAAAATGTTCTGGATCAGCTCCGTTGGTTGAGAGCGCAAAAGTTTGTCGAGAATGAAGTCACGAACCTGGCAGAGAATAGATTGGATCCACCCCAAGTTACTGTCCAGCTGCGGCTGGAAAAAGACCGTTCGGCTCAGCTCATATTGGGTAGGAAAAGTGACGAGGGAAAAGAGATATCAGCTGTCAGTTCGGAGATTCCGGCAGTGGTGCTGGTCGCCGCTGATATTCTAAGAGAATTGCCGGCAACCCTTGAAACTTTACAGGACCGTTCCATCATCAGTTTGAAGACAGCCGATATCACGGATGTTAAGTGGCATCTCAATGGCGAACAGGGACACGTGGCTCGAATGGAGGAAAACGCCTGGGGATGGTCTACAGACGGCGATCGGCCAAAGGAATTGCAGGACTCTTGGCAGGTGAGCTCACTCCTGTACGATTTGGCCGAGGCGGAATACCTTAAAGAGATAGATCCGGCCACCCATGTCCCTTCGCAGCCCCATGGCCGTCTAGAGTTTTACGCCAACGACAGGAAACTGGCATCTATAATTTGGGACAAGCCTTTGCAGGAAAATTCTGAGTCAACAAACATCTGGGTTGAACAGGAAGAAAAACTTGTGCGACCGGTTGAGGTCGAATCCGAGCTGATGCGGCGGACAGAAGAGGATCTAGCGAAGCTCCTGCAGAGCAAATCTTAGAGGACAGAGACAGAAGTCGTCTGGGGCGCTGCAATCGGAGTCAGGTGCTCTCTCCCTTGTCGGCTCTCAGAACTGAAGGTAGGGCCGGATGGAGGCTCCCAAAATACTCACCAAGGCAACTAGTCCTACAAGGCCCAGAGCCACAATGTGACATAAAGATGCTTTTTGCGTCCGGAGCGGCAGGTCCTCACGGTAACCTCTTGCGGCTAGAGCGAGCGCGACTTCATCAGAATGGATGAACGAACGTCGAAACAAGGGAAGAATGAAATATTTGAGACGCTTCAGGGGTTTTCCGGATTGATTTCCGAGGCGGGATTTTATGGCCTTTTGAATTTCCTGAGACTGATCCAGTACAACGGGAAAAAACCGAATGGTCAAGTTGATCATCATCGCAACTCGGCGCGCCGGGATGAAGGGCAGAGGCTGCAGGAACCAGGTTAATGCATCCTGCATCTCGCGTGGCTTGGTGACTGAAGTGAATAGGATGGCATAACAGAGCATTAAGGCCAAACGCCAGCAGACAACCGCAGCCACCAGGACGACATCGAGACTGAGCGACAACGAAGAGTCACTCAATAGCAGCGAAGGCTGGTTCAACAAAGCTTGCACCAGGAAAATGACGGTTAAGAATATTAACCAGGGTTTTACGTTCTGCAGCAGGGACTTCCAGTGCAACCGGGCGACCATCGAGGCTGCGACAAACAATCCTGAAAACAAAATGAGTGCGGTCGTGTTCATGTGGAGTAATGACAAAGTCACGATCATAAGGCTGAGCAATTTACAGCGGGTGTCCCACCGATGAAGAACAGAGGTGCCTGGAGAGTAATGGAGTATCAGGTTGCGAGCCATGAAAGGGGCTTTCCTCCCAGCAAGCTGTAGCAGGGCGGGCGTATTCGGTATTTAGCCAACTCGCCGACAGTCAGCTCCGGCGAACCGTGTGCTTTGAGCTGTCCCTCATAGAGGATGGCGATCCGATCTACATGGACAATGACTTTTTCCACATCGTGGGTCGTCACAATTACCGTGTGGCCTTTTTTATGAAATGAAATGATTTGTTGAAGGGTTTGGCGGACACCGGAATAATCGAGGTTTGCAAAAGGCTCATCGAAAATAAGGATTTGTGGTTGCATTGCCAAAACTCCGGCAATAGCCAATCGGCGCTTTTCCCCCCCGGACAGCAAGTGACAGGGTTTGTCGGCCAACTCCAAGAGGCCCAGGGTTTGCATAGCCCAAGTGACCCTCTCATGCAACTCCGTCTTTTCGAATCCCAGGTTCTCCGGTCCGAAAGAGACATCTTCTCTTACCGTCTCACCAAGAATCTGGCTGTCTGCGTCTTGAAAAACCATTCCTACGCGCTTGCGCACTTCATTGCCTGCCTGAGAAACATCGAGGCCGTCTATTCTGACGGTTCCGGCCGAAGGTTTGAAGAGTCCATTCAGATGGCGGATAAGAGTGGTTTTGCCGCTTCCGTTTGGCCCGCATATGAGCAGGAATTCGCCATTTGCAATCGAAAGGGAGAGCCCTTTAATTGCAACTGTTCCATCAGGGTAGCGGCAATGAAGGTTTTGTATCTCTATCATGGGGTTGCAGGTTCCAACCGGCAAGCCATAACAGGTCGAACCGTTCTCGCAAGAGCTACGGCTGCACCGGCCTTAACTGCATCCCCGATGACAAAAGGCAGCATGCCAATGGTCAGTGCTTTTCCCCAGGTCAATCCCGCGATGAATTTAAGCCAGGGTACGCCCAGTGCATACACGGCAAGTGAGCCGAGGCTCACCGCGAATATTTCAGCGGATAGCCGGTGTTTTGAATGCTCCGAAATATATCCGGTGATGTACGATGCCAGAAGAAAACCAAACAGATATCCACCGGTTGGGCCCATGAAATGGGCAATCCCCCCCTTGGCTCCGGCAAAGACGGGGAGTCCGATAGCGCCGACAAGCAGGTAAATCCCGATGCTTATAGCACCCCACCGGCTTCCCAATAAAAGCCCGGCCAGCAGTACAAAGAGATTCTGCAAGACAATGGGAACCGGTCCAAGGGGGATGTGGACATAGGCGCCTACCGCAGTGAGAGCCGCCATAAGCGACGCATAAACCATATACCGCAGATGTCTGACTGGCATGAAGGAAACTCTCCTCATGTGAAAGGCATTATTAATTTCGTATGTTCAGCGCGGGCATTTCGGTCGAACTTGGTTAACCCTAAAAACTGGACTAGGTTAACCAACTAAAGCGGTCGTGTCAATTCAATTTACTCTGGCGCCAGCAATTCTCATTTTGGATGCTGATCGTTTTCCGTAGGGTGGGTGGAGGCGCGTCTTTTTGCGCCGTAACCCACCAGGACCTTCGTTAGCGGTGGGTTAAGCGATCGCTTCACCCACCCTACGGTATGTTCGACCTCTAAAATGAGAATTGCTGCTCTGGCGCGAGCGATTCGCGACCGTTGAAGCGAGATGAGATCGTGCGAGGTCTATTCGGTAAGGCTCATGGGCGGAAGATAGTTTTCAACTTTCCTCTATCCAAAGATTGGCAAGATCGATTTCTATTTCCAGGAAAGGTTCGGCCCGCATTTTGTCATTTTCAGCAAAGGCATCCAGCCTAACCCATTCCCCGGACTTCAGCTTGAAGATTTCGAGTGTCTTCTCGCGTGGGTCAATTATCCAAGCATACCCCACTTCATGCCTGGCATAAGTGCGCATCTTCTTTACTCTATCCTTACTTGCCGTACTGGGTGAAAGGATTTCGCAGATCCAATCCGGAGGAGTAGAGATCCAGTTTTCTTTCGGCCATCCAGGGAATCGTTCCTTCCTCCAGCCTGCAATGTCTGGCACCAAAAGATCTTCTCCGAGCATGATTTCTGTTTCGTCCAAGATAATCCAACCGCCAGGCCCACCACGCCCAAACCGGTATGGCGGCATTATCTCTCCTCCCAGTATAGATGCAACGTTCATATGCATCGGCGCCGGCCTCGGAGTTACGACCAGTTCTCCATTAATGATCTCACCGATCATGTTACCTGGCACGCTGTGCAGATCTTCATAAGTTGCTTTTTTCTTTGCAGGCTCCGACATATCAAGGCTCCTTTTCAGTCTTGGCTGATTCCTTGGCAGCAGGATAGGTTGCGAACCACCCTGGCATTTTACCAGACTGAACGTTATCTTTAACTACACTATATCATGCAATTTCATTGCAATCAGAAAAGTGCGCGAATCTGAAACCGGAAACCCCAATCTTTACTTTTTACCCGTCAATATATAAAAGGAACGGAAAATTTCACACGATCTTTAACGGCAGGACAGCCAATGAGCTCATTTCAAAGCTCCCTCACCACTCTGCAGGACTTCTTTCTGAGCACGGATTCAGGGAGTATCCTCGATTGTCGGGATCCTGATGTGCTCAGAGATATCAGGCGCAAGGTCAATGCTGCGCTAGCCGATCTTCTAGTCTGGGAGCGCCCGGGGTTGGAATGCTTCAAAAGTATCAGCTGGCCCTATGACGAGTTGGCCAAACGTTGTTCATATTTCGAAAGCTGTGCAAAGAGCTCGGCTGATGGCTTCAAGAAAAAACAGGCGGTGTTGTTTTTGTCGCTTCTGCCCTTCCCCGGGCAATGGCGATGGCTGCTGCATTCGGAGCGACTCTACCGAGGCGATGCCGAACTGAAAGCATTTCTCGACGATGAGATGCGGAAGATTTTGAAAAAGATTGAAAGCAAGCCGCAGAACACCTACAAGCTGCGGCATTTTTGCCAGATCATCAAGCGCCCGGTGTCGCAGAGAGAAAAAGGCGTGCTGCGCATTTTCTCACTGCCCTATTTGTTTGTCATGTATCCGCAATTGCTGCGGCAATTAAGCCAAAAGTACGTGCTATATGCGGAACCGCCCATGGGAATTGTATTTCGGCACGCGTGGTGGCGTTATTTTACACGTTTGGAAGCCCCCTGCATCATTGGAGTCGGTTCGCAGGAAGACATAAGATTTCTCGAAAGTCAGGCAGGCGTAGTGGCCGTGCCACTGGCGCACGGGGATTATATGGAAGATGCGGACTGCCGGGATATCGGCCGCAATAGCTGCCAACAACACTACGACATTGTCTTCAATGCGACCTACGATGATATGCCGCGCAAAAGGCACGGATTGATGCTGCAATTGATGCAGCATCCCCTTTTGCTTGACCGCACCGCCCTCTTTCTAGGGCGGGGGCAGAAATGCAACGTGGATGAGCTCCGACACAACGTGGCTGCGTTGGGCCTGGATACGAGGGTGACGGTTCTGGCGAATCTGCGCCGACCTGATGTGCCCGCTCAGCTATGCCAGTGCAAGCTCGGAGTTCATCTGTCCCTCTATGAAAATGCCTGCCGCGGCATATACGAATTCATGCGCTCTGATTTGCCATGCATTATTCCTTCTTCCATGGGCGGTATGAATCTCGCCTTATTCAACGACCAAACCGGCATGGCTGTGGCTGAAAAATACTTACCCGAAGCCATTGCTTTCGCCCTGGAAAACAGGGCTAGATTCAGTCCCCGCGAATGGTTTTTAAATCACTCTGGCAGCACAAATTCAACCCGCAAGCTTAATGCTATTCTTAAAGAATATTTTGCCATCTGGGGTTACGAATGGCGACAGGATATTGTTCCGTTGGGGAGTAGTGGCGCGAGCCGCTATGTCAAGCCTTCTCACTACCGACAATTTCATCCCGAGTTCGAGTGGCTGCTGAAGCTTTTCAGCAGTGTAAAAAACGATAAGTTGAAGTTTTCCATCGAGTGACATGCTGCGCTCGGTGTGACAGCCCTGCCGACCGCTGCGGCAAAATGAGGTCTTCCGGATGGACACTAATTGGGAATAGCAGTCACCCACACGCGACTCCGTGGCATGGTAGCGGAAGCCCCGCAAAAAGGGGGTGCTTTTCCGAACCAACAGTCACTAAAATCCAGTAGCGGTCCACGAAGGGACTGTGGTATAAGATACGTCAGTGATCAGCAATCGAATATTAATGTTCAAACAAGGAGGCAGCGATGAAGCGCAAAGCAAGTTACCGTTTAATGGTTACCCGTCGGGAAATGCTCTATGTTCATGATGAATTTGACCACTCACTGATGCTGGTTGAAATGGAAGGAGAACCCATTGAATATCAGGTTGGTGTTGCAGGCGAGTTTGTATCTCGGCGCAGCGTCACCTATCATGACCGCAAGAGAGGTTCGGGAAGGATGGAAGGTTACGCGATAACCAACTTTCAAGATGGCGCCATATGCAGTAAGTTTGAAGGGCAACGGGATGCAGCAACTAAACTGACCAAAGGAACCTGGAAGGCCTACAAAGGCATGGGCAAATTGAGCTCCATTAAAGGAAGTGGTGAGTTCACGGTCAAGGCGGGGGAAAGAGACAGGGAATATATTCTGGAAATGACAGGCGATTACGAGCTTTGATCCGCTGTTGAAATAGGTGACTTAATGCATTTCGGTGGTGAGGGTGTCATTTGAAGATATCCTCACCAGCAGAGTTCGACCTTACTTCCGCCAGAAATTCGGCAGCTGAGATAATCCCCCCTTTACAAACCTGAGAGTTATCGCGAACAATTACCAGCCCGCCTGAGCGGGGTCGCAACGAACCGCGAATATGTGAGCTTATCTACCTCCGTGCTCCCTGTTCATTCCCCTGTATTCGGCATTCGGCGATCGACCTTTGCAGCGTCGCTCGGGTTGCGAATGTAGCGCTTGAAGCGCCTGTGTATCCAATACCATTGGGTGGGATCGGTGCGTATTTGTTGTTCGATGGAAAGGTTGAAAAGAGTGGTTGCTTGAAAGATCCGATCTCTCAAGGAACCGTTTGTAGGCATATTTATGGCCGGTTCAATCTCTATGGCATACTTTCCATTTTGGCTGCGGCGGATAAAGATGGGGTGAACGGGGGAGCCGGTTTTTATAGCGAGGGAGGCGAGGGCTCGATTGGTTAAAACAGATACGCCAAAGAAGGGGGCATAGACGCCTTCTCCACGGCTCGAAACCTGGTCGAGCAGAACGCCAACCATTTCGTTGTTCTGCAAAGCTCTAAAGATGGCCCCGGTTGCCTTTTTTTTGGCGATGACCCGATTGCCGGAGTGTTCGCGAAGCTTCGTCAGCACTCTATTTAAACTATCCGAATTCAGCGGGCGCACAACCACGTTCAAGCGATTCTTGAGGTAAAAAGGAGTCACGTAAGCGAGCCATTCCCAATTGCCATAATGGCCGGTAAGTGTGAAGAGCCCTCTGCCTTTGCTCAAAGACTCCAGCAAGCATTCGAGTCCGCTGACCGTGACAAAATCATCACAATTTTCAGGATTAATTCGTGCTACGCCAAGCGTCTCGAAAAAGACCGTGGTGAGGTGGATAAAGTTAGCCCTGGCCAGTTGCTCGACTTTTTTCTCTGAATCATAGCCTAAAGCGAGGCGGATGTTCGTCTTTGCGACTTCTCGATGCCTGCGATCTACGGCATACCAAAGAAGTCCACCCCATTTGGCCGCCCCGTAAACAAAACGGGGAGGCAAAGCTCCCCAAAAAGGCAAAAACAGTTCCACCAGGCGATCGATGGAAACCAATTGTTTCATTGTTGCTTCGACTGCTGCACTTTGGCGGTCTTAGAGGTCGCAACGTTCAAATCATAGCTGAAGACGGTGCTCTTCGATTCCCACAGTTTAACAAAATCCTTGGCCATAACCAGTGATGCAATAAGCTCAGGGGCGCCGTCTCCACTCAGGTCGCCCACTCGAATGGAGGTCACCATTCCTCCAAGGTCCCTGGTTTTCCAGTTCTCAACAAGACCCAGTTGGTCCCATGAGAGCGAGACTATTTCTCCGCTTTCGTAGTATTTCAAACCGGAGGGCAGGAAGGAACCGTAACTGGGGCTGCGGTTTACCACAACTTCCGGAATGCCGTCTTTGTTGAGATCCATGATGAGGACCGGAGAGGTAAGGTAGAAATAGTCCACCTGATTGAAGCTCAGATCGACAACTTTGCCGGTGAATCCGTTGCTGGTGGCCGCAAAGCGTTGCCTGCCCTTCCATAACTGGCTGCCGGACGCGTCCAGTACCAACAAGGAGTTGTCCTGAGTGATCACAACATATTCGTCGGCATTGTCGTTGTTGATATCCGCAGTGGCGAAATTAAACACGTTGCACCGGGCGGGAATACTGGCAGCACCCGTCGAGGTAAGCCTGCCTCCTTTCAGCTGCATTTCATAAACATTGGGATCGAGCGTGGTGCTGGTTCCAGTCGTTTGTCCAAGCAGCACCTTGCCACGTTTGGGAAAGTCCACAGCATTCAGCATGTGGATATCGTTATTGAAAAGAACCTGCAGCTTGTTGCCGGCCATGGTCAATCCAAGCGATCTGGGCACCCACACGACATCTCTGCCATACGATACCCGACTGTTGGTATTGCCGGTGGGATCGTTTCTGCGCAGCAATTTGGTGACATAAATTTCATCCTTGCCGTCTCTATCGGTATCGGCCAGTGCCACCCAGATAAATTGCTCCATATTGGTGGCATTGAGGGTTGCAATGGTCCTCAGCGCCTGACCTTCTCTGCGCTGCACGCTAATTTTACCGTAGGTTGCCGTAACAACTTCCAGACGACCGTCCCCGTCCACGTCGCCGATATCCATTCCGACAATGCCTTCGGGAAAAGTCTGGCTCCTCCAAAGCCCGGAGCTGCGCAGGGAATCTTCCGGATTGACTTCGATAAAATTGGGGTTCAGATAGGAGATCTTGTCGCTTTTTATCATGCTGTCGGGAATGAGCAGCTCCGGATTGCGCGTGGAAGCAACCTCGCTATCAACTGGCGCCTGGGCGTATTCGGTCGGTCGAGAGAATACCTTTTGATTGATTTGCTGAGCGAACTGGTTGACTTGCCCGATAACACCGTCGAGATTTGTTTGAGCGTAGAGGTTTACGGGCTCCGAGCTTTGCTCCAACGCCGTCATCTTGGCATCAATGCTTATGGCCTGTCCCACCGCTGTGACGCTGCCGAACACCACATATTCAGCCCCTAACGATTTTCCGATACGGATCGCATCTGGCAGCGCAAGATCCCCCTTGGCTTCCTTCAACGATTGCTGGGTGACTGCTTTGTCGATGATCTGGACTTTGCCCTGCCAGGCAAGTCTGGATGCGAGCATATCCCGGATGCCGTCCTGCAAATAATTCAAGTCGCTCGGCGTGTGCATGCTGAAAGGAAGTATAGCAACTTTAACTGGTGCTTGTGCGAAGCTACCGGCAGATGATACTAAAATAAGAAAAATGGCGAATATGAATGAGGTCATGAATTGTCTTTGAGATTGATTCTTGTTCATTAGGCGATGCTCCCTAAAATTAAAATTCTCGCTTCCAAGTTGGTGGAAAAGCTGATGAGGCAAAAATAAGAGTTGATTCCCTTAGACGTTTTAAGCATACTTGATTTGCATAGAGATGGAAATGGTAAAATTTTCCAGCCGGGGGAAACAGGGCCACCCGATCTCCATGCCGGTTGGTGGCTGAAAACGCGCGTATGTCCAAAAAATGAGAAACTTTTTAGTTTTGACTTGACACCCGTTTTGCTTTTGTTGTATGTGGCTTCTAAAGATGCATTCAGGGGCAAGGTGTCTGCTTATTGTTTTGCTGCAATGAAAGGAGGTGGACGAGGCGTCAATACTACGCAATGATCTGGGGCTAAAACTAGTTATTGTGATGCTAAGCAAATTGGTTAGCTTTTGAGGAGGAAAGAGATGAAAAAGATTCTTGTAACCATCGTGGTATTGCTGGCGGCGGTAACCATCGCTTTGCCGGCTTCTGCATTTGAAGTCAAATACGGCGGTCTGTTCCGCGTTCGTTCGCAGAACAACAACAACATTACCGGTTCATTAGCAAACGACCATCAAAACTACATCGATCAACGTTTAAGAGTTTTCATGGAATTCATCGCCAGTGAGAATCTTAAAGTGGTCACGGGCTGGGAGATGGACACCCTGTGGGGCGGCAACACCAGCAAGATTAACACAGGCCACCGGGACACCATAAATGTTGAGCTCAAGCATGCCTATGCCGATTTCATGATCCCGTGCACCCCGTTGCGGGCTAAAGTAGGTCTGCAACCCATCGCCTTCATGCGCGGCTGGATCATCGACGAAGATTTCACCGGCGCCAATTTGTCCGCCGACTTTGCTCCAGTAACTGTAGCCGCCGGTTATATAGCAGAAGTAAACAATAACCCCGGTGCATTTGCCGCAGATCGTGATGCGAATTGGACCGGGAGAGTCGATGACTGGTACTTGGCCGCAACATATGCGCAAGGGCCTTTCACCGCCGGTTTGGTTGGCTTCTATCAATACGGGCATGATGCCGGCGAATTGGGTGGCACCAGCTATAACGGCATCGCCGATGCACCGCTTGGCACCGGTGACAACCTGTTCGATCTGGGTGTGAATCTGGGCTATAAAATGGACTGGATGAATCTTTTCGTGCACTATGTCCAGAACTTGGGCAGCTTTGACGCGGTTGGCTCCGGGTCAAGTGTAGATTACCGAGGCTTCATGGTCGAAGGTGGAGCCAATATCTTCTACGGTCCTTTCACCTTTAATCTCGGCGGCTTTATCGCCTCCGGCGACGACCCGGATGAGCGGGATGAATATAACGGCTTCGTATATCCTCAGGGTAGGTCCCATTACTGGTCGGAGATCATGGGCCTTGGCAGTTTGGATGCCTCCCTAGGCTACGGAATTCAAGACAGAATAAGCGCAGCTAACAATGGTGGCTACCAGGCTGGCGACGGTCCCAGCAACCTGTGGACAGTAACCGCCGGAGCCGCATGGCAGGCTCTTGACGTCACCAAGCTGACCTTCAACTATTACTACATTGGAACACACAAGAGTGTTCTATCAGATTTAGACACCTTGGATGACAGCAACAGTATCGGTCACGAGTTCGACATCTATGTCGATCAAAAGGTTGTAGATGGTCTGATGCTGCGTTTGGTGGGTGCCTACATGATTGCTGAAGACGGTTACACCGTCTTCTCCGATGATGCCAATCCTTGGGAGCTGGGTGCTGTACTGTCATGGTCTTTCTAAGTTAGCACTTAACATCGGCAACCTGCTTTGAATTGCGAGCCCGGATGATGTCATCCGGGCTTTTTTTTGTTGGTGTTGGGGTGATGCCTGCACGGTGGTGAGGAGATTCCATGGAGTTGGTGGATACCGGGCACTGCCGGTATCTATCGGATCGGGCTTCGAATTGCTCAAAGGGGATATTCCTTCGAGGCGGAGAGCTGTTTAATCGGTCATCTGCTTAACTGTCTCGCCCTTCAAACTGCACCGATTTTCATCAAATTGGTGCTCCAGCACGGCTTTGTTTCTGGCGTATTTGCTGTTATGCTTGAGTAGTAATCAGTAATCGAGCTGGTTGGAGTGGTCGTTGGCATAGTTCCGCTTATTACTCGTGCTGGAGTAATGTGGTGTATTTAAGACGCATCAGACGGAGGGACGGCTTCCACCACCTTCTGAGAGAATCGCATTGGCATGAGGGTTATTGGGAATGTCGCGATGTGTTTGATCTTGGAGAAGATCCCGAGTGCTTTATCCACTACCCGGGTGGTAATGGCTTCTATTTCAGCTCTGAAATTGAGGATGCGCTGCAGAAAAAGGGAGTGGAATATTCTGCAGATGATCTTGAGGATGTATTCCTGCCGTTCCTAAAGCCGCATATACAGAGAATTATTGCAGGATTCCGGCGGAACGGGACTTCGTCCAAGCGGTGGAGCGGTTTGTCGGCATTAGAATCCTTGGCTTTGCAGAATCAACTGCACTCTTTCGATAAGCGGCGACTTCATTTTCTAAGGTGCGGGCGTGTAGATATTGGAGAACTGGAGGGTCGTCCGTGGAAATTTCTAAATGTGTTGCTTGGTAAATGTCGCGATGAAATCGAGCACACCATCGAAGCCATGGAACGGCAGCTTCGCCCGCAAGAATTCCGTTCTTACCTGTATACGGCGCTGCATCTGGCAAAATACTTCTCGCATAAGTTGACTAAGCACCATCCAATGGCTCTCGATCCCGAGGCGGTGGACGATAGGTTTTTGCAGGAGTTGTGTCGCCTGAACGACTATGACGGTTTTTTGAGAGGAGCAGCTGGAGGCGCTGCAGGGGGACTTCATCCTTACTTGACAAAGTATGTGATTCTTTATTTCGATAATAATTTCGAGCGGGATAATGGATGGGCCGAATTTGCCAGGCAGTTCACCTGGCGACGCCAGTTTTACGGCGGGGCGGCCGTAAAATCATCGATATCAACCGCTGATGCCTGCCTTTGCCTGGGCCTCCAGCTGAACGATTTCAACAAAATGAGCCGCACTGAGCTGACGAGGCATTACAGACGTCAGGCCAAGAAGCTCCATCCGGACAGGGGTGGAGATCACGAGCAGTTCATTCGAATGGCGGAAGCTTACGAAACCCTGCTGACAAAAAAGTAGCGGGTGGGGCGTCTGCGTACTCCGTCCATAATTCAGAATTCAAAGGCAGAATTGCGTACGAGGACGGCTGATGATTTTCGGTACAGAGGGAAATTAAAGAGGTTCCCTTCTCCACCGAATCGTTTGAACGCGCTACCGGGTTTCGCTGGTGCATGAGATCCACAAGGATGCAATTGTAATTAAAAAACGCTAGCGCAATTCCTCAGCCAGCATTTCCTGCACGATGGAATAGGGATCGGCGGATTTTTCGACGATCCGGCAGACCAGTTCCTCCAACGATACGCCGCGCGTCTCAATTCGATTGAGGATCGCTCGCAAGGCCTCATCTTTCAGGACTTCCAGCAGTTGGCTTCGAGCTCGCTTGACCAAAGCTTCACGCAACTGGGTCTTTTCATTGGCCAGCAAGAACTCGCGATGCTTTTGGATGGCTAGCGCGAGCTCTTCGATCCCACGGGATTTGACTGCCTCTGTTTGAATGATGGGAGGTTCCCAGCCATTCAACTCTTGGTGGCGAATGCCCAACTCGATGAGGTTCCTCAATTCACGGATGGTCTTCCTCGACCCCTCTCGATCGGCCTTGTTGACCACGAAAACATTGCCGATCTCCATGATGCCCGCTTTGATCGCCTGCACTTCATCGCCCATTCCGGGAATCGTTACCAATACAGTTGTATGCGCACTATTGGCGATTTCCACTTCATCCTGTCCGACTCCCACCGTCTCCACCAGAACAACATCTTTGCCCATGGCGTCGAGAACATTGATCATATCGTTAGTGGATTTGGTCAGACCGCCAAAATGACCACGAGTGGCAAGGCTCCTGATGAATACGCCTTTATCAAGGAAATGCCTCTGCATCCGAATGCGATCGCCCAAAATGGCGCCACCCGTGAAGGGGCTGGTGGGATCGACAGCGAGTATGCCGACTGTCAAACCTTGTTTCCGGTAATAAATGGTCAGTTGATCCACCAGGCTGCTCTTGCCCACGCCGGGAGAACCGGTAAAGCCAACTATGAAAGCTTTTCCGGTGTGGGGATAGAGCTCTTTGAGCAGAGGCTGGATGGAAGGGACTCGATCATCAATGTCCCGAAGCAATCGAGCTGTAGCTCTTACCTCGCCGGCTAGGATTTGATCCACAATACCCATTATTCAGTCCTTCTTCGTCCTGTAAGGCATCAACGAGGACACCCTTGACGATGCTAAGCAACCATCGCCTCTCGGGGCTTCACATTTTCGCCAACCCACTTGCAGATGTCCAGCAGTTTCGCTCCAGGCTCGAAGATCTCTCTTATCCCGATTCGCTTTAGCTCGGGGATATCTTCCAGGGGAAAAATTCCTCCTCCGATGACGGTAATATCTTCAGCATCGTTTTCTTTCAGGAGCTCAACCACTCTCGGAAATGAATAAGTGTGCGCACCCGATAGAATGCTCAGGCCAATGAGGTCGACATCTTCCTGGACGGCTGTGCTGACAATTTGTTCGGGTGTCTGGTGGCAGCCGGTATATACCACTTCGAAGCCGGCATCACGGAAGGCTCTGGCGATCACGCGGGCGCCGCGATCATGCCCGTCCAGGCCGGGCTTTGCAATCAATATACGCAGTCTCCTGTTTTGGCTCATGGAAACATACCTCCTCATATCGTTGTTTAGAACGTTCCAGGGTCCGTATAAATGCCGAAGACATCGCGGTAGAGATCACAGCACTCCTGTTCGGTTGCTCCGGCTCGCACGGCATCGATCAGTGCCGGCATTACGTTGTTTTCCCAGCAAGGAGGACCTTCGCAGCGCTTTCTCAATGCATCCATGGCTTGTTGGAATCTTGCTTTGTCGCGATTTTGCCTGAACTGTTGAGTGCGCTCGACCTGTCGACGTTCAAGCTCGGGATCGATTTTCAAAACAAACTCAAGCTCAGGTCTGGACGAAGGGTATTTATTTACGCCGATGATTACTTTTTCCCCCTTCTCGATCTGTTGTTGAAAATGGTAGGCGGCATCGGCAATTTCCATCTGCGGGTAGTCTTTTTCGATGGCCGCCACCATCCCACCCATTTCATCCAGCTTGCGGATGTATGCAGTTGCTTCTTCTTCCATTTTGTCGGTTAGCGCTTCGACAAAATAGGAGCCCGCCAGTGGATCGATAACGTTGGTGACTCCTACCTCTTCCGCCAATACTTGCTGAGTGCGAAGAGCGATCAGCACGGCCTGTTCGCTTGGAATCATGTACACTTCGTCCAACGAGTTCGTGTGCAGCGACTGAGTGCCGCCAAGAATGGCCGCCAAAGCTTCTGTGGTGGTGCGGATGACGTTATTGTACGGCTCCTGAGCGGTGAGAGAGCAGCCGGCCGTTTGAGTATGAAATCGCATCAGCATCGAGCGAGGATTTTGGGCCTTGAAGCGGTCTTTCATAATCCGGGCCCACATTCTGCGGCCCGCCCGCATTTTGGCGATCTCTTCAAAAAAATCGATGTGAGAATTCCAGAAATAGGAAAGCCGACCTGCGAAATCATCCACATTAAGGCCCCGCTTGATGCATTCCTCAACATACGTTATGCCGTCGTAAACGGTAAATGCGAGCTCCTGAACTGCCGTGGCGCCCGCTTCACGGATATGGTAGCCGCTGATGCTGATCGTGTTCCAGCGAGGAACTTCACGGGTTCCAAATTCCACCGTGTCGGTGACGAGTCGCAAGCTTGGCTCCGGCGGAAGCATCAAAGTCTTTTGTGCGATGAACTCTTTGAGACAGTCATTCTGAATGGTGCCGCCCAGTTTCTTTCGAGTATAGCCCTCGTTTTCCGCATTGGCGATGTACATTGCCCAGATAATAGAGGCGGGCGGGTTGATAGTCATTGAGGTGGTCACTTCCTCCAAATTGATATTGGCGAAAAGTCGCTGCATGTCGTCGACGGTATCAATGGCTACTCCGCATTTGCCGCATTCGCCGCGTGCCAGGGGAGAATCGGTGTCATAACCCATGAGGGTAGGGAAATCGAAGGCGGTGCTCAATCCGGTTTCACCGTGATTGATCAGATAGTGAAACCGTTGGTTGGTATCTTCGGCTCCGCCAAGCCCTGCGAACATGCGCATTGTCCAATGGCGAGCCCGGTACATGGTGCTTTGGACCCCGCGCGTAAATGGAAACATACCCGGAAAACCTATATCTTCGCCATGGCTTTTGTCCTTGATGTCCAATGGCGTGTACAAAGGTTTTACTTCCAGGTCCGAAACGGTAGAAAACCTGTCGAGTCGCTCGGGGACTTTCTGCAATGCCTTCTTGTATTCCGCCAGCCAGTCTTGATGCTCCTTTTCAATTCTTTCCAGTTCAGACTCCGAAAACATTCTCATTGCCATCAGTGTACCTCCTCAACTTTGAGCCTTAAACAACCATCCTCAGTGGGAATTTCGGTACAAAATAAAGCGACTACATTATTTAATCTCAATCGACCACATCCTGAGACTATACAATCAAAAAATCCAGCCAAAAAGGACCTCTTGTCTTGAATTGGTTTTCAGTTCGAGAAATCTGATCGATGCTCTTGATTGATGTCATGCGGGAAAAGCATTTCAAAGTCCATTGAGTGCCCTTTTTAAAGCTAAAAGTTAAGCACCACTTAAATCAGAGAAAGTTGTCTATTGTCAAACAAATTTTTCTTGACCGAACCTAGACACATGCGATAGTAGATGACGGGCTGAACTGAATGGGACTGGCTAACTCGTTTGAAATCCAGTTTTCCGTGCCGCCTGTTGATGATTCGATACGTGCCGGTCGTATTCTCTGGCCCTCTAATATTAAAACGCTTTACCAGCATGAACCAGATGTGTGCGGGGAAATAAACCCGTTAGATGAAGTTGAAGCCCCAACTGAAAGGAGGTGAAGACCTGTCGGAGTGAAGGATGAGTGTTCTGGTGCACGTTGAGGCGATCAAGGCGAACTGAATTTGAAACTGGATCAAGTAGCTCGCGAATACGACTAGCTCGAAGCCAAGAGAGGAGAAGAGTATGGCAGGACAACTTCGACCTCGATGGGGACAACCCGTCACAGGTATCATTTCCTTTATCGTATTTTTCCTGATTGCATGGATCACCTGGTATCTTTTCAGTGACCCCCGTGGTCCGGTGGGGTCGTTTCCTTATCCTTTCGTCATGTATCTGGCCATGATGATTCTGGTGGGCTTATGGCAGCACATGTTCCTCGGGGATTGGCCCTTTCAGAACATGCCGCAACCGGCGCGCGGTATTGTAGAGACAATAGTCAACCTGATTGTTGTATGGTTTGTGATCCATGTCGTTTTTTATAGAATACTTGGACTCGGTTTTAATTTTCTGAGCCAAAGCAACCTTGAAGCGCTCGCTGCCGCCGGCCAGACGGTGATGCCTGAAGGGGTGGCCAACACTCTCACCCTTGAGGCGTTGGTCAACCCGGGTGCTCGATTTGCCGAAAGAGCCGTTGTCACTTTCGTTCTTATCGGATTTTTTTCGTATCCTTTTGTCACCATCCTTTTCGGCAAATGGCCGGTTCGCCCCAGCGACCTCAAACAACCACAGGCCGGCCTGGCGGAAATCGGTTGGACCAGTCTCCTTACCCTGTTCTTTTACACTGTCCTGATTGTGCCATTCTGGGGCCTGATCTACGGCAAAGTATTTGGTCTTTCATACGGGCTCAATTTTCCATGGTGGACCGGCATCGCCGGAACCAGTCATGTGCATTGGGTGTTTGGCTGGTGGGAATGGATGATCATTGTTCTTTTTATGACGCCTAATGTCTGGCGTATGAAGCCCTGGTCCCTGATTAAATTGCCGCAGCCATGGAAGGGACTGATATCATTTATCATTAACGTAATCCTCGGTTTCCTGCTGGCGTGGATCTGCACCAAAATTATTCCGGCATGGGTGAACATGGAAGATGTCGTACATCATCTGCCGGCGGGGGATAAGGGCAACGCTACCCGGTTCTTATGGTACCATGCAGCCGAAATTGCTGGTATGACCCTCATCCCTTTCCTAATCTGGCATCATTATTTTGATGATATGGCTCCGGTCTCCGATATAGACTCCTGGGGTGGTTTCTGGTTTAGAACCTTCGGCGTCATCATCGTCTTCTGCGCCATTAATTATATCTTGTTCTACGTTTTAAATTTCGGTCATTGGGGCCTCGGCAACCATCACATGGAACATGGTTTCGCCGAACGGCTGATCCATGGCGAATCGCTGATATGGAATTTCTGGTGGATTATCCCGCTGCTTTGGAACGAGTGGTTCTTCCATAAGTGGCCCTTCTATGTGCATGATCATCACTAGAGACAGGGGTCTTTACCTGTCGATCTGATCCTTGTTTGATCATGATTGAAGCGCTTACAGTGGTTAATTCACTCGAGCTAATACGAATTCATGGAGGTTGATGATGGCACTTCAAAGTTACTACAAACAGATCATGGACATCAATATGATGGAGGACGGCCCGAAGAAGGCTGAAGCGTCGAAGGCCGTCTTCGAGAGCCTGAACAAGGCTAAATTACCCGATCACTTTAACTGGGCCGAGGAGGTTTTCGAAGGAATTCACGTGAAGGAGAGGGGTGGGCAAACAGCCCTGCTTTGGCTTAACATCGATACGGACGAAGAGCGCCGCTACACCTACTCGGAGCTTGCCGAAAAGGGCAACCAGTTCTTGAATTTCCTGCGAAAATACGGGGTCGGTAAAGGCGAGAATGTTTACATGATGGTCCCTTCCGTCCCCGAGACCTGGTTTGCCAGCCTTGCGACGGTAAAGGGCGGCCTTGTCTCGGTCCCGACGGCCATGACCATGACCGTAAGGGAGCTTGAATACCGGTTCGAGACCTTTGCTCCACAGGTCATTCTCGGAGACACTGATTCGGCACCGCTGATCGACGAGGCCCTGGCTAACGTGGGGGTAACCCCCAAGGTCAAAATCATGCTCGGAGAGCGCGAGGGTTGGCAGAGCTACAGTCAGGCCGATAAGGAGAGTACGACTGCCGAAGCCGAAAAGACCAAGCCGGGGGACATCATCCTTTGCTTCTTCACTTCCGGGACTACGGGGATGGCGAAAAGAGTTGCTCATACGGCCGTCTCCTATCCCCTGGGCCATCTTTCGACAGCCAACATCCTCGGCATTAAGCCGGGCGACATTCACAACAACCTGAGCCAACCCGGGTGGGCCAAGTGGGCCTGGAGCTGCTTCTTTGCCCCGTTCAACGTCGGAGCCACTGCTGCTGGCTTCTACTACCCGGCCAGGCTCGACATCCAAAGATACCTCGGCGCTGTGGCACGCTGCAAGGTCAACACCTTCTGTGCGCCGCCGACAGCCTGGCGGGCTTTTATATTGGCTGACCTCGGCAAATTCAAGTTCGAAGGCTTGAGGGAATCTGTGAGTGCGGGGGAGCCGCTCAACCCTGAAATCATCCAAACCTGGCAGCGTTTCACCGGCACGGAGATCCGGGATTTCTACGGCCAGACCGAATCCACCGCCATGATCGGCAACCCACCATGGAACAAGGGCAAGATCGTTCCGGGTTCGTTTGGGCAGCCGCACTTCCTCTACGATATCGTCATCATGGATGACGACGGAAAGGAGATCAGCAAACCCGACGAAGTGGGACATATCGCCGTGAGGCTCGATCGGTGGCGTGCGGCCGGGCTGTTTGCCGAATATCTTGGAGCTGCCGAGAAGATGAAGGAAGTCTTTATCGACAATTACTACTACACGGGCGACCGGGCATCGTTTGACGATAAAGGCAACTGGTGGTTCGTGGGGCGCGCCGACGACGTGATTAAGTCTTCGGACTACCGGGTTGGCCCGTTCGAGGTTGAGAGCGCTCTACTTGAGCACCCGGCGGTGGCCGAGGCTGCCGTTGTCGGCAGCCCGGACCCCAAGAGATGGCAGCTCGTCAAGGGCTTCGTCATTCTCAAATCCGGTTATACGCCATCTGCCGACTTGGCCTGCGATCTGTTCAAACATTGCACAAACGTCCTTGCCAAGTTCAAGATCCCGCGCATCATTGAGTTCGTGCCGGAAGTGCCCAAGACCCTTAGTGGAAAGATCCGTCGTATAGAGCTGAGGGAAAACGAGATCACGAGCAAGGAGAAAGGCGGCAAGGGTGAGCAAGAGTACTTCTACCACGAATTTCCGCAATTGAAGTCTTCCTAAAACCACCAGGACCCCGCCACGGCGGGGTCACGATGAAGCACAAAAGTTCTTGAGAGTCAGGCGCCTGACCATGCCGTTGTGGTCTTACGCAAGCCAGGAAGGCGAACCGACTCACGCCTTACGCTTTCACGATTTTCATAGGAACCAAGCGGTGAGCAAACATGGAGAGAAACTTTGCGCCTGATTGTGCCCTTGGTGCTCACAAGGGTTCACAGCAAACCGTGGATCTCTTCTAGCCCGAAGGCGCAGGAATGCTCCTTTGGGTTCTTTTTTCCGCTCTTTCAGCAAAAGGAGGTATGGGATGGATCAAAAGGGATCATACCAAAACTTTATGGAGCAGCTTTTCAATGGCGACGGCCTGTTCGATAAGCCGCAGCCCCTCGAGGGTATCAGGGTGCTCGAGGTATGCTACGTGGTGCTCGGCCCGGCAGCCTGTGACTACCTTGCCGAATTTGGTGCGGAAGTGATCAAGTTCGAGGGGCAAAGGGGCGAGCAAATGCGCTTCGTAACGCCGTTTGCCTATTTTTGGAAGAATCTTTCTCCGGGGCTGCAGGAGCAGAACCACAACAAGTATTGGGTGGGAATGCATCTCGGGCACCCCAAGGCAAAGGAAATATTCCTGGATCTGGTGAAGAGGTCGGATGTGGTCGTGGACAACCTCACGCCGGGCCGCATGAAGGAGTGGGGCCTGAGTTATCCGGAGCTGAGGGAAATCAATCCCCGCATCATACAGCTGCACGTGTCCGGCTACGGAAGTTGGGGGCCGTGGACGGGCAGGGCTTCTTACGACGCCGTGGCCCAGAGCATGGGGGCGCTCTCGCCCATAACGGGTTTTGAGGGAAGAGGTCCCATCAAGTCCGGGGTCTGGATCGCCGACTGGATTACGGCGATCATGTGCGCAAATGCCATCCTGGGTGCCTTGAACTACCGCGAGCGCACCGGCGAAGGGCAGTTCATCGACTATTCGCAGGTCGAAAACGTCATTCGTTGGCTCGACTGGACCTGGCTCTACACCTCAAAAACGGGCGAGGACCGGCCAAGGTCCGGCAACCGAGACCTCGCTGTGTGCCCTTCGGACCTTTTCGACTGCGCGGACGGCTGGGTGGCCTTGGCGGCGTTCAGCCAACAGGAATTTCAGGGCTTATGCACCGCGATGAACGCGCCCGATCTGTTCGAGAAGTACCCCGAGCCAGCCGACCGCCTCGAGGACGGTGCGGCCCGCGAAGTCCTTCAAGCCGTTGGCCAGTGGGCCGCGTCCAGGAAGGTCTCGGAGATCGAGGAGCTCGCCTGTCGCTACGGGTTCGCGGCCTCCCGTGTTGTGCAGACCGAAGAGGCCTACCATGGGGAGCACCTGAGAGTGCGGGGCAGCATCCAGACATACGAGGACGCGCTTTATGGAGAGATGACCGAGCCCTGCTACCCTCCGCAGCTCAGCGAAACCCCTGGTAGACTCAAATGGGCGGCGCGCCCCATCGGCATGGACAACGAGTACGTGCTCACAAAAATCCTGGGGCTTTCATCAGAGCAGGTGGGTGAGCTTGCCGAGAAAGGCGTGGTCTTCAAATGGAACCCGCAGGTTCCCTCGCACTGTCCGCCCCCGGAATGGGATGGCAGGCGTGGGGTCAAATATCCGTAGTTGAGCGGTGAGAGAGGGAGGCAGTACTATGGCAGAAAAAAAGAACGCACAAGCTGCGGGCTACGATCTCGAGGAGCCCGATCTGGAACAGGATCTTTCGACTGACCAAAACATCGTCGGCATGGCCATAAACAGGGAATATGCCCGGTGGGCTCATCGGGAGACGAACCCCGAGGAGATTGTGGGAAAGCCCGAGGCCCTCGACGATATGCTCGTAATCGATGCAAGCCACGGGAGCTTTTCCGGACTTTTTGCATCTTCGATTCTCTCGGAGCTCGGCGCCGAGGTGATTCGAATCGAGCCCCCGGGAGGTGACCTCACCAGGAAAATGAGCCCCTATGGAATGATGATAAAGGATACGGGTCTTGGCTATCTGGTGGAAGGGCGCAATAAGACTCATATTACCTTGGATATCTCCAAGACAGAGGGCAGCAAGGTATTCAAGAGGCTGGCGAAGCATGCCGACATTATTATCGAGACCTTTAGGCCGGGTTTACTCGACAGCCTCGGCGTAGGTTACAGAGATCTTCGCGAGGCGAATCCAGGCCTCATCTACTGCGCAATCCACACCTATGGGCAATTTGGCGAAGCATCCAAAAAATTCGCAAATCAGCCGGACTATGACATAGTGAACCAGGCAAGAGGCGTTATCATGTCCATAACCGGAGAGCCCGAGCTCGATCCCGAAGTTCCCGCGGAATTCAAGAAACCTCTGCGGCAGGGCAACTGGATGGGCTGGTACGCGGGAGGCGGCTGGGCGGCTTTCGGCATCATGAATGCCATGCTCTACAGGCGCAAGACGGGGAAAGGCCAGTTCATCGACTGTTCGCCGCCCGAGGGACTCCTTGCTATCTCGAACTACGCCATGCAGTACTTCCATATGTCGGGAAACCAGATGCCCCGCGCCGGAAACTACGATTATGCCGTTTTTCCTTACACTTACGTCCGGTGTAAGGACGGCTACACATTCATTTCAGGATTTACCGACCCGAACTGGACCGCCCTTTGTGAAATCCTGAATCGGCCGGACCTCAAAGGAATGTTCCCGACCATCAAGGAGCGACTAACTCCCGAGAACCAGCCGAAGATCCAACACGAAATCGAGAAGTTCACGACCCAGTACACCTCGGAGGAGATCCTTCAATTCATTACGGAATACAGCAAAAGAGCCGACAAGAAGGGAACGGTCGCAACGGGAAGGCTCGAGACTCCCACCGAGGTGTTGCAGCGTGAGCATTGGAAGGAGCGGCGGACCTTTGTTAAGATAAACGATCCCTATTACGGCGAGGTTCTTGTGCAGAACTCTAGCTTCAAGGCTATGACCCGGACGCCTGGTAGGATCAAATGGGTCTGCCGGCCAATAGGTGCCGACAACGAATACATCTACCAGAAGTATCTCGGACTTGGAGCCACTAAGCTGGGGCAGCTGAAGGAGCAAGGCGTGATTTGAAATCGGATTATCCGAGGCAGCCAAGTCCCGGGGTCCTGCCGGGCATCCAGGCAAGGATTCACCGCAGAAAAACCAATTTTGCGGTGAATCTTTCCTTGCACATGATGCGGCGGAAGTGGCTGCGACGATTCCTCCTTGACATGACCGTCGGGCTTTTACTATATCTCTTAATGATTATTGAAAAAATCTTATTAAAAATCAATACAAGCAATCCCTTGCGAAAAGATTCATTGAATTCCCTGATTATTGAATAAGTTTTGAGGGCGCCTGGTAATCCCTTGATAGATTTGCCCAGGGAGCTCCTGGCTAGCCAATCGTGGTTCGAAGAGAGTTGGTGCAACCAAAAGAAAATTGTAGATGTAGAGAGAGGGAGAAATGATGAAAAAACTGCTTTTGATTCTGCTCGGTATCACTTTGTTTGCTCAAACTTCCTGGGCTCGAACCATTATCATCGCTCAGGATGCAACCTGGCCGCCAATGGAATTTGTCAACGAGAATAAAGAGATTGTCGGATTTGACACGGACTACATGAAAGCTGCCGCCAAAGAGGCGGGTTATGATGTCGAGCTCAAGAACGTAGCCTGGGATGGAATTTTCGGTGGCCTGGCAGCCGGAAAGTATGATGCGATTTGTTCATCTGTGACCATCACCGATGAAAGAAAAAAGACCATGGACTTTTCCATTCCTTACTTCAAGGTTCGTCAGGCTCTTGTGGTGCCTAAATCTTCCGTTGCAAAGACCCTGGATGATATGAAGGGCAAGACGGTCGGCGCCCAGATTGGCACAACCGGATACTTTGCCGTAAAAGAGGTGACGGGAATTGAAGCAAAATCCTACGACGAAATCGGATTGGCCATGGAGGATCTGTTCAACGGGCGGATTGACGGGGTGGTGTGTGATGATCCGGTTGCGGCCCAATACGCTTTGCAGAGGTCGGACTATGCGGCCAAGTTGCAGATTGCCGCGGTGTTGGATACCGGCGATGAGTACTACGGCGTGGCTGTGCAGAAAGGGAACAAGGAGGTTTTGGACCTGATCAATAAAGGGATCAAAGCCGTACAAGAAAAGGGGATTGATAAGGAGTTGCGGACTAAGTGGATAGGACAATAGATCCGATACGACATGGGATATGCGAGCTCGCCTTAATCGAGGTCGAGGCGCATCCTCGGCCTGCCGTTTGGAACACCGGATCATGAGCCAAGAAAAGCCCGTAATCGAGATTTCTGATGGGGCGGCCATCCCCACCAGAAAGGATTTTGGTTTATTTTCTGCCTGGCGAATCGCCTTTTTTGGTGCGATCGTTATTCTCATTTATCTGGTGATGTTCAAACCAGACCCTTATCTTAGAATCGTGCGGTTTTTGCCGGACGGAATCCTTGTAACATTCCAGGTCACCTTCTTTTCCATCACATTCGCCCTGATTTTAGGACTGTTCACGGGCATCGGTCGTATTTCGCAAAACAAAATGGTTAATGCAATCGCTTCCACCTATGTGGAAGTTGTCCGTGGGATTCCTCTGCTCGTGCAACTTTTTTACATTTACTATGCACTTGGCCGTTTCGTGCGAGTTCCGGATATGGTGGCTGCGGTGATTGCCATGTCGGTATGTTACGGAGCTTACATGGGGGAGGTGTTTCGTGCCGGCATAGAATCCATTGACAAAGGCCAGACGGAAGCAGCCAGGTCGCTTGGATTCAATCGCGCGCAGACCATGCTTTATGTAATCTTGCCTCAGGCCTGGCGAACGATTTTGCCTCCGGTGGGCAACGAATTCATTGCTCTACTGAAGGATACTTCATTGGTATCCATTTTGGCTGTCGCAGATCTGCTGCGCCGTGGCAGGGAATTTGCCTCGGAAACTTTTGCCTACTTTGAGACGTACACCATCATCGCATTGATTTACCTGCTGATTACTCTGATTCTTTCCAAGCTCGTGAGCATCATGGAAGAAAAGTTGAACTATTATGGAAAAATCTGAGCCGATCATTCAAATTGAACATGCCACAAAGTATTTCGGCCGGTTAAAGGCCGTCGATAGTGTGTCGCTGTCAGTCCGAACCGGTGAGAAAGTGGTTATCATCGGACCAAGCGGTTCTGGAAAAAGCACACTGCTCAGAGCTATCAACCGACTGGAGGAAATCAGCAGCGGGCGAATCATCGTCGACGGCATGGACATCATGGATGCCTCCAATGACATCAACAAAATCCGCATGGAAGTGGGCATGGTTTTTCAGAGCTTTAATCTTTTTCCCCACAAGACCGCCCTGCAAAATCTCACTATGGCACCCGTCAAGTTGAGGAAGACACCGCGTGAAGAAGCTGAAGCCAACGCATTGCGGCTCCTGAGGAAGGTAAACATAGGGGAAAAAGCCAATGCCTACCCGGCACAGCTCTCCGGTGGCCAACAGCAGCGAGTTGCTATTGCGCGTGCGTTAGCGATGAACCCGAAGATTATGCTGTTCGACGAGCCGACATCGGCTCTGGATCCGGAAATGATAGGAGAAGTGCTTGACGTCATGAAAAATTTGGCCCTGGAAGGAATGACCATGGTCGTTGTGACCCATGAAATGGGATTTGCTCGGGAAGTCGCCGATCGTGTCATTTTTATGGACCACGGCGCCGTGGTGGAAGAGGGCACCCCGGAGCACTTCTTTACCAATCCGACTCACGCGCGCACCAAATTGTTCCTGAGCCAGATCCTGTAATCTTAAGACAGGGGACAGAGGACAGAGGACAGAGGGATTCTGCTCAGGATTTAATCGGGCCCCTGCCTTCCGGCCTCCGTCAAATGTACTGGTCCCCCAGTTCAGTGATCACCCTCTCGATGTTACCGTTGGTCTCCAATTCCAGTTCCCTGCGTGCTTGTTCCAGTCTGCTTCTCAGTGCGTAATTGTGCAGATCGTCCAACGACCGAATCGCACCGCCCCGCCGTCCCAGCCGAAACAGAAGTCTTTCTTCACCTGAAAGTGCCAGATACCGGTCAATAATGGACAGCATGTACTGTTTGTCATCGGGGAGCTTACCCGCAACGTCTTCAAGAAGATTCATGATGTGATCAGAAGTGAGTGTGCTGTGAATACCATCCAGTGAATCAATGAGCAGTCTGATTTCTGCAGCGGCTTCATCATCGTGGAGAGGGATGAGCTCACCTTGTTGTTTAGCTTTGTACAGAGGCGCGCTTGGGGGGATACGTAAAGTGCGCAGCCTGATAAAGTGAGGGTCAATTTCATTCAGGACTTGAGCCGTTTCGATGGCGTGTTCTCTTGACCATGCCTTTCCGCCCAAACCGGGCATAACATATTCGGAAAGTGTCATTCCGGCCTGGATGACTTTTTGCCCTGCTTCGATATGCTCTCCGGCTTTCACACCCTTTTTGACAAACTCGAGTACCCGATCGGAGCCACTTTCCAGGCCGATGTGAATACGATCGAGGCCGGCTGCTCGAATTTCTTTTAGCTCATCAAGACTCTTACGGGCAAGCGTGCTGCTGCGCGCATAGGATGTGATGCGGCGAATATCGTGTACGTTGGCTGTCAGATAGCGGAGGGCTTCAGCTAAAGCCTTTGTGGACATCACCAGGCTGTTGGCATCCTGAATAAAGACTGTTCCGTTGCCGTTATAAGCCCAGACTGCAACGTGCCGGAAATATGCATTGTAGGCAGAGCCAGTGAATACCTCAGTTAACACCTGCCGGGTTACCTGTCCTCCAGATCCCAGTTTTTTTGACAAGGATTGAAGCTCTTCCTGGATTTTTCCAATCTCGTCTATGTCCTGCTTGATTTCCTGCAAAGACCTTCTGCTGAATTTCTGTCCCTTGTAAATGGGACAAAAGGTGCACTTATTCCATGGGCAATTGCGAGTGAATCGCAACAGAAGACTTCCCGCTTCACTTGGCGGGCGGATTGGTCCCTGCTCGAGTACCGTCGTCATCATTCTCCTTTACTTTATGCTTCGGATGAGATGTTTCCAGAGGAAGAACCGTTCGGTAGGCTCCTCCGGATTTTCAAACTAAAATGGCGAACAACTCATGTTTATGCTAACATATCTCATCAAATTATAAACAGAGACCGAGCTTGGTTAAGAGATGGGTGCATGGCTTGTAACTCAGGTCGAGCGAGACCTGACCAACTGGGGAATAGAATCATGAATTACATTACAATTGTTTCCGGGTTGCCGCGCTCAGGAACCTCTATGATGATGAGAATGCTGCAAGCCGCCGGTTTGGAAGTCCTCACAGACAATGTAAGAAAGCCCGATGACGATAATCCCAGAGGATATTTTGAACTTGAAAAGGCGAAAAAAGTGAAAGAAGATGCATCATGGCTTGGGGCAGCGTCCGGTAAGGCTTTCAAGATGGTGTCCCAACTGCTTTATGACCTTCCCCCGGACAGAGAGTATCGCGTCATTTTTATGCAGCGTAGAATGCAGGAGATTCTAGCGTCTCAAAAAAAAATGCTTGAAAACTCTGGTAAAGATACAGGCGCAACTGAAGAAGGCAAAATGTCATTGTTGTTTAAAAAGCATCTCGCCATAACTGACAGTTGGCTGAAGAAACAACACAACATCAGGACGCTATACGTGAACTACAATGACGTCATAGAGAATCCCTTGCAGGAAGCGCAACGGATCGATGAATTCTTGGACCTGCATCTGGATGTCGCCAAGATGGTTGAAGTCGTCGAGCCGACATTATATCGACAAAGAAAGTAGCCACAAAAGAGCTGCAATTCGATCTAATCTGCTTTGGGGACAGCGAAATCAAGGTCCAGCTCGCGCAGGATCTGCGCATTGGGAATTCCGGTTGTCTTGTCCCATCGATGAAGCTGGTAATATTCGTCCAGCATGAAATCGAGCATTTCCGGTTCGATCTTCTCACCCCGGTAACGGCCGACAGGCATCGGCTCGAAATACCTGGAAGGCAGGGCGTCGTCTTTCCTTCGGATTCCTTCTCGAGCAAGAAACATCCGCTCAAGTGCGGTTATCCGCTCACCGACACGCAAGAATTCTTCCGGCGAAAATTCCAGACCGGTCGCATGCTGGACGAGCTTTCTTAATTCTTCGGGGCTCAGGTGCTCGGGGCTGTTAAACCTTTGGGCAAAACGGCAAATACCCAAAGTATCAGCCAGGGCGAATTCACGCTCAGAGCACCAGACCATGCGCGCCTTCCCCTGGTAAGAAGTGGGGTCGGACGAAACGTCCGCCCCATAAATCCGCTTTAGATTCTCTTCCGACAGCGCGAGTGCTTCCAGAGTGGGGCGGCTTCTGAGATGGTCGGCTCCGCGAGTGGCGGTGGCAACCGCGAGAGCAAAGCCTTTATGAGCTCTCACATCGACGGAGTCTGACTGCATCAGATGCTTTGTCCATATCAAGAAACGCTCGGCTTCCGGCCCGAAATTCTTAAGTGCCAGCTTGGGACCATCGGCTAGGAGGCTCCCGAAATCTTCCCGAAAAGCGATCTGTTCGACCAGTTTGATTACGGTTGGGAAATCGCCCCATTGGAGCTTCAACCCGAAAGTGTGAGCCTCCGTCAAAAGTCCTTCTTGAAACAGCTCAATCGCCCACGCAATTATATTTCCCGTCGTTACCGAATCCAGGCCGTATCGGTTGACGGCAAGGTTGAGTTGCAGTATGGCGTCTGGATCGCTGATACCGCATATGGGGCCAAATGCGGCGAGGGTGCCGTATTCGGGGCCTTCACCTTCGGTGATCGTTCCGTCCGCCTCTGTGATGTTGTATTTGTGTCTGCAGGCGATCACGCAGCCAAAGCAGCCCCCGGTTGAAGTGTATCGACTCTTAAGATTCGCGGTTCTGAGAGGCTTGCCTTCTTTGAACTGGTTCATTCGCCCGTTAAACGTTCGGACTATGCCTTTGACATTATGTAGGTCAAAGAGGAAGGGTGTGCCGTATTTATGCAGTGCCTGCGAGGTCTTTGACTCGACCAGCCGTTTATTTAGAGTCTTGGTGTAAGCAGAGAGTGCTTGGTATTCTGCCGGGATGGGCTTGTGATCTCCTGCCACAGCGATTGCTTTGAGCTTCTTCGACCCCATTAGACAGCCGAGTCCGCCTCTGCCGGCCGCGCTTTTCCTGCCGTGACGCACACAAGCGAAGCGCACCAGGTTTTCGCCGGCCTGACCGATACAAAGCACCTGGCATGCCTTGCCGTGGGCTTGTTTGAGCAAGTCAGTCGTTGCCTGTGTATCTTTTCCCCAAAGCGGCGATGCATCCTCGATGCTGATACGTCCTTTTTCAATTAACAGGTACACGGGACCATCAGCGGCTCCCTGGATTAAAAGATGATCGTAGCCCGTTTTTCGCAAACCCGCAGCAAAGAAGCCGCCTATGTTGGAGTCTCCCAGAAGCTCGGTTTCAGGGGATTTTCCGGTGATCGAGCATCTGGAAGCTGAAGGGCAGGGCAGGCCGCTCAGCAGGCCGGCGCCCACGATAAAGGGCGCTTCCGGCGCCAAAGGCTGCATATCGGCAAAGGAATGTCGGAAAAGAAGGTAGGCATTGATTCCTCGCCCACCCAAGAAAAACCGACGCAATTCCCGGGAAATCGCTTCGGATCGGATATTTCGGGTTGACAAATCAATGTAGGCTAGACGTTGATTCATCCTTTGGCGTCTTTCCTCCTTTTTTCAACTATCAATAGGCGTTGGTTCGCCATGCGCCGGTCCAAATGGTTTTAAAAAGGATCTTAAAATCGAGCAGGAGCGACCACTGCCGCAAGTACTCCAAATCGTATATGACGCGCTTTTCAATTTTTTCCAGGGTATCTGTTTCACCACGCCAGCCGTTTATTTGAGCAAGTCCTGTGATGCCCGGCTTCACCTTATGGCGAAGCATGTAGCCGGGCACCATTTTGCGATATTTTTCATTCATGGCCACAGGGTGTGGTCGTGGTCCCACCATCGACATGCGGCCCTGAATCACATTAATGAATTGCGGCAATTCGTCCAGACTGGAACGTCGCAGAAAGTTGCCGATGCGAGTCACTCTGGGATCGCACTGGGTGGCCTGCTTGAATTGATAACCATTTTCACAGACCGTCATGGTCCGAAATTTGTAAACTCTGATGGCATGACCGTTCAGGCCGTAGCGCCACTGCTTGAAAAAGACCGGGCCTTCGGATGTCAGCTTGACGGCCAGAGCAATCATCAACATGATCGGAGCTGTAAAAATTAGAATAATGCTTGCCAAGATTAAATCCTCAGCCCGCTTCAAAAAGAGATTGATTCCCTGCAAAGGAGTGTCCCTCAGGGCGATTATCGGAAGATTGCCAAAATAGATGAGATTGGCGCCTAAGATCATGTCAACGAAAAAGATATCCGGTACTATATGGAAGGAGAGTGTGGTGTCGCTGAGCTCCGCCAATAGCCACTGAATCTTGTCTTTCTCACTCATGGGTAAGGTAGAATAGACTACGTCCAGGTTTTGTCGCTGGGCGAATGCCGGTAGCATCGACAGTTGCCCCAAATGACGGCAATTGTTGACAGCGGCGGTCTTGTCGTCATCGAAAAACCCCACCAGTCTGGTGCCGGACCAAGGGTTTTCATGAATCAGTCTAGCGAGCCGCTCTGCGAGCTCGCCCGTTCCGACAATAACAGCCCGTCGGACGTTGTATCCTTTTTCTCGAAAGCGTCTGAGGAAGAGTCTTAGCGCAAATCGCTCCGCTCCCAAAACAACGGGCAAGAGCAGCATCCAGCTTAAAACCACCCGATATGAAAATTCATCCAGTATTTTGAGTACATAGCTCACCCACATGAGCACCAGGTACAGAATGAAGCACCCTGCAATGATCTGCTCGAGCTCCTGATAAGTGGAGGTCATGCGCCAGGACCTATACAGTCCTACAGTGCTGAAAACAACCAGAATGACAAAGAATGTCAGGAATGCATTCTCCAGGTTGCGTTGCGTGGAGCCGGTAACGTATGCGTTAAGCCCCCAAAACAACCCGGCGCCAATAGAAGCATCGAAGACTTGGTGGAGGAACATCAGGATGGGGACGTAATGATCCGATTTGCCGCCCATAAAAAAATTCCTTTGAATTCTAAAATGGCAGTGGCTGTAAGGCTTAAAGGAGTGCACCCATTGTATGCAGGAAAGATCTTTGCAGTCACCCGGCTAGAGCCAATCGCTACGTTCTTTCTCACTGTCCGTTCGAGTTGTAATGGAACACCTCAAGGCGCTTAGCCGTAGCTGTCTTCACTCTTACGTCCCGACACTCCGACGCATATATTACCACGGGGCAAGAAAAGATCAAGCATAGGACTCGGGCTGGATCTGCGCACTGGTGCTGCCGGTCTCTGCCAGTCTGTTGCCGTATGATAAGCAGCGCTGCAACTTCGAACGATTTCTTCTCTAAGAAAAAGTATCCGTTCATTCTTATGGTAAAATCCCGCTTTTGAACAATTTTGCCGAAAGAACTTGAGAGATAGAAGGATAGGACTCATAATTAACAGTCTTTTCACCACAGGTGGTGGCTTCGCACCGGGGGCAAATCTGTAAAGTGATCTACGAAAACGGAATAGAAAAATTCCTCGGAGCAATACTTTTGTCATGGAAGCCAAAAGAGTCGCAATAACTTACAAATAAAGGTGGGATACACTCTGTGCTTAAGGTGTTAAACCTCAAGAAAGAATATCAACAGGATCAAAGAAATGGCACACTTGCGGTGAGCGACCTTTCTTTTGAGGCTTATCAGGGGGAGTTCATATCCATAGTCGGTCCTTCGGGTTGTGGCAAAACTACCCTGCTCATGTGTATCGCCGGTCTGATCAAGCCATCCACAGGGCAGGTGCTGGTGGATGGACATCTGGTGAATGGACCGCCCAGGCAAATGGTAATGATCTTCCAGAATTACGTCAACTCGCTTTTCCCCTGGAGGACGGTGCTCGGGAATATCCTATTTGCTCTGGAAAATAGAGGCATATCTCACAAGGAGCAACGGGAGATAGCCGAAGGGTTCTTGAAAAGATTGGGGCTTAGTGATTTTGCAGCACATTACCCATGGGAGCTTTCCGGAGGAATGCAGCAGAGAGTGGCTATCGCCAGAGGCTTGGCCTATGGCTCAGAGGTTATCTTGATGGATGAGCCTTTCGCTTCGGTCGATGCCCAAACCCGGGCTGATCTGGAAGATTTCTTGCTCTCCGTGTGGAATGCTTATGTCAAGACCATACTTTTTGTTACTCACGACATAGATGAAGCGGTCTACCTTTCCGACAGAGTGGTTGTTTTATCCAAAAGGCCCTCGCAGATGCTTGGAGATATCTACGTAAATCTGGACAGACCCCGTGAGCAAATTAAGACGAAAGGCGACAAGAATTTTATCCAAATTCGTAATCGTATTTATGAGATGATTCGATCCCAATGAAAATTCTATTGTTCCGTTGCAAGTGACCAATCAAATGGCTAAATCTAGACTTAGTGGATTCATGCTGGTGGCTCTGGTGCTTGGGTTTTGGGAAATCGGCTGTCGGACAGACTGGATAGACAGCAACTTTTTACCTCCAGTATCCCTGATCAGTCTGACACTCATGCAGCTTGTGGTATCTTTAGAGATCGTGCAACAGTTCTTGATAACTCTGAAACGAGTCGTTGCCGGTTATCTATTGGGAGCCTCCATTGGCTATGTTTTAGGTTTTGCTTGTGGCTACTTGCCCAGAGTATACCATCTACTCGAGGTTACCGTGGAATGGCTCAGACCCATGCCTTCAGTGGCCTTGATTCCAATCGGCATTCTTTTATTGGGCCTCGGGGACCCACTCAATATCTTCATCATTGCATGGGCTTGCTCCTGGCCCGTCTTTATCAACACTATGGATGGTGTTCGCTCTACAGACCAGGTTTTGTTGAACACGGGTCGAACCTTCGGTTTTAGCAGCTGGGCCGTAGTGAGGAAGATTATTGTTCCTTCATCTTTGCCTTATGTTTTCAGCGGTTTGAGAATAAGTCTCGGTATCGCGATCGCGGTAGGGGTGATCGCCGAGATGGTTGCTTCGGGAACAGGGCTTGGCGGTTTTATCCTAAACACTTCATTGTCCTTTCGTGTGCCGGAGATGTACGCGGGCATTTTCACTGTGGGACTGTTTGGCTACGCTTTAAATAAACTTTTTCTTTTGGTCGAAGGGAAAAGTCTTCGTTGGCAAAAGGGATTTCTGGCGCAGGGGAAATGATTCTTAGAAGATCGGAAGGCTTCCTCTTTTTTTTGACTTTGGCTTTTTTTTGGGAGCTCGTGTCAAGGGCTCAACTTATTTCGCCGCTTTATTTTCCACCCGTTTCCAAAATAACAGTCGCCTTTTACCACCTCACCATAAACGGCGTTCTGCCCGGAGAAGTCCTGAAAAGCTTCACCAGAATGGCGGGTGGTTATGCTTTAGCTATAATCGTCACGATACCGCTGGGAGTCCTGATGGGAATTTCGCGTTTCTGGTACAATTTCCTCGAGCCTCTATTGGAGCTGTTACGTCCGATTCCGCCTCCAGCCATTGTGCCTGTCGCCATGTTGTTCCTCGGAATTGGCAACGCGATGAAAATCTTTGTGGTCTTTTTTGCCTGCTCATTTCCCATTTTGATCAATACCATCGATGGCGTTCGCTCGGTCCATCCGGTGCTGATCGATACTGCCAGATCCTTTGGACTCAGCCGTTACCGACTTGTCCGGAAGGTCATTCTACCGGCCGCCACCCCGCAGATTATGTCGGGACTTCGCACGAGTCTTCCCATTTCTTTGATTGTTACAATCTTGGCCGAAATGATAGGAAGCGTTGACGGGATAGGCCACTACATCCTCAAAATGCAACGAAGCTTCGACATTCCTGAAATGTATGCGGGAATCGTGATGTTGGGGATTGTGGGATATTGGTTGAACAGATTCTTTCTGAAATTGGATCGAAGTATTCTTGCCTGGCATGCGGGATGGAAAAGCGCCGGCAAATAGCGTGATCTGATCGAGTAGACCGGAGAAGCCGGTCTGGTTTGGTAGAACCTTGCTGACGAAAAGGAGGCGGACGATGCGGCGATGTTTTTTTCTCTTGACGGCTTTGGTAGCTATCGTGATCCTAACTTTGTTCTCCCTTAATCCTGTTTGGAGTGCGGAGAACAAGCCTTTAATTACAGTTGGCTACATTCCGATCGGAGATTGCCTGCAGCTCTATGTGGCTGATGACATGGGATTTTTTGAAGAGGAAGGGATCACTGTTGAAAGGAAGCCAATGAAGGGAGGCGCTGTCATCGCCCCGGCAGTGGAATCGGGTGAAATTCAAATCGGTTGGTCCAATGCCATCTCAATCATTCTTGCCCATACCAAAGGCTTTGATTTCGTCTTTCTGACTTCAGGCGCCCTCGAGAGAGAAGACGGTCACCGCGTGCACAGTCTGCTGGTGGCCAAAGATTCGCCCATCCAAGACGTGTCCGACTTGAAAGGCAGAAAGGTTGCCATCAACACCTTGGGCAACATCAACGAGCTGAGCATGATCGTCCTTGCAGATGTAAACAATATAGATATCAAGCAGATGAGCCTGGTGGAAGTTCCTTTCCCGCAAATGGAAGCCGCACTCAAGAATGGCTCCGTCGATGCCGTTCTGGCGGTGGAACCGTTTGTGACTTTGAGCATATCTCATGGGACGGCCAAATATCTGGAGAAATCCGTACACAAGAGCTTCGGTGAAGAGTTTATGATTGGAAGCTGGTTTGCCAAAAGGTCCTGGATTGAAAAAAATCCGGCTCTAGCATCTGCGTTCGTAAAGGCCGTCAACAAGGCTTCAGATTATATCGCTGCAAATCCACAGAAGATGCCTGAGATTCTCGTGAGGCACACTAAACTGACCGCCGACTTGGCTGAGCAGATCACTTTGCCGGCGTTCTCCAGCAAATTTGAAAAGGCGGACCTCCAAAGGATGGTCGACGTATCCGCAACCTATGAATTTATTAAAGAACCCTTTGATGCCGAGGAGATCATTTATCGCGAAAGCACGAAAGAATGAAACACGAAAGTGATTTCGTCTTCTTACGTTGTTCGTGATCAGTTCTTGCTGGGGAAAAACAGACTGCGAGCGGCTCCCAAGATGCTTCCACAGGCAAAAACGGCAGATCTCAAAAAAACCACAACGGGAGCAATCAGCCCAACTTGCTTGTCTCTCATGAAGGTCTTTAAAGAAAACGGCACGGTAGACATGAAAGTCGATGCCCACAGAATTGCAACCAGCCAAATCAGGGCAGGAGAAAAGAGCGCGAAAAAGAGAGCGGGCAGTGAGGTGGCCATCAGCAGCGTCTGAATTTTCAGACTCTTGGGTGTATAGGAATCCTTAAAGGCTTTTTGTGGGAATCTTCGGTAAACGATCATCCGCCAGTAAGCTCGCCAGAATTTTATTCTGAGGTAGCTTCTTAGACTGTCCGGATGCTTGTGCAAAACTATGGCTTCAGGGTTGAAGACCATCTTGTAGCCCGCTGAAGACAGGCGGTAGGAGAGCTCCGTATCTTCGTTGTTTGCTTGCGGGAAATTCCTGTCAAAGCTGCCTATACCTATAAAGACATCTTTCCTGAAGGCAGCTGAGTAGGTGTCTATCATGTCGATGCGAGGGTTGGTGCGCAGCAGATCGTATCGATCTTCGAATTCCAATTGCGAAAACCTTGCCAGGAGCTGTTTTTGTCTGGTTCGGTAGGCTCCTTTCACAGCCACTACTTCGGGGTCCTCGAAGGGCTTCAGCATTTGTGCGATCCAGTCGGGAGCGGGGATGCAGTCCGAATCGGTAAAGAGAATAAGTTGCCCCAGGGCGGCCTCGGCTCCTCGGTTGCGGGCGCAAGCCGGTCCCTGGTTGGTTTGATGAAGATAATGGACATCTACTCTTTGTGCTACTCTTGCCGTATCGTCAGTCGATCCGTCGTTGACCACAATGATTTCATACTCCTCCCTCCGGACCGTTTGGTGAGAGAGTGCATCAAGACACAGGGGCAATGTGGACTGCGAATTGTACGCAGGCACGATGACGGAGCATTTAACAATAGGCGAGGCTGAATGGCGGGCGGTTAATCGTGCTGGCATAAATTCCCAAGTAAATCAACTGATTGGACGCTTGTAAGGCAGCCTGATCTGATCAATCATGGTGAGTGCTTCATATTCCGGGTCCTTGTGAAGCAATGTCGCCTTATGCACGTATGCATACGCTCCAATAATGGCATCCGCAAGTGAGATTCGATAAGCTGCTTTAAATTGGCCTCCTTTCAACAAAACGGGTTCGCTAAGATCTGAAAGGTGAGTCGCCCGGATACTTTTCAAAGTCCCGTATCTCAGTTCCGCGATTCCTCTTCCTTGGAGCTGAGTCGACTTGTAGTAAACCTCGAACAGTACAATCGCGGGCAGCAGGACTTGCCGGGTCCGCAGAATCTCTTCCACCAAGTCGGCACCATCCTCGTTTTCCATCATGGTGAATATGGCCGATGTGTCAGGCAAAATGAGGTCATTTTTCACGCGACTGATCCTCCCGCCTATCTTGCAGCAACTTTTCGGTCAGACCTTCGCCCGCGGCACAGCCTCGCAAGGCGGCTATCGGGTCCTTTGAAATGGGGATCAGCTTGATCACCGAGCCGGTGTCGATCCAAATCACTTTCGATCCGGAGTCCATCCCATATTTTCTGCGCAGAGCTGCAGGTATGACAACCTGACCTTTTTTTGTTATAACAGACTCCATAATGTATTACCTTTGGCGATTAGTCTTACTTTTCTGAAATAGTATGCCATGACAGCTCGAATGTCAATGCGATCTTACCTTTGGGTATCCCCGCATAAGACAATGAGGATGACATTCTCTTCCGCAAGCGGAGTCCTCAAGCTCTCGAGCCCAACAGAAGGTGTTTTAAAAACGTCCTTGCGGCTTTCGCGGTGCGTAAGAATTCACTTGGTCGTTGCATGATTTGAAGCGTCTTGTATGCAATGTAGCGCGGTCGGAGATAGAACCTCCTGCGTGCCAGATCGCACAATTTGACCAGCTGTGCGGAGTCGAAATGTTCGTTTTGGACCACGCAGTTGTGCAACCCTTCGGGTGTGACCCAGTGGCGGTAGCTTTGTGCCGTGATCCAGCCCCTGTTGAGATACTCGGAGTAGGCTTCGGTTCCGGGATAGACCATCACCGGATAGAACTGGACCGTATCGGGATTAAGCTTGATGGCAAGGTCGATGGTACTGTTAACGCTTCTGAGGGATTCGCCGGGAAATCCCAATATGAAACATCCGTGAATCAACAGTCCGGCCTTTCTGGAATCCTCCATAAAGCGGAACATGCGGCTCGTTTTGATTCCTTTTTTCATTGAGTCCAGCACTTCCTGATCACCGCTTTCAAAACCCACACAGAGCTCCCTGCAGCCGGCGGCTTTCATTTTCAGCATGGTCTCGAAATCCAAATCGATGCGTGAATTGGCCGTCCAGGCAATTTTAATGCCTCTTTGCATTATGCCTTCAGAAAGCTGCAGACATCGTCTTTTATTGGCGGTGAGTGTGTCGTCTTCAAAGAAAATGGATTTGGCTTCTGGAAATTCTTCGATGGCGAATTGGATCTCATCGAGAATATCTTCGATGCTGCGAAACCGGTATTTCCTCCCGGTGAGAGTCTGCGGGTATACACAGAAGTTACATCGAAAAGGGCAGCCGCGGCTGGTGATGAGCGTTACCATGGGGTACAGGGCGTTGGGGTTGAAGTAATCGCGGATGTGCAGATGCTTTTTGTAGACTCTGCTGACCCATGGCAGCTCATCCAGGTTTTTGAGATACGGCCGATCGGGATTATGGATCATGCGGCCATCGCATTTGAAGGAGAGTCCTTGTATCTTCTCCAGGTCGCTGCAGGTGAAGTCGCTTTTATTTTTTGCCGCAAGGAGGCGTGCAAGCGCCAAAATAGTATATTCGTATTCTCTTCTGGCAACCGCATCTAGTGATTTGCTCCTCGCCAACGTCTCTTCCGGCAGCGCTGAAACGTGGGTGCCGACCATCACCAGGAAAGATTGCGGCAGGAGCTTCTTGAGGTGTTCTGCGACCTCGATATCGTTTTCTATGCTGGGAGTGCTGGTGTCGATCACGATGAGATCAGGGCTGAGCTTTGCGGTGTGATCGAGCATGCCTTGTAATTCGAGACCCCTGGCGGGAGCGTCTAGAAGAGAAGCTTCAAAGCCCTCTTGTTCGAGAGCTCCGGTGCAGTAAGCCAGCCAAATGGGAAAATACAGCGTTCCACTTTTGGTAACGGCAGGGCTGCGCTGAGGCCGCGAGAACTTCTTCAGGAAAGGTGGATTGAGCACCAGAATTTTCATGAATCACAGTCCGATTTCTTCATGTGAAAATGCAAGAGTCAGAAGTCAGAAGGTGAAGCGGTTTCTTGTTATCCTTTGTGCCTCCAGGCCCGGCAGTCGGTCGTTCTTTCATGGCAGGTCCCAGTGAAAATGTAGGGTGCGTTCCCCGAACGTACCTTGCTCGGCGCGTTCGGGGAACGAGCCCTACATTAAAAGAAAGGTTACACCGCATTTTCATGGCTCGTTGCGACCCACAGGGTATGAGCGTTCCTGCGAATAGGGCTGCCGGTGCAACTGTCGAATAAGCTTGTCATATTGGCGCAGCTGTTCCTGAAGAAAGCCAGGAGCTCCTTGAAATCTAATCGCATGTTGAGGACATACCATGAAGCAATATAGACATTCCAAGCACTGATCCTCCTCCTTCGGCAGCGATGCGGGCAAATTCCGCCCCAGTGGGCAGTAGAGGCCGCACAAGCCGCAATCATTGCAGCGATCCGATTGCAGGAAAAGGCCTTCACATACCATATCCTCCTTAGAAAAGACATCCTGTCTCAGGCCGCTCAGGAAAAGCAGTTTACCGAACCATTCGGTCGATGCCAGGTAAGAAAAAAGAGCGGTGTTTCGAACGGCAAGAAAGTATTTTTGCCTGTTTGGATGGTGTATGAATCCTGCAAACCAGTTTGCCTCGGGAAGCTTGAAAATTTTTGCATTTTGCTGAAGGCCGAGTGTTTTGGCAAATTCATGGTGCTCCGAAGTCAGCAGTCCCTTCTGTTCTGCAAGCCTCAGAGTGGTGACCCGTCGATAGTCGAATCCCGCAAGATGGGCGCTGGTCAAATCGATTAAATAAGGATCTGTGCCGACTATCAGCGTATCGAGGCGGATGGGTGTGCCGCGGGTCGGCCCGAGCCCCTCCATGGCTATCAGGCCGTCCACGATGTGAAGGTGAGGTTTGACGACCTGGTTGATTCTTAAGATATTAGCAGCCAGACTGAGATGGGTCTTTTTCTTGTTTTCCTGGCCGATCAGGCAACCGATCAGACTCTTTAAACAAACGCTCATGCCCGCTTCGAAATGGGTTTTCAGCTTGGGCAGGTTGATGAACAGATCAGCCGCAACACACTCATGGGCCACTTGAGCCTTTATGCCGTCTTCAAACTGGATTTCATAGGGTTCGGAGTAGTTGAAGTCGACCACCCTGATTCCATAGTAGTCGGCCAATTTATCGACTTTCAGTCTGGAAATTACCCCTATGCGATTGCGGTAGAAGCCGCTGTTGGTTCCTTCGCCAATGGCGATGTCTTGATATCCTTTATCTTTCAGAAACTGAAGAACAGCACTGAGAAGCCTGAGGTCCGTCGTGTTGCCGGTGAGAGCGTTCATGTTGGCGTTCAGGTTGGGCTTTAACAGAATTCTAGCAGCCTTGTCCTTGGGGAATAGATGGTCGTAGCTCTCGAGGAGCGGGGGAAGGCGCTCTACGATCTCCCGGAACGAGCGGCACTTCAATAGATCAAGTTTGAGGTTCATCATAAAACCATGAGTTTAGAGGAGCAGCTGGCCTTTTCTGAATTCATCCCAAAAATGCCACAGGCCTGGATATCGCCTAACGTATAACTCGAAAAGTTGAAGAAATCTTGCTGTGATTTGCGTTTCGTTCGCTTCCCTCAGATCCGAAGCCAGAGGATCTTCAATTATTGTCAGATACCGATGGCCAGGTTTCTGCCTGATCGTGAACATAGGAATAAGACTGGCCCCGGTCTTGTTTGCCAGTCTTGCGGGTCCGATGGGGAAAAGCATCTTTTGGCCCAGAAAGGGAAATGGCTTGAAATTTCCCATGAATTCTCCACGGCCCGTGCCATCGCCCGTCATAAGCAAGATTCCGTTATTTTTGAGGTGTCTGAAGGCACTACCAAGGAACCGGTTGGCTTGCACAATCTCAGCCGGTATGAGTCCCTCGAGCTGTTCCCTCTTTTTGAAAGAAACCTGCTCCCCAATCCGGCTGAGACCTTCCGGTCTTCTCAAGTAACCGATTTGTTTAACGTTATATTTCTTAATCCCGAGATCGAAGAGGGGCAGATGCACGGGTCCGAAGTGAGCATGGAGCAAAATGCATCCGTTGCTCTTAGCGAGCTCCCTGTCAAGCTTTTGCAGTCCTGCAAACGCGTGAATTGCACTGATATTATTCCTGTTCAATCGGGGGAACAGGAAAACAAGCAGCTGGCTCACATAATGGGTTTCAAAGTATTGTTCGACCGCCTCTGCCATTAAGGAGGGCTGATTGGCTAATTCATCAAGCGCTCCGAGGTTCTCCCTCAACATGAGGCGCTTTCCCGCGGACAGGCGGCAGTGTAGCCTGCCCAAAACAGCCATAGCCATCAGAGCTTCGGCTGTGGGTAAAGCTGAGATCGCCCACCTGAGGGGATACCATACTACAAGCCGCGCAACATCCCGCAAGGGGCTCTCTTCAGTGATCATGCCTCATTGATCTTTCGAAGGGGATGCAAGTGGGTTCAAGCCTCCGACTTGGACCATTCTGACATTAAAACAACTCCGTTCTGGCAGTCGTAGCCAATTCCGAGTAGGCTTCCAGTACCTTTTCAGCGGTTTTTCGCCAGGTGAACAGCTGGGCTCGCTGCAAGCCTTTTCGGCTCATGGTCTCCTGCAATTCAGGATCACTCAGAACCCTGTGCATGGCTTCCGCCCAAATTTCCGGATTTTCAGGGGGAGCCATGATGCCGGCATTACCGACCGCTTCGGGGAGTGCAGTCCCATTTGCGGCGATCACCGGTACTCCGCAAGCCATGGCTTCCAGCACAGGAAGTCCGAATCCTTCGGCATAAGAAGGATAAACAAAAAGATCGGCGCCGTTGTAAAGGTAGGGAAGATCGTTTTCCGCCACCCCACCGGTGAAAACCACTGAATCGCCCTCCGCCCTTGCGATGATGTTGTTATGGAAATCTTCAAAGAGGGGATCCTTCATTCCTGCGATAGCAAGCTGATGATCGATCGCGTAGCCTGTCCTTAAGAGGTGATAGGCATCGATCAGCGTGCCAAGGTTTTTCCTCGGTTCGATGCGACCCACGAAAAGAATGTATCTACCTTTGATTCCATACTTTTCAGCAATGAGCTTGATCTTTTTCTTGTCTCCTATGAAGCGAAAAGCATTGGATACCCCGACGTAAGTGACCACTATCCTTTCCTCCGGGATTTTGTATATCCTTGCAATTTGGCTCTTGCTGTACTGTGAAATGGTCAGAACTTTTGCTGCTCGTCTTGCGCTTATTGGATAAAGATGGTGCATCAAGAATCGCAAGCCTGCTGGATAGAATTGCGGGTTGGTCTCGTGGATGATGTCATGCAAAGAGACGAGGTAAGGACAAGGGCAAAGTGGAGGCGCCATGTATTGACAGTGAAACAAATCGATTTTGTCGGCAGCCAGTTTCAAAGGGAAGGATATGGGAAGCCTGATAAATCGAGAGGATGGGACAATAATTCTACAATGGACATTACTTCGCTTGAACAGGGAATCAGTGGCTACGTTTTCAAAATCTGAAAAATATAAATAATATTCGTTCGTACGGTCCAGTTCTAAAATAGATTTGATCAGATTGTATATATAAGTTCGCGAACCCTGCATGAGCTCGGTCATAGTATGAAGGTCCAAACCTATACGCATAAGAAAACTGACTCACACCAAATTACACATCAGAAATATTTTTTGTGCCTGGATTTAGCGATTTTTTGATCGGGCAAAATTGCACTCATTCCGACAATGCAGGGAGCCATCGTGCGTGCGGCATGCAACCAGTGCTCAGGTACATAACTTCTCTTCCGGTTCGTTTCTCCGGTGGGTGTACCTGAGCACCCTTCCCCAGGCAGCATCGAATAGACAGAATATGCGCTATCGTGATCATAATTCAAGGACGTTTTTATTCAGTCTTGTGGGTGAGACAAGTGAGGTGGAGTCACGGACTGGACCTCAGTCGAGTTTGCTGGACCTTCCTCGCTTCCGTTTCTTTGCTGTCCGTTTCTTTTCTTGCGGTTTTGGCCAAAAAACATTATAAGCTTTCGCTGTTTGTCTTTTTCAATTGCGGATTTCAAGGATTTCCACACCAAGCGATGCGTGCTGAAAAATTAAGGAATGTTAAGTGAGAATCGCTGCTGAAAGAGTGGGGACGCGGTCATAAAGCAGGAACAAGTTCCCACTAATTCACTGGATCACAGGATGCAGGCTTGCACGATGAAACTGTGCCGTTGGCTCACAATTGTGGTATCGTTGCTGTTACTTATTGCATGCTCACACAGCAAATTGTCTCAGAAAGACACGAAATCAATCGATCTGGCAGTTCGCCAAAACCCAATCAACACACCGTCCGACCCATTTACTCTGGGGGAAGGCGACGAGATCTCGATCAATGTATGGCGAAATCAAGATCTAAATAGAACGGTTCAACTGGATCCCTCCGGATACGTCTCCTTTCCTATGGTCGGCCAAATAAAAGCGTCAGGTTTGACCGTGGAACAACTGAGGCAAGAAATAACGACGAAGCTTGCCAAGTACTTCGTTAATCCTCAAGTGGATATAACTTTAACCAAACTGCGCAGCAAAAATGTGTATGTGCTGGGTGAAGTCAGGTCGCCTGGCGGCTTCGTGTTGGATCAAAAAATGTACGCCTGGGAAGCGATTGCAAAGGCTGGTGGTTTCACCAATGAAGCCAATAAGCGAGCCGTATTGTTGATCAGGCAGGAGAAAGAGACGATCAGGGCGAACTTGTTGAACATGAATATCATGGATACGCTGGAGAAGGGCGAGATCGATAAATATGTATACGCCAAGAATGGGGACATCGTTTACGTTCCACCCACCAAGATAGCCGACATAGGGAAATTTATGACTACCTTGGATACCATAGTTCGCCCGTTCACAAATATCCAACGAGCCATCATTTTTATGCCCGACGTTATCGATGCTCTAAGCGGCAAAAGCACTGATCGGGGTGTTGTTGTTGCGCCCTGAGGCCCGTTTTTTGATTTGTGGTACCGAGAAGTCCGAGGTTGACAACTTGATAGTTCTCATGCCGAGATTAGTGTTGATTGCAGTTTTGTTTTTGCATCTCGGGTGCGTGCCGAATACCTCAGAAACGTACCTGCAAGATTTGAAGAGCGATAACGTTATGGTGCAAAAAGAAGCTATTTATAAGCTTGGTGAAACACAAGACAGCAGTGCGGTGGAGGCACTCTCCGCACTTATCACCGCAAATGCACCAAAATTTATCAAAATTGAAGCTATGGAGGCATTGGGTAAAATAGGGGAAGAGAGGGCCGCCGAGATCATTATTCCTCTCTTAAAAGACGATGACCAAGAAATTAGAGAGGCGGCGATAGAGGTGCTTGGGAAGCTCAAGAGTCGGGACTCGGTCCCGTTCTTGATTGCGATATTGCCGAAAAAAGAAACCCGACTCACAACAATCTGGGCACTGGGAAACATCGGGGATAAAACGGCAATTCCGGTCTTGGCGACGCTGTTAAAAAGCGACGATAAGTTTGTGCGCTATAATGCATCTCGCTCTCTGCAGAAAATCGGTGGAATCGATTAAACAAAATGGAATTATGGAATATCTGGAATATTGTCTGGCGCAGAAAGTGGATTGTGCTGCAAGCTTTCTTGCTTGTCCTGGTCTCAGCGGTCGTTACCAGCTATTTGATTCCACCGAAATACGAGACAAAGTCGAAGCTCATCATTGAAGCCTCAAACCCGGCAGAATCGATTCTTTCCAGCATCGGTCTTTCCGATCTGTCAGATCTGATCCCGTTCGGGACCAGTTCGGACACAACGGTAAAAAACACAATTGCATTGGCAACAATTGAGCCCAATATCAAGCAGGTTATTGCGCTTTTGCAGCTGCGGGACACTGACGGCAATCTCAGGAAGGCCAGTGACTTGCTGAAGTCCAACATTATAATAAGCACATTCACATCAAAGCCCTATCTGGAGGCCACAGAGGTTGAAGACACGGACATTATCGAGATCAGGTCCTTGTCGAGCGACCCGGATGAAGCGGCTATGATCGCAAATACGGTTGCGGAGATATTCCTCGAAGAGAATCTTAATCAAAGAAGAGGACAATACAAGAGCGCTAAGCTTTTTATTGACGAACAAATCAAGAAAGCAAAAAAAGAATACCTTGAAACCCTCGAGGAGATCAAAGATTTCAAAATAAAACATCAAACGGTTGATCTCGCAATCGAGTCCAAAGTGGCGATCGAGAAAATTGCCGAACTGATGCAGCAAAAAGAAGATAATATTATCGATATCGCTGAAGTCGAAGCAAAAATTGATACCCTACAGAGACAGCTTGCCAAAGAGAGTGATACCAACGTCTCGGGTTCGGCCATTTCTGAAAATCCTTATTTGGAGACGGTCAAAAGAAAGCTGCTTGAGCTTGAGACACAATTGGCTCAAATGTTAACGGAAAAAACCTCGGAGCACATTGACGTCAGAATTCTAAGAGAACAAATCGGCAAAGCAAAAGCTGAATTAAAAAAGGAAATGGCATTTTACAAAGGTTCGTCAAAGGACATGCAACTGCTTGAGAGAGAGTTGGCTGCCTTGAGGGTTCATCTGACCAATGTCAATGCGGACATTGAAAAGTATCTTTCATTATTATACACGATACCTGACAAGGCGGTTATCGATGCCCAACTCAAATCCAAGCTCACCGTAAGCCAAGAGTTGTATGCGGCATTGCTCGAATATCTCTACCAGGTGGGTGTAGCCGAAGCCATGACGCTGTCGGATATCAGACTCGCTGATGCGGCAGTAGCACCTCCCATCGACGAACCGATTTCTCCGAACATTTATTTGAATGCAAGTGTGGCCGGTTTTCTCGGGCTGATACTGGGCCTGGCTTTGTGTTTCCTGGTCGACTACCTGGACGATACCATTAAAACGCCGGAAGACGCCAAGCAATATGCGGATTTCACCTTTCTTGGAAGTATCATCAAGTTCAGCGCCAAAGAGAGCCCTCTGATAGCCGACAAAGATCCCAAGGACCCGATATGTGAGTCTTACCGAACATTGCGGAATAATATTCGCTTTTCTACGTTGGGAAAGAGTGTCAAGAGTCTGCTCGTCAGTAGCTCGATGGAAAACGAGGGTAAAACGACTACGGTGGTCAATCTGGCCATATCCATCAGCCGCGAAGAAAAGCGCGTGCTTATAGTTGACGCCGACCTCCGCAAACCCCGCGTCCATCAGCTGTTTGGATTATCGAATTCAGCAGGTCTGACTAATGTGCTGACCGATGGGACAGATATGGACCAAGTGATCCAGACTACCGGCATTCCGGGAGTCAGTGTTTTGATGAGCGGACCAGTGCCTCCCGATCCCGGCCAGATGATTGAATCGGAAAACATGGCCGAGTTAATTAAACAGCTCTCTGAACGATATGACATGATAATCGTGGACTCTCCCCCAGTCCTTATCGCCAATGATGCCATTGTCCTTGCCGGCTGTTGTGATTCTGCCATTCTGGTGCTGGAGAGCAGGAGAGCAACTCGGGGCTCGATCGCCAACGTGGCTGAGCACCTCGACCGAGCCAATGTAAAGCTGACCGGGATGGTTTTGAACAAGTTAAGCATCGAAGCAGGTGGATACTACGGCTACTATTATAAGAGTGGCTACTATAACCTTGATAAATGATTGACATCCATTCGCATATCCTCTTTGGCGTCGATGATGGCCCAACCACCATTAGGGCATCTATGCGCATCATCAAACAAGCCGCCGCAGAGGGTGTCCATACAATAGTTGCGACGCCACACATCCTGGACGAGCCGAAGGCGACCACCCTGCAAGACATCAATAATGCTTTCGATAGACTTCGGCAGCAATCGTGCGCGGACGGGGTTCAGATTGAGATCCTCCGTGGAGCGGAACTGTTTATGTTTCCAGATTGTGCGCTTATCGTCAAAGCCAACCCGCAGCTCACCATAAACGGTCAAGGAAAATACGTGCTGGTTGAATTGCCTCACCACGAAATTCCTCCCTATACTGATCAAGTCTTCTTTGATTTTCAGCGGCAGGGCATCACACCCATACTTGCTCATCCGGAAAGAAACATCGAGATCGCAACGAATCCGAACTGGCTTTTTGGCTTTATTCAAAGAGGGATTTTGGCGCATCTAAACGCAGGCAGTTTGCTTGGGAAGCACGGCAGGATGGCTAGATCTGCCGCCAAGACCTTATTATCCCACGATCTTGTGCAGATGATCGCGAGCGATGTCCATTCGGTCGCCCATTCTCCCTACGCTCTCTTACCGGCCGTCAATGCTGCAGCCCGGATTGTTGGGTCACGCAAAGCTCGGGAGATGGTTGAAGTTGCACCCGATCAGGTCATTCGAGGAGAATCGGTCAAGGTAGACCAGCCGAAGCCTGTAAAGAAGAGTCTCTTCAGAAGAATCGTTGGCTAAAATGTCAGATCGGCCTTCGGTATCTGCTCGTGAACGAGCTCAAGCAGTCTCCCAATCTGCCAGAATAACAAGAAATTCCCTGTTGATTCTGGCGGCCAATCTGCTTGATCTGCTATTTGGACTTCTTACCGTAGCTGTCTTTGCCAGATATTTGGGAGTCGAAGTCTACGGGCAGTATGCCTTCCTAAGCTCGGTTGTTGCTCTCATTATTCCCATTCCGCATTTCGGTTTCAGACGCATCATGATGCGCGAGCTGAGCCGGAACCGAGGCAATGTCGATACCTACCTCGGGTCCTTGCTGCTGCTAAGAGGAGCACTTTCACTTGTTGCTCTGTTTGTCGTCTTCATTGCGGTGCGGCTGCTTGGCCTGACAGACAATTATGCATTTGCCGCTTATCTAATTACCGGCGCCGAAATCGCAGCGGTCTTCGGCATGTCCTTCATGACCGTGTTTTTTGCTTATGAAAATATGGTCTATAACACCTTATTTACGCTTCTTAGCCGGGTTGTAGGCGTGGTGCTGATTTTGGTGGTGGTTTTCTTCGACCTGGGGTTTCTTGCCTTGCTTTGGGCTCTTTTTATTCCCAACCTGTTAAGCCTTTTCTTAGGCTACGCCCTGGTCGCCAAAAAGTTCTGCAGACCCTCTTATAAGATTGACACGGCGCGACTCAGTTATCTGCTTAAAGAATCCTTTCCTTTGTTTCTGGAGTTGGTCTTCCGGCAGAGCTTCCTCAGGGTTGACATTTTTGTGCTCAAAGCACTGCGAAGTTTAACGGAGATTGCCTTGTTCAATGCTCCCTATTCTTTGATCACAAGGCTTCAGATAGTTCCCATGGCGTTCACCACCGCTCTGCTGCCGCTTTTTTCACGCCTGGCTGAAGACTCCAGAAGCTCATTCGAAGCCATTTACGCAAAGGTGTTCAAGTTTTTTTTATGCATGACTTTGCCGATGGCTGTAGCTGCGACGATGCTCGCCACTGAAATCACGGTGGCCATCTTCGGGGAAGAATTCAAGCAGGCGGCTGTCGCCCTTCAGATCCTAGTCTGGATGATCAATCTGATGTTTCTGGAATCCCTGTTCAATACGGTGCTGGTCTCACTCGATAAGCAGTGGTTTACTGCATTGACTCATGCTATCATGTTTGTGATAAACTTGGGCTTGGATATCCTTCTGGTGCCGTTTTACGGGTTTCTCGGGGCCTGTATCGGCACCCTTTCGGCCTATGTTGTGCGGTTTATACTATCGTATGGTTACATTGCCAAGAATGGAATTCATGTGCCATTTCGGGCTACCTTCCCGAAACCGTTATTGAGCAGTGCATTAATGGGATTGATCATGTATTTCTCGCGCGATCTCAACTGGCTGGCTGCATTGTCAATTGGACTGGCGACCTACCTGTTGGCCATCAAGCTCACTGCTGCTATATCGAAGGAAGAAATTGGCTTGCTGAAGGGAGCCATCAGCTTTCGGGGTCCACAGCAAACCGGAAGGACCTCTCGACCATGAAATCGTTGGAGCTCAAAACCACGAGTGATAAGCGAACGGTTGTTATCGGCATTGACGGCGCCACCTTTGATGTGATCGATCCCTTGGTGGCCGCAGGCAGGCTGCCGCATCTCGCCTATTTGATGTCCCATGGCAGCCGTGCACGTTTGCTCTCAACCATACCTCCGCTGAGTCCGGTGGCCTGGACTTCTCTGGCGACCGGCATGCAACCGGGCAAGCATGGCATCATCGATTTCCTGCAGAGAAGGGCGGATTCCTATGAAGTCGAGCTCGCCAACGCGCTGTCCCGCGGAGCCACGCCCATCTGGCAGCAACTGAGCCTGGCAGGGAGAACCGTTGGTGTAATAAATGTTCCAATGACCTACCCTCCAGATCGCGTGAACGGCTTTATGATTTCGGGGATGGACTCCCCGCGCCAAAACAGTGAGCTCATGCACCCGGCCTCACTTGTCGAGGAGCTCCGAAGGGAAATCGGGGGATATCGGCTCGAAGACATGGATTTCCGTTCCATGGGAGGAAGGCCCGACAGGTTGGTAAAAGGTCTTTACGAGATCTTAGACAATCGGTTCGCCGTATCTCGATATTTGATCGAAAGATATCCCACGGACTTTTTTTTCACTGTCTTCGAGGCGGTGGATAGAGCTCAGCACAATTTTTGGAAGAATCCTGCCGGTGGTGGTGAAACGGGCATTCCAGGAGACTATTCGGGCGTTGTCGAGGAAATTTACCAAAAGGTCGATCAGAAGGTGGGCGTTTTGTTGAAACAGTTTGGCCCGCAGGATAACATCTTCATTGTTTCGGACCATGGTTTTGCCTCCATTCGAAAAGGTGTCCGTGTCAACCTCTGGCTGGCCGGACGGGGCTATCAGACGCTTCGCCCTCCGTTGCCCTTTTACAGAAGGGCTCACAGAGAGATTGGGAACCTGGCTAAACGAGCCATAAAGAGTGTGCTTCCGGAAGGCGCTGTGAGCGTGTTGCGAAGAGACCGGCGCAACACCCGACCAGGCTCCGGCTCTTTCAATGTCTTACCCAACGTGGACATGAGGACCACGCAAGCCTTTGCAATTAGCAGTTACGGCATATACTTGAACGTAAGGGGGCGGGAGCCGCTGGGTACGGTTGAGCCGGGTAAGCACTACGAAAGCCTCCGAGAAACGCTCATTTCTGAGCTACTGGCTCTGGAGGATCCCGCCACGGGAGAGCGAGTGATTAAAGAAGCCTTTCGGCGTGAAGAAGTAATGACCGGCAACCTCGCTCATTGGGCGCCCGACATTTATATCCTTTGGAATGACGGTTACTTTTTTATGGGGGAGCGCCAGAAAGCCTTGCTAAACATCAAGACAACAGATCGAGAGGTTTTCGTACCGCACAACTGGGCGGGCCAGCATCACAGAGAGGGCGTTTTGATCATGAAAGGCCCTTTCATCAAAGCCGGCCGTACACTCCCAAATGCAAACATCATCGATGTTGCTCCCACTTTGATGTATCTGATGGGGCTGGAGATTCCAAGAGAGATGGACGGCATGGTTTTGGAGGCAGCGATCGAAAGTTCCTACCTTCGGTCTGTTCCGCCCTGTTACAAAGATTATGAAGGCTCCGCACCCAATGAGCCCGCAGAGGGAGAATCCTACTCGGAGGAGGAGGCGGCGGCGGTCCGAGCGAGATTGCGCGATCTTGGCTATCTGGATTAGTGCAGGCAGTGGGATTGTATGAAAGGAGCAGTGATGTCAGTCAGCAAATTTCATCGTCATTTTAAGATATTGATACTTAGTGGCATTGTGCTCGCACTCTGCCCCCTCTCCGGTCAGTCCCAAACGGGTCCGACGCCCCTTAAAGGCGATGTGATCACTAACTTTGATAAGGATGGGGACGGGGCTGTCAGCCGCTCCGAGTTTCCGGGACCGGAAAGATTCTTTAATCGGATGGATTCAAATAGCGATGGTTCGATAACCAGGGAGGAGCTTAGATCCGGGCGTCCATCCGAGGGAAGAAAGTTTTCAGGTCAGCGGGGCTCTGAAAACAAATTTGACTCGAGCTCCAATGCGGATCTCGAACCGGTGAGGGTGGACGTGCCCGCCGATGTCAAAGTTGTCTATCAGCCTAAAGAAAACAATGTAAAAAAAGACCGGAGCATATTGGGCGACCACCCGTTTTCATTCTGGTCTTATATGATCCAGAACAATATCGATTATGTTGGTAAGGAGGCAGCCTACCTTGCCGATCTTGGCGCTGTGTCCTTCAAGTCCAATGTCGCCTGCATCTGGGGATTTGTAGAACCGGAGAAAGGCAAGTTCAACTGGAGGCTCTCAGATGAATATGTGGTGCAGGCAAAAACCTATGGCTTCAAACCGGTTTTTACCATCGAGCCGCATCGCTTGATGGCGGGTGCCGGCTATCATGAGAACCCCGGGGAACTGCCAAAAACTCCTGAAGATCTAGCCGGATACAAGAGATACGTAAACATGACCGCCGAACGTTACAAAGAGACGGTTAAGGTATGGCAGGTTGTAAATGAGCTGTCCATGCATTGGAAAGACAGCGCCGAAAATTATGCTAAACTCTTGAAAATTACCGTGGATGAGCTCAGAAATGTTCAGCCCGAGGCAAAAATCGTGCTGGCAGCGCCATCCCCCGCCCTCTTTGGATTTGATAAACGTGAAAATTTTGTTGAAGACATTTTCAAAGCTCTCCAGCAATATCCCGGTAGATATTTTGATTACATGGATATTCATTTTATAGGCCAAGGAAATCCATACGATCCTGCTCATAGAGAGATGGGGAAATGGTTGAAGCACTATCGGCAACTGGCAAAAAAATATGGATACGATGATGTCGGGTTTTTTATGGAGGTGACTACCTATGGGGGAGGGGACCCTCAGGGGGATCTGCCTTATGCATCCGAGACGGATCAGGCAATAGGTATGCTCCGTCGCTATATTACCGGGGCTGCTCTGGGGTTCGACCAAATCCATCACAACGGCGGAGTTGTTGAACGGAAATTTTCCAAAATAGGCGGCCCCGGGGGTAAGCAAAAGGGACGTACGCTGGATTCATTGTTGTGGACCCCTGGAGTGCACCATGTCAACGAACTTGTTCCCAAGCTTAGTTATTTTTCGGTCAAAAAACTTATCGAAAAGCTTCGCGGATTCGATAAAAATAAGACTGAAATCATTGAGAATGGAGAAAATCACATCTTCCTGTATAAGTTCGTTATCAGTGAGCAACCCATTTATGTCGCATTTTATGAAGCGAAAATCGATCTGGCGGATTCGAAAACCGTCATACTGAACGGCTTTAACAGGGCGAAGGTAACCAAAGCGGTACCTGAAACAAAAGCAGGTGTTGACATTCAGGACCACCGTTCTGCATTCCAAGCCCGCGAAGTTAAAGGCTCAAAAAATGCTCTAAAGATCCAGTTGGCTGATGGTATCCCCGTTTTCATAGAAACCGATCGATAACATTTATCCAATAGTGAAGATAAGCAACGCCTGATTCTTTTATAACTGATTTAGTAGAACCGCCATGCGAACGAAGAAATCCTAATTGCCGGGTTTAGTGATGATGAGAAAAACGAATGAGACGGACCAAAAGGAAATGGGATGGTTATGGGAGATGGGGGACGTGCTGTGTGGTCAAGGAAACTTGTAATCTGCTATCTTATTTTGTTTGTCCTGGGCGGATTCTTATCTGAAATCTATGCTTCCGAATCGAACTGGTTCCTGACCTATCCGCCACAAGCTCCCAGTCCCAGAATTTATCATGATATGGTGTATGATTCGGCACGGGATCGAGTTGTGCTCTTTGGGGGATCAGTGGGCCAAGAATACAGCAACGAGACTTGGGAATACAATGGTTCTACCTGGAATCGGATTGAGTGCCAAGACGCTCCCAGCCCGAGAGGCGGTCATAAATTGGTTTTTGATTCTGCTAGGGGCCGAGTAGTTCTTTTCGGTGGAAGGCAAGAGAAGCAATTTAGTAATGAAACTTGGGAGTATGATGGTTTTGACTGGATCAAAATCAGCACAAAAGACGCACCCAGTGCTCGGGCTGTGCATGGAATGGCATTCGATTCATGTCGGGGCGTAACTGTGTTATTTGGTGGTTACAGTGGAATGAACGGAAGGAATGACGAGACTTGGGAATATGATGGCTTCAATTGGGAACTGAAGTCACCGCCGATGTCACCGCCCCCCAGAGAAGACTTTGCTATGACCTTTGATAGCTCAAGAAATCTGGTTGTGATATATGGAGGAAAATCAAAAGACGGTCTTGGTGCAGATAATGCACAAACATGGGAATATGACGGTTCCAACTGGGTTGAGGTCGTGACTTCCTCCACGCCTGGTGGGAGAGTTGGTGCTCGGATGGTTTCGACCAACCATAGAGTCATCCTTCTGGGTGGACTGCAATCACTCGAGGGCTGGAGCAATCGTCTTGATGATATGTGGAGATACAACGGATGTGAATGGACGCAAATGCTGTCAAATAATGCCCCGAGCCCGAAATTCGGCCACGCTATGGTCTACGATTCCAGACGTCATCTGATCATTTGCTATGGGGGTGGAGCGATGAGCTTCGAGACTGGCTCTGTGTTCTTGAGTGATGATACATTCGTGTGCAGACCCAGACCTTGAGGCAAGATGCGAGACTGCTGTCGAAGCTTCGATTGCATATGAGTAAATAGTTGTCATTGGATTTTTTCAGTTTCGCTGTTGTTTACGCCCTTTTCATAAGAGAAGGCTTTATCCTTTTAGAGATGCTTTTCAGCCAACATTTCCATTCATAATCCAGTGCTGAGCGAACAGTCAACGAAATGCCTAAAAATAAAGTTATCATGATCGGACTTGACGGAGCAACCTTTGATGTCATCCAACCGTTGATGGACAATGGGAAATTGCCTGTTTTGTCAAAGCTTATCAGTACAGGCGCATCCGGCGTGCTCACGTCCACCATTCCTGATATCAGTCCGGTGGCCTGGACGTCCATGGTTACAGGCAAAAGACCCGGCAACCATGCTATTTTTGATTTTATAGCCAGGCAACCGGGCCATTATACATTCACGAGCACCCGAGGTGGAGAGAGAGGATCGCCGACAATTTGGTCTTTGCTGAGTGAGCGCGGCAAACGAGTCGGAATCATCAATGTGACCATGTCCTATCCGCCGGAAGAAGTATTGGGCTTCATGGTTTCCGGCCTTGACAGCCCCGATCCGCAGAGGAACCTGACCTACCCTGCAGCTCTATATGCTGAGCTCACGGCGAAAATCGGAAGGTATCTGCTCACCAACCCGTATGCCTTGACCACCAGGGAGAAGCACCTGCAGGGAATGTTTGAGATGCTCGATTGTCGTCTTGCTGCAGCCCGCTATCTTGCAGCGAATCGCGATTGGGATTTCTTTTTCGTGGTCTTTATTGCGACGGACGGAGCGCAGCACTTCTATTGGAAGGACATGGATTGCACCCATCCGGCACATGATCCGAGCGTGTCAAGCTCATTCAAGAACGCCATTGCCGAAGTTTATACCCGATTGGATGAGGGTATAGGTGAATTGATTGAGGGGAGAGACGATCTGACGGTTCTGATCGTTTCCGACCACGGGTTCCAGCCGCTTCATAAACTTTTTGTGCTGAACAACTGGCTGCTCCAAGAGGGATATCTCCGCCTAAAAAACGGGTTCCGCCGTTATCTCAACCGGGACGTCTGGTTATCTTTTGCTAGAAACATGAAGCATCGACTTGCCAAAAGACCGCCCCGTCTTCCGTTTCAGCCAATCGACTGGGAAAAGACCCGAGCCTTCGCCGACGGGACCTATGGGTACATTTATTTGAATGTAAAGGATCGGGAGCCGCAAGGCATCGTGAGACACGGCCAGGAATATGACTCGCTTTGTGCCGAAATCGCCGCAAAACTGAAAATGGTCAGAGATCCATCGAACGGTATGCCGGTCGTTCAGGAAGTTCACAGGCGTGAAGCGGTTTTCAGTGGGACTTATGCGGATGCTGCTCCCGATTTGATCGTGACGAGTCAGCGGAACTATTTCGTCTCGGCAAGTCGAGAAAGACTTCCTACCATGGCCGGCCGATCTGAACATGCCGACGATCTTTTTCAAGATCATAGTTGGTCGGGGATTCATGATCCAAATGGCATTTTCATTCTCAATGGTCCCGGTGTGAAACCCGGATTTGGCATAGAAGGCGCCAAAGTGATAGATATTGCGCCTACTGTACTATATCTCCTAAATCAGGAAATCCCGTCTGATATGGATGGCCAACCCTTGTTAGACGCTTTTACGGCTGGCCGGATCAAAATTCGCAAGCCACGCTTCAGGGGACCTGGCAGTCCTCAAGAAGGGACTCCGGTTCATACCGAGATCAGTGCCGAAGACGATGAGGCCATAAGAGAACGGTTACGTGCTCTTGGGTATTTGGATTAATCATTGAGAAAGGCTGCTGAAAACGATGACGCCCGACAAGGAACACTCCAAGGTTTTGGTGCTGGGATTGGATGGTGCGACCTTCGATGTGATCGATCCCCTGCTAAAGCAAGGCAGATTGCCAAATCTGGAGAAACTCATCCGGAATGGTGTAAGGGGGGACCTTGAATCGACGGTTCCCCCTCTAAGCCCGGTCGCATGGTCGTCTTTCATCACTGGTACCAATCCGGGAAAACACGGTATTTTTGATTTTTTTGGTCGCATGCCGGGCAGTTATCGCTTCCATGTCATCAATTCAACTCACCGTAAAACGGAATCATTCTGGCAAATTGCCTCCAAAGCGGGGAGAACGGTCGGTGTGATGAATGTTCCGATTACTTACCCGGTGGAAAAGATCCATGGTTTTATGATCTCTGGTTTGGGCACTCCCGGCACTAAAGTCCAATTCACTCATCCAATCGAGCTGCAAAGAGAGCTGGAAAACGAATTCGGTGGCTACAGCCTGAATCCGGACTATGTGACCAGCTCAGATCCGACCAACAAAAAATACCTGCAGTCCATGATCGATATGATCGACAATCATAGAGAGGTGCTGCGCCGCTTTGCATTAAAAGAAGAAGTCGACTTGTTGGTTTACGTTGCAACGGCCACCGATGAAATTCAGCATGACTGCTGGAAATACATGGATCCTTTACATCCTGGATTTGAAGAGCCTGGCTCGCGGCGATACGGACACTATATTCATACCATCTACCAAGAAATGGATAAGTTCCTGGGAGAGCTTGTTAATCGTGCGGACCCTAATACCAATATATTAGTGATGTCCGATCATGGCCAAGGCCTTTTGTATAGAAATTTCTTAATCAATAACTGGCTGAGAAAAGAGGGCTACCTCAGGATCCGCGCGGACGAAACCGGGCACCCCAAACATCTGATAGTCAAGCTAATGAGAAAGCTGTCAGATCGGTGGCTGCTTCCTTGGGGGATGAATAGCCGGTTCGAGTCTTTCAAGAAATTGATGGCCAAATTGAGAGGGATCTCAATTGGTGTGGCTTCGGCTTCTTACCTGAACCGTGTAGATTGGGAGAACACCGTTGCTTTCTGTGAAGGCTCGTTTCCCAATATCTATATAAATGTGAAGGGCAAATTTCCTGGAGGCAGCGTCAATCCTGGTGCTCAATATGAGCAGGTGAGAGAGGAAATCGAGACCAGGCTCAAGGACATCAAAGATCCCGAGACGGGGGAAAAGGTTGTTAGAGCCGTCTGGAAAGCTACGGATATCTATCATGGAAGCCAGCTTGACAACGCCCCCGATCTAATCTGTCTCTTGCAGGATGGCTACCATGGCGGTGGCGAATTGGAGAATCTTTATTTTGGGCTTACGACTGAGAGTCTTTTCGGGAACCACCGCTGGTCGGGACAACACCGCATGAACGGAATTTTGATTGCCTCGGGACCTGCCTTCGCGTCGGGCAAAACTATCAGTGGCGCTCGAATCATTGATTTGGCTCCAACCATCCTCTATCTAATGGGATTACCGATTCCTGCCCATATGGACGGAAGAGCTCTGGAGGAGGCTTTTAAGTCGGATTACCTGTTGCACCATCCCAAAATGTTTTCCGACGCTCCCCATTCGGGTTGGTCCGGTCAAGTCGTCACTCCCCTTTCGCAAGAAGAGTCCGAATCCTTTAAAGATAGACTGCGAGCTCTTGGCTATATCGATTAGAGCGCATCCGGAAACAGAAAAATGAACAATCAATCCACCCAAAACCTGCACCATGCGAATGAATCCCTGAACCATTTAGAAATAAGGGAACAGAGACTTCTCCTGGAATCGAGACCGACTCACTTATGGCTCGCGGTTTCCGGCAAGTGCAATCTTTCTTGTGCGCATTGCCTGGGAATTCCCGGAAGGGGAAGTACCAGAACAAGGGATTTGGTCGATCTTGATTGGAAGGTTTTTGAATACCTGGAAAAAGAGCTTTTCCCCTACCGGTAAACATGC
>ENA-OSEO01000461-OSEO01000461.1-sediment-metagenome-genome-assembly--contig:-NODE-461-length-102732-cov-6.005290_pt1 | contig 102732 bp, 114 predicted proteins | sample MGYA00237883_ERZ534232 | MGnify/ENA metagenome assembly ERZ534232
ACGGAAAAAGACCCTCACGGAAAATCTCCTTGAAAACCTGAACCTTTCAAGAAGGTCTTTCCTGAAGGTCTCCGCCGGTACGGGTGTGACGGCGGCGCTGATCACCGGGATCCAGCCGGAATTGAAAGCGCTGGCCGCATCCGGTGCATCGGGAGCAAACGGCAACGGCCAATGGCTCCCGGCCACCTGCCAGGGATGCACCTCCTGGTGTTCCAAGCAGGTTTACGTCGTGGAGGGCCGGGCCGTCCGGGTCCGTGGGAATCCCCATTCCAAGGTGAACATGGGCGCGGGCTGCCCGCGACCCCACCTGGGAATTCAACAAGTTTACGATCCGGACCGCATCAAGGTCCCCATGAAGCGGACCAATCCCAAAAAAAGCCGCAACGAAAACCCCAGGTTCGTCCCCATCTCATGGGATGAAGCCCTCGACACCATCGCCGACAGGATCATGGAACTGCGCAGCAACAACGAGACCTACAAGTACATGCTCATGCGGGGGCGATACACCTACATGCGGGACATTCTCTACGACCGCATGACCAAGATCATCGGATCGCCCAACAATATCTCCCACAGCGCCATTTGCGCCGAAGCCGAAAAATTCGGGCCGTATTATACGGAAGGGTTGTGGGACTACCGCCAGTATGACGTGGAAAATTCCCGGTTCATCCTCATCTGGGGGGCGGACCCCCTGGCCGCCAACCGCCAGGTCTCCTATTACTCCCAGGTATGGGGCACCGTCATCGACCGCGCCCAGATCGCCGTGGTGGAACCGCGGCTTTCGGCCACGGGCGCCAAGGCCGACATCTGGCTTCCCATCCAACCCGGGCACGACGGCGCCCTGGCTGCGGCCATCGCCCATGTCATCCTCATCGAAGGGCTGTGGTACAAGGAATTCGTGGGGGATTTCAAAGACGGCGCCAACCGGTTTATCGCCGGGCAAGAGGTCAGCCCCGACGACTTCGAAGAAAAATTCACCCACGGCCTCGTGAAATGGTGGAACCTGGAACTGAAAGACAAGACCCCTGAATGGGCGGCCTCCAAAACCGGGCTTCCCGCCGATCAGATCCACCATGTGGCCCGGGAATACGGGAAGGCCGCGCCCCATGCCATCTCCTGGGTGGGCGGCGGCCCGGTCATGCAGGTCCGCGGCGGTTATGCCAGCATGATCTGTCATGCCTTGAACGGCCTGGTCGGTTCCGTGGACAATGTGGGCGGGACCCTGAAAGCCAACAAGGAATACACAAAATCATTCCCGAAACCCGACGATTTCCTCGACGAGATCGCCGAGAAGGGGAAAAAGCACGAAAAGATCGACCAGCGGGGCCGCCTCGAGTTTCCCTCCCTCAACAAGGGAAAATCCGGGGGCGGCGTGGTCACCAACAATGCCGCCGACGGGATTCTCAACGAAGACCCCTACGACATCAAGGTGGCCATCGGGTACATGAACAACTTCACTTTTTCCTGCGGCCAGCCGGAGCGGTGGGAACGCGCCTTGTCCAAAATCCCCTTCGTGGTCCATATCACCACCAACGCCTCGGAGTTTTCCTGGTTTTCGGATATCCTGCTTCCCAACACGCATCATCTGTTCGAAAAGTACGGGTATGTGAAATCCCACGGAAACGGCCACCGCCACGTGACCCTGATGCAGCCCATCATCAAGCGCGTGGGGGACTACAAAACGGATGAAACCGAAATCCCCTGGCTTCTTGCCCAAAAACTGGCCGAAAAGGGGTTTGACAATCTCCTGCGCCATTACAAAACATACACGGACCCGGAAACCGGGAAAGAACCCACCAACGCGGATGAGTTCTCCCTGTATGCGTTGAAGATCGCCACGCAAAACCTCTGGGACCCGGCCCATTACCAGGGCGGCGACCGTTTCAACGGGTGGGCGGAATTTGCCAAGGTGGGGGTATGGAACTCGGATCCCTATCCGTATCGCAAGCGGTGGGGGAAGATGGGCACCAAGACCGAAAAATTCGAATTTTACAGCGAAACCCTCAAAGAAGCCCTGGAAAAACATGCCGAAAAACACAACACCACCGTGGATCATGTCATGGAGGCCTGCTTCTATGAAGCCCGGGGCGAACAGGCCTTCATCCCCCATTACGAAGCGCCCTTGACCTCCGGCCATCCGGAAAAATTCCCCTTCCTTTTCGTGGATCACAAGTCCCGCCTCAACCGGGAGGGCCGCTCCGCCAACTGCCCCTGGTACTACGAGTTCAAGGACCTGGATCCGGGTGATGAAATCTGGGAGGACGTGGCCAAGATCAACCCGGCCGACGCCCAACGGCTCGGGATCCAAACCGGGGACCGTATTCGCCTCACCTCCCCCACCGGCACCCTCGAGTGTAGGGCCAAGCTCTGGGAAGGGGTGCGTCCCGGTACGGTGGCCAAATGCTACGGCCAGGGACACTGGGCCTACGGCCGCCTGGCCGCCAAGGTTTTCGGAAAGGTCCCCCGGGGAGGCAACAACAACGACTTGATCCCTGCGGTTTACGACCGGCTCAGCGGGAGCACCGTCCGGCACGCCGGCACCCGCGTCAAAATTGAAAAGGTTTAGGAGGTACGATTATGCCCAGATATGCCATGGTCATCGACTTGCAGCGGTGTGTGGGATGCGGCAGCTGCAGCATCGCCTGCCGGAGTGAAAACAACGTGCCGGACGGGATCTACTGGTCCAACAAGATCACGGAAACGTCGGGAACGTTTCCCAATGTCCGCTACCATTATATCCCGACGTTGTGCAACCACTGCGCCAACGCCCCTTGTGTCCGGGGATGCCCCACCCAGGCCATGCACAAGCTCGACAACGGCATCACCATGCACAACCCGAACAAGTGCATCGGATGCAAGTACTGTGAATTCAACTGCCCCTACGGCGTGATCTACTTCAACTGGCGCAAGCCCCATCCCTACTGGCGGGATCGTACTGAAATGATCCCGGGGGGGACCTTTTCACCTGCCGAGGTGAGCGAAAAAGCCGGCGGCAAGGTGATTCCCTATTACAACCCGGAACGCGACGACACCCTCCCCGGCATCCGGCCCAAGGGCGTGGTGGAGAAATGCACCTTCTGCGACCATCTCGTCAAAAAAGGAGAACTCCCCCGGTGCGTGGAAGCCTGTCCCGCGGACGCACGGATTTTCGGGGACATCTCGGATCCCGACAGCGAAGTCAGCAAGCTTCTCGGAAAATTCCGGCCGTTCCGGCTGAGGGAACAGTTGGGCACCGAACCGCATGTCTTTTATATCCGGGACTTCAACCCGGCCCACTACCAGCCCACCAAGGGAGGTGTATAAATGAAATCCGACGGCAAATTCATGATTTGGCTGGGCCTGCTCGGTGCGGCGATCCTCGCCGGGCTGGTGACGGCCGTCCAATTGTTCACCCGGGGACACTACCTGTTCAACACCAACGATGTGCTCCTCTGGTCCCTGCCCCTGGGCGTCTACATTTTCCTGGCCCTGACCAGTTCCGGGTTGACGATTTTGGCCTCCCTCCCCCTGGTTTTTGAAATCAAAAAATACGAACCCGTGGCCAAACGCCTGGTCTATCTGGCCATCGTCACGCTTTTGGGCGGATTCGTGGCCATCGGCCTGGAGTTGGGAAACGTCTTTCACATGATCTACATCATGCTCTCCCCCAACTTCAGCTCCCCCATCTGGTGGATGGGCGCCATTTACAGCGTGGAACTGGTCATCCTGATCTTGAAGCTCTGGCGGCTCCACGCCGGCGACTGGCACAGCGGGTTCAGCAAGGCCCTGGGGACCGTCTCCTTTTTGGCGGCCCTTGTGGCCCCGCTGATGATCGGATCCGTCTTCGGTCTCACCGAATCCCGGGTCACCTATTTCGGCCCCGTCATGTCCATCTATTGCCTGTTGATGGCGGTGCTGAGCGGAACCGCCCTGTGCCTGTTTTACAATCTCGTGCTCACGGCGCTCAGCGGGAATAAAATGCCCGGGACCCAAAAGGCCATCTGTGACGATTTCACCCGGATGTTCACCTTTTCCATAGGGACCGTCATCGTCTTCACTCTGGTCAAGATCGCCATCGAGGCCAACACCGTGGTCCCGGATTTTCTCAACTACCGGAAATACACCCAGGCCTTCGGTGGGATCGGGCACTTCAACACCGAGGTCATTGTGGGCCTGTTTATTCCCTTTATTCTCATGGCCATCCCCTCCATCCGAACCGTCAACGCCAGCCGCATTGTGGCGTCGGCCCTGGCCCTGGCCGGGACGCTCGCCATGCACATGGAGATTCTTCTGGCCGGTCAGAGCCGTCCGGTAGGCCCGAAAGCAGAGCAGTACCCGACCTACATCAGTTATTTTCCCAGCCTGTATGAATGGCTGGTCTTCCTGCTGGCGGTGGCCGTCATTCTGCTGCTGTACACCCTGGGGGAACGATACCTGAGACTGGAAGCTTTACCGGAACAGGGTTTCACCAATTAAGCCATCTCCCTTGAAGGAGATGACTTATATCATTTGCCTCTCCCTCGATGGAGATGACCCATATCATTTTCCCCTCCCTTGAGGGAGATGACTTATATCATTTTTCCCTCTCCCTTGAGGGAGGGCAGGGTGAGGGTGAAAAGGAGGCCTTCCCATGACGATGCAGATCGAACTGCTGGAACACGAGATCCATCGATCCCGTGTATACCGGATCCTGGCGGATGCGTTCCGCCCGCCGGCGCCCGAATTGGAAAATGCTCTCATCCGGCTGGGTGAACACTTGACGATGCTGGAATCCGGCGCATGCGATACCGCCGCCGGACTCCCGGAGGCGTTCACCTCCACCGGCGGCATGGAGCCCTTGAAAGTCGATTATGCCCGGCTCTTCTTGGGCCCCTTCCTCCTCCTCGCGCCGCCCTATGGATCCGTCTACCTGGACGGCAAACGAAGGATCATGGGGGATTCCACCATGGATGTACTGGGACACTACCGGGAGATGGGGATGGATATGGCCGAGAATTTCAAGGACGCACCGGATCATGTGTCCGTCGAACTGGAATTCATGCACGCCCTGGTATGCCGGCAGGCGGAAGCCCTCCGCACGGAAGACGGTGACGGGTTGCTGGACAGCCTGCACCGGCAGCACGCCTTTTTCGCACACCACCCGGGCGCCTGGATCCCGGATTTCACGGCAAAGATCATGGAACATGCGGAAACCCGGTTCTATCGCCTCCTGGGGAAAGTGACACAATCCTTCATCGAAGAAGAGAGCAACGCCATGAATATTCATATGACGGAAAGAAGCGCCCATGCAGCCTTTTGAAACATTACTCGAATCCTCCGCGGCGGCCCACGGTCATCTTTGTCCCGGCCAGGCGGTGGGGGTCCGAATGGCCATGCTGGGCTGCCGGCTCATCGGCCTGGACGAACCCACCCGGCACGACCAGATCAAAAGACTTCTCGTCTATGTGGAGATGGACCGGTGCACCGCCGACGCGGTGGCCCACGTCACCGGTGTGAAGCTGGGGCGCCGGAGTCTCAAGTTCGCGGACTACGGCATCATGGCCGCCACGTTTTTAAACCTGGAAACCCGGAAGGCCTTCCGCGTCATTTCCACGGAAGACGCACGGGACCTGGCGCCCGTGTATGCCCCGGAAGTACCGGGAAAACACGCCCAACAACTGGAAGCCTACAAGCGGATGCCGGACAGCGTCCTGTTCCGGGTCCAGGACGTGTGCGTGGATTTGGATGCGTGCGATCTCCCGGGCCCCACCCGGTATAAAAGCGTGTGCACGTCCTGCGGTCAGGTCATCCGGGACCGCCGGGAAGTTTTTGTGGAAGGCCGACCCGTCTGCCGGCCCTGCTCTTCAAAATGCTACTTTAAAAACGCCCGGGAAATCACCTGGGACGATATGGACTGGTCGCCCCGGGAAGCATACGCTTTTTCAAAAATCGGTGCCGAACCAAAAAGAGACCGTGTTTTTCTTCAATAATTTTTTATGGGATCGCAAAAGGCAAAAACCCCCTCTCCCCCGGAGAAGGTGCTCCTCCTTCAATCCATTTTCCCTCAAGGGGAAAGGATCCACAACGATTCCCTCTCCCTTGGGGGAGAGGCTTCACCTTTATTCCCTCTCCCCTTGAGGGAGAGGCTTCACCTTTATTCCCTCTCCCTCGAGGGAGAGGGACAGGGTGAGGGTGAAAAATAAAAAGAGAGGTCGCCGTGCTGAAAAAAATCAGAGTCCAAGACGCCGTGGGAACACAACTGGCGCATGACATCACCGAAATCCGGCCCGGGGAATTCAAGGGACCGGCGTTCCGCAAGGGCCACGAAGTCTGCGACGCGGACCTGTGCCATCTGCAGAAACTGGGGAAAAACCATCTCTATCTCATTGACCTGGAAGCCGATGAAATCCACGAAAACCAGGCCGCCGCCATCCTGGCCAAGGGATTGGCCGGCGAAGGCGTGACATGGGAGGACGACCCCAAAGAAGGGAAAATCAGCCTGCATGCCGCCCATGACGGACTCTTGACCGTGAATGCGGCGGCCCTGGCCGCCTTCAACATGATCGACGAAGTCATGTGCGCCACGTTGCACGCCCATACGCTGGTGAAGAAGGGAGAGCGTGTGGCCGCCACCCGGGCCATCCCCCTGGTCATGCAGCGGGCACCCGTGGAGCGGGCCGCCGCCATCGCCGCCCAGAACGGCGGCGTGGTATCGGTGAAGGCGTTAAAGAGGGTCAAGGCCGGCCTGGTCATCACCGGAAGCGAGGTCTATCACGGCCTCATCGAAGACCGATTCGCCCCCATCCTGCGCCAAAAAATCCTGGACCTGGGATCCGAAGTCACCGGAATCGCCTTTGCGCCGGACGAAGAAGACCGCATCGCAGAAGCCCTCCGCAGCCATCTTAAAAACGGATGCGACCTGATCCTGTTATCGGGCGGGATGAGCGTGGACCCGGACGATGTGACCCGAAAGGCCATCCGGAGCGCCGGGGCCGAAGCAATTCATTACGGTGCGGCCGCGCTGCCGGGCGCCATGTTCCTGGTGGCATACATCGGAGAAATCCCTCTTTTGGGGGTTCCGGCGTGCGGCCTGCACCACCGGATCACCGTGCTGGATCTGCTTTTGCCGCGGATTCTTTCCGGAGAAAAGATCGGCAAAAAAGAACTGGCGTTCCTCGGCCACGGCGGCCTGTGCCAGGACTGCCCGTCGTGCACGTATCCCCACTGCCCGTTCGGGAAAGGAATTTAAGCGCACGGAAAAACCCGCTATTCTTTTTCAAGAACCGCCTTGTATGAGAAACCCCCCTCGGGCGGATGCAACAGCCAGTCCTTGATGGCGTCCCGGATCCGGCGGACCTTTTCGAGTTTTTCTTCCTCCGGGCCGGTCACCTTGGACGGATCGGGAAATCCATGATGCCAGCGTTTCGTGATCCCCGGAAAAACAGGACAATTTTCGTCCGCATCACTGCACACGGTGATCACATGGCTGAACACCTTTCCTGTTTTGAACAGTTCAAAAAGGCTCTGGGTTTTTTCTCCGAAAGATCGATCCCTTCTTCTTTCATCACCGCCACCACCAGCGGGTTGACCCGCTCGGCGGGTTCAAGCCCGGCACTTTCCACCACCAGCCGATCCCCGGCAAACCGATTCAGGTAGGCCTCGGCGATCTGGCTCCGGCCGCTGTTGTGGAAACAGATGATAAGGACGCTGATGTCCGGCATTGTTGGATTCCTTTTTTAAAAAACCGTTGGGGTTGTTCGGAAAACGCTCCTTTTTGGGAATATCACCCAGGATCAAAAACACTTATCAAATGATAATAGGATGTCTTTTTTAAAATTCTGTTAAAAAGAGATGAAGATCAGTTATGGACAAATAAATCGAAAAATATCATTCAAAATCGAAATCCGCCACGTAGGCGGTCAATTTTCCCCGGTTTTCCGGTGTCAATTCCGGACAGGCCTCGGGGCCGCAGCCGCCCTCCGCCACCAGGGCGGCAAAGGCCATGCAGGTGGGCTGGCCGCACTTTTTGCAGTTGGTTTTGGGCAGAAAGCGCAGAATTTCCATCACCTGGGGCTTTTTCTTTCCGGTATAGCACGGCGTGATTGTTTCCCGGTTTTCCCAGGCCTGATTGATTTCGTTCTTCAACCACTCCAAAATCCGATCCGCTTCGGCTTCGTCTTTAAGCGCGTTGACGGCGATCTCCCGGTTTCCCACCTTGATGATTTTCCCGTGATGGTGGAACATCACCTCCGGCGGGTCCGCAAAATACTGTGTCCCGCCGAGAACGGCGTTCAAATAAGGAAGAACATCGCCGATATCTTCGTTAAGGCGGGCGATGCAGTGCACCGATTCAAAGCTCGGGTTGCATTCGGGCCGGAATATTTCTTTGGTGTACCCGGTCAGCAGCATGGATGCCTCCTTTTGTCGGCGATGTCTTTACCGTATATTCCCGGCTTCCGGTTTTTCAGCGGCTTCGTAAGCGCGCGCCAGAATCTCCAGGGGGTGAAACACCGGACAGGAAGGCATGTGGGTAAACTGCAAACGGCAGCTCAGGCAGTCGGTAATGACGGCATCGGGATTTTTGGCTTTGATTTTGTTCATCAGCGGCGACCCCAGCCGGATGGAACGTTCATAAAAGCTCTCCTTGAATCCCAGGCTTCCGCCCATGCCGCAGCAGTCCATGGCCCCGCCCAGCCGTTCCACCGTCAGGCCGGGGATCATGCGCAACAGGCCTTCATAGGGGCTTCCGATCTCCTGTTCCCGCTGGTGACACGGGGCGAAATAGGCCATGCGGCCGTAAACCGCGCCGAACCGGGTATCCAGGCGCTTTTCGGCTGCACAACGATCCAGGTACTGGCCCATGTCCTGGATTGCGCCGGCCAGCATGAGGCGGTCCAGCGGATCGAAGCCGGAAAAATACCCGTCGTCTTTCAGGATCTCCCGGTACATGCCCTTCTTGAGCCGGATAAAGCCCGGTTTTCCGGCCCTGGAATCGGGCACCTTGATCTCGTCTTTTCCGGCGGAAACCGCGCGCTGAAAGGCTTCCGAATAGCAGGCGCCTTCCTTGAGCAGCACCTTCATGAAATACCCGCAGGTGGGACAGGAACACACCAAACCGTATCCGGATCGGGCGGCGTTGAGAAAAGTGGTGAGGTTTTTCTCCACGCGCCTGAGGGTGGTGGCGGCATCCCCTTCCACCAGGGTGGGCATGCCGCAGCACTGCTGTTCCGGCACATACACAAAAACCCCGTTTCGCTTCAAAACAGCCACCGCGGCCCGGGCCACCTCCGGGAAAAAATAGCCGGCCGTACAGCCCGCGAAGTAGGCCACTTTGGGCTCATTTTCCGGTTCACGGTGCAATCCGTTTTTCCGCGCCCATTCAAAGAAAGATTCGGGAGCGGCTTTGGGCAAGGCACGACCCGGATGGATCCGGGCGATCGTTTTCAGGGACCGGTCAACGGGTGCAAGGCCGAGCACCGTGTTCACGAATGTCGGCATGCGGCCGCTGAACCGGCAGACCTCCTGCACATCGGCCAGCAGCCGGACCCCCAGGGGCATCCCGTTTTTCCGAACGCGCTCGGTCTTCCCTCGGATGATGTCCATGCGGATATCGGGACACGGGCACAGGCCGCACAGGGTGCACAGATCGGCGAGCTTTTGGAGTTCTTCCCGGGTGGCCGGGTGTCCGTTTTCCTTTTCCCGGTCATAGAGTCGATACAGCTCGGGGAAAAGCAGGCAGCTTTCCTCCATCAGGAACCGGCAGGTGTCGCAGTCCGCGCATGAATCCACCACCCGGCGCAGGATTTGTTCCGGGGTTCGTTGATGTTCAAGCTGCATCCCTTTACCAGTGATTGTCGATACTTTCACTGTTTCACGCCGGAATCCGCTTTTTCTTCCACCAAAGCCAGATCCATCTTTCCTTCCTTGATTATCCGTACACAGGCGTCCACCACGCCGGCATCGTATTGTATCCCCCGCCCTTTGGTGATTTCCTCCAGAGCCGCCTGCATGCCGACCGCCGGCCGATAGGGGCGAAAATAACACATGGCATCCACCACGTCGGCCACGCCGAGGATCCGCGCTTCGAGGAGAATCGACTCCCCCTTGAGGCCCTGGGGATACCCGGAGCCGTCCATGCGCTCATGATGCTGATGGATGGTTTCCGCCAGGGGCCAGGGGAAATCGATGTCTTTTAATATTTCATAAGCGGCCCTGGGGTGGTTCTGGATGATGGCCCGTTCATGCTCCGCCAATTCACCCGACCGGTTCAGGATGGCCTGGGGCACGAAAATCTTCCCCAGATCGTGGATGGCGGCGGCCATGCGCAACCCTTCGGTGCGCTCCCAGGAAAACCCCAGTTCCCGGGCGATCCGCCGACACAGCTTGGTCACGCGGCGCTGGTGCCCGGCGGTGTTGGGATCCCGCTTTTCGATGGCCAGGGACATGGCCTGGATGATGCCGCCCATGGCTTTTCTGTATTTTTCCCGGCTTTCGTACAAGGGGGTCATGTCGTGAACGATTTCCACCATGCCGGCCAGCTTGCCGCCGGCCGTGCGGTAAGGCACGGCAGTGATGAGACCGGGGGCGCTTCGCCCGTAACCGCACTGCTTGTCCTCCTCGTAGCAAAGCGGCTCCATTTCTTCCTGGATGCGGCTCAAGGGACACCCCGGGGTGCCGCACAAATTCCCCGGAAACACGTCATAACACTTTTTCCCGACGGCCCGGGACGGCGGGATCCCCGTCAAGGCCGAAAAGGCGGCATTGGCCCATCGGACGTTGAAATCCAAATCGACGACGATGACGGCGTCGGGCACGACCTCCAGCACCTGGCGGAAATCCAACGCATCGCTCCCGGCAAAAGACTTTTGGTGATTCAACTCAGACTGTCCTTTCATCGACGGTTCAGCATCACGCCGGCGCCGGCCCATGATACGTCCATGGCACCGTCCGCGGCCGTAACGTGGAAAACGATACGGTTCAAGTTCTGCACGTCACGTGGCACACCCCGGTGGGGGTTTCCACCGCGTATGGAAAATATTTTCGCTTCAGCCACAACGCCACGTTAACCAGGCTGATCAGCACCGGGACTTCCACCAGGGGACCGATGACCGCGGCGAAGGCTTCCCCGGAGTTGATCCCGAACACGGCCACGGCCACGGCAATGGCCAGCTCGAAGTTGTTGGACGCCGCGGTAAAAGACAGCGTCGTGGTCTGCTCATACGTGGCCTTGAATTTCATGGACATGAAAAAGGTGATCAGGAACATGGCAAGAAAATAGATACACAACGGCACGGCGATGCGCACGACATCGAAGGGGAGTTTGACGATGTACTCGCCTTTCAGGGAGAACATGACCACGATGGTGAACAGCAGCGCGATCAGGGTGATGGGGCTGATCTTCGGGATGAAGCGTTCATGGTACCATGTTTCCCCCTTGGTTTTCAGCCCGATGATGCGCGTGATCAACCCGGCGATGAACGGAATCCCCAGGTAGATGAAGACACTCTCGGCGATCTGGCCGATGGTGACATCGACCGTGCTCCCTTCAAGCCCGAACCAGCCCGGCAGGATGGTGATGAAAAACCAGGCGTAAACGGAGAAAAACAGGACCTGGAAAATGGAGTTGAAGGCCACCAGCCCGGCACAGTATTCGGCATCCCCCTTGGCCAGGTCGTTCCAGACCAGGACCATGGCGATACACCGGGCCAGCCCGATCATGATCAACCCCACCATGTATTCGTGATGGCCGGAAAGAAACGCAATGGCCAATAAAAACATCAAAACGGGCCCGATGAGCCAGTTCTGGACCAGGGACAACCCGAGGATCTTGACATCCCGGAAGACAAATCCGAGTTTTTCATAGCGCACCTTGGCCAGGGGCGGATACATCATCAGGATCAGGCCGATGGCAATCGGAATGTTCGTGGTCCCCACCTGGAAGATATTGATGAAATCCCGCACCCCGGGATACAGATATCCGCCGAACACCCCAACGGCCATGGCCAAAAAGATCCATAATGTCAAAAACCGGTCTAAAAAACTCAGTTGCTTGATCGTCGAATCGGTCATGGTACTCCTCTTTGCAAGTTATAACCGTGTCCCATCCCATGTACTCCCGCCGTGCGGGGTCATGACGACCTGCCATACCTGGTTGCTTCTGGCCCGGAAGGCCCCGGCACAGGACAGCAGGTAATATTCCCACATCCGCTTGAAGCGTTCATCGTATTTTTCCCTCAGCCGTGGCCAGGCCGCCTGGAAGTTGCGGTTCCAGGCCATGAGGGTGCGATCGTAATGGGGACCCAGGTTGTGCCAGTCCTCGATCACGAAAAGCCCTTCCGCCGCCTTTGCGATCTGTGCGATGCTGGGGAGCATGCCGTTGGGAAAGATATATTTCGTGATCCAGGGATCGCATCCGGTAATCGAGGTGTTCCTCCCGATGGTATGGAGGAGGAAAATCCCGTCCTCTTTCAGACTGCGCCGGATGGTTTCCATGAAGATCCGGTAATTCTTTTGCCCCACGTGCTCGAACATCCCCACGGAAACGATCTTATCGAAACGCCCGGTAATCGCGCGGTAATCGCAGTCGAGGAACGTGACGGGCAGTCCCCGGCAGAAGTGTCGGGCGTATTCCAATTGTTCCGAGGAAATGTTTACGCCGGTCACCGTGCATCCGGCGCGCTCGGCCGCGTACTTGGCCAGCCCGCCCCAGCCGCACCCGATGTCCAGGAGATGGTCCGGGGGGCCGAGATTCAATTTGCGGCAGATCAGGTCGAGCTTGTCCAGTTGCGCCCGGTTCAAATCGTCCGTGTTTTGAAAATGGCCGCAGCTGTATTGATTATACGGATCCAGGAAAGAGAAAAAGAGATCGTTTCCGAGATCATAATGGTGCTTTGCGATCCTGCGGACGCGCGCTCCGGATTGCAGGTTGAACAACACGGCCGGCAATAAGCGGAGCTGATACCGCAGGCTCCCCCGGACCCGGTCCTCCAGATCGGTTTTGAGCAGCCGGCAGATCATTTCATCCACCTGCCCGCAGTCCCACCAGCCGTCCATGTAGGATTCGCCCAGGCCCAGGTTCTTGTCCCGAATCACCCGGGTGTACCAGCGCGTATCATGCACCCGGATATCCCATGGATTCGCCCCGTTGATCCGGATTCCGGCCTGGGCCAGCAATTCACACACCGCGGCGGCAACCATATTATCGTGCTTGCGGAGCCCGCCCGCCCGTATCTTAATTGACGGCCGACGCATGAGAAACCCTCATCATTTGCCGTATCCTGTTACCGGTGGTATGCAAAGAATCGGATGCGTAATGAATCTGAGGAGCTTTTCCGCCGTGCTTCCAAAAAAAATCCGTTCCGTATCCCCCGCCTTTCCATAGCTTCCAATGATAATCATCTCCACATTGAACTCATGCGCCTTTCGGGTGATCTCAAGGTAAGGAACGCCCTCGCAAATAACCGGCTCCACTTTAACATCGGTTTCTTTTTCTTCCGCAATGAATTCCTTTAGCTGTTCTTTTGCATTTAAAAAAAGTGTTTTTTTAATCTGCCCCTCTTTTCCAACGCGGTGGGTTACGCATCGTTTCACGAATTCGGAATCGATCACATGGAGTGCAATGATTTTTTCGATATCGCCCCGAAATATCGTGCAAGCCTTGCGATAAGCGGCCTTTGAACAGTCGGAAAAATCCATTGCCACTAGAATCGTTTTTTTCTCATTTTCATTTTTTGTTTTTGTGATGGTGTCGGGATTCATAAATTGAGCCCTCAAGTGCTCATTTCTATTTTCAAGCGTTGCAATCAGCGATATCTTTAGACGAATGCAGCTTCAGGGAACGACAGTTCCTCTTTTTAGATTCTGTTTCTCTTCCCTTTAAAGTCCGGATTTGTTCAATGCCGATCCGTCAGGAGCTTTCTGAAGCCAAATGGCCCATCCCTTCAATGGCGGTGGCAAACGTCGTGGAGGCCAAGGCGAATCGTGTTGCCAGAATCGTCTCTGCAATCTCTTCTTTCGTCACGCCTGAACGGACGGCCAGTTTGATAAACGTTTCGGTGCACAGGTGACACCCCACGGCGGCGGCGATCATGATAGGTGTTTATACTTCGTGGGAACGGTTTTCAGTTCCTCCATGACGAATTTTTTCTCTTGCGCCTGCCGTGGAATCCATTGGGGGATGAGTTTGGACATCAACACCATGGGCCGCGGTTCTTCCCCAAGTCCTTTTTCCATCATTTTGAGAATCTCTTCAACACTCATTTGCTTTTCCATCACTGCACTCCTTTCCGATTGATTTTGATTTTGATCCACAGCCACCCTTGATGAACTCGTAACAAATCGGAATTGGGATGGCAAAGAAAAAAGTTCCAGATGCAAGGCGCGCAAATTCTGAGGAATGAGGCGTACTTACAGGTACGCCGCAATGACGAAGGAGGCTGCGCAACGCCGCAGGTGGACTTTTTACGACGCCATCACCCTTCACTGTTCTCAAATTGTCACCTCGATTTTCAGGCACATGGAACGAAAAAGGCAATCCAATCGGTCGGAATAGGTCCTTGCGGAACCAAAACAATCAAAGTTGCCTTCCGCCCGCTGAATTTGACGGATCAATTCCGCGTTGGTCTTTCGAGCGGTTTTGATACCGTGCTGTTTCGCCATTTTCCGAATCTATATTGATCGTTTCCTGTTTGGTTAAGACTTTGCCGCCGCTGCGCCGATCTTTTCCGGTAGCGTTTTGGCATTCTCCCGGTTTTGGGTTTATCCAAAACTTTTCCAATCGAGGTGCAACCCGATAAAAGCCGGCCATGAAAAGCACCTGGATGAGGGGTTTGACGGCGATGATCATCACGGTCAGCGGGGAAAAGAACAGAACCGCCAGGGCCAGCGCGATGGAAATATTCTTCCCGCCCACGCTGTAGGTCATCGCCACCATATCCGGATAGCGCATTTTGCCGAATCGCGCGTAGACGATCGCGGCGGCAAACAATACGGCATATAAGAGCACCAGTGGCAAGGCGATAATCAGCAGGTATTCCGGGTGGCGCATCAAGGTTTTTGCTTCCGCGCTCATGGAGATAAAAAAAACCGAATACATCCCCAACGCGGAAACGGCCGGAAATACAGGCCTTAATTCCATAAAGGTTGTCTGCCCTTTCCATTTCACGAGCCCGATCCGCGCCAGGTTCCCCAGAATCAACGGGACGACAAGGGCCAGGAAAATCGTTTTCAACATCCCGAATGCATCGACCGGTACGTACATGTTCGCCAGGATCAGCATCCAAACCGGAATCAAAAAAATCCCCGCCAGCAGGCTGAAGACGGTGACCACCAGCGCCAGGGGCATATTGCCTTTCGTCATCCCGGTCCATGCCACCACCATTCCCGCGCAGGGAACCACCCCTGTCAGAATGAGTCCAACGGCGAAATCGGGGTGGGCCTGAAGGAAAATGCGGGCGAGCCCCGCCGCCGCCAACGGGGAAAGCAGGTAATTGAACACCATGGCACCGGTCATGAATCCGAGCCGGCGCAACGCGCCGGCGACTTCTCCCAGTTTGATTCCCACCATCATGGGAAAGAGCATGACAAAGAGACACAGGGGATAAAGGGTTTGCAGTTTGGGCCCCACATGCGGAAACACCACGCCGAAAATCAATCCGAAAAGGATTGTCGCCAGCAAGATCTGGATCAAGAAGCGATTGATAAACTGGGCCACCCGCATGCCGTTTTCCTATCAACGTGAACTGGGTTGATTGTTAATCAACGGGGAAAATACACCCTGAATCCGGTGAGCATCAATGTTGGCGAGGCCCGTAACTGGCCTCGAAGACCGGGACTCAACGACGCTGCAATGCCTTGTCGATCTGCCAGAACAGGACGGTCTTGACGAAATCGAGGGCCGCGTCGGCGTCGTCATCCAGCGCGATCTTCAGGATTTCCCTGACCTGGGCGGCTTCCAGGTGAATTTGAACGGGTTTTAAATTCATGGACTTCCTCCGTCGGTCATCGGGGTTCCTTGTGGGCTTCCAGGAAGCGTTCCGGTCATCGCTTCGATCACCCGATCGATTCCCTCGGGAATTTCCCTGCTGCCTTTGAAGACCAGGGGCTCTTGTCCGGGGCGCGTGAGAATACAGACGGGCGTACTTTTGACTGAAAAGCGTTGAATCAATGCGACCCATGCCTCGAACACGGGTCTTAAGTCCATTAAAGCAAAGGGAATTTCTTTTTCCTTGAAATGGCGGATCATCTCCACTTCCGAATGGATGGTATCGGCCCGGGCCAGTTCGAACAAACTTTTTCGAATACGCAAGGCGTCATCCAACCCCTCCGCGGCCTTGGCGGCGTATAAAAAGTAGGTGGCATAAAAACCGCTCTTTTGATGAAACGGCATATCCACAAAAGTGATTTTAGCCCCCAGGCGGTGCAGTGTTTTCACGGCTTGTTTCAGGTAGCCCTCAATGGATCGACACAGGGGACAGAAGTAATCCGTAAAGACAATAAGTTCCACCGGACCGGCACCGTAGGAAAAAAGGGTCGCGGGGTCCGGGGATCCCTCGGGCCGAGTGCCGGACCATCCCCATTGTGCGCCCGTCAGCCCAAAAAACAGCAGGCAAACCAAAACCGTTCTCCATGGAAAAACAAACACCGTTGTCTTCCTCCACGTCTTATTCGGCAATCGTTTCCGCTGCCGTTGAGTCTTTCTTGCGGACGCCCGCGGTCCTGATGAAAAAGACGAAAACCGCCAGGTATACGGCAATCAGGAAAAAGGCCAGATCCCGGGCCACGGTCCATAAATCCGCCGGTCCTTCTTCGGTACTCGTTGAAAAGCAGCCGCAGTAAATATCGAGGCCGCGGATTTGGTTGAACGCCAGGGCGGCCATAAAGATCGCCAACAGAACGGTTCCCGTGAGGATCGCACCCGGCAGCCAGAAGTTGAAAATCAGACAAAGGCCGAGGAGCAGTTCCAGCCAGGGCAACACCAACGAAACAAGGTTGACGGCGGCATCCGGGAGGATCTGGTAGTTGTAAACCGCCTGGGCGAAGACTTCCGGGTGCAGGATTTTGTCGTAACTGGCATAAAGAAACACCGCACCGAGAAAGATTCGCAACGCGTGAAACACGCCCCTTCCTGTCTTTGACGTCTTTTTCTTCTCCATTGCTTTCAACCTGATGCATCCACCGGCAATCCGGCGTCTTTCCATACGGTCCAGCCGTTGACCAGCACACGGACGTTTTCGAACCCCATTTCCCGCAAAAAAAGGGCCAATTCATGGCTCAATTCACAGGTTTCGCCGTCACAATAGGTAATGATGGCCTTTTCTGAGTCGAGACGATCCATCACCTCGACGAAGTACCGGTCCACCTCCTGCCAGGGGATGTTCAGCGCCCCTTTGATATGCCCATCCCGGTAAAGGGATTCGGACCGGGCATCCACGAAAACCGCTTCCTGGATTTCGTGCAGTCTCCGCGCCTGGTCCAGATCGATCACCAGGCTTTGTCCGGCGGCATCGGAAAACCGGGCTTCGGCCGACCAGTCGCCGATGAGGGGAATGCCGTCTTTGCGCCAATGGTTGACGCCCACGGCGATCAAAGCCGCCAGGAAAAGAAGCGCGGGAACCTGCCACATCGCCTTTTGAATCGGATGGGATTGATGACCCTTCATTTGTTTGCTTCCCTTCCAAGGAACTTCATCGTGTTGTTTTCGATTTCGATCCCGATACCGATTTCGATGCCGATACCGATACCGATTTCGATGCCGATTTCGATCCCGATACCGATACCGATTTCGATCCCGATACCGATAAGGAAAATGGCCGTTTTAAGGGCGCTTCCATTAACCCCGCTTTGGAAGGCGGGTCTTTCGGGAAGCATTCCGGTAAAAGGTCCGTTTTTTTACGAAGCCGCCAGAAAGGGCCCGGAGATAAAATACACCCCCAACAGCGCGATCACCACGCCGGCCCCCCGCTGAAACCACATGCCCACGCCCTGGTACGTCTTGTTTTCCGTCAACCTTCTCACCCAGGCTGTGGAGCTTCCCGCAACCACGATAGGAAGACAGTGCCCAAAGGCGAAAAAAAGCATCATGATGGACCCGGCAACAAGTTTCTGCTGAACGGTGACGATGGCCAAGATCGGGGCGATGAACCCGAAGGTGCACGAGCCGGAAAGGATGCCGTACGCCAGCCCCAATCCAAAGGCGCCGTGAATGCCGCGAAGTTTCAGGCGATACAGCATTGAGCCCGACATGGAGCAAGCTTGAACCCCCAGCATCCCCAGGGCCACCCAGATCAGCACCGCTCCCACCAGAACCTGCCACCAGGCCCCCACGTCCCCGAGCATGCGTCCCAGGAGCGCGCATATAATCCCCACAGCCGCAATGGTGATGAAAAGTCCCAATGTGAAGGCGCCGGCATACCATCCGGCCTTCCGGGGATTGACGGCGCTCTGCTGCCCCCCCACGTAGGCCACGATCAACGGGATGGACGCCAAATGGCAGGGGCTGAACAGGACGCTCACCATCCCCCACAGGAACGCCCCCGTCACCGCGACGACGGCGCCCTGGGCCATCCACTGATTCACCGTAATGAAAAGTGTGTCCAGCATATCGGTGTACTCCTTATGGCAATAGCCCTGCTCTTTCCAGTTGTTTAAGGACTTCCTTTTCCGGATAAAATCCCACGTGCCGGAATACTTCCTTTCCCTTTGCGTCGTAAAAGACCTGGACCGGGATGGATCGGATGCCGTAACGGGATGCCATAATCTGTTCTTCGCCCACGTGGACAAACACCACGTTTAATTTCTTGGAATAATTCTTCCGCAATTTGTCTAGTATGGGCTGCATCATGTCGCAGGGGACACACCCCGTGGCCCCGAATTCCACCATGGTCGGTTTCCCCGACCGGCGGGCATGTTCCACGGGATTGTCCAACGCAAGGCGGATTTGTTCCTTTGCCCAGTCTTTGTTGAGCTGCAGTCCGACGGACGCCGCCAGTTTTTCGATATATCCGGAAATGGCTTCTTGCGTTTTTTCTTTAAGAAGGTACTCCCGGATCCCGTCTTGAATCTGTTCTAAAGGCACATTCCCCACCATCTCCTTATTTGCCGCATAAAAAGACTCGATTTCGCCTTCGGACACCTTTACGCCTTCGACCTTGCGCTGAAAAAGGGCCTGGATGGCGCCTTCGTCGTTTCCCTTCCCCACAATGATCCCGGCCTTTTGGGCTTCGTTCAGTATAATGCGGCGGGTGGCTTCCGCTTCCACCACATAAAGCAGATTTTTTTCAAGCTGGGCGCGGATCTTGGGTTTCTGCCGGTTCAGGGTATCCATCAGGTCTGAACGCCGGATCTGAACGCCTTCCGACTTCAATACCACCTCCTTTTCCATGGGCGCCAGCGTGGCGAATCTCAATATACCGGCGGTAAGGCCGGGGTAGTCGGTTTCCAGCATCTCCGCCGCGGCCGGCAGCGGCAGTGATCCGGCGGCCGTAATCATCATTAACCAAAAAAGAAATACTTTGCCGCCGGGGATTCGGATCAGGGACTCTCTGGTTTTATTTTCCGGTCCATCCGGTTTTCGTGCATCCGAAACCGGAACCTTTTCCATTGTCATCAAAAACCTCCATAAATCAAACGGGGAGTTCCGCCGAGGCGGCAAGCGCAACTGTTGCATATTGAGATGTCTCGGGCCGTGAAGAAAGAAACGGGAATTTTAACAGATCATGGAACAATGAAGATAAAACAAGGAAGGGCGCACGGGCGGCAGCGGAAATTTCACGACGACACGATCCCGCCACGAACCGCCGGGATCAACAACGCTGTTCGACGCCCCGATCGGGCCGGTCCACTGGAAAAAACCGTCTTTTTCAATTCTGTGGTTCCGGGGTTGCGAATCCGGCAGCAAAAAAAAGCGTAATTGATCGGACCGGCAGGGGACCAGCGTGCACGTTCCCGGCGCTTGGGCGGTAATGCCGTGATCCGCCGAACCGGGACCTTCACACTGCGGTACTGCAAAGGGCAAAGATGCATTCACACACGACCCGATGCCCGTCAGGCTCCACATGAGGGCGATACTCATAAAAAAGCGAAAATACTTAGTCATCACCGGATCCGGATTCGCTGCTGTATGACACCACAAAAACCGGTATGGCGGACGCCTGCAATACTTTCCGGGATGTGCCTCCAAGGAGGAAATCCCGGAGTAACCCGTGGCCCCGGCTTCCCATGACCAGCGCATCGTATTTCCCGGTGTTGACATGGTGCAAAATTCGATCCGCCGCCTTTCCGGGTTCGACGATCACTTCTTCAAGCATCAAGGGGCATTCCGGGATCCGGTCCGCCGCCTCGCTGCAAAACCGCGTAATGTATTTCCGGATGCGGCCAGCCACTTCCTCCTGGCTTTTTGCCCTGAACGTTTCAACGGTCGGGTATTCCAAAAGGGTCGCCACCAGCAGTTCGGCGTTGGGCGTCAATTTCTCAAGGATGTGCAGTACGGTGATGGTTGCACCAAAGGCACCCGCCAGAGCGGTGGCATAGTTGAATGCCCGGCCGGCGGATTCGGAAAGATCCGTTGCAAACAGGATCCGTTGCATTCGCGGTTTAAAAAAAAGGGTTTTTCCACGTTCCGCCATCGGCGCTTCGCATCCTCCGCTAACGTGCTCCGGATCTTTCACCGGCTCGAACCGGTGATGAAAACGGGTATTCTGGGTTGTAGGGGGCTGTCGGTTTCCACATAAAGAATATCGGCAAACCCGCTCGACTCCGATCCCTTGGTCTCGACTTTAAGGACACATCGATCCCGCTTTTCCCCGCAGCGTTCTTCCAGTTCCCACTGAATAAAGCGGCCGTCCCGGGCGCTGATGTTCTGGATGGTAAAAGGATATTCCTTCCGGGGAATGATTTCCACCCGGGCCCACGCATCCTTTCTCTCGCCGGTCAGGCGCACCCGCTCCGGGCGGATTTCGGCGAATTTTTCCACTTGCCCCATCATGGTGACCACCATAATCCTGTGCATGGGATCATCGGTATGGATGCGTACGGTTTCTCGGACATCTCTTCCCCCGTATCCCCTTGTGGATACCGTCACCTTGATTCGTCCCTCCCCGCCGGGGGGGATCTGCCGCGTACTGGTTGCAGCCGTGCACCCTCACCCGGATTCCGTTTTTAAAATCCGCAAGGGCGCGTCCCCCTGGTTCCGGATGGTAAATTCATGGATCACATGCTTTCCTTCCACAACCGGATCGAATCGATGGACAGGATCGGAAATCACCGCCGCCGGTTTCCCGGAATCCGCAAGGGTGAATGAAACGGCTATCACAAATAAAAACAAAACACAAACCAACCCCGCCGGCCCCTTCTTCTTGACGTACATACACCCTCCCTTGAACCGTCTTGTCGTTTTACGGCGCATTCAAAGTGGAAACCCCTTACTCAACGCCCATTTCCCGCAGTTTTGCGACAATATCCTTTTCGCTCATGAACCCCAGGTGACGAAAGATTTCATCGCCGTTTTCATCAAAAAAGATCTGGGTGGGAATGGCCCGGATTTTGAACCGCTTCACTTGATCCCGGTTTTTATAGACGTCGATCACGACGATTTCCGCCTTGTCCCGATATCTTGCCTTGAGCTTTTCCAGAATCGGCGCCATCATTTTACAGGGGATGCAGCTGTCGGACCCCAGATCGATGAGGGTCACTTTACCATTGACCGGAAGGTGGTCAAAACCAGTGGATACTTCCGAAGCCCAGGCGACGGAAGAAACACCAAGCCATCCGGAAACAATGATCCAAAAACACAAGACAAAAAAGCGGATTGCCGGAAGTATTTTTAAATCGAGCGTCACTCGATGCCCCTTACTTTCCGATCCAGGATTGCACTTCCTGTTTGGACGGGATTTTTCCGACACTTTTGACTTCGCCGTCGATGACCACCGCCGGCGTCCCGAAAACCCCGTATTCCGCGATCTCCAGGGTATTGGTAATCTTTTCCACGGAAGCGTCGATTCCGGTTTCGGCCACGACTTCCTTGACCGTTTTTTCGGTTTGCCGGCATTTGGGACAACCCGGTCCTAAGATTTTGATTTCCATGATTTTTCTCCTTTACTGGTGTTGTTGAAATCGGGAACGCCCAATTCGAGCATCTTTCTCAGCGTTGTTTTGGGAGGAATTTTCCCCACGGCTTTGACCTGGCCGTTGACCACCAGCGCCGGGGTCCCCATGACGCCGAATTCGGCGATGGCGATGGGATCCCGCACGTGTTCCACGTCTGCGGGAATCCCCGTTTTCGCCAGAATCTCCATCACCGTCTGCTCCAACGCATCGCAGTTGGGGCATCCCGGGCCGAGGATTTTGATCTGAAGCCCCCCGCCGGCGTCTTCTTCCACCGGCTCGCCGATAAACTTCCTGTATTCCCGGAAAAACGCGGTCCGATATTCCTCTTTTACTTTTTCGGGAATGTAATTTTTCGTCGAAAGCCGGGATAAGAGTACGTCTTTGATCTCTTTCTCCGGTTTTTCTTTCACGCGTGCGGCGACTTCCTGGAGGACCTCTTTCAGCCCGATGATGCCGACGCGCTGTCCTCCCACCATAATCTGGGTTACGGTTGACGTATCCATGAAATCTTTCTTTCTAAGCAAAAAAGGTTCCGAAAATCATCCCGGAGATCGTCGCCATCACCACCACCAGACTGACGAAAACGATGGTCTTTTGGGTCCCCAGGACGCTGCGGATGACCAGCATGTTGGGCAGGCTCAACGCCGGCCCGGCCAAAAGGAGCGCCAGGGCGGGGCCTTTCCCCATGCCGGCCCCGAGGAGCCCCTGGAGGATCGGGACTTCCGTCAGGGTGGCAAAGTACATGAAGGCCCCCACCACCGAGGCGAAGAGATTCGCCCACAGGGAATTTCCGCCCACCAGGCCGCTGACCCACCGGGAGGGGATCAGGCCTTCGGCGCCGGGCCTGCCCAAAAGGAACCCCGCCACCAGGACGCCGGCCAGCAGCAGCGGCAGGATCTGCTTGGCAAAATCCCATGAAGACAGAAACCAGGTTTCGGATTCTCCCCGCGTGGTGGTCAACAGCACCACAAAGGCGACGATCCCGGCGGAAAAGGCGATCAGGGGTTCATGGGGAAAGGCAACGGCCAGCAACGCCACGAGGGCCGCGGCCAGAATCAGTTTGAACAGGCGCACCTTCATCCACGAAACCAGCATGACGCCGAGTACCAGGGCGAACCCGCCGGTGATGTACCATTTAACGGAAAAGACCCGATCCCAAAAGGAACCCGCCTGCTCCGGACGGCCCCACGTGGCAAAAATCAGCAACCCCACCATTGCGGCGAAAAAAAGGACGTTCTGCCACAGGGGACGCTGAACCTCGGGTTCCGGCATGAACATGGCCGCGGCGGCCTTGGCCCGTTCTTCCTTTCGGTAGAGCAGGTGCAGGATCAGCCCGATGATGATGGAAAAAACCACCGCGCCCACGGCCCGGGCCGCGCCCAGTTCCGGGCCGAGGATCCGCGCCGTTAAGATAATGGCCAGAACGTTGATGGCCGGGCCGGAGTACAGAAAGGCGATGGCCGGACCCAGCCCGGCCCCCCGCTTCCAGATCCCCGCGAACAGGGGCAGGACCGTGCAGGAGCACACCGCCAGGATGGATCCGGAGACACTGGCCACGCCGTAGGAAAGGATCTTGTGCGCCCCTGCGCCCAGATATTTCATCACCGCACCCTGGGATACGAAAACGCCGATGGCGCCGGCGATGAAAAAGGCCGGCACCAGGCACAGCAATACATGTTCCCGGGCGTACCACTTTGCCAGGGCAATGGCCTCGAGAACCGAGTCCGCCACCCGGGGGGTTTCCAGGGGCAGGAAGAAAAAGACCAGGAAAAACCCGATAATCAGCCCCAGCGGCTTATAAATCTGCTTCCAGTCCACCTGGCTCGGAAGGGCTTCCCGGGCGTGTTGATCCCCACCGTTCTCAACGGCGGCCGGGTGCGTGTCGTTATACGTTGCCGTATTGGTCATGGCGCTGCTCCTGTTTTGTTAAATCGCGATTCAGTCATATATGACGGTTAAAAAAAATTACTTTTTTAAAATTTCAAACCGGTTGATTTGAAACAGATTGCGGGTCAAATCGGTGATTTCCGGCGCATCGTTGAGCCAGTGCCGCAAGTTTCCCAGAAGGCTGGCGGCATAGGGGCTCTGCCGGCCGTCGGCCAAAAGGTAGTTGACCCACAGCCCGTCCTTTTTCGAGACCACCAGGCCCGCATCCTCCAAGATCCTCAGGTGCTTGCTGGCGGTGGACTGGGCGGTTCCCAGGGCCGTCTGGATTTCGCAGACGCACATCTCCCGCTTTTCCAGCATCTTCAAGATCTTCACCCGGGTGGGATCCGACACGGCCTTCATGACCTTGATGAATTCTTTCACCGTGACCTCCATATCGTTATTTTGGAATATAGCAAGGCGATGGAAGCATGTCAAGGACTAATATGATTGCGACTGCGATTGCAATTTCGATACCGATACCGATTTTTCCACCTGACCCCCGACCCCCGACACCTGACCCCCGACACCCGGCACCTGACGCCTGATCACCCATGCACATACCAGAACTTGTACAAGGGTTTTTTGTCCCCCACCTTGAAAAGGCAGATGATCCCGTATTTTCCGGGCGCGTCCGCCGTGAAATTGGCCGCCAGAATCCCGCTGTAATCCTTCAAATCGGAGACGGTCTCTTTCTTGGACGGTCCGATGATCTTGATCTTTCCCACGGCATCCTTGAACTGCCGGCCGGAACCGTCCTCGGAAAGGGTCACCATCACGTGATGGGTATGTCCTTCCGGATCCGTCATGTTCATACTCGCCAGGGTCATGACCTGGAATCGGGCGCGGATCCCCTCCGAGACGGCCTCGTGTTTGAAGCCGCTGTCCGTTTTCCCGTGGCTTTCATGTCCCTTCTTCTCTTTTGCCGGGGCGGCATGCTCCGCGGAATACCCGGCGTCTTTTCCGCCGTGGGATTGGGCCGTAACGTACCCGGGGGCCGCGGCCAGCATCCATGCCAAAAAGAGTATCGCAATCTTTGCCTTCATCTTTTCCTCCATTTTTTCTTTGAAATCGTAAAAAGCCAATTTGGGACGGCAAAGTAAAAAAGCCATCACTCTTTTAATTTCCATCCTTTCCACAACCCGTAGAGCGCCGGGATCACGATGAGCGTCAGCAGGGTGGCGCTCACCATCCCGCCCACCATGGGCGCGGCGATTCGTTTCATCACCTCCGAACCGGTCCCCTGGCTCCACATGATGGGCAACAATCCCGCCATGGTGGAGATCACGGTCATCATCTTGGGCCGCACCCGCAGGGCCGCCCCTTCTTCGATGGCCGCCTTCAGATGGCCCCGGTTGAAGCCTTCCCCGTTTTCCTGCTTGAATTTTCGATACGCGATATCGAGGTAGATGAGCATCACCACCCCGGTCTCCGCCGCCACGCCTGCCAGGGCGATGAAGCCCACTCCCACGGCCACGCTCATGTTGTACTCCAGAAGATACATAAGCCAGATCCCGCCGGTCAGGGAAAAGGGCACGCTCAGCATCACGATGAGGCTTTCCGTGATGTTTCTGAAATTCAGGTACAGCAGCACGAAGATGATGCCCAGCGTCATGGGCACCACCACTTTCAGGCGTTTTTCGGCCCGGACCATGTATTCGTACTGGCCGCTCCACACCAGGCTGTACCCCGGGGGCAGGTTCACGTTCTCCCGGACGGCCGTTTGTGCGTTTTTGACGAAAGTCCCCACGTCGATGTCGCTGATGTCGATGAAGATCCACGCGTTCTTCCGGGCGTTTTCGCTTTTAATGGCCATGGCCCCCTTCCGGATGCGGATATCCGCCACCTGGGTAATGGGAATCTGGGCACCGGTGGGGGTGGGGACCAGGATCCGGCGGAGCTTTTCCGGGGTGTCCCGCAGTTCGGATCCGTAGCGAAGGTTCACGGGATACCGCTCCAGGCCTTCCACGGTCCGCGTAATGTTCATCCCCCCGATGGCGGACATGATCACGGCCTGGATATCCTCCACGGTGAGCCCGTACCGGGCCGCCTCCTCCCGCTTGACGGCGTAATCGAGGAAGTTGCCGCCTGTCACCCGTTCCGCGTACACGCTGGCCGTGCCCGGGACCTCCCGGATCACCGCCTCGATCTTCTCCCCGATATCGCTGAGCACCTGGAGGTCTTCGCCCAGGACCTTGATCCCCACCGGTGTCTTGATCCCGGTGGAGAGCATGTCGATGCGGGCCTTGATGGGCATGGTCCAGGCATTGGTGAGCCCCGGAAACTGGATGGCCTTGTCCAGTTCCCGGATGAGTTTCTCCGTCGTCATCCCGTCGCGCCATTCGGACTCGGGCTTTAAGGTGATGGTGGTCTCGATCATGGACAAGGGCGCCGGGTCCGTGGCGGTTTCGGCCCGACCGATCTTCCCGAAGACATGTTCCACCTCCGGGAACGACGCGATGATCCGGTCCGTTTGCTGGAGCAGCTCCCGGGCCTTGGTCACGGAAATCCCCGGCATGGTGGTGGGCATGTACAGCAGGTCCCCTTCATTCAGGGGCGGCATGAATTCGGAGCCGATCCGCTTCAGAGGATACCAGGTGAGCACCAGGACAATGACGGCGCCCGCCACCACGAAAAGCTTCATGGCCAAAACCCCCCGGATGACAGGGTGATACATCCGGACAAGAAACCGGTTGACGGGGTTTTTGTTTTCGGGCCGGATCTTCCCGCGGATCATGTAACCCAAAAGCACCGGCACGATGGTAATGGCCAAAAGCGCGGAGCCCACCATGGCATAGGTCTTGGTGAAGGCCAGGGGCCGGAAGAGCCGGCCTTCCTGGGCTTCCAGGGTAAAGACCGGGAGAAAACTGATGGCGATGATGAGAAGCGAGAAAAAAAGCGACGGCCCCACTTCCTTGGCCGACGCCAGGATGACGGCCCAGTGATCCTGATCCTCCCGCCGGCGTTCCATGTGCTTGTGGGCGTTTTCCACCATGACGATGGCCGCGTCCACCATGGCGCCGATGGCAATCGCGATGCCCCCCAGGCTCATGATGTTGGCGTTGATCCCCTGGCGCTCCATGATGAGCAGGCTCACAAGGACCGCCACCGGAAGGGTGAACACGATGACCAGGGCGCTCCGGAAATGAAAAAGGAAGACCACGCACACCAGGGCCACGATGAGGCATTCCTCGATGAGGGTCGTCTTCAGGGTGTCCACCGCCCGAAGAATGAGGCTGGACCGGTCGTGGACCGTTTTGACCCGTACGCCCTCGGGAAGCCCCCCCTTGATTTCCGCCAATCGTTTTTCCACGTTCCGGATGACCTCGAGGGCGTTTTCACCGAAGCGCATCACCACGATCCCCCCCACCGTCTCCCCCTGGCCGTTGTAATCGGCCAGGCCCCGGCGGATTTCAGGCCCCACCTTCACCGTGGCCACGTTTTTCAACAGCACCGGTGTCCCGGCGGGGCCCACCCCCAGGGGAATGTTCTCGATGTCGGGAATGCCGGCGATATATCCCAGCCCCCGCACCATGAACTCGGTCTCTCCCATCTCCACCACGCGGCCGCCCACGTCGTTGTTGCTTTTCCGGATGGCGTTCCGGACGGCCTGGATCGGAATATTGAAGGCAAAGAGCCGGTTGGGGTCCAGGATCACCTGGTACTGCTTCACGAACCCGCCGATGGACGCCACCTCCGCCACGCCGGGAACACCGGTGAGTTCATAGCGCAGAAACCAGTCCTGGACGGACCGCAGCTGGGAGAGATCGTGGCGGTCGCTTTCCAGGACATAGGCATAGATCCAGCCCACCCCCGTGGCGTCGGGCCCCAGGGTGGGGGTGACGCCGGAAGGGAGCCGTCCCGAGACATAGTTGAGATATTCCAGCACCCGGCTCCGGGCCCAGTAGAGGTCGGTGCCGTCTTCGAAGATGACGTAGACAAAGGACAGGCCGAAGAAGGAAAACCCCCGGACCACCTTGGCAAAGGGGACCGACAGCATGGCCGTGGTCAAAGGATAGGTCACCTGGTCTTCCACCACCTGGGGAGCCTGCCCCGCGTACTCGGTGAAGATGATCACCTGGGCGTCGGAAAGATCCGGTATGGCGTCCAGGGGGATCCGCTGCACGGCCCAAAGGCCCGCCGCGATGGCGAACAGCGTCGCCAGGATCACCAGGAACTTGTTCTTCACGGAGAATTCGATGATTTTTACGATCATGACAGGGATCCTTCACTTCCGGCGGCGGGCATGCCGTTACTTCCCGGCACCTTCGGGTGTTTCACCTTCCATGGTAATATCGGACAGATCCAGGTCCTTTGTTTCCCCCTTGGGTTTTTCCGTCTTGACCTCCAGCATCTTTCGGACGGCCTCCCGCAGGCGGCTCTCCGAGTCGAGCATGAACTGGGCCGACACCACGATCTCTTCGCCTTCCTTCAGTCCTTTCAGGACCTGGTAGTGGTGGTCGTTGATCTCCGGACCCAGCTCGATCTCCCGGGGCTCGAACTTGCCTTCCCCCTTGGAAACGAAGACGAGCTTGCGCACGCCGGAATCGATGACGGCTTCCTGGGGAATCACGAGGCTCCGGCCCCGGAGTTGTCCCTTCAGCAGGATATTGGTGTACATGTCGGGTTTCAGGAATCCGTCGGGATTGGGAAATTCCTGCCGGATCCTTGCGGTCCGGGTTTTAGGGTTGAGATACGGATAGATGAAAAGGACCCGCCCTTTGAATTGTTTTCCCGGAATATACGAAAGGACCATCTCCGCGGGCATGTCTTTTTTCACCAGGGGGATTTCATGTTCATAGATGTCCACATCCACCCAAACCGTGGACAGATCCACGATTTCAAACTGAAGATCCCCGGCCTTGACATAGCGGCCCTCCAGGGCGTTTTTCTTCATGACCACCCCGGCGGCCGGTGAAAAGACGGTGATGGTCTTTTCGACTTTGCCGCTGTTTTCCAGCTGGCGGATCCGGGCCAGGCTCACATCCCAGTACTGCAGCCGGGTTTGGGATGCTTCCAGCAGGCGCCGGGCCGATTCCCGGACCGGCTCGAAATCGCTCTCCCCCAAGGACCGGTATTGCTCCAGGGCCAGGAGGTACTCTTCCTGGGCGGTCACCAGCTCCGGGCTGTAGATATCGAAGAGCCGCTGTCCCTTGGCCACCGTCTCGCCGATGAAATTGACATGGAGCTTTTCGATCCAGCCGTTGAATTTCGTGTTCACCGCGTAAACCCGGGTCTCGTCATAGGTCACATTCCCGAAGGCGCGGATGATCTTGTGGGCATCCTGTTTTTTCACTTTTTCGGTGCGGATGCCCATGTTCTGGACGGTCACCGGGTCGATCCGAATGGTGGATGCCGGTTCTTTTTCCCCGCCGTCCTCTTCATACACCGGTACGAGGTCCATCCCCATGGGGGATTTCCCCGGCGCGTTTCGAATATAGGTGGGATCCATGGGCGCCACCCAGTACTTGATCTTCTTCCCGGTGGCCGGATCCGTCATCCCCGCCTTGAGCCCCTTTTCCGCGGCGCCGGCGGTTCCGGCAAACCTTCCCCCGCCCGTTTCCGGACCCGGAAGTATTTTGAACACGCCGGTTTGGAAGAACAAGAACACCGCTGCCGATAACACCATGACCGCCGCGGGGATTATGATCTTCTTCATCTCTTTTCTCCTAATCCAATGAGTTCTTCCAGACGGGCCAGGACTTTGTAGGCCGACAGCCGGTACCGATCCGCCTGGAGCGTCAGCCGGAGTTTGCGAATGTGGGCGTTGATCAGCGTGTCGAAATTCACCTTTCCCACCGTGTAGGCCGACAAGGCGGCCCGGGCCCATTGATCGCTTTGCAAAATGACGGCTTCTTGCAGCAGCCGGTGATTCTCCCGGATTGCTTCCATTTCCCGGACCAGGGCGTCCAACTGAAAAGGAATGCGTTTTCGAAGCTCCGCGTACGCCCGTTTAGCCGCCTCTTTTCGTTTTTGGGCCGCGATAAGTTTTTTGTCCTGCTTGTTTTTGGACCACAAGGGAATATTGAACGACACGGCCCCGGATACGAAGTCGGTCAGGCCCCTTCCCGCGGCGTCTTCCTCCCGCTGCCCGTATCCCACGGCGATATCCACGTCGGGCCGGTAGTCTTTTTCCGCCAGTTGAATGTCGACGCCGGAGAGTTCAATATCCGCCTTCAGGGCCGCCAGGCCCGGGTTGTCGGCAAGCGCCTGTTCCACGAGGGCTTCTTTTGCCGGAATCGATGCCGGCACCGGCATTTCCGGATCCCCGGAGACGGCGATCTCCATGAACACCTCCCGGTTCATCAGTGCATGCAGGCGGTCTTCGAGGCCGTGCTTCCGGGCCCGGAGATTCTCAGATTCTTCCAGGAGCATCCCGATCTCCACCTGGGCCTGGAAGATGTCCTGCTGCGGGCCTTTGCCCCCGGCATAATTCGATTCGGCCACTCGCAGGATCCGCTCCACCATCCGGTGTAATTCCCGGTTCACTTCAAGGGCCCGCCGGACATAAACCAGATCGAAATAGACCTCGGAGACTTCCCGGCGCAGGGCCGACTTTTTGGCCCGGAGCATCTTGGTCTTCCGTGCGGCGGCCCAGACGACCCGCTGCGCCCTCAGGTCGAGCTTTCCGAACCAGGGCAGACGCTGGGAGACCACGACCTGTTTCTGGGTCATGGGTTCCTGGCTGAAACTGAAGGTATCCGTGGGAAGGGCGGCGATCCCGAGGGTGATCCGGGGATCGTCCAGCGTTCTTGCCGCGGGCACCTCGGCCTGGAGCGCCTCCAGTTCCGCCTCCAGCTGCCGGATCCCTTCGTTTTCGGAAAGGACCGTTTCCACCAGGGCCTCGAGGGGCCCCGGCGGTTCGAAGAGTGCCGCCCGGGTGTCTTTCGGAAAGACCGATGGTACCATCATCAAAAGGACCGCCGCGATGATCCGATGCGTCCTTTTGCTTCCATTCCCGGTGTTGCCGGTATTTCCCTGCATGTCTTCCTCCATTTGTTCCGCTCCGCCCCGGTTAAGCCTCTCTTGTCTAGCAACTCCCGTGCCAGAACCTCGAAAAGGTTTCTTTTCGATAATAATACATTGTGGCAGAAAAGAAACGGAAGGCAAAAAATAATTTCAGGCGGGAAGACCATGGATCGAGATGGTTATTTTCGATCCAGTTTAAAGAACATCGGCAGGGAAACTGGATAGAAAAGATCCAGTGGGATCCGATTGCGGTTGCGGTTGCGATTTCGATTGCGATACCGATTTCGATTGCAATACCGGGGCTGATACCTAACCCCTCGACACCCGACCCCTGACCTCACTCCTCCAGCAACGTGCCCGGCAGCACGCTTTTTTCCCCAAACTTTCCGTGCAGGGCGTCCAGGGCGGTGTTGAGCTTTTTTCGTTTTCCCCGGAGATCCTCCTGCCGGAACAAATCCAGCTGGATCCCGGTGGCACCGTGCCGCAAATGGGAGACCGAGATCCCCAACAGCCGCGCCGGCTTTTTCCCCACGTCGGTTTTTTTCAGCAGGCGGCAGGCGGTTTCATAGATCACGGCACCGTCGTCCGTGGGATGGGAAAGGGTCTCGGACCGGGTGGCGGAAACGAAATCGGCGTACTTGACTTTCACCGTCACGGTCTTTCCCGTCACGCCGTACCGCCGGACCCGCCGGGCCACCCGGTGGGACAAAGACAGCAGCTCCCGCCTGGCGACGGCCGAATCCACCACGTCCTTTTCAAAGGTCTCCTCGTGGCCGATGGATTTCATGTCGTGTTCCGTGACCACGTCCCGGTCGTCCAGGCCCGAGGCCAGGCGGTGCATCTGGATGCCGTGTTTCCCGAACCTACGTTCCATGAAATCCCCGGGCATTCGCCGCAGGTCGTGAAACGTGCGGATATTGAGCTGCTTCAGGGCGGCCTGGGTGACTTTTCCCGCCCCCCACATTTTCTCGACGGGAAGGGGATCCAGGAAGGCCTGCTCCCCGCCGGGGGGCACCACGGTCAACCCGTCCGGCTTGTCCATGTCCGAAGCGATTTTCGCGATGAACTTGGAGGTGGCGACCCCGGCCGACACCGTGAGCCCGGTTTCGCCGAAAACCGCGGCCTTGATCTTTTCCGCGATGGCGTCCGGCGGGCCGAAAAGCCGCACGGACCCGGTGACGTCCAAAAACGCCTCGTCGATGGAAAGGGGCTCCACCAGGGGGGTGAACCGGTAAAAGACGGCGAATATCCGTTGCGATACTTCCTTGTAGCGGGACATGCGCACGGGCAGCACCACCGAATCGGGGCAAAGGCGCAGGGCCGTGGCCATGGGCTGGGCCGAGTGGACGCCGAATTTCCGCGCCTCGTAGGAAGCCGACGACACCACCCCGCGGTTGACGCTCCCGCCCACGATCACCGGCTTCCCCTTTAAAGACGGGTCACCCAGGACCTCCACGGCCGGATAAAAAGCATCCATGTCCAGGTGGAGGATATATTTGACGGGTTTGGAAGACTTCATTCAAAAGAGCAGGTTTCAGGGGTCAGGTGCCGGGTGTCGGGTGCCAGGGTTCAGGTGTCAGCCCCGCCAGGTGCCGGGTGTCAGAAATCAGTATCGGGATCGGGATCGGGATCACCTGGGCGGCATCACCAGGGCTTCGCCCGTGAACACGACCTTTTGATCCTGATTCATCGCCACGGTTTCCAGCCGCACCCGGTTTTTTTCCTTCATGATTTCCAGGACCTTCAGCCTGAAGGTCAGGGTGTCTCCGATAAAGACCGGGGCGGTGAACTTCATGGACTGGGAAAGATAGATGGTCCCTTCCCCGGGAAACTGCATCCCCAGAATGCCGGAAAGAATCCCCGCGGAAAGCATCCCGTGGGCCACCCGGCGTTTGAAAATGCTTTTGGCGGCCGCCGCCTCGTCCAGGTGGATGGGATTGTGATCCCCGGTGGCCCGGGCGAAGTCCCGGATCATTTCATGCGTGATGGCGGTCTCGCTGAGATATGTCTGGTCCGGCTGCAACCGGTCGATGGTAAAAGACGGCATCCATTATCCTCCCCATTCTAAAATCATAAAAAACGTGAAATTGGGATGGCAGCGTGAAACGCCCCAGATGCAAGGCGCGCAAATCCTGAGGAATGCGGCGTACTATTCGGTACGCCGCAATGATTCACCCTGTTCAATCGGCTTTGCCGTCTCGCGAAGCGAGAATTGAACAGGGCAGGGATGCCGCGCAACGCCGCAGATGGGCGTTTTACGCTGCCATCAAATTTAGAATTTCGGAACCGGCCGCGACGGACCATAACTCCAGCTCCCGTCCGGCTGCAGGCACTTGGTGCCGTAGGCCTGGACCTCCTTACCCTCAATAACGATGGTGGTGGTGTATTCCCGGGTCTGCAGGCAGGACGGATCCCGCGCCGCCACGTTGCCGGATGACTGAACCGGTTCCCGGTAAATCCGGGTCTCCTGATACACCCGGGTCGGGGCCGGAACATAGACATACTCCCGGTGGACGACGGCCGGCGAATATTCCCGATAGACATAAACGGTGCGCGGCGGCGGAATCAAAAGCGCGCCCAGGGTCAAGCCCACCACGGCGCCGAGAAAAACATCCCCGCCCCGGTAATGATAATGATGATAATGATGGTGCCGGGGAAAGTGGGGCCGGTAAAAACGGCGGTGGCCGTAATAGCCGGCCAGCACCGGTGCGGCGCTCACCATGATTCCCAAAAAAACGACAAGCATTAGGGTCCGTCTTTTTTTCATGGCATCGCCTCCCTTCTTTTGGGTGGGCATGGAAAATTTTCCTGTAAGATCATAATAACGCATCCCTTTCCCCCTTGCAAGCCGCCGGGGTGTTGAACAGAAATCCCGTGCGCTTCACGGCGGGATATAACATCCCGCCCTACAGCCGATTTTCGATCCCGATTTCGATTGCGATCCCGATACCGATTTTAGCCCCTGAATGCCTGTCCTTTCACTTGGACCCTTCCATGAGAACCCTCGAACCCTTCCATGAGAACCCTCGAACCCTTCCATGAGAACCCTCGAACCCTTCCATGAGAACCCTCGAACCCTTGGATCCTTGGACCCTTCGTTCTCTGTCCTCTGGGCTGACACCCGACACCCGGAAACAAAAAAGGCAAAGCGTTCGCCTTGCCTTTGAATCGAAACGGATCAAAAAGAGCGTGTTATGTTATATGTATGCGCCCACCACTTGCGCCAGTTCCATACTCTGGTTTTTATCCATATCGTCAAACCGGATTCCGCACCGCGCCAAGACAAAGGTCACGATTTGAGCGGTGATCGGATCTCTTGGGATCGGTTTTTTATACACGACCCGGCACGGAATGTTCTTGATATGAAATTTCCTCCCTGAAGCGAAAATATCCACCGTTCCTTCCCGGAGATCCGCATCCTCGTCGTCGATGTATTCAAAGGCCAACCCGTCCAGGCAAATATCTTTGACCAGGCCCACTTTATACGTCCCCCCGTTAAAGGCGGCATAGACATCCTGGTCGACCCTTGCACGGGGGTTTTTCCGCCTTTCACAGACTTTTTCCGTAATCATCCTCCTACACCTCCAAGAACCATTTTTGGGCTGTCCGGCAACAGCCCTGCCCTGTTCACCGGAATGCTCTCCGTAATTCCGCTTTAGAGCGAAACTTTTCAGGCAAAGTGGAGCCCCCCCGCTCTGAAGAGCGGGGCTCCCCGGTAAGGAAAGTGTCCCTTTTAAGATAGCTTCCCTCGACCCCGCCTTAAAAGGCGGGGCTTGCGGGAAGCGTTCCGGTCAAAGGACGCGATTTTAGACGAGACTTTCCACTCATACAACAATTTTTCTCAAGAGGAAAGGCGTTACTGACATTTGCCCCCTGCCCTCTGCCATCTGACCCGACACCTGACCCCCGACCCCCAGCACCCGGCACCCGACACTTGACCCCCGGCACCGGCTCTTCTGCCCTCCACCCTCACCTTAGCGCCGCAAGGCGCTTTTTGGCCCGCTTGTTCCCGGGATCCAAAACCAGGGCTTTTTCGTATTCCTCCACGGCCCGGTAGGGAATCCCCAGCTTTTCGTACAGCACCGCCGCCGCCATCCGGATCCGGGCATCTTCCGGCAGATGTTCAATCCCCCTGCGCAGGATCTCCAGACCCTCATCAAACCGCTTTTGATTCGTGTAAAACGCGGCCGGCTTTAAAAATACTCCGGCCGCACTTCCGCTTCCCGGTCCAAGAAGGACAACGGGCCCGCGTTGAAGATCACGCGCGACACCAGCATGGCACCGATAAGTGCCAGGGATCGGTTTGCCCACCGGGAATTGATTCTTTCCAGGTACGTCGCGCCCGGGCCGGATCGAATCCGCGTGTACGCCGCAGCCGCGCACAACCCGCAGATAAAGAAAAAGTAAAGATCGTTGGCCCCGATATGCAGGTTGAAATCCGTTGCACTGTGGATCAGAATCGCCGCCGGCCCGGCGAAGGCGCCCATGTAAAGGTAGATGCTGTAGGCATCCCGCCGCCGGAAAAAGCGCCGATAAGTGCCAAAGATCGAGTACAAAAACGCGGCGGCCAGCCCCACGGCGATGACACCCCCTTCCACGGCCAGTTCGATGTAATCGTTATGGGCATGGCTGTAAATGCTCCCGCCCGGAACCGTCCGGTACCCCTTGTAAACATCCAAGAAGGTGCCGAACCCCGTCCCCGTGACCGGGTAATACTTGAGGAAGTCCAGGCTGTCTTTCCACAGGGGAAGCCGGGCTTCGCGGATCTCTCCCGTGGCATCCCGGATGCTGCTGAACCGCTTGAAAATGGGATCCCATCCGAACCAGCCCACGGATAACAGGACCAGGGAAAACAGGGCAAAAATCATGAGCCCCCGGCCCCGTTCGGTCTGCCGCCCGGCCAGCAGGACGCCGAAAATGCAGACCGCCACAGACGGGCTTACGATCCCTCCCCGGGACAGGCTCAAAAAGACGGCCGCGCCCATGATCAAAAGACCGGCGAAAAGCAAAAAATAGACATCGACGCTCCGGTGGCTGAAAAAATCCCCCAGCCTCGCCCGCAGGCCGGTATACTGGATCCGAGGCTTGTTGTACAAAAACAGGGCCAGAAGGATGGGAAAGATCATCCCCGCCAGCCCCAAAAAGTGATTGCGGTTCACGTAGGGTTCGAAAGGACCCCCCCGGTAGATCTCCCGGAACCAGAAAATCTGTTTCCCCGCCGTGAAATGCTGCAGTATCGCCAGAAAGCCTCCAAAGCAGGCGTTCTTTTGTATTTAACCGATAAGGTATTTTCAAGGATAGCATCGAAGCAACAACATCACGTGGATCACGTAGACACCATAAAACCTTTAAATCCGGTATCGTTAAAAATGTACCCACGAAGTGAGCAAACTTGGGCAATTTCAAAGCCACATATGGATGATAGCTGGTGTGCGTGAAATATGTTGTCAATAAATCGGATTTAAATTCCTTTTCATCAATCCCTTTGATCAGAGGATGGCTGTCCAAAATAAGATTTAATAACGTAGTGCCTGAACGTTGAGTTCCAGTAATTAACATGACTTTGTTTTTCATGGAGATCGCTAATGAAAGGCCAATTGGATTGAAGTTCTTTCCCTTTTTACCTCCTATACCCCGGCATGATCCGGATTATCGAATTGAACGGCGATTCCTTTTGGTTCAATCCTTACGATTCTTCCTTTCCGAGTGGTTCGTATTGATCCCGAATTGATGTAGGTAAGCTTGAAAGGCGCTCCGATCATGAATTTTCCGCTTGCATTAATGAACACCCCACCCTTGCTTTCGTTGACAATGACGCCATAGTCCAGCCGATCTCCCCACCGGATTTCAACGGGCCTCGCTGCCGTCAGTCGGGTATGTTTTCGCTCATAGTTCATAATTTCGATGGATTAAGGAGGCGATGACGCGAATTTTGAAAGGACAACGGCAACTTATTTGTATAGCCATAAAAAGATTTATAGGCAAAAGCATTTCATGGTTACGGTGCCTTTGATCCCGAGGCGCCGGGAGTGATGTTTTTTTAAATGGGATAGGGCGCCTCAATGCCAATCTGCCGCATCCGCAGTTGGACTGCTATTTCCAAATTCCGGGGACCACAGCCGATGTCCCGTTATCATGTGCAACCGTAATTGTGAATCAGAATAGCGATGACCCCGAAAAATGGGGTTGCAATCGATATTTGAATGGAAAAATGGGGCAAATCGCCTGACATACATTGTCAGTCGACTAAATCTTTTGAATTTGTAAGTGCTTGATTTTATTGGTCGGGAAGACTGGATTTGAACCAGCGACCCCAGCGTCCCGAACGCTGTGCTCTACCAGACTGAGCCACTTCCCGACCGACCCTTGAATTATTACGAATTCATCCCGTTTTTGTCAATTGGAAATTGACCGGACGTAAAAAACCGGTATCAACTGTTTCTGCCGCCTTTTCAGGTATCCCCCGTTTATTGATGAAACTTGCCCGGCGCCCCATCGCTTTCCAAATCGGTATAGATCCCGATACCGATCCCGATTTCTATCTCGGTATCTGATCTCTTTACAACTGACCCCTCGACCCCTTGATTTACGCTTCAAACGGATTCCGCATCACAATGGTTTGTCCCCGCTCCGGTCCCACGGAAACGATGTCGATGGGAAGCCCGGCAAGTTCCTCGATCCGGTCCAGGTAATTCCGGGTGGCCCCGGGCAGGTCTCCCAGCGCCCGGGCGCCCGAGATATCCTCCGTCCATCCGGGCAGGGTCTCGTAAACCGGCGTGCAACCCTCCAGCACCCGCAGGTTTGCCGGAAACGCCGCCGTGCGCGTCCCGTTGCATTCATAGGCCGTGCAGATCTTGAGTTCCTCGAGGCCACCCAGCACGTCCAGCTTGGTGATGGCCAGCCCCGTGATGCCGTTGAGCCGGGCGGCGTTTTTCAAAAGCACCATGTCCAGCCATCCGCAGCGGCGCCGCCGTCCTGTCGTGGCCCCGAACTCGGCCCCTTTTTCCTGGAGATAATCCCCGGTGTCGTCCAAAAGCTCCGACGGAAACGGCCCCATCCCGACCCGGGTGGTGTAGGCTTTGACGATGCCGACAACCCCCGTGATCCGTTTGGGGCCCACACCGGCCCCGCAGCAGGCGTTTCCCGCCACCGTGCTGGATGACGTGACGTACGGATAGGTCCCGTGATCGATGTCCAGGTGCGTCCCCTGGGCGCCTTCGAAAAGGATCTGCTTTCCGGCCGCCGCCATCGCCTCCAGTTCCACCGGGACATCCGCCACAAAAGGCGCCAGCGTCTCCGCGTACCGGCGGTATTCTTTGATCACGTCCTCCGGATCGATGGGCGGCAGCGAAAAATACTGTTCCAGGTAAAAATTTTTCTCTTCCAAAACCCTCCGGACCCGTTCGGCAAAAAGCGTTTCATCCAAAAGCTCCGCGAACCGGATCCCGCACCGGGAGGCCTTGTCTTCGTAGGCCGGCCCGATCCCCCTCCCCGTGGTGCCGATTTTGCACGCGTCTTTTTTCGATTCCCGGGCAAGGTCGATCACCTTGTGATAAGGCATGATGAGATGCGCCTTGTCGCTGATCCGAAGCTGTTCCGGGCCCACGGAAACGCCGGCGCCGGCAAGCTGGTCGAGTTCTTCCAGCAGCACCGCCGGGTCCACCACCACGCCGTTTCCGATCATGCAGATTTTCTTCTGAAGCGTGCCGGAGGGAATCAGGTGAAAAATGAACTGCTTTCCGTTGATGACCAGGGTGTGCCCCGCATTGTTCCCCCCTTGGAACCGGACCACCACGTCCGCGCGCTCCGCCAAAAGATCCACGATTTTCCCTTTGCCTTCATCCCCCCACTGGGTTCCGATGATCACGATATTGGCCACGAAAAGCTCCTTTTCCCGTTTGATGCCTTCTTTTGGAGTTTTTACGAATTCATCATCGTTTGTTTTTGAAAAAATCCTGCATCAGCGCCCGCGCCGCCGCTTCCATGGCTCCGCCGCACACCTGTATCCGATGATTCAAGCGGGTGTCCGCTGCAAAATCGTACAACGACCCTGCCGCGCCCCACTTTGGATCCGCCGCCCCGAAGACCAGGCGGCTGATGCGGGCATGGATCATCGCGCCCATGCACATGATGCACGGTTCGATGCTAACATAAAGCGTGGTCTTCAACAATCGGTAGTTTCGGATCCGTTTTCCCGCCTCCCGGAGGACGCGCATTTCCGCATGGGCGCCGGGATCGCACCGCCGGATCGTTTCGTTTTGCCCGGCGGCCAGGATCTCGCCGTCCGAGGAGACCAGGACCGCGCCCACCGGCACCTCCCCCGCGTCCCCGGCTTTCCGGGCTTCCTTTAGGGCAAGACCCATGAAATAATCATCCTCGTTGCGCATGGTTTCATGCTCTAAGCCAGATCGTTCCGTGATTCAACTCAAAAGTGGGACAGGGAGCAGGGAGCAGGTGCCGGGTGCCGGGTGTCAGGCCCCCTCACCCCGGCGCACATGCAATCGAAATCGGGATCGGGATCGAAATCGAAATTCGGGACTCCGGGCGAGGGGGGCAGACAGGGAACTTACCATTGATAAACCCGTAAAAAGTCGAAATTGGGATGGCAAAGTAAAAAGCTCCAGATGCGAGGCGCGCAAATTCTTCAGGATGAGGCGTACTTACAGATACGCCGCAATGACGAAGAATGCAGCGCAACGCAGCAGACGGACTTTTTACGAAGCCATCACCATTGACATCTCACCCGGATTTGATTAAAAAGGCACACATCCTCATTCGTGTGCGCCCGTAGCTCAGGGGACAGAGCGTCGGACTACGAATCCGCAGGCCGCAGGTTCGAATCCTGCCGGGCGCACCAATTAAAAACAAATGGGTTACAGACTTCGGCTGTAGCCCATTTTTGTTTATGCTGCCGCTGAACGGCATCCGTTTTTTGAATAGGACTTGACAGATTCAAACACTTAGTGCCACTATTTGGCACTATAAATGCTGTATCAAGTGGTTGCTCGTTAACAATTCATACGGCGGATTTATTCAAATATTCTATGGGACTCCAAGGGGATCGCCTACCGAAGCGTCTGATGATCGTAGAGGATGATCCTGTTACGGCCCTGGTCCTTCAGGAGTTTCTGGCGGGCGAGGGCTATGACATTGCCGGCCCCTGCACCACGGGCAGGGAAGCCGTTGCCCTTGCCCGCAAAGTAAAACCCACCCTGGTCCTCATGGACATTGTCCTGCCCGGCGCCCTGGACAGCATCGCGGCATCCAAAATCATCAAAGACGAACTCGACATCCCGACCATTTTCATCTCCGAAAATTCCGCAGACCATATCATCAAACGGGCAAAGGCCCTGGAGCCCCTGGCCTACATCCCCAAGCCGTTTACGAAAGAACAGCTTTGCATCACGGTGGAGCTTGCCCTTCACAAGAAAAGAACCGAGGACCGCTGGAAGGAAAGCGAAAAAAAAGAGGAACAGCTCCGCTTCCAGCAGGTCCTGATGGAACTGGAGCTGGAAAAGCGCAAAGCGCAGATCGGCAAGGTCAATCAAAAATTAAAACAACACCTGAAAAAGGAAATCCAGACCCGGCGGGAAAAGGCGGAGAGGGAAAGACGGTGGCAGCATCTCATCGAGGCGATGAATGACGGGTTCGTCATCGCGGACGAAAATACCGTCGCGACCTATGTGAACAAAAGGCTTTGCGAGATGACGGGGTATTCCGAATCCGAACTGGTCGGCAGGCTGATACCCGAAAACACCGCAAATCAGCACAAAATCATCCCTATGCCGGATTGTATCGCACCGCCGATCTGCTAGGGTAACCTGCGGCTTTTCTCCTGGATTTGTCTTTTCACTCTAAACTCGGGTGTGTCATGAAGAATGACAAAAATGGGCAGTTTTTCAAAGGTTTCCCCCTCTCCTTCGAGGGAAGGCGCCTTTTTCTTCACTCCCTTTCCCTCGAGGGAGAGCAGGGTGAGGGTGAAAAGACCAGGGCTCGGGAGTAGATGCGCCTCCAGGAACTGCGCGACGCCATCGAAATCGAGCAGGCGCCCCTGGCGGAACTCCGATCTCGCCGCGCCGACCTGGTCCGCCAGTTCGACGCCTTGAAACGCCTCAAGACCCAGGCGCGCATCAAACAGCTCCTGGCCATGGTGGACGACCTGCAGCAGCAGTTGTCTTCCCTCAAAGAAAACCTGGAAACCCTCGGTGACACACTCCCATGACCCATAACCCATGACCCGCTCTTCCTGACACTGACACTGCCAAATGACACTAAAACCCGACACCCGAAACCTGTTCTCCCGACCCTCGTTCCCCCGCGCCATTGACAAAGGGTATAATAAAGGCATAATAAATCGTATTGAATTTGAATGATAGACTAAAACGAATAATATTGAGCAACGGGCTGACGATGAAACCTTTATTTATCCGAGCCGAATGGGACGAAGAAGCACATGTTTGGGTTGCCACCAGCGACGACGTCCCAGGCCTTGCAACCGAAGAAAGAACCGTCGAAGCTTTGGTCGATAAATTGAAAATCATGATCCCTGAATTGCTTGAGGCCAACGGATCCCCAGTCAACTTCGAAGTGCCATTCGAAGTCATGATCCGCCGCTTTGAACTCATTCAAGCCCCATCCCTTTAATGTCTGATTTCACACCGCCGCTGAAGAAATATCTTCGCGAAGCAGGTTGCAGCTTTGAACGAAAAGGTCGGGGTGATCACGAAATCTGGTATAGCCCAATTACAGGAATCCGTTTTGTGGTTGATAATAAAATCAAATCCCGACATACGGCAAACGGCGTCTTGAAGCAAGCCGGCCTGCCCAAGAAGTTTTAGCTAATCCCTGGCCCCTGTTCTTATGTTCTTCTTACACTCGAATCCTTGGCCCCTCGGCCCCTTGAACCTTGATTTATAAAGCCGCGGCTGCGTTTTCCCAATGAAAAACCGTGATCGTAAAGGAGACTGTCAATGACCGTGCTGCTGTTCATCGTTGGTGTCGTCCTCGTCGTCGCCGTCTGGGGGGTGGCGATATACAACAACCTCATTAAAAATCGGAACCTGGTCAAAGAAGGATGGAGCGGCATCGAAGTGCAGCTCAAGCGCCGGGCGAACCTCATCCCCAACCTCCTGGAGACCGTGAAAGGATATATGGGCCACGAGCGGGGCGTCCTGGAAAAGGTTACGGAACTGCGCGCAAAAAGCCTGGGGACCCAAAACGTGGAGGAACGGGGGAAGCTGGAAGGCGCCCTTTCCCGGTCCCTGGCCAACCTTTTCGCCGTGGCCGAAGGGTACCCGGATCTCAAGGCCAACCAAAACTTCTTGGACCTCCAGGCCCAGCTTTCCCAGCTGGAAGAACAGATCCAGATGGCCCGGCGTTACTACAACGGCACGGTGAGGGATTACAACATCCGGGTGGAATCGTTTCCCAGCAACCTGGTGGCCAATTTCTTCGCCTTCAAGCAAGCGGATTTTTTCGAGATCAGGGACGAAGCCGACCGTGCCGTGCCGAAGGTGGCGTTTTAAGGGCAAAAGAAAGCATGCAGAAGATGAAAATGTTAAAAACAACGCTGTTGTCGGCGATCCTGGCCGCCGCTCTCGCCCTGGTTGCGGGACCGGGTCTTTCCCAGGAAGCGGAGCGGATCACCCATTTTGAAAGCCGCGTCACGGTCCATCCCGATGCCGCCCTCACCGTCACCGAGACGATCCGGGTCTACTGCGCGGGCCGGGAAATCAAACGGGGGATCGTCCGGGAATTCCCCACGCGGTACCAGGGCCGGGACGGGGGTACGGTCACGGTTCCGTTCCAGATTTTGTCCATCAAAAAGAACGGCAAGCCCGAGCCGTATCACGTGGAAAACGTCTCCAACGGGAAAAAAATCTACATCGGACACAAAGACGTCTTTTTAAAACCCGGCGTCTACACCTACGCCATCACTTACAACACCGGCCGGCAGCTGGGCTTTTTCGATGGATACGACGAGCTGTACTGGAACGTCACGGGAAACGACTGGACCTTTCCCATCGAACGGGCCGAAGCCGAAGTGCAGCTCCCCGAAGGGGGGACGATCCTCCAGAAAGCGGGCTACACCGGGGTCCAGGGCGCCAGGGGCACGGATTTCGTGGTCGCGTCCGAGACGGAAACCGCCATCCGGTTCACCACCACACGGACCTTGAACCCCGGGGAAGGATTCACCATCGCCGTGGCCTGGCCCAAGGGCGTGGTAGCCACCCCCGCGGCGTCGGAAAAGGCCGGGTATTTTTTAAAAGACAACGCCCTGATGCTCATCTCCATCGCCGGCATGGCCCTGCTTTTGATCTACTACGTGGCGGCCTGGTTCAAGGTGGGCCGGGATCCGGAGCGCGGCACCGTCATCCCCCTTTTCGAACCCCCCAAGGATTTCACCCCGGCCGCGGCCCGGTACGTCATGGAGATGGGCTACGACGACAAGGTCCTGGCGTCGGCCATCGTGAACATGGCGGTGAAAGGGTATTTAAAGATCGTGGAGGAAAAGAAAAAGACCTTTTCCCTGGTGCGCACGGGAAAAGACGCCTCGGTCCTTTCATCGCGGGAGAAAAAGATCGCGGATCATCTTTTCGGGGCATCGGACCGCATCGAGCTGAAAAACAAAAACCACGCGACAATCGGCAAGGCCGTCAAGGCGTTCAAGGCCGGGCTGAAGCTCGATTTCGAAAAGGCCTATTTTGCCACCAACCGGAAATACTTCATCCCCGGGGCGGCCATTACCGTGCTCACGCTGGCCGGCATGGCCCTTTCCTCCCTGGACAACCCCGGCGCCGGGTTCATGGGGCTGTGGCTTGCCATCTGGACCATCGGGTGCACGGCGCTGTTTTTCCGCATCAAGAACACCTGGAAAGCGGCCCGGGGCGGGGGGATCACCACCAAGGGATCGGCGCTGTTCATGACGCTTTTCGGGATCCCCTTTTTCCTCGGCGAGATTGCGGGGATCGGGGTCTTTGCCGCCCAGACGTCGATCCGGGCCGTTGTGGCGCTTCTGACCATGGCGCTGTTGAACCTGCTCTTTTACCACCTCCTCAAGGCCCCTACCCTGCTGGGCCGCAGGATCATGGACCGGATCGAAGGGTTCAGGCAGTACCTTTCCACGGCCGAGGCCCACCGGTTCCGGGTGCTCCATCCCCCGGAAAAAACACCGGCGCTCTTCGAGAAATACCTCCCCTATGCCCTGGCCCTGGACGTGGAGCATGAATGGAGCGAGCAGTTTTCGGATGTCCTGGCCGCGGCCGGAAAGGACGGGCAGGCCTATTCCCCCGCCTGGTACAGCGGGCGGTCTTTTTCCGATCTCGGGACGTCCGGGTTTGCCTCCAACCTGGGATCGGCATTCTCCGGGGCGGTAGCGGCGTCGGCCACGGCGCCGGGGTCGAGTTCCGGAAGCGGCGGGGGCGGCTCCTCCGGAGGCGGGGGCGGCGGCGGGGGCGGCAGCGGCTGGTAGCCCCCTGTGATCTTTCCGGAGGCCCCCCGGTCTATCGGAGCGTTTGATAATATAACGTGGAAACCACGGCCCACACCAGGACCAAGGCGGTGGCAAAGGCGCATGCGGCAGCCAGCAGCTTGTGGGCCACGGTTTCGCGCCTCCGCTCGCTGTATCCCATCAGGTATCCCATGCCGGCCCCGGCGATGAGCCCGCCCCCGTGCCCCCAGTTGTTGATCCCGGGAAAGAGCAGGCCGAAGATGAAGATCCCCAGGGTCCATGCGCCCAGCTGGCGGTAGATGGCCATGCCGTAGTTGCCTCCCAGGCTCCTGCCGAAGTACAGGCTCGCCCCGATGAGGCTGCACAACGCGGCGCTGGCGCCGATGGTGAAGCTCACCCCCGCAAAATAGGAAACGACGAATCCGGCGGCCCCGCCCAGGGTGTACAGGATGATCATCCGGTTGACCCCGTATTCCCGGACTACCAGGGGAGCGATCTGGTTGAAGGCGAACATGTTGAAAAAGATGTGCAGGATGGATCCGTGCAGGTAATTGGCGGAGATCACCGTCCACCAGCGGTTCAGCTCGCCGATGGGGATGGTGCCGGTGGCCCCCAGCAGCAGGAGGCTCCGGTTTTCCGGGGACAAAAACATGAGCGGGTTGTAGGAAAACCGCGGGATCATGGGGTTTAGCAGCAGCGAGATGACGTACATGCCGGCATTGAGATAAATGATCCAGCGGATGATCTTAAAGGGGTCTTTCAAACCCCGGGTCCAGAAATTGTATTTCAAGGGCGACGCCGGATGTTTCAGGCCGCAATGGGGGCACCGGGGCTCGTCTTTGCTGATGAGTTTCCGGCAATTGGGGCAGAGAATGGAAGAGCGCATGGAATCCTTTCATGGATGGGCGTTTACGGCCATTGATACCATCCGGGCCTGTGGTTGTAAAGGGGGAGGGGAACCGCGGGAAAGGAAAAGGGAATCGTTCTTACAGCACCGCCGCCAGCGAAACCGGATCCCGCACCCCTTTCAGGGATACCGGATCCAGGTCCCGGAGGGTATAGGATTCTTTCAGCCCCGCCCGGGTGGCGGCGGTGATGAGGATATCGGTGGAAAATGTTTTATTTTCGTTTTGCACCCGGGAGGCCAGATTCACCGTGGCCCCCACCATGGCGTAGACCTTCCGGTCCGGGCTCCCGATGTTGGCCGCCACCACTTCCCCGGTGTGGATCCCGATGCCGTGCCTCAGGGGAGGCGTGTCCGTCCGTTCCAGCCGGGTGTTCAAGGTGGCCAGGCGTTTCCGCATCTTCAGGGCGGCCCGGACGGCCCGGTCCGGATGATCCGGAAGGGCCAGGGGCGCGCCGAAAACGGCCTCGACTTCGTCGCCCACATATTGCAACACCACGCCGTTTTCGGACAGGATGGCCTGAGTCATCTCCGTGAAGTAGGCGTTGAGAATGCTCACCATGGTCTTGGGCGGCGTCGATTCCGTTAACGGCGTAAACCCCCTCAAATCCGAAAAAAGGAGGGTGACGGTGCGCACTTCGCCGTCCAGGGAGATCCGGCCGGACAGGATCTCGTCGCGGACCTCGGGGGCCACAAACCGGCCGAAAAGCCGCCGCACGGAAAGCTCCTCGTCGGAGACCCGGTCCAGGGCCAGGTTCCCGCTTGTCAGCCGCTCGCAGAGCATGCGGATGACCGCCATGGACAGATCCGGGCACTCCCGGCAGATCCTGAAGAAGTGCGCTTCGGAAAAAAGGAGAAAACTGGAGGGCTGGACCAGCTGGACAAAGGCGGTGCGGGGGCGCCGGGCAAGGACGGATATTTCCCCGAACCCCTGCCCCGGCCCGAATTCCGCCAGGGGGATCTCCTGGCCGGAACCGCTGATGCGAAAGGCCCGGGCCTTCCCCGAAACCAAAAAGTAAAACTGCTTTCCGACTTCGTCCTGCCGCATGAGCACAGTGCCCGCAGGGTATGTCTTCAACGGGGTTTCGAGGATCACCTTCTCCAGGATCGCCCCGGAGAGTCCGCCGAAGATCTCCGACCGGCCCAGGACTTCCAGGCATTGCTGTTCCAGGGCACGGGTCAGGCCCTCCGGGGACAAGGACCCCGACTCCACGAGGATCTGGCCGATGGGGCGATAGGCCCCTTTCCCGGAAAGGTCCTTCTGGCGCAAAAGCCCCTTCTGGATGTCGTCACGCCGGCAGCTCTGGTGGGAAAGGATGAATTGTCCGGTGCGGGTGACTTCCATGGTCGGCCCCTGACGGAGGCGCCCCTGCTTAACTCTTCTTTGACGTGATGGTCTGAAACGCGGCGATCTCCCGCCGGACCTTCGTGCCCTTACACTTGGGGCACTGGAATGTCTTCTTCTTCTCGTACTCGGACAGCTTGAGATTCAACTCGAACGTCTTTTTACATTTTTCACAGTAAAACGGGTATGTCGGCATATCCGCCCTCCTGGGAAAGATGATGGTGGTGATGATTTGTAATTTAGTCGATTTTCGTTAAAAAAACAAGACTTTTTTACTCCCCGGACGCCCCCGAATGGATATTGACGCCATGGCCGGGTTCTGATAGCTACTGGCTCCAGCGACATTTCTGGCGGCGTATGCAAATTTACCGGGAAAATTATATCAATGCCCTGCGGTCCGAACTGCAGGAAATCGTCCGGGATCTGTTGACCCCGGTGGCCCTGCGGTACGGCTACAGTGAAACCCCCCTGGAGACCAGCATCAAGTGGCGGCCCCTGGTCCTGGTGATGGGAAACTATTCCTCGGGGAAATCGGCGCTGATCAACGACTTTTTAGGCGCCGACATCCAGGCCACCGGCCAGGCCCCCACCGATGATTCGTTCACCGTCATCACCCTGGATGAAAAGGAAGCGGTGGGCGGACCCGTCCGGGTCACGGAAGAACGGGACGGGAAGTACCTCCTCAACGATCCGGAATTCCCCTTCGAGTCCCTCAAGCGGCACGGGCAGCGCTTCTCCGCCCATTTCCGGCTGAAGCGGGTGGTCTCGCCGTTCCTCAAAACCCTGGCGGTCATCGACACCCCGGGGATGCTGGACAGCATCACGGAGCGGGACCGCGGGTACAATTACCAAGAAGTCATCGGCGACCTCGCCCAGATCGCGGACCTGATCCTGGTCCTTTTCGACCCCCACAAGGCCGGCACCGTCCGGGAGACCCACACCAGCCTCCGGGATACCCTTCCCTCCCGCACCTTCGAGGACCGGATCCTCTTTGTCCTCAACCGCATCGACGAGTGCGGCTCCCTGAACGACCTGCTGCGCGTCTACGGGACCCTGTGCTGGAACCTTTCCCAGATCACGGGACGGAAAGACATCCCCATGATCCATTTGACTTATTCACCCCGTGTGGTGGCCGCAAAGTCGCACCGGGAGGACCGGGAGACGGGCTACCTCAAATACCTGGAGAACCAGCGGGAAGATCTCAAAAACGCCGTCCTCGAAGCGCCCCGGTACCGCCTGGACAACCTGGCCACCTTCGTGGAGACCCACAGCGAGCGCTTGAGCCATTTCCTGGAAGCCCTTTTGAGCTACCGCCGGGAATCCCGGAAGGCGGCCTTCAAGCAGGTGCTGGCGGGCCTTTTCCTCAGCGCGGCCGGGGCCGCGGCGGGGGTTTCTTTCCTGGCGGCCTACACCGGGCTGGGAGACCCTTACCTCATGCTCCTGGTGGGCGCCGGCGGGGCCACGGCGCTGATGCTCGTGTGGCTGGCCGCGGTCATGAAGCTGCTGCGGGACCGGTTCCATCGGAAAGCTCTTAAAAACATGGATGCCCTCACCTCCAAAGAAAATCAGAGCCGCCGGGATACCTGGGCGGCGGTGCGGGAACCGGTCCTTTCCTACCTGAAAAAGACCGCCGGCCGCTTCTCCACGGGGAACGTGAAGCGGGACATGGAAACCGTTCAGGCCGTATACGCGCGCGGCTCCAAGGAGATCCGGGAAGCCCTCAACGAATTGGCCGCGCTCCGCCCCGATGTCCCGGTCACCGAACCCCCGGGGCCCTTCCTGGCCGCCCTCACCGCGGAAAAAGAAAATGAAGATTGACGACAATTTTCTTGACTTAACTGTATTGTAGCTGTAATGTAGCTTTTACTCGACAAGATCGGTTTCCCGCCGGTTTGAAACTGTTTTCGCGCGATTCATGCAAGGGGGAGCCCCCCGCTCTGAAGCGCGGGGCTCCCCGGCAAGGAAAGTGTTTATTTTAAGAGAGCTTCCCTCGACTCCGCCTTAAAAGGCGGGGCTTCAAGGGAAGCGTTCCGGTCAACCCGCACAAGGTAAGGAAAGGACCATGCACAAGCTATTATCGGACCAGGTGGGCGAAAAACTGCTCCTTTTGGGCAACGAATCCATCGCCCGGGGAGCCATCGAAGGCGGGGTGGCCTTCACCAGCACATACCCGGGGACGCCCTCTTCGGAGATTTCCCTGAATTTTTTCCAGATGTCCCAGGAAAGCGACCTTTACTTCGAATACAGCACCAATGAAAAAGTCGCCCTCGAAACCGCCGCCGCCGCGGCCAATTGCGGCCTCCGCAGCATGGCGGTCATGAAGCACGTGGGCCTCAACGTGGCCGCCGACACCCTCATGACCCTGGCCTACGTGGGGGTCAAGGGGGGAATGGTGGTCCTCACCGCGGACGACCCCTACATGTTTTCCAGCCAGAACGAGCAGGACAACCGGTATTACGGCAAACTCTCCGGGCTCCCGGTGCTGGAGCCGTCTTCGGTGGAAGAGGCCAAGGACCTGGTCCCGTATGCCTTCGACATCTCCGAACAGCTCCAGGAACCGGTCATCATCCGGACCACCACCCGCATCAACCACTCCACCGCCGTGGTCACCCTGGGCCCCATGCGCCCCCGGACGGTCAAGGGGGACTTCAAAAAGGATTCCCTCAACCTGGTCACCGTCCCGGCGGTCTCCCGGAAGCTGCACGTCAAACTCCTGGAACATATCCAACAGGCCCAAGGCCTTTCCGAAAAATCGCACTTGAACTTCACGGAAGGCGACGGGGCCTGGGGGATCATCTGCAACGGCGTGAGCCATGCCTATGTGAAAGACGCCGTGAAGGATCTCGACATCGCCGGGAAAGTCAAGATTTTGCGCATCGGCTTTTCCCATCCCATGCCGGCATCCCTGGTCAAGGGCTTCCTCAAGGGCTGTGAAAAGGTCCTGGTGGTGGAAGAAGGGGAACCCTACATGGAAGAAGCCGTGAAGGCCTTTGCCCAGGAGGACCAAAACACGGTGGAGATCCGCGGAAAAGGGGAAACGCTGTTTTCCCGGCTTTACGAGTTCGACCCGGGAATGGTCCGGGAACGCATCGCCGCGTATTTCGGAATCCCCTACTCCCGGCCGGCCGCCGTGGATGTCGCGGATGCCCCGGAAGTCCCGGCCCGGCCGCCGACCCTTTGCGCCGGGTGTTCCCACCGGGCCACCTACCACGCCGTCAAGAAAGCCGTGGAAGGGATGGAGACCGTTTATCCCACGGACATCGGCTGCTACACCCTGGGGGTCCTTCCGCCCCTTTCCATGGCCGATTTCCTCTTGTGCATGGGCTCATCCACGGGGACGGCCGGGGGCTTTTCCAAGGCCACGGACCGGAAAGTCATCTCCTTTATCGGCGATTCCACCTTTTTTCACTCGGGCATCCCGGGGCTCATCAACGCCATCTTCAACAACCACGATCTGACCCTGGTGATCCTCGACAACGGGACCACGGCCATGACGGGCCACCAGCCCCATCCCGGCGTGGACATGGGGCTGATCCACCTGAACGGCTACGGCCGCCTTTCCATCGAAAACGTCGTCAAAGGCCTCGGCGTCCCCTTTGTCGTCAAGATCAAGCCCTACCGGGTGAATAAAAGCATCGAGGCCATCCGGGAGGCCGTCAACTTCAAAGGCGTCTCCGTGGTCATTTCCGAGGAGATGTGCGTCCTTTACGCCAAAAGCCTGGGGCTGGCCAAAGGGAAACCCTTCCGCGTCACCGAGAAGTGCAAAAATCACCGGGATTGCCTGAGCATCGCCTGCCCGGCCTTTTTCGTCTGGGACGGGAAAGTGAACATCGACCCGGACCTGTGCACGGGGTGTGCGGTCTGCGCGCAGATCTGCCCGGAAAACGCCATCCTCCCGGTCAAGGCGGAAAAGGCATCGGCATGAAGGTCCCCCGCGGGCCTTCGGGGCAAAAACTTAACGGTTAACCCATTTCAACAAACAGGATTGGACCCAATGAAGACAACGCGAGTCATCATCGTAGCGGTGGGGGGACAGGGGAACCTGCTGGCCTCCAAGGTCCTGGGAGAAGCGGCCCTTTCGGCGGATATCCCCATCCGCATGAGCGAAATCCACGGCATGGCCCAGCGGGGCGGCGTGGTGGAGTCCGCCATCGTGTTCGGGGATGCCCGAAGCACCATCATCTCCGACGGCGAAGCCGACGTCCTGGTGGGATTCGAGCCGTCGGAAACCCTCCGCGCCCTGAATAAATGCAACGCCGGCACCCTGGTGATCACGAACCTTTCCCCGCTCATGCCCTTCACCGTCAATATCGGGAAAGGGGTCTACCCGGACCTGAAGCAACTCCAGGATCTCATCGGCGCCAAAACCCGGAAACTCATCGCCTTCAACGCGGCGGAGCTGGCGAAACAGGCCGGAAACGTCATGGCCGTGAACATGGTGCTCCTGGGGGCGCTGATCCGGACGCAGACCGTGCCGCTGGCCGCGGACCAGGTGAAGACCGTCATTCACACCAAGACGAAAAAAGCCTTTACGGAAGTGAACTTGAACGCCTTTGAACTGGGATTTTCGGCCGCGGCACAATAAGTGCCGGGATATCCGGAACCAACATCAGCCAAGGAGGAAGGAAATGCCCTGGGAGGATCAATTCGAATGCATGCCCGTGGAAAAACTACAAGCATTTCAGTTGAAAAAACTGAAGGAAACCCTGGAATGGGTGTATGAAAAGATTCCTTTCTACCGGAAAAAACTGGACGAAAACGGCGTCAAACCCGCCGACGTTCAGCATGTCCAGGATCTCGCCACGCTCCCCGTGACGGTGAAAAACGACCTGCGGGACAACTATCCGTTCGGCCTGTGCGCGGTTCCCATGGAACAGGTGGTGCGGATCCACGCCTCCTCGGGCACCACCGGGAAACCCATCACGGGGCCTTACACGGCCGAAGACCTGGAGCAGTGGACCCAGTGCATGACCCGGAACCTCTGGGCGGCGGGGATCCGGGATACCGATATCGTTCAAAACGCTTACGGATACGGCCTGTTCACCGGCGGGCTCGGATTCCACCAGGCCGCCACCCGGATCGGGTGCGCCGTGGTCCCCACCAGTTCGGGCATGACCGAAAGACAGATCACCCTCATGAAGGACTTCGGTTCCACGGTCCTTTTCAGCACCCCCTCCTACGCCCTGACCATTGCGGAGCGGGCCGAAGAGATGGGCGTAGACATCCGGGATCTCCCCTTACGCGTGGGCGTGTTCGGCGCCGAGCCCTGGACCACGGCCATGCGGGATGAAATCCAGGAGCGCATGGGGATCAAGGCCATGGAAGCCTACGGCCTCACCGAACTGTGCGGCCCCGGGGTGGCCTTTGACTGCGAAGCCCAGGACGGCCTCCACATCAATGAAGATCATTTTCTGGCCGAAATCGTGGACCCCGTTACCCTGGAACCCCTCCCCCTGGGGGAACCCGGGGAACTCGTCTTCACCGCCATCCAGCGCCGGGCCATGCCCATGATCCGCTACCGTACCAAGGACATCACCCGCCTGCGCCGGGAGCCGTGCGCCTGCGGCCGGACCTTCATCAAGATGGACAAGATCACCGGGCGTTCCGACGACATGCTCATCATCAGCGGGGTCAACGTGTTCCCGTCCCAGATCGAAGCCCTTTTGCTGGACGTGGAGGAAGTCCTGCCCCAGTACGTCCTGGTGGTCCGGAAAAAAGGGCATCTGGATCAGCTCAGCGTCCGCGTGGAAGCCAAGCCGGAAGTCTATGATCAAGGGGAAGAAAAACGCGGACAGGTGGAAAAAAAGATCGGCGCTCACATCCAGGGGATGATCGGCATCGGCGTGAAGGTGGAGCTGCTGGCGCCCAAGACCATCACCCGGAGCGAAGGCAAGGCCCTGCGGGTCATCGACGAGCGGCCCAAAGGCTGAAAAGATTCCCCGCTGCAACCGGCGGGGAGGTTGAATTTACGAGGTTATCGAAGGCGGATCACCGGTTTAAAACCGGTGGCCCGCCTTTTTTTCCGCCGGCCCGGCCGATCCGGACAAACCGCGTTTATCCCGAAGCGGACAAAAAGGCAAATTCCGGCTTGCGGAAACCCGCATAAATTGGGTATACATTTTGATGGCTTCGTAAAAAACCATTTTTCCCGCACCGCAAAAAAGCAAACCATGACCGATCCGCATCGACAAACCGCTCCGCGACGGCGCAAACGCACGGGTGTACCGGCGGCGTCAACGCCGCCCGCCCGCGGCCCGGAAGACGCCAGGACCCACCAGGACCGCTACCGGGTCTTCATCGAAGACGTGGCGGATGCCTTCTATGAAACCGACCTCAAGGGGAACTTCACCTTTTTCAACAACGCCTTGTGCCGCATCTTCGGATACACCAAAGACGAAATCCAGGGACAAAACTTCAGAAAGTTCATGAATGCGGAAAACGCCAAGAAGGCGTTCGAGAGCACCAACCGGGTGTACCGCACCGGCAAAGGGATCACCAACATCATCTGGGAAATCATCCGCAAGGACGGCCAAACCCGGATCCTTGAAATCTCTTCCAAGCTCATCCTCGATGATCAGGGGGAACGGGTGGGCTTCCGGGGCATCGCCCGGGACATCACCACGGAAAAACGGGCGGCCCGGACCAACCAGGCCCTGTTTCACATGGCCACGGCCCTGGTCCGGTTCCGCTCCCTTGACGAGCGCCTTTCGGTGGTGGTCCAGGAGGTCCGCAAAATCCTCAACGTGGACGGCGCTTCGGTCATCATGGTGGACGAGGCGAAAAAAGAATTTTTTTTCCGTGTGGCCGACTATGAAAGCACGGAAACGGTCCGCCGGATCCAGGAGGTCCGATTCCCCTTGAAAAAAGGGGTGGCCGGCCGGGTCTACCGGACCGGCAAACCGGTGATCTGCGCCGATACCTCCAAAGATCCGGACTTTTACGGGATCGTGGACCAACTCTCCCTTTATAAAACCCGAAACCTGCTGGATGTCCCCATCTGGGTCCAGGACCGGATGATCGGCGTGCTGTGCGCCGTCAACAAAAAGGAGGGGACCTTCACCCAGGACGACGTGGATCTTCTGACCACCATCGCCGGCACCGTGGCCTTCCCCATCGAAAACGCCCGCATCAACGAGGAGTTGAAGCGCTCCTACGAAGAAGTCAAGAGCCTCAACAGCGCCAAAGATAACATCATCCACCACCTGTCCCACGAACTCAAGACCCCCATTTCCATCTTGAGCGCTTCCCTGAGCCTCCTGGAAAAACTTCTTGAGGCCCAAAGCCGGGATTCCCGGCTGAAACGCATCCTGGACCGGGCCCAGAGAAATTTAAACCGGCTTCTTGATATGCAATATGAACTAGACGATATCATTGAAGAAAAAGGATACACGGCCCACTTGATGCTCTCCACCTTGCTGGACGCCTGCGCCGATGAACTGGAAGTGTTGGTGGAAACCGAAAACCCGACGCCGGGCCCGGCCGCGGTTCCGAATGCCGGGGACGAAAAGACCGTCGAACGCCTCATCGACCGGCTGAGAAGACGCATCGACACCCTGTTCGGTCCCAAGGAAGCCCCCCCCGAACGGATCCGGCTGGACACCTTTGTGAAAGGCCGCCTCAAGGCCGCCCGCCCCCTTTTTTCTCATCGAACGTGCGTGATCCGCGAACACTATGAAAAGACCCCGCCCGTTTGGATCCCCAGGGAAGTGCTCCAAAAGACCGTGGACGGCCTCATCCGCAACGCCGTGGAAAACACGCCCGACAACAGCCGCATCGAAATCCACGTCAAAAATCAAAGCAAAGGGCCCGTGTTCGTTGTCTCCGACTGCGGCGTGGGAATGACCGAGGAAAAACAGCGCCTGGTATTTCAAAACCACTTCGTCACCTATGACACCGCCCGGTATGCCACCAAAAAACCTTACGATTTCAACGCCGGGGGAAAGGGCTTCGACCTTTTGCGCATGAAGATTTTTTCGGAACGGCATCGATTCGCAATCGCCGTTCACTCCCGCCGGTGCCGTTTCATCCCCCTGGATTCGGACATCTGTCCGGGGGATGCGGCGGCGTGCCGGTTTTGTGGAAAAAATCAAGACTGCATCGAATCCGGGGGGACCACGGTCACCATCCAGTTCGCGCCGGCGCCGAAAATAAAGAAAAAACCAAAAACCGCCGGGAAATAAAATGATAGAGGAAACGCCTGAAATGACGAAGACTCAAACGGAAACAAACGTTTCCAGGCATTTTTTCCGGGAGATCGAGATTCAATTTCTCATCCATGAGATGAAGGACCCCATTGCCATCGTGGAAACGGGGGTGCGCACCCTGTTGGAACGGCAGGACAAGTTCGGGGCCCTTTCCGCCCAGCAGGAACGCACCTTGAAGCGGACCCTGCGAAACGTGGTGAAAGCGCGCGAGATGCTCAACGGACTCCTGGAAGTGGGCCGGTCGGAAGCCGGAATCTGCTGTGCGGACCGGTTTGATCCGGCGCCGGTCATCCTCCAGGTGATCCTGGATGCCCTGGAGACCCACCTGACACCCGATGCGGACGCCGCCCTCGCCCTGGACCGGCCCGATGAACTGCAGCAGGTCCTGGGAAAACACGGCATCCATTTGGATCTTTCTCCGCGCGTCCACCGGATCCGCATGTGTCAGGATGAAACCCGGTTCCGCCAGATCGTGGGGAACCTTTTTAAAAACGCCCTTTATCACCGGAAGCAGCGGATCGATGTCCGCGCGGACACGGACGGCGATTTCCTGGTGGTGGCGGTGAGCGATGACGGCGCGGGCATCGATCCCAAGCACCACGAACTGGTCTTCCGGCAGTACGTCCAGGTCACCGATACCGCGGGGCACCTGCCCCGCAAAGGCCACGGGCTGGGCCTTGCCGGCGCCCTCATCATGGCCCGGTCCCTGAACGGCACCCTTCGTTTGGAAAGCGAAAAAGGGCAAGGCGCCACCTTTTCCCTGCGGCTTCCCATCACCCTCAACCCCAACGGCCCGGAGGACGCCGGATAAATTCTGACGGCTTCGAAAGGAGGATACCGATGGCCGCTACCCGGATTCATGTGGAAATCGTGGCCAAACAAAAAGGCTGCATGCTGTGTGACCTGGCCATCGCCATCCTGGAAGAAATCGCACCGGAATTCAAAACCGACGCCCTGCAGTGGAGCGTGGTCGACGTGGGGTCCCGGGAGGGACTCCTCCGCCTCGACGCGCTGACACGATGCTGCGGCCGGAAACCCGCGGTGCCCTCCATCGTCATCAACGAGACCATCGCCTTTGATCATATCCCGGACATGGACGCCCTTTCGGAAGCCGTGCGGACATGGATTTTTAACGGATCTTCCAAAATGAGATCGTAAAAAACGCCTGGTTTCCGCATGAAATACGCGTTTATCCAAAAAAATCTTTACAGCCTAAAAGGATTTTGGTATACATATTCGGACCCGGTTTTCTGGTTACATCACATTCATTTTCATTCCGAATAAGGGGTTTTTTATGGGGAAAAACAGCCTGGTCAAATCCACCACCAAGAAAAAAAGCGCAACAAAAAAGAAAAGCGCAAGTCCAAAGGCCAAGGATACGGCAAAAAGCGCCCCCGCCAAAACCCGTCCCGCCAAGGGGACAGGAAAACCAAAGGCAGGGAGCGCCAAGAGCAAAAAACAACACGCCCCTTCCCTGAAAACGCTGCTCTTTAAAAAATTCGACACCTGGCAGCCCGAAAAACCGTTTGTCCCCAAGGGAACGAAACAACCCCGGGCGTTCACCGCACCCCCGTTTTTCACCGGGAAAAGCGAAGCCGAGAGCAAAGCGCTGCGGGCATTGCTGTTCAAGAAATTCGACCTTGCGGGCGCCCCTTCGGTCCCTGTTGAAGAAGCCCCGGCGAAAAAGCCGCCGCCTGCATCCCCCACACCGGCGCCCGAACCACCGGCGCCGGCCGAACCCGCAAAACCGGCAGTCGAAGCAAAACCCGTCACCGAACCTGTCACTGCGAAAGGCAAAGAAGAAACCGTGAAGACCGATGCCCCTCCGGCGCCTGGTGCGCCTGAACCCGAAAAGAAACCACCGGAACCGGAAATCACCGGTTGCCAGCCGCCGGCGCCGCCCAGGGAAGCGGATCCCATGGAACGGGCCATGAAATTCGGCATCGCCGGGTTTGCCCTGCTGGTCCTGATTCTCATCGCCGTGAGCGCTTCCAACGCAAACCGGTATGCCGTAACCTCGTCCAACGGCGGGATCGAAATCTGGAAAGGCAACTTCGCGCCCATCGGCCAGAAGCGCATCCTGGTCCTCCCCGGCGTTCAGCCCCCGAAACCCTTGAAGCGCCAATATACAAAAGAAGAAGCCTTCACCCTGGCCTTCGATTACTACCTCCAAAAGGCCGACGGTCTTTTAGAGGTTTCCGGCATGCCCGATTTCGAAGGCATCCGCCGGTCCCTGACCACCGCCGCGTCTTACGCCGTCGCCGAGAATCAACGGGCCCAGGTGAACAATCGCCTGACGCATCTCGACTTGATGCTGCTCCTGTACAAGGCCGACGTGGCTCTGGGGAAAGGGACCCTCGAGGGGGTGGAAACCGCCATGGGCCACCTCAAGGCGGCGGGGGCACTGCAACTCGACAAGAACCAGCTTGCCATGGTCAAGACCCGGATGGACGCCGCCCAGAAGAAAGCATCGGCGTTAAAAGCAAAAGCCCCGGGGAAACCACCGGCGCCGACCGGCACGCCTCCCCGGGCCGCCGGACAAAAAGCCGAAAAGCGTCCCCCGGAGACGCCGTAATCCAGCGCTAATAGAGGTGGCACCATACATGGTGCCTGCCGGACACCGTTTCTTTGGGAATTTCCCTCCGGCAGACAGGCATGACCTTCGGGCACCGGGTGTGAAAAACGCACCCCGGCGGCGGCGTCATGGGTGACGGGGTCTCCCCGGACAGGACGATCCTTTTTTTCCGATGCACCCCCGGGGCGGGCACCGCCGAAAGGAGGGCCTGGGAATACGGGTGTTTCGGCGTTTCCACCACGTCCCCTGCAGGCCCCGTCTCCACGATCCGGCCCAGGTACATCACGGCGATCCGATCCGCAATATACCCCACGACACTCAAGTCATGGGAGATGAAGAGATAGGATAAGCCGTGCCGCTCCCGCAGGGCCAGGAGGAGATTGATGATCTGGGCCTGGACCGATACGTCCAACGCGCTCACGGGTTCGTCGCATACGATCAAATCGGGCCTCAAGGAGATGGCCCGGGCGATGCTGATCCGCTGGCGCTGCCCGCCGGAAAATTCATGGGGGTATCGATAGAGGACATCCTTGTCGAGTCCCACCTCGGATAAGAGGCGGGCGGCATGGGATTCCCGGTCGCCTTCCACCATGCCATGCTGCACCAGCCCTTCCGTGACGATATCCAGCACATTCATGCGGGGATTCAGGGACGCGACCGGATCCTGGAAGATGATCTGCAACCGCTTCCGCAGGCCGGCGCGTTCATGCCGGCGAAAACCGAATAAATCTTTTCCGGAAAACAGGATTTGCCCGGAAACGGGTTTTTCCAGCATCAGGACCGTCCGGGCCAGGGTGGTCTTGCCGCAACCGGATTCCCCCACGAGCCCCAGGATCTCCTTTTTCTCCATGAACAGGGAGACGCCGTCCACGGCACGCACATAACCCGCGGTCCGGGCGATGACGCCGCGTTTCACCGGAAAATACGTCTTTAAATCCCGGATGGTTAAAATATGGCGGTCGCCGGGCTCCATTACGCCCCTTTCACCAGAAAGCAGGCGGCCCGGTGGCCGCCGCCGAGGCTCCGCAATTCCGGGACTTCATTTGCGCACCGGTCATGGGCAAAGGCGCACCGGTCCCGGAACCGGCAACCGGAAAGATAATGCAGCGGCGACGGGACTTGCCCGGGGATGACCTGCAGCCGGGATTTGTCCCGCACCGGCCTGGGGATGGACGCCAGCAGGGCACGGGTATACGGATGGGCCGGATTTTTAAAAAGCGCGTCCTTTTCCGCCGTTTCCACCACCCGGGCCGCGTACATGACAAGCACCCGGTCGCACGTTTCCCATATGATCCCCATGTCATGGGTGATCAAAAGCACGGCGGTGCGGATTTCCCGCATTTGCAGCAGTTGCTCGAAAATCTGGGCCTGGACCGTGACATCCAGCGCCGTGGTGGGCTCGTCGGCGATGACAAGGTCCGGATCCAGGAGGAGGGCCATGGCGATCATGACCCGCTGCTGCATCCCCCCGGAAAGCGCATAGGGATAGGCGAACATCTTCTCCGAAACATCCGGAAGACTCACTTTTTTCAACGCGGCTTCTGCCATGTCCCAGGCCGCTTTCTTTGAAACCGCGCGATGCAGTTGCACCGCCTCCACCAGTTGATGCCCGATTCGATGCAACGGAGACAGGGCCGACGTGGGTTCCTGGAAAATCATGCTGATCTCGTTGCCGCGGATTTCCTGCATCCGCTTGACCCCGACCCGTAACAGGTCCTCATCCTTGAACAAAATCCGTCCGGATTCGATGCGCCCCGGGGGGGATGGGACGAGCCGGAGGAGGCTCAGCGCCGTCACCGACTTGCCGCACCCCGATTCCCCCACCAGGCCCACGATTTCGCCGGGGGAAACATGGAAGGAAACCCCCTCCACGGCCCGGAAGGTGCCTTCGTCGGTGGTAAAGGATACGGTCAGGTCTGTCACCTCGAGCAGGCGATTCATGGTCACTCCGGTCACTCCATGCGGGCGAATCGTTTGGGGTCATAGGCGTTGCGCACCCCTTCCCCGATGAATACCCCCAGGAGCATCACCGTAAAAAGCGCGCCGGAAGGATACAGAATCAGCCACCAGGCCCATCGATACTGCTGGGCCTGAAACAATAGCTCCCCCCAGCTCGGTGTGGGCGGCGGGAGGCCGAACCCCAGGTAATCGAGGGCGGCCAGCGCGCCGATGGCCCCCACCAGGGAAAAGGGAAAAAAGGTGATGACCGGAACCAGGGCATTGGGAAGGATGTGCCGGAACAGGATCTTGGAGGTGGATATGCCCATGCACCGGGCCGCTTCCACAAAGGCCTGGCGCCTGAGCCGTAAAAATTCACCCCGTACATAATAGGAGATGCCGATCCAGTTGAAAAGACCGTAGCAGAAAAGCAAAAGGGAAAAGCTTCTCCCGTAGACGGATCCCATGAGAATCATGATGTATAAAAAGGGCAGCGCGCTCCAGATTTCGATGAGCCGCTGGGCGGTGATATCCAGCACCCCGCCGTAATACCCCTGGACGGCACCGGCGAAGATGCCCAGCGCCATGGAGCCCGCCACCAGCAGGAGGCCGAAGGTCAGGGAGGTCCGCAATCCATAGAGGATGCGCGCCAAAACATCCCTTCCCGCGGCATCGATCCCCATCCAGTGCCCCTGAACCGGCGGGTAGGGAAAGCGCACCTCTTCCTTGGAAATTTCCACCCGGAATCGACGCCCCTGGGCGGTGAGAGAAAAGGGCTCCACGGGGCCGAGGAGCCGGTTTTGGGCCTGTTCGAGAAGCCGGGTGCGGTCTTCGGGGGAAAACGCCGGCATCAAGGCGGATCCGTCTTCAGCCGGGTCCAGGGTGCCGTTTTGTTGCGTGAAGCGGATGTTCACCGGTTTTTCCTCGGAAGAAGACAACATTTCCCTGAAGATCAGGCGGACGCTTTCGAGCGGCGCCTTCCGCGGTTCGAAGCGGGAAAGAAAGACCTGGATCGTCCGGCCGCTGTCATCCCGGATCTTTTCCGATACCGACGGGGCCGGCGCGTTTTCAAAGCGGGTTTCCACCGCCGCGATGATGCCCGGTGTCAAGGGCTGAATCTTTCGGAGGTCCTTTCCCGAAACGGCGCCTTCCGGTTTTCCGGCAAAGGATTCGAACGCCCGGGACCGGACGATGGAAAAGGTACGGTCCACGTTCACGGATCCCACGGCCGGCATGGGCACAAGCCGTGCGGTGACATCCTCGGAGACCGCAATGGATGCGGGATCCACACTCTCATAGGGGCCGTAGGGAATGGGCGCAAAGACCATGGAATTGGAAGGATCGTCTCTGAATTCCGGCATCCCGGCAAGGGCCTTGTAATCGGGGCGCGTCTTTCTTCCCCCCTTTACAAAGGTTTCTTCCGGATAGAAGAAAAAGACCGGAAAATAGCGGCTTCCCTGGAAACGGACCATCAGGGGTTTGTTGTTGCAGATGAGTTCCGCCCCCAGGCTGACCAGGTAAAGGCCGCAAAGGATCAAGAAGGAAATCCAGGCGTACCGGACTTCTTTGAAGCGGGCCAGCCGCTTCCGGGTGACGGGGTTTTTAATGCGATAAAACATCTTCCGGTCTCAACAGGCCCCCGGCCGGGCCGTGGCGGTTTGCGTCATGGCAGCGGTCAGTTCTTGCGGAAATGGATTCTCGGATCGATGAGGACATAAGCAAAATCCGAAAGAATATTTCCGATAGGCCGAAAATGGAGGTCAGTGAAAGGATCCCCATGAATACCGGATAGTCCCGCCCCACGATGGCCTCCAGGCTCAGCCGGCCCATCCCCGGAATTTCAAAGACCTGCTCGATGATGACCGATCCGGCGAACATGACCGTGAGGATGGAACCGAAGCCGGTGGCGATGGGAATCAGGGCGTTGCGGAAGGCGTGCCCCCACACCGCCCGGGAAAAACTCCCCCCCTTGGCCAGGACGGTCCGGATATAGTCTTTGCCGATCTGTTCCAGGAGGGAGTTTTTCATCAACAGGGTGAGGACCGCGAAGTTTCCGATCACATAACAGAGCACGGGAAGCGCCATGTGCCAGGCGATGTCCACCGCCTTTCCCCAGAGGGTGAAATCGTCAAACCCTTCCGAGTGGAACCCTGTCACCGGGAAGAAATCCCAGAAGCCCTCCACCGTACCGCAAAAAAGCATCTTCAGGACCATCCCGAAGGCAAAGGGCGGGATGGCGTATCCCGTGAAGACCACGATACTGGAGACCAGGTCGAAGACCTTTTGATGCCGCAGGGCCTTGTGGATACCCAAGGGGATACAGACCAGATAAGAAAGGATGAAACCGGTGACACCGAAGACAAGGGAGACGCGAAACCGTTCCGCGATGAGCTGCCAGGTGGTCTTGTTGGGATACTTGTAGGATTCCATCCGCATCCCCAACCGGTCCACCACCAGCCATTTCCAGTAGCGTTCATGGAAGGGCCGGTCGAATCCGAAGTGGGCCTCCAGTGCCTTTCGCTGTTCTTCGGAAACAGAGGCCTGGAACCCGGTCCCTTGGGCGCCTTCTCCCGTGCCGATCCCCTTCATCTGCATGATGGCTTGCTCCACGGGACCCCCGGGAACAAATTGGATGAGGCCGAAGCACAGGACGGTGATCCCGATGAAGGTGGGCCCCACCAGGAGGATCCGCCGGATGAAATATTCCATCCGCTCCATGTGTTTAATCCTTTTCCGGTCGAGGATAATCCGCTTTCTTTTATACAAGAACCGGCGGCATTTCAAGAAACCGCCGGCAGGAATTCCAAAATCCTTGACTCCGTTTCCAAAGCCTGTTCTATTTGCGCAAACGTTTTAATGGCAACACGCGGATATTTTCTTGATACGGGAGGGAAAACAACTCCTTGACTTTCGAATCCCCGAAAAACCCTGCTTCCGAAACGGATGAACGTGTCGGCGCCCTTCAGGCGCATCTTTTATCCTCGGGCATCGACGGCGCCCTGATCGTTCAAAAGGCGGATCTGTTCTATTTTTCCCGGACCGTGCAAAACGGCCATCTTTTCGTGCCCGCCCGGGGGAATCCGATCCTCATGGTTCACAAGAACACGGCACGCGCCGTTTCCGAGGCCTGCATCGACACCGTGGTCCCCTTGAACAATCCCAAAGAGATTCCCGGGATTTTAAAAACCGCCGGTGTTTCGATGCCCCGGGTCCTCGGACTGGAACTCGATGTCATCCCGGCAAACATGTATCTGACCTATCAGCGTCTTTTTGAAAAGGCGGTGTTGACGGATATCTCCCCTGCCGTGCGGCGCTTGCGGGCGGTCAAGTCCGAAACCGAAATCGCCATGATCCGCCGGGCCGCCCAACTGGCCGACCAGGTGGCGCAAAGCGTTCCGGACATCCTGCGCGAAGGCATGACGGAAGTGGAGCTGGCCGGAAAGATCGAAGCCGTCGCCCGGAAACTGGGCCACCAGGGGATCGTCCGCATGCGGCTGTGGGGGAGCGAACTCTTTTACGGGCACCTCATGTCGGGCCCTGCGGCCGCGGTTCCCAGTTATCTGTCTTCTCCCACCGGCGGCCGGGGGCTCAGCCCGGCTGTGGCCCAGGGGCCGGGGTTTCGAAAAATAAAGCGGCACGAACCGGTCCTTGTGGATTATGTCTTCGCCTATAACGGATATTTGGCCGATCACGCCCGCATCTTTTCCCTGGGCCGGCTGCCCGACCGGCTCCACGACCGGCACCGGTTGATGCTGGCCCTGTCCGGGGAAATCCGCCAGGCCGCCAAACCGGGGGTTCCGGCCGGAGACCTCTGGGAAAAGGCCGTGGCCTTCGTGCGCCGGCACGGCGTGGAAGATCACTTCATGGGCGCCGACGACCGCCGGATCCGCTTTGTGGGACACGGCGTCGGGCTGGAACTGGATGAATATCCGTTCCTGGCCGATGGCCAGGCCCAGCGCCTTGCCGCCGGAATGACACTGGCCCTGGAACCCAAACTGGTCATGCCGGATGCCGGCGTGGTGGGGGTTGAAAACACCCTTCTGGTCACGCCCGACGGACTCGAACCCCTCACCCGTTTCGAAGAAGACGTCATCGTGATATGATGCCGGCGGATTCATCCACCCGGAAAAACCGAAAAAAAAGGGATCCGGTTTTCCGGATCCCTTTTAAAGAAACGCCTGAGCGGTTTAGCGCTTGGAGAACTGGAAGCGCGCGCGTGCCCCCCGCTGGCCGTATTTTTTCCGTTCCTTGATCCGGGGATCCCGCCGCACGAAACCCGCCTTTTTCAAGGGCCCGCGGAGTTCCGGCTGGGCCTGGATGAGGGCCCGCGTGATGCCGTGGCGGATGGCTTCCGCCTGTCCGGTGATCCCGCCGCCTTGAACCCGGACCTTGACATCAAAGGTTCCACGGGTATTGGTCAAAATCAAGGGTTTTGTCAAAACGACCCTGGCCGATCCGATGGGGAAGTAGTCTTCCAGAGCCCTGTCGTTCACGAGGATCTGTCCACTTCCGGGGCGCATCCACGTCCGGGCCGTGGCGGTCTTTCGTTTTCCGGTGGCGTAAAATACCTTTTCCTGTTCCATGTATCGTCCTTTTTCGTTCACTGTTGAATGGAAAGCGGCTCGGGTTGCTGTGCCGTGTGGGGGTGTTCCTCTCCGGCATACACCTTGAGTTTCTTGAAGAGGGCCCGCCCCAGCCGGTTTTTCGGGAGCATCCCCCTGACGGCGAAGCGCACAATGTCTTCGGGACGCTTTTCCAAAAGGGTTTTCGCCGTGGTGGTCTTGAGTCCCCCGATATATCCGGTATGGCGGTAGTATCGTTTTTGGGCAAGCTTTTTCCCGGTCAAAACGACCTTGTCCGCATTGATGACGACCATGTGGTCCCCCATATCCACGTGGGGGGTGAACAGGGGGTGATGCTTTCCCCGGAGACGGGCTGCCACCACGGATGCCAGCCTTCCGAGAACCACACCATTGGCATCCACCACATACCATTTTCCCGGGTTTTCCGTCTTTTTGGCGCTCTTCGTATAACCCTTCAACTTGAATACTCCTTTTTCTCTCACCGAAATTGATCGTTTCCAAAGCGGAAAAAACTCCGCAACATGTCCGGTCCATCGGATTAATCTTATAATTTTATTTGATTCCGGCCGGTTTTGTCAAGCAAAAAAATGCCCGTTTTGCAAAGGTCTTTCTCAAGGGCCGGCAAGGGGTTCTCCGGCCCGCGATTCCTTGGCCACGTGGAAGAGCCGCTGGAAGGCGGTGAAGTTGGCCATCAGGGCAAGGAAAAGGAGTCCCCAGAAAAGCTGTCCCGACAAAAGGGCCCCGATCAGGACAATGAATCTTTCCATGCGGGAAAAAAGCCCGACGTTGCAGGCAATCCCCAATCCTTCGGCCCGGGCCCGGGCATAACTGACCATGACGGATCCCACCAGGGAAAGGATCACCAGGAGCACCATATCGTGCCGGTTTTCAAACGTGGCCCAGCAGGCAATCCCGAAAAAGAGGGCCGCCTCGGAGTATCGATCCATGAAGGAGTCGAAAAAGGCCCCGAAACGGGATGTTTTTCCCGCCAGGCGGGCCAGGGTCCCGTCGAGGGCGTCCAGGAAGCCCGAGAGCAACAGCATCAAACCGCTTTGGGGGAATCGGCCCAGCGCCGCCAGCACCCCGGATGCAAGGGCCAGAAGGAACCCCACGAAAGACAACAAATTGGGTTCCACGCCCATCCTGAAAAGGAATCCCGCCAAGGGCTCCAGAAAGCCTTTGGACGCATGCTTTGCCCGGTCCGTAAGTGTTTTTCGGCGTTGGGGGAGCTGGGATCCGGTTTGCATTTCAATCCTTTCGTCTCGATGGAACCCGCCTGCAAATACCAAGGGGCGGTTTTTCCTGCCACCGACGGCCATGGGTCTTTACACCAAAATCGCTGTTTGATCAACGGGAAACCTGCCTTTCGGCGCAATTTCATCTTTGTTAAAACCGGTTTCAAGACCGGCGCGGTTGTGATAGACTCCGGTAAAGGGCATCATGACACATCCACACCAAAGGGAATCCAGCCAAAAACCGGTCCCCGATTTTTCGGTCATGTCCCTGAATCTTCGATTCGGGCTGGCCGACGACGGGGACAACCGTTGGGAAATCCGTAAAAAACGCTTATTTTCTGTTTTCGAACACTACCGTCCGGATTTCATCGCATTTCAGGAGGCCAACGCATTTCAGATCGAGTTTTTATGCAACATCCTTCCGGGACATCGATATATCGGAAAACGCTCCCCGGCCCCGCCGTTTTGGCAAAACAACGTGCTTTTCTACCCGGATTCCTGGGTTTGCCGATGGACAGACCATTTCTTCTTGAGCGACACCCCGAATGTTCCGAGTCGATTCCCGGAAAGCAAATGGCCCCGGCAATGCACCGCCGGCGCCTTCACCCGTAAAGACCGCTGCCTGGTGTGTATTTCCACGCATCTCGATTTTGACGCCCGGGTCCAGATCCGGAGCGTGCATATCATTCAACACCGCCTGAAAGGTACGTGCGCGGATGCGCCGGTGATCCTGATGGGGGATTTCAACGCCACCCCGGACGCCCCCTGCCATGCCGCATTGACCGCCCCGGAAGATTCGGATTCAAAAGGCGCCTTGGTATTCAAAAACGCGTTTTCGCCCCCCTACCCGCCCACCTTCCATGGATTTTCCGGGAAAACGGACGTGGGACACATCGACTGGATCCTTTACCGGGGGAATATCGCCCCCCTTGGCACCCGGGTGATCACCGAGGCTTTTGACGGGGGATACCCTTCCGATCACTTCCCCCTTCTGGTGGAGTTCTGCTGGAAGGGCGCCGGGCGGACGGATCTTCGAAGACCAGCCGGACCGGATCCCCTTTCCTGACGCCCAGCCGTTCGGCGGCGTTTCCGCAGCAAAGGGCCACTTCGAGCCGATTGCGGCTCCCCACCAGCGCCAAAAGCGCACCCTTTTCCGCATGCAGGTACGCATCCGATATCCCCCGGATCCGGCAGTTCCCGATTTCCACCCGGAACTGTCGCCATGAAAGGCCGGCGGCGGTTTTATCGAGATCTTCCCGGCGGATATTGGTGATCAGGTTGCCGAATCGGTCCGCGGCCATCACGCGTCCCGTAAGCCCATGGCGCCCTTCGGGAAGCGGCACGGGGATGTCCAGGCGCTGGATATCTTCGGGTGAAACCGGCGCCCCCAGGGCCGCAAGGGGCGTGCCGCGGGCAAGGGAAGCGGCCACGGGCGCGAAGATATCCCTTCCATGGAACGTGGCGCTGACGGGCGTTAAGAAAAAGGCGCTTTCGGTCACCGAGACAAGGGCATCCACCGGGGCATCCCTTAGGATCGGCCACAGGACGCCGTTGTCGGGACCCAGGAAAAGATGCCCCCGGGCCGCGGCGGCAAGGATCCGCCGGTCGCTTCCCACCCCGGGATCCACCACCACCACGTGAACGGACCCTTTCGGAAAATACGGGTATGCGGCGTCCAGGGTCTCGGCGGCCTGGAGGATGTCCTGGGGATCGATGAGGTGGGAAATATTCACCACCTGCGCCTCCGGGCATCGGGAAAGGATCACCCCCTTCATGACACCGGCGAATTCGTCGGCAAGCCCGAAATCGGTGGTGAGGGTGACGACAGGAGGGGACATTGCCCGGGGCTTTCGTCCGGTTAAGGAAAAAGGGGGCGCTGCACCCGGAAACCGAGATGCTTGTACGCCGCTTCCGAGGCCTTCCTTCCGGAGGGCGTCCGGATGATCATCCCGATCTTCAAGAGATAGGGTTCCACCACATCCACCAGGGTATCGGCTTCTTCCTGCAAGGTGGCGGCCAGGGCTTCGATGCCCACAGGTCCCCCTTTGTAAAATTCGATAATGGTTTTCAGGTATCGCCGGTCGAGTCCGGTGAGTCCAACGGTATCGACCCCTTCCAGTTCCAGGGCCGCGCCCACTGTTTTCCGGGTGATGACGCCGTCCGCCCGCACCTGGGCGTAATCCCTTACCCGTTTCAACAACCGGTTGGCGATCCGCGGCGTCCCCCGGGACCGGACGGCCAGTTCCGCGGCGCCGTCCTCGTCGATGGGGACTTCCAGGATGTGCGCCGAGCGCTGGATGATCCGGACGAGATCCTTTGGGGCATAAAAATCGAGGCTCCTGAAGATACCGAACCGATCCCTCAGGGGCGGGGAGAGGAGCCCCACCCGGGTGGTGGCCCCCACCAGCGTAAACGGATTGAGCCGGTACCGATGGCTTCGGGCATGAATCCCCTTGTCGAAAATAAAGTCCACGGCGAATTCCTCCATGGCCGGGTAAAGGAATTCCTCCACGGTCTTGGGGATCCGGTGGATCTCGTCGATGAAAAAAACGTCCCCCTGCTCCAGGTGCGTCAGGATTCCGAGGAGATCTCCCCCCTTTTCCAGGGCGGGTCCCGAACTGACGGTCAACTCTCCGGAAGTCTCGTTGGCGATGATGTGGGCGAGGGTGGTCTTGCCGAGTCCCGGGGGGCCGTGCAACAGGACGTGATCCACGGGTTCTCCCCGTTCCTGCGCCGCTTCGATGGCGATCTTGAAGGCTTCCACGATCTCTTCCTGGCCCACGTATTCAAAAAGGCGCTGGGGCCGCAGGGACATGAGCTCGGGCTGCTCATCCTGGGGAAGGCAGGCGGGAGACGCAATCCCCTGTGTGGCGGTAGGGGTGTTTTCAGCCTTTTTTTTCACTTGGAAATCTCCCCGCGGTAGACTTCTTCAAAAAGGGATTCGGGGGTGTCCGCGCCCGGATTCCGTTTCAGGGCATCGGCCACCATCCGCTTGGCTTCGGCGGGTTTGTGACCCAGCTGTTCGGTTAAAACCTCCAGCACCTGCTTGACAAAGTCCGGATTCGCCGCGGGAGGTTCGGCGTCGGGCTTCCGGATGAGGGCGAATTTTTCCATTTTTCCGCTCAGGGTGGCCACGATTTTTTGGGCCGTGCGCTTGCCGATCCCCTTTAATTGCGCCAGCCGTGTCACGTCCCCGGCTTCAATGGCCCGGGCGATGTCCCGAATGGGAATGTTCAAGGCCTTGACCGCCTTCGAAGGGCCGATGTCCTCCACGGAAACGAAATATTGAAAAAATTCCCGCTCCGCTTCCAGGTTGAACCCGATCAACACCGGCCTGGGCTGCCGTTCGGTCTGCTGGAAATAGATATACAGGGCCACCTCGTCTCCATGCCGTCGTGGCGCCAATGTTTCCATGACCACCGCCGGCAGGAGGACCTCGTAGCCCACCTGGTTCACCAAAAGGAGAATCCGGTCCGCTTCCTTCTTTAGCAGCATCCCCTTAAGATAACCGATCACGGCCGGGACTCCTTTTGATGTGGGAACTCCGCAAGAGACCGATGACGGCCAGGGCCACGGCATCGGAGGCATGATAGGGGCGGATGGGCGCGGCAGCCTTCACGAAGTGCCGGACCGCCCGCTCGAGCTGATCTTTCGTGGCCTTCCCGTTTCCGGTAAGCGTCTTTTTCACTTCCCGGACCGGGATTTCCATGACGGGCACGCGGCGCTGGCATCCCGCCAGGAGGACGGCGCCGGCGACTTTCCCGAGGGTGATGCCCGACTTGGGGTAGGTTTCCAGGGAGAAGACGTCCTCCACCACCATCAGATCCGGCCTTTCCCGGCCCAGAATACGGACCAGTTCGGAAAAAATCGAATGCAATCGTTCCGGGAGCGGGGTTTGGCGGGTCGTATGAATATGGGCATAGGAGAAGGTATCGATCCGTTTCGGAGACCCCCGAACCATCCCGATTCCGGTGTCCGCCAACCCCGGATCCACCCCAACGACCGTCGTCATCGGAAGTCCGCCATTCCTTGCCAATATGAGGATTAAGGCATCTCCGCCAGCTTTTGTCGGGCGATCTTGGCTTCGGTGCTGTCGGGGTGTTTTCGGACGAGTTCCTTCAGTATCAACCGGGCGTTTGCGTTGTCCCCCAGTTGCTGAAAGGCCAGCCCCTGCTTGAGGAGGGATGCCTGAACCTTGTTTCCGGTGGGATATTTTTCGATGACTTTCTGGTATTCCAGGATCGCTTTCTCATACCATTTTTCGCGGTAGTAACTCTCCCCGATCCAGAACTGGGCGTTGTCGGCGTGGATGGACGCCGGATGGTTCTTCAGGAAATCCTGGAACAGTGTCCGGGACGTTTCATAGTCCCCGCGGTCAAAGGCCTGTTTGGCCACGGCGTAGGCCTCGTTTTCCGACAGGGGCTTGGCCGGTTCAACGGCCGGCGGTGCCGTGGGCGCTTTACCGGAAACCCCGGGCCCCCCGGATTCCAAATTGAGGTAGCCTTCGATGCGACCGATCCGTTCCTCTTGTTCCCGGACCGCCTTTTCCAGGCGGGTCAGCCGCTTTTCCTGCTCCATTTGCGCTGTTTCGGTGGGCTTGAGCAGGAATTCCGCCTCTTCCGTTTTCCCCCGGAGCACCTGCATCTCTTCGGCAAGGCGATCCAGGGAGGCCTGGATTTCGGCGGTTTTGACCCTGAGATCTTCCGCCTTTCCTTCCTCGGTTTGCTTGAGGAGATCCAGGCGCTTTTTCATCTCGGCATTCTCACGCTCGAGCGTCGTTATCCGGCGATAAAGTGATGCCATGTTGCTGTCGAGGGTGACGATATCCTCGCGCGCGGCACACCCCAAAAATAAAAGGGAAAAGGCGACAAAATAAATAATTGGTTTCATTTTCATCAAAGCGTGGAGGCGGTTGTAATTCAATATCCGGTCGTCGCGTCGATGCCGGCGGATGCCGGGACCCCGGCGGCAGGGATCTGCCGCCGGAGTCTCCGATGCCGATACGCTGCTGTGGACGGCGGGTCTTCGCCCGTTTTCAGCCCCATAAAAGGCGGGCCATAGGCCATACACCGGTCATCATGACCGGTTTCCCGCGTTACTGGATGACGAAATGGGCGCGTCGATTCTTGGCCCACGCTTCTTCGTTATGCCCCGGATCCACCGGGCGCTCTTCCCCGTAGCTGATGGCCACCATGCGGGAAGCCGGAATCCCCAGATCCATCAAAAACTGCATGGCGGACTTGGCCCGGCGGTCTCCCAGCGCCAGGTTGTACTCGTGGGTGCCGCGTTCGTCGCAATGGCCCTCGATGATCACCGTCAGGTTCGGGTTCGCTTTGAGGTACTCGGCTTTTCTTTTCAATATCTCCTGGGCCATGGGAAGGAGGGTGGCGCTGTCGAACTCGAAGTAAATATCTTCGTTTTCGAACCGGGCCCGTTCCTCGGCAATCCTTTTCCGCTTGGCTTCTTCCGCTTCCCTTTCCTTCAGGCGCTGTTCTTCCAGGGCCCTCTGGCGGGCCAGTTCTTCTTCCCGGGCCTTTTCGGCTGCCGCTTTGGCGGCCTCACTGTCTTCCTGAATCATGCCCGGTTCGGAGGCCACTTTCTTTTTGGCGCAGGAAACGGTGAACAACAACCCCGGAACAACCAGGAACAGGGCCGCAACAATCCACAACTTTCTCTTCATTTTATCCTCCTTTTCCATGTTCAAAAACGCTCTTGAATCATCCGTTAATCTTTTTGGCTCCGGGGCGACCACGCCGGATCGGTCTGTTCTCCCGAAAGCGTCAACAGCCGCCGTTGATCCGTGCCGAACGCCGTCATGACGTAAATGCGCGCGGGACCTTCCCGATAAGAGCAAAACGCGATTAGGTTGCCGTCCGGCGACCACGCCGGAGATTCGTTGTCCCCGGCGTTGCGGGTGAGCTGTACCGGCTCCTTCCCGTCGATACCCACGATGAAAATATTTGTTTCTCCCCCTTCCAGGGAAGTATAGGCGATCCGATCTCCGGCAGGCGACCACGCCGGTTGCGTGTTGTGGCGGCCATAATAGGTGACCCGCTGCACCACATTCGATTCCACATCCTGAACATAGATCTGGGGGGTTCCGGCGCGCTTGGAGACGAAAGCAATCTTTTTTCCGTCCGGCGACCACGACGGCGAAACATCGATCCCCTGATTGTGGGTCAATCTCTTAACGGTTTTTCCCGTTTCCGTCAACAGATAAATTTCCTGATCCCCCGTAAAAGACAGCGTCGCCGCAAGCTCTTGCCGGAAGGGCCGCCAGGCCGGTGTGATGTTGAGACCTTCGTGGGTCACCTGGTGGCTTCGCCCATCTTTGAGGTTTTTGATGAAAAGATCCGGCTTTCCCTTCAGGTAAGAGGTATAGGCGATCCAGTCGCCGTCGGAGGACCATGCCGGAGAAAGGGTAATCGCCTTGGTTCGCGTCAACTGCTTCGGATCGCTGCCGTCAAAATCACACGTGTAGATCTCCTTGTTTCCGGTGCCGTTGGAGACAAAGGCGATGCGGCTCGTGAAAATCCCGTGTTGTCCGGTCAGGGCGTAGATGATGTCATCACAGAACCGGCGGATGATCTTTTTCAGATCCGCCCGCGCCCCCTGATAGCGCTTTCCCACCAGCAGCCGCCCCTTGAAGGTATCGTAAAGGCGGAGTTCAACGGCCAGGGCGCCGTCCAAAATCTCGAACCCGCCTGTGACAAGCAGTTCGGCCCCCACCGTGGTCCAGCTGTCAAACCGGATCCGGGGGATTTCGATCCCCATGCGCTGGGGGTCTTCCAGGAAGCCGGCCCGATCCAGGATCTTGAAAAATCCCGTGAATTCAAGGGTCTCGGCCAGACGAGCCGCGCCATTTTCGGCGATTTCCGGCTGGACTTCGGTTCCGGGTTTGGCCTGAAAAAACGGAACGGCAATGGGGATCTTTCGGATAAACGGATTGTTGATGTCGATGTATTCCACGGCGCCGGCAACACCCCGGAACGCCGTCACCGCCACGCCCATGAAAAACAACAGGAAAAACAACAGCCGCGCCATACCCCGGCTTGGATTCAATCGCCGCATTCTAATCCTTTCAAAAACGTTCGATATGGAGTGGTTTCGCATCATATCCTTAATTGAGACCGGAGGGGGTAAACCGCAACCCGACCATGTAAGAGGGGCGCCGGTATCCTCTGGGCAGGGGTGGCAGCGGATCCGATTTTTGCACCGCCTTGTAAACGGAATCGTCAAAATACGCGTTTCCGGATTTGGTTTCAAAAAACATATCCGAAATCCGGCCGTCGGGGAGTATTTTAATGACCAGCCGCGCCTCCAGGTCCTTTCGCCCGCCCACCATCTGTTCCGAAAAGGCCCAGTTCTGCTGGATCAAATAGGCGATTTCGATCTTGTAGATATCCATCTGATCCAGGTCCGTCTTTCCCCCGCCGCCGCTGCTCCGGTCGCTTCCCGTTCCCGGCGGCCCTTCATTGACTTTCCGTTTCAAATCCGCCAGGGCTTTTTCCAGGAGGTCGGACGCCCGGGGTTCCGCCTTTTCCCGAACATTTTCCTGGACATTTTCGACGGCCTTTTGGATGGCCGTGTCGGGCTTGTAAGTCTTTTTCTTTAAGGATGTCTTGGCTTCCTTCTTTTTCGGAGCAAGGGAAATGGTGTCCGGCTTGGATTTGAGATCCGGGGCGGCCGCCTTTTGTTCGGGAACCGGCTTGGGTTCTTTTTTCACCTCCGGAACGCGGGTTTCTTTCGGGGCCGGCGGATTCAACGCAGCCCCTTGCCCGGGATCCGGCAACGATACCAGGCTGACACTCACCACCGACGTGGGCCGGCGCCGGGCCGGGGTGAGGTCCGGAGAAAAAACGAGCCCTGCGAAAAGCGCCACGTGGCACACCGCCGATATCACGGAGGTCCATAGAAACTGGCGCCGGTAGGTTCTGTCTCCCAGCAAAAAAGTGGGAGGACGTGCAGGTTCCGTAGTCACGGGGCTTTCATCCGGAATCGTTAGCGTTTCTCTTTTGTCTTGACCGGTTCCGTCACCATGCCCAACTTCTCGACACCGGCCCCTTTGGCTTCGGCCATGACCCGGGCCACAAGACCGTACGGAATCGCCTTGTCGGCGCGAAGATAGACCGTGCGGTCCGTTCGGTTTTCAAGGATCTTGGCCAGTTTTTCCCGCAGGAAATCGAACTGGACTTCGAAATCGTTGATGTAGATGCGCTGCTGGGTATCCATGGTGATCATCAAGGGTTCTTTTTCCGCGGTGATGGGATCCAGGGTCGCCTCGGGAAGCGACACGCTGGCGCCGTGGATCATCATGGGGGCCGCCACCATGAAGATAATCAACAACACGAGCATGACATCCACGAGCGGAACCACGTTGATTTCGGACAGCAGCCCGTTTTCTTTGCCGCTTGAGGTCATTCTCCTCTCTCTTTCATGCGCATGAGATCGCGCTCCACGATGTTCAAGAAATCCGCCGAAAAACTGTCGAGCTCGGATTCGAGAATCCGGATTTTATGCATAAAATAATTGAACGCGATAACCGCCGGGATCGCCACCGCCAGCCCTGCGGCGGTGGCCACGAGGGCTTCGGCGATCCCCGGGGCCACAACGGCAAGGCTGGCGGATCCCCGCAGGCCGATGCCCTGGAACGACCCCATGATCCCCCACACGGTGCCGAAAAGGCCGATGAAGGGGGTCGTATTCCCGGTGGTGGCCAGAAAAGGGACCATCTGGGTCATCCGGGTGGTTTCGGTGGTGATCCCCCTCCGCAACGCCCGCTTGACATTATCCACACCCATGGTCCGGGACCTGATGGAGGCGGGATCGGAACCTCCTGCATGGGACGGTCCGGACTGGATGTTTTTTTTCAACTCCGTGTAGCCGGTCCGGAAAAGCCGGGCCACCGGACTGGCCTGGAGGGCCTTGGCCTTGGTAAAAGCCTCTGAAAAATCCCGGCTTTTCCAGAAATAATCGATGAAGACCGCCGACTCCTTGAAGGCCTTCCGGATGAATCGAAATTTGAGAATGATAATGGTCCACGAGGTGATGGAAAAAAACAAAAGCACCAAGAGCACGAACTGTACCATGAAACTGGCGTTTGCGATCATGTGGATGATGTCGATTTCGTGAGGCAGCATGCGGTCTCCTAATATGTTCCCAATCCCGGAACGGGTGCCAGAGGATCTGAAAACACAATATATTGTATAATATTAAAAGAATTTTACTATATGAACTCCAAAACCCTGTCAAGGATTTATCCTTGACCTTAATCCTCATCCATATATCATACTATGAGGAATGGATGAAGATCCGATTGAAAAGGAAATCGTGCCGTGGATGCCATCGTCGATCTTTTATTTGAAGCCGCCATGCTGAAAAAAATCCCCCGGTCCGGGTACCCGTTCCTGGGCGCAGGGGGCGAATCCGTGGCCGAGCATGTTTTTATCACCACCTTCATCGCATACGTCTTTTCCCGGATGCGGTCCGACATCGATGCCTCCCGCCTCATCCACATGTGCCTGGTGCACGATCTTTTGGAAGCCCGGACCGGTGATCTCAACACCGTTCAAAAAAAATACGTCACCGCGGATAATGAACGCGCCCTGTCCGAAGCCGTCCGGGACCTCCCCTTCGGCGAAGGCCTCGCGTCCCTGGTGAAGGAATTCGAGGCGGGGGAGACCGAAGAGGCAAAACTGGCCCGGGACGCGGACCAACTCGCCTTTTTGATCGATCTCAAGACGCTGGCGGATGCGGGGCATCAACGCGCCGGGAAGTGGATCCCTTTTGTCAGCGCGCGTGTTCGAACGCCCCTGGGCAGACAGGCGGCCGAAACCCTGTTGCACACGCCGCACGACCGCTGGTGGCTCAAACCCCTGCTGAATGATCCGAATCCCTGAATCCATGGATCTTTCTCGGTTTCCTGCAATGAACGGCGCCGGGGGAAATAAAACCCCCCGCCCCGCTGCCCGGCGCATCTTCGTGATCCATCACGGCGCCCTGGGGGACCTGGTGACGGCCTTTCCATTGTTCAGGGCGTTGACGGCGGCCGGGTTTGAAATCCGTCTTTTGTGCCGGGGACCCGTCGGGGCGCTGGCGGCATCCCTGGGCCTGGTGCATCAGGCCTATGCCCTGGAATCGGCGCGGTTCGCCTCCCTTTACCGGGAAAACCCGGACACAGCCGCCATGCAGCCCGTGGAGGCCTGCGACGTCGTCCTGGCCCTCACCCGGTCCGATGCCCTTGCCGCCGGCCTTTCCCGGTTTTTCAAAAAGCCGGTTCACCGGATTCCGCCCCGCCCCGAGCCCGGCGCCCGGATTCATACGGCCCGTCATCTTTTGCACGCGGCCCTGAAGATCGGGCTTATTCAATCCCTTGAGAGGAACGTTTCCGCCCCTTATCCTGCTTCTGCTTCCGGGGAAAACTCCCGGACCCTCTGGATCCATCCCGGCGCGGGGAGCCCCCTGAAACGGTGGCCCCTGGACCGGTTCATCGACACGGCGGTGGGGCTCCGGGAAAACGGATTCGATCCGGGGTTTCTTCTGGGTCCCGCCGAGTTTTTCTTGGAAAGTGCCCTTTCGGCCGCCGCCCCGGATTTTCGCATCTTCACCACCGGGGACCTTTCGGCCCTGACCCGGGCATTGACCTCCGCACGGGCGTTTATCGGGAATGATTCGGGGGTCAGTCACCTGGCCGCCTTTTTGGGGCGTTTCACCGTGGCCGTCTTCGGGCCCACGGATCCCGCCCGGTGGAAACCCCTGGGACCCGCCGCCGCCGTGGTGCAGGGCGTTTCGGATTGTTCTCCCTGTTTCGAATCCGGAAACAAAGACTGCCGGCAGCTCGTATGCCTGGAAAGCGTCACGCCTGCACGGGTCCTCGACGCTTTTTTCAGGATCCTTCCGGCGGCTGAATCCGCTCCACGGAGTGCTTGACCCCTTTCGGGACCGGTGTTACGATTCACTTTACGAAGCCATCTGTTTTGAAGGGAACTCGATTCTACTATGGATAAAGCCATCCCCGAAACCTATGAAAAGTATTTAAAGGGCCTGATGGACATCAGCCGGGCCATTACCTCGGAACTCTACCTGGAAGACATCCTCAAGCTCATCGTGATGGTGACGGCCAAGGTCACCGGCGTGGAGATCTGCTCCCTGTGGCTCATCGATGAGAGCGCCGCGCCGAAAAAGATCCGCCTCAAAACCACCCAGGCCATCGACCCCGATTACATCAAGGACCGGTCCCTGGGCATGGATGAAGGGGTCGTGGGATACGTGGCCACCCACAACCGCCCGCTCATCGTGGAAAACGTCCTCGAGGAGCCGCTTTTCAAAGAAAAAGAAATGGCCAAGAAGCTGGGGCTGGTTTCCATGCTCAGCGTCCCGCTGCAGGGCAAGGATCAAAAGGTGATCGGCGTGCTCAACTGCTTCACCGCCGCGCCCCACCGGTTTTCAGAGACGGAAGTGTATCTCATCACCACGGTGGCCAACCAGGCGGCCGTGGCCATCATGAACACGGAACTGATGGTCAAGACCCGGGTGATCCAGGAGGAACTCGAGACCCGGAAGATGGTGGAGCGTGCCAAGGAAATCCTGATGAAGCGGAGAAACAAGAGCGGGGACGAGGCCTACCGGTGGCTCCAGAAGCGGAGCATGGACTCCCGGAAACCGATCCGCCAGGTGGCCGAGGCGGTCCTTCTCTCCGAAGAGCTGGATCACGGATAGCACGCCCGGGTCCGTTGCAAAAACGATAAAGGTCTCAAAACAGCGGTCAGGATCACCGGAAGCGGCGCCTCGGGTTACGCCTTTTTTTTCGCCCGCTCCAGGGACGCCTTGATGAAATCCCGGAACAGGGGATGGGGGTTCATGGGCCGGGACTTGAATTCCGGGTGGAACTGGCATCCCAAATACCAGGGGTGATCTGAAAGTTCGATGATCTCCACCAGGTCCCCGCTGGGGGAGATTCCGGAAAAGACCATGCCGTGTTCCGCCAGGCGTTCCCGAAAGGCGTTGTTGAACTCGTACCGGTGCCGGTGCCGTTCCGAAATCGCTTCACTGCGATAGGCCCGGTACGCCGTTGTCTTCTCCGTCACCCGGCAGGGGTAGGCCCCCAGCCGCATGGTCCCCCCCTTGTCCGAATGGATATCCCGCTGCTGCAAGGTCCCGGTCTTTTCATCGAACCATTCCAGCATCAAGTCGATGACCGGGTGGGGGGTCTCCGGGTCGAATTCGCTGCTGTGGGCCCCTTCCAGGCCGGCCACGTGGCGGGCGAACTCGATGACCGCCACCTGCATTCCCAGGCAGATTCCGAAATAGGGAACCTTGTGCTCCCGGGCATACCGGGCGGACAGGATTTTTCCTTCAACGCCCCGGGATCCGAATCCCCCGGGCACAAGGATGCCGGCGGCCGAATGCAATGTCTCTTCCACGTTCTCCGGGGAGATGCTCTCCGAGTCCACGAATTTCAGTTTGACGTTGCACCGGTTCGGTATGCCGCCGTGGCCCAGGGCTTCGTTGAGGCTCTTGTAGGATTCGGTCAGGTTGGTGTACTTGCCCACGATGGCGATCTCCACCGTCTCCCCCGGGGTCTTGATCCGGGACACCAGCTCATCCCAGGCTTCCAGCCGGGGGGCCCGGGTCCAGATGTGGAGCTTTTCCACGATCTTGTCGTCGAGGCCTTCCTTGTGGAAGATGAGCGGGACCTCGTAGATGCACCCCACGTCCTTGGCGGTGATCACGGCATCCACATCCACGTCGCAAAACAGGGCGATCTTGGCCTTGATCTCTTTGGGAAGAAAACGATCCGTGCGGCATAACAGGATATCGGGCTGGATCCCGATGCTGCGCAGTTCCTTGACGCTGTGCTGGGTGGGCTTGGTTTTGACCTCCCCCGCCGTGGGGATGAAGGGGACAAGGGTGAGGTGGATGTACAGGGTGTTCTCCTTCCCCGCATCGGTCCGAAACTGCCGGATGGCTTCCAGGAAGGGAAGGCTTTCGATGTCCCCGATGGTCCCGCCGATCTCCACGATGACCACGTCCACGTCGTCGGAAACCAGCCGGATGCTCTGCTTGATCTCTTCGGTGATGTGGGGGATGACCTGGACCGTTCCGCCCAGGTATTCTCCCCGGCGCTCCTTGGAGATGACGGAATAGTAAATTTTGCCGGTGGTAAAATTGTTGTCCCGCCCCAACTCGGCGTGGGTAAACCGCTCGTAATGGCCCAAGTCCAGGTCCGTCTCCGCGCCGTCGTCGGTGACGAAGACCTCGCCGTGCTGGAAGGGATTCATGGTGCCGGGATCCACGTTGATGTACGGGTCCAGCTTCTGGAGCGTCACCGAAAGGCCACGGCTTTCCAGGAGCGCGCCGATGGAAGCCGACGCCAGCCCCTTTCCCAGAGAAGACAACACCCCGCCGGTGATAAAGATGTATTTTGTCGGACTTCCCATGATCCCCCCTCAACGCATGGATGTGCACGCACCCGGCGGTCCTGAAATCCTTCCGGGTTGCGGCCTAGTTGTACATGTTTTTAAAGGCGTCAATTGTTTTTTGAATCTCGTCGGATACCGGCGCGTCTTTTTCGAGGCCGGAGTTTACGTTTTGTGCCGGGCGCACCTTTGATTTCAAGGCCGCCATATCGAAGAGCGCTTCGGGTGTGGGCGGATTCACTTCCAGGGACTGGACCCGGATGGTTCGGGCCAGTTCTCCGTTTTGATAAAACTCGATCCGCCAGGGGTACCACGCCGATCCGATCCGGGCCCAGTTGTTGTACCGGATCTCGAGGGTTTCCCCTGTTGACGGCCCCGATCCTTCCACAAAGATCCAGCGAAGGGGCCAAAAGCGCTCCTTGTCCATGACCAGCCGGGAGATGGATGTGTCCGGGTACCGGGCCCCCAGGACATACACCACGGCGTCTTCGAACCGGCCCAGGCTGCAGATCTCATATTGGATGCCGTACCGGGAAAGGAGTCTTTCCAGCTCCTCCCGGCTGCGGCACAGGAGGAGATCCTTGTACCGGTCGAATCGATCCCGGCCCGGGGAAAGGATGTTTTCGTCCAAAACGGTAAGTATTTTTCCATCCACATGAAGATGCAGGCGCCGGGTCGGACCGAAGACGGCCTCGGACCGAAACGCGCCGGGAAAGCGGTATCGGACCGTTTCCGGGACGATGCGTTCCTCCAGGCCGGCGGGTTCGGTGCGGATATGGAGTTCCTGCCGGATCAACAGGGCCTTTTCGTCTCCGAGGCTCTTGGCATAGTAGTGAAGCACCGCCCGGCCCGGGAGCACGTATCCCGACGCCGCGCCGCACCAGAGGAGGATCCCCATCCCGAGCACCCAATTCACCCTCACCCTGCCCTCTCCCTCGAGGGAGAGGGCACAATTATGGAGCACGTTCCTCAAGGAAGAAGCAACAAAACGGAGGCGCTTCCTCAAGGGAGAAGGGAAAAAATCTAGAGGAGCTGATTGCAAAAGCGTGCCCCTTTTCCGAGTTCTTCTTCGATACGGATGAGCTGGTTGTACTTGGCCGTCCGGTCGCTCCGGGACATGGATCCGGTCTTGATCTGCCCGCCGTTGACCCCCACCGACAGGTCCGCGATGAAGGCATCCTCGGTTTCGCCGCTGCGATGGGAAATGACCGTGGTGTACCCGGCGTCCTTGGCCATGTCAATGGTCTCGAGGGTTTCGGTGACGGTCCCGATCTGGTTGAGTTTGACAAGAATGGCGTTGGCGATCCCCTTTTCGATCCCTTTTTGGAAAATGGCGGGGTTGGTGACAAAGATATCGTCTCCCACGATCTGGATGAACCCTTCCAGGCGTTCCGTCATGGCGGCCCATCCCTTCCAGTCCCCTTCCGCGAGTCCGTCCTCCACGGAAAGGACCGGATATTTTTCAATCAGGGATTCGTAATAATCGATCATCTGCGCCGACGTCCGGGTTTTCCCCTCGGATTTCAGGTGATATTTGCCGTTTCGATAAAATTCACTGGCGGCGGCGTCCAGCGCGATCCCCACGTCGGCGCCCGGCCGGTATCCCGCGGATTCGACGGCCTCGAGGATCACCCGGATCGCGTCTTCGTTCGATTCCAGATCGGGCGCGAACCCGCCTTCGTCGCCCACGGCGGTGTTGAGGCCCCGGCTTTTGAGGAGGGCTTTGAGCTTGTGGAAGATTTCGGATCCCATCCGGATCGCCTCGGTGACGGAGGACGCCCCCACCGGCACGATCATGAACTCCTGGATATCCAGGGTGTTGGCGGCGTGGGCGCCGCCGTTGACGATGTTCATCATGGGCATGGGGAGATGCCGCGCGGCCGCCCCGCCGAGGTATCGGTACAGCGGCAGGCCGAAGGAGGCCGCCGCGGCCCGGGCCGCCGCCATGGAGACGCCGAGGAGGGCGTTGGCGCCCAGCTTGGATTTGTTGGCCGTCCCGTCCAGCTCGATCATCCGCAGGTCCAGGGAGACCTGATCGGCGGCGTCCATGCCGCACAACGCCGGTGCGAGGATCTTCCGGACGTTTTCCACGGCCTTGGTCACCCCTTTTCCGTGATAGGCCTTGGCCCGCTTATCCCGAAGCTCCAGGGCCTCCCGCTTCCCCGTGGACGCCCCGGACGGCACCGCCGCCCGGCCCAGGGCGCCGCACGCCGTGGTCACGTCCACCTCCACGGTGGGATTTCCCCTCGAATCCAGGATCTGTCTCGCCTTGATTTCAACGATCTCGGTCATTTTCCCCTCCTTTACGCCCCTTGTGGATGGCCGGGCAACCGGCTTGACAAAAATCGGTGAGATGCTACTCTCATTCCAAAATGATGTCAACCGCCCGGGACCCTGAAATATGCGGCGTTGCGGGCGCTTCACGCGATTTTTACGGTTGATGAAACGGAAGGGACCCTTGAGGGCGAAGCACAAGGACTTATATACCGAAGCGCACCTGGTCGTGGCCGCCGTCCGGGTTTTGGAGCACCGGGAGGATGCCCCCCCGGGCATCGAGGCCGTGGGCGAACTGCTGTCCTTTTCCGCGGAACACGTCAACCTCATCTGCAAGAAGCTGGCACAGATGGACATCCTCAAGGTCGCCCAGGGACCCTTCGGCACCCGGTTGTTCATCCAGGATCATCGGCTCCTGGAAAACATCCCGAAAGGGGAGACGGAAGATGTCCTGAAGGACGCCCTGGAGGCGTTTCAGGCCTCCCGCAAGAACGTGGACGCCCGGATCGAGTCCTTCAAAGCGCAACAGGCCCAAAAACAAAAGGACCTCTTCGACAAGCTCGACCAGAAGCTGAAAAACGATCTGAAAAAGGATCGTTAGCGGTCCCGATCCCCTCGGCGGCTCTCAGCTTGGAGAGGGTCACAGCACCTCTGATTTATACAGCAAAAATTCGGTGGAAAGGATCCGCCCCCAATCCGCGCCGGGCCCCAAGACAAAGATTGACAAAGGGCCCGGAGTCGATTACTTTGTTTACCATCATTTCTTTTCCTTTCCTCTTGAAAAAAGGAGGTCCACCATGCACCGATCCCTTTTTATTCCGGTTCTTATGGTGATGGCACTGACGTTCGGCTGTGCCGCACCCCTGATCAAAGACGGCAAGAAAAACGACGCCGCAATCCTGGCGCGATCCCTGAAAGTGGCGAACAGCATCGAGGATGGGATTTACAAGGACGCCGCTGTTCGTGATATCGCCGAGGTTCATTCGGCCCTGGCAAATTATGACCAGGCCGTGAAAATCGCCATGAATATTGAAGACCCCAAAGTCCGCGCCTTCGCGCTCTTCGATATCGCAATCCACGCGTGGAATAATTTCCGCCGGGATGTCGCACAGGAATTGGTCGTTTCCACTGAAGAAACCATCAATACCATCGAAGAACCCCAAGTTCGAACCTACATGTTGATCACTTTGGCGGAAAACCTGAAGATCGTCGAAAAAGAAACAGAAGCGGTTCAGGCACTCTCCAAGGGTTTTGAACTGACCAAGGATATCGAAGACGCACGGATCAAAGCCTATCTTCAAACCGTCATCGCGGATCAACTCTCGAATCTCGGTGAAAAGACGCAGGCCGGAGACGTTCTCTCGGAAGCCTTCGAAACCGCCCAGGGCATCGACGACAACGAAGCGCAGATCACCATCATGGACATGATCGCCCACATTCTGGCCCGGGACGGTCAATTCGATCAGGCCTTTGAGGTGATCCAAAACATCGATGTACCGATCACCAAGGCCGCGGGACCGGATCGAATTTCCACCCTTTATCTGGCAAAGGGGGATTTCGACAACGCCGTCGAGATCGCCAGACAAATCGAAAACCCCTATACCCGTCTGTTCACGCTGGGCAGGATCAGCCGGCAGGCCTGGAAAGAAGGAAAAGAAGACCTGGCCTTGAGCCTGTTGTCCTCTTTGTCCGAGGAAGCCAGAAGCATCAATGAAGACATCCCCAAGGCCTTTGCCGAAAACCGGGTGGCAATCGGATTCACCCAGGCGAATCAACTCGACAAAGCATTGGATTATGCCAAAACCATCGAGGAGCCGTTCAACAAGGACGACGCACTGGAACGGATCGCCGTGGACTTTGCCGAAAACGGAGATTTCGGGAAAGCCATCGAAATTATGGGCCTTATCCAGGATGACTATTATAAAACGACCGCGGCGGCACGCGTGGCCGATATCTACCTGGATGCAGGAAAAAAAGACCTGGGGGAAAGCCTGTTGAATCAGGCGTTCGAACTGTCCAAAGATATCGAACAGGACTATCCGCGTTTTAAGGCCCTGGCGGTCATCGCGCCCTTATACGAAAAGCTTGGGAAACACGAAACCGCCCTGAGGATCACGGAAACGATCGAGGACGACCATCTGAGAAACACCGCGCTCTTCAGGATTGCGACGTGGTACACGCAAACCGCCCAGTATGAAAAAGCATTGCTGTGGGCGGAAACCATCGAAGATCCATATTACCAGGCGTCGGCCTATACCCATGTGGCCGCCCAGTGATCCCCAAAGTTGCATTAAAACACGGCGAATGGTGATCCCTGCCGTATTTTGATTGAACCCGATACGGCCGCTATTCGTAGCGGCCGTATTTTTTTGTTTTTCGAAAAAGGTGCGTATCCACATACACCGCTAAAATCTCCGCCGCCGCCCGGGGAGGACGCACCGTTAAATAATGATCGATGACGGAATGGGCCATCTCATGGGCCAGCATGCCTTCATGGACGTCGTTGACATTGATAAAAATCGTGTTCGTCTCGAAGATATACCAGGCGCGGACGTTCAGCTCCCCTCCGAACAGCGCTTTGTAGGCTTCCTGCAGTTCCTGCTTCCCGGAATATAATTGGATTTTGACCTTTTTTTTGCTCTTTTTCCGCATATCCAGGATTTCCTGCACCCGCTCGAACAATGCATCGATTTTTTCCGTGAAGCGTTTTCTTTCATTCCCGGAATCGGATGAAGAAAAAAGGCTCTTCAGGGAAAATTCTCCCGGGGAAAAGTCGATCTTTCGATCAAACTTTTCCAGGTCATCCGAACTGTTGTAACGGATTACCGTGTGTTGGGTTTCGATTTGCTTCCAGCGAGAGCCGTCTTCCGTTTTATTTTTATCGGAGGTGCTTTGAGAGGAAGGAAAGCTAAACTGAATTTTGCCCGGCGTTGCTTCCTCCCCCAGGGAAAGAAACGGCAGGGCAAAAACGGCAAAACTGATAAGCCCGATCCAGAGCAAAAAGAAACGCCGGGCGGCCCTCGGTGTTTCGGGAGACATGGATTCCTTATACTTTAAAGTTCTGGTGAATGGAGGTCCGGATACGCTCGAGTTCCGGCAGAAACGCCTTTCCGGTTTCTTTTTGCGCCATTTCCTTTTCCGCCTTGAGAATCTCGGATTCCAGTGAGAGCACCTTTTCCCTCAGGTTCGATACCATATCGGTAAAACTTTGGCTCAAGGCAACGAATTGATCCTTTTTGCGAAGGGTGATTTGAACGGTCAAATCCCCGTTTTTCACCAAGCCCATGTCTTTTTCAAAACGGAACATGGGCCCGGCGATCTTGTGGGAAACATAAAGGACGGTCACGATGGCAATAAGAGTCACAATCGCCAGGGTCACCGCATTGGTCAGCAACACGATGGGGAAAATGGCCGAGGCCGTGGGTTTCACGATAAGACGGCCGTGCTCGAAGGCGGTGGTCAGGGTTCCCCGGGACAAAAGGAGCACGGAGACGGTTGAAATGATCCCGCCCGCCAGGAGAATCAGGCAGAATTTCAATATGAACGTGAACTGGTAGCTCGGCTTGATGAACACTTTTCGTCTTTTATAGGGTCTTTCCTGAGCCATGGGCGTCTCCTTCTATCGGGTCCTTCAAAACATTTCTTTGTTTATTTCGATGGTTGCATTATTTTTCAGCGCCTCGATCCACTCTTTGAGCTTTTGGGTTTTTTGTTCTTCCTTCAATTGGGCCACAATCTCGTCCCGCACCTCTTCCAGGGGCGGCAGATTCGCATTGGCCGCCTTCATACTTTTATATCGCGCCTCGATATCCGCTTCTGAAATGACCACGCGCTTGCTGATTTCCGCTCCCTTCATCTCGATGAGATCCCGGATCAATGTCTGTTGCCAGTACCGCTCAATGGCCCTAATGAACTGTTCCCTGCGATCCAGTTTCAGCCGCATGGCTTCCTGGATCAAAAGCTCCTTGCGGATCAGTTGATCCAGGAATTTTTTTTTGCTTTCCGGTGTCAGCTTAAAATCCGGCTCCATCTCGATATCGCCCGCCAGTTGCTGCTCGAACTCGTTGAGGGTAAGGTGATAATCATTGATCTTGGCCAGGATTTTTTCCTCGGGCGGCTCCTGCCCGCAACCACTGAGGATCAGCCCCCCTGCGAACGCCATGAAAAATATTAATGCTATAAATTCAAGCGGTTTCAGGCCATACGGATTCGTGGATGGAAAAAAGAAACGCTGCATAGAACCCTCCCTTTCTGATCGTCGGGAAAAATTTTCCTGGACGGCATGCGCGGAACAATGCCTTTGATATGTATTTGGCATATATGTCGTGTATTTTCAACTCGAATCCTTGAACCGTTGATGAAAAATCTCATCAAAATAATTTGACTTTTTTATTTTTCGGTAATAATATGCGCCCATCTTCAAAAAGGATATCATGCCCAATTATCGCTCCATTCACCCTCAAGGCACGAGGAGGTTACGCCATGAAGATCAGCAACCCAAAGGGAAAATGGATTCTCGGGTTTGTCACCTGTCTTCTTATCTTTTCGTTATCACCCGGAATCATGGCAGGTAGCATTAATCAATCAACCGTTTCCACTGACGTGACCGTTCAATCCGGCGTATTGCTGGCGGCCAAGGATACGGACGAGCCGCAAAAGGAAATCCCCACCTATTACAAGCTGCTCAAGCAAGCCATGGACCAGTTGTTTGCGGTTATCGAGTCCATCGCCAACGACAAGACACTGACCCTGCAGCAGCAGCAGCAGAAAGTGGAACAGTTCATCATGGTTGTCCGGTGGGGGCCTGAAAAGAAAGATACCTTCTGGGCCATGGACATGCAGGGAAAACACCTGGTCAACGTGTATCAACCGGACCTCGTGGGAAAAGACTTGAGCGACTACGCGGATCCCATGGGCATCAAGCCCTTTGCCGAGGCGCTTCAGCTGGTCCGTGAAAAGGGAGAAGGGTTCGTCAATTACAGCTGGCCGAGGTATGAAGGGAAAATGTCGGTTCCCCACACCGCTTACGTGCGGTTGATGTCCCAATGGGATATCGTTTATGGTACCCATGTACCCACGGATCTGGTTGAAGGGTACGAGGAACCGGATGTTGTCCTCTATGCTCCGGAGCTTCAAAACCAACCACCACCGGAACCAGCTACTGCAGGACAGACCAATTAACCCCAATCCCTAAATCAAAGCAGACTCAAAGGTTATGTGTGTTTGCTTACCTTAAAGCAAGGTGGAAGGAATGATTGAAAAGTCAATACGATATTTCATCGGTTTTGTCGTGTCTACGCTGTTGGTATTAACCTGTTTCGATATGACTTTTGCAGATGCAAAATTCAGTTTCAAACCCAGGTTTTCAGCGAGCGCCCAATACGACAGTAACTTTTATCGCTCGGAGGAAAATGAAAGAGAAGTTTATACCTACCTCTTTCAACCCGGAATCGGGGTCGGCCTTGAATCGGCGAAAAGCAAATTCACCCTGGATTACACCTTCGAGGCCTATCTTTATGACGACCAAAGCGATGTGCCCGAAGGGGAAGAAGCGGCCGACGAAGAAAACTATATCGGGCATATTATCGTGTTGGATGGGATTTACAGCCTCACGGACCGACTCGACTTGATGCTGAATAACTCCTACAACTACACCCGCCGCCCCCAGGAATCGGATGTTTTTTCAAACAGCGTGGCCCGGGACAAGTACTGGATCAACCGTTTTACCCCTGGGATATTCTATGACTTCAACGAACGACTCACGGCGGGGCTCCGGTATCGCCGGACCGACCTGAAGTACGTGGATGATGAGACCGGAAAAAGCGATTTTCTGGAACACCGGATCCTTTTCAATCTCATCTACAACCCCACCCGTACCGTCACCCTGGACCTGGATTATCAGCGGTGGACCAACGAGGAAGAAGCCGAGGATCTCGAGGAGCGAGAATATACATCGGATCAGATCGCCCTTGTGGTCGAAAAACGGTTCACCTACGTGGCCCTCCAGGGTGGCGTGGGATACCATATCCGGGACTGGGATGACAAAGATCCGGAACTCGAAGAGGAAGACAGCATCGTCTATAAAGCCTCGGTCACCTGGCAAAGCCCGCCCCCTCCGGATATCACCCAACGCCGGGGGCAAAAAGGCGTTCGATCCAAAACCCATGCCTACCTGGCCGGGGAGCGTAATTTCAACAACCTGGGATACTACTTCGACACTTACGTGGCGGATCGGATTACCGCCAGCGTGGGTTATGTGTTTCTCGAAAAATTCGAAACCTTCCTTAGGGGATGGTACTCCATTTATGATTACACGAGCCAAACCGGGCTCACCCCCGAAGGGAGCACGGAGTTTAGGGAAGATAAAGTCTACGACATTGAAGCCGGCATCGGCTATCTGATCCGGGAAGATATGGCCCTTTCCTTCAGGGTCGGAAACGAGAACCGGGATTCCAACATCGCCGGTTTCGATTACGACAACAATTATGCCATGCTGGTCTTTGATTTCAACTACGATCTATTCGCCCGGGGAGGCTATAATAAGGAAGCATCCTATTATCGATAATCCCTTACTTCCCCTTTTGTGACCATACTTTTATATCAGGCTATGGCCAAAAGGGGTCTTCATTTAAAATGTGACCCTTGTATCGCAGAACAAACAAAAACATGGATCTGAAGGTGTTTCTCAAGCCCGTTACAGTGCATCTTTTCTGGTTCTTGATTTTCCTTCCGGGCGTTTCTTTTCTCCAGCCCTTTTCTTATGCACAGGAAAAAGGTTATCAAATCGGTGTCAACGATGTGCTTCACCTGATTATCTATGCCGGCGGCGAAAAGCAGCACGAATCGGATTTAACCGTGTCCCCGCAGGGAATGGTCAACGCCCCTTTCATCGGCATCATCAAGGCCCAAGGACGCACAGTCAATCAATTACAAAACGAAATCTTGAGACTCCTTGCAAAAGACTACTTTGTAAACCCTGAAGTGGACGTTTTCGTCAAAGAGTACCACAGCCTTCAATATTACATCTCCGGCGCCGTACACACGCCTGGACTTTACAAAACGACCGGTGAGATGACCCTCCTGGAACTCATCGCCAAAGCCGGCGGGACGATACCGGAACGGGGAAGGCTGGCCTATATCATGCGGAGCAGCCCCGAAGAGGCGGCAGCCGATACGGAAAATAACGATCCATCCGCCCCCAGGGAACCCATCAAAGTCAACCTGCAGCAACTCCTGGACAAGGGGGATCTCAGTGTCAATATCCCTTTGAATCCCGGGGATGTGGTCTATATCCCCATGCAGATCTCCTTCAACATGGCTGAATCGAAGGTATACGTGGAAGGAGAAGTGGCTAAGCCCGGCATATATGATTATCAACTGGGAATGACGGCGTTGAGCGCCTGCATCTATGCCGGGGGGTTCACCAAGTTCGCCGCCCCGAACCGGGCGAAAATCATCCGCCAAAAAGGCGAGGACGTGGAAATCATCAAGATCAACCTGAACCGCGTTCAATCCGGAAAAGACAAAGACATCGAACTCCAGCCCGGAGACCGGATCCATATCCCGGAAACCTGGATTTAAACACGATCAGCCTGTAAAGCCCGAATCAAATGTATACACCCGCAAACGAACGATTGACGATAACCGACTATGTGCGGATCCTGGATCGCCATAAATGGACAATCGCCTTTGTCCTGGCAGTCTGCATCCTGCTGACCCTTTGGCACAATTCGAAGCTGGTGCCCATTTACAGCGCGAGAACCACAATGATTATCGACCGGGAAACGAGGGCACCGATTCCGGGGCAGGAACGCGATTATCAGTCCTACCTGTCGGAAACCCTGACGTTTCAAACCCATTATAAAATGATCACCTCTCTTCCCGTATTGGAGCGTGTTGTCGAGATTCTTGAACTCGATAAAAAAGACACCCGGAAACAACAGGAAGAAGTCGAAAAGATTTTTCCTTTTCGACAATATATCACCACCTTCAAAAAAAACGTGCGTGCCATTTTAGACCGGTTTTTATCACCTGCTCCCGATGGTTCGGATGATGACGTTTCAATCCCCTTGGAAAATCCCAAAACCGTTATCGCAAGGTCCTTGAGAGGCGTCATCACTGTTGAACAGGTCGAAGAAACGCGTCTTTTCAACATCACCGTCACCCACACGAATCCCGAGATGGCAAGGGACGTCGCCAATGCACTGGCGCAGGCGTACATTGACTTCAATATTGAAACCCGGGTGAAAGCCTCTCAAAATACGTTGAACTGGCTCGGTAGAAACCTAGAGGAGATGAAGGTCAACCTCGAGAAGGCAGAAAAGGAATTCACGGATTTCAAACAAAGAGAACAGCTGGTTTCCATCGAAAAAAATCAGGAGATCATCACGCGAAAGATCACCGAGTTCAACGATGCCTTCATTGCCGCCAAAAGCAGGAGGCTTGAAATCGAAACCAAACTCGATAAGCTCAAACAGATTTCCGGATCCCAGGGAGGCATTCCCCAGCTTCGATCCCTGGTGTCCAACGAGTTGATCGACTCTTTATACAGTGAACTCCTTGCCGCAGAAGTCGAGTTGTCCAAACTAAGCAACGTTTACAAGGAAAAGCACCCGAAAATCGTCGAGATCAAAACCAAGATCGCCAACATCAAAAGCACCATAAACGATGAGATTAAAAAAGAGATCTACAAGCTGGAAACGGAGCGAACCGTCCTTTTGTCCAAAGAAAAAGTCATCCAGGACACCATCGCTGATTTCAAGAAAGAGGCCATGGAGACCGGAAAAAAGGAGCTCGGACACAACATCCTCAAACGAAATGTGGAAATGAACCAGCGGCTCTACGATGCGCTTCTATCCAGCCTGAAGGAAGCCGATCTTGCCAAGAACCTGGATGTTTCCAATATCCGAATCATGGAAAAGGCCCTGTTGCCCGCATCTCCCATCGGACCCGATAAAAAACGGAACCTCATCCTTTCCGTCCTTATCGGTTTGATGCTGGGTGTGACCTACAGCTTTTCCTGGGAGTTCCTGGACCGGTCTTTTAAAACCGAGGAAGAGGCCCAGAAATATTTGAAAATTCCGGTGCTGGGAATCATCCCGAAGACGAACAGAAAAGCAAGATGACGACAGACCAGGACCTCAAAATCAATTCCCATTTTCTGGACGGACTCTACCTGGGGGCCTTTCCTTCCCAATCGAGATTTGCGGAGTCCTTCCGATCCCTTCGAACAAACCTCCATTTCTCGTTTGCCGAAGGGGAATTTCAAAGCATTCTGATAACCAGTGCCGGCCCGGAAGAAGGCAAATCCACGGTGGCGGCAAATCTCGCCTATACCCTTGCCCAGGCGGAAAAACGGGTGCTCATGATCGACGCCGATTTGAGAAAGCCCAAGTTAAGCGCCTTACGTCCTTCTTTGGACAAAATCGGGCTTTCCCGGCTTCTGGCGAGCGTCTTTGAAGCGAATATCGATTCCGGATCTCTCGGAAATTTTTCCACCAGCGATCTCCTGTGGCTGGCCGCCTTTCAGAAACGAACGGGCGTGCTGCATCTCACCGAAAAAGACAATAAGGTCGATATATATATTAAAAAGGGAGAACTGACCGACGTCAACTGGATCAGCCGGCCGGAAGAAAAGCGCCTGGCCTCGCTTTTGGTGAAACAGCAGGTTCTTACGAAGGATCAGGTTCAGGATGCCTTTGTGCAACAGAAAAATACCGGCCAGCAGCTCGGTTTCATCCTCCTCAGCCTGGGATACATTAAAGAAGAAGAGCTGCTCGGTTTTATCCGCCTGCACATCATCGAGAGCTTGCGCCAGGCCCTCCAGATGAAATCGGGGCAGTTTTTCTTTGAAAAGCTGCCCCTGGCATATTTTGAAAGACCCCGCTTCAACCCGCCGGATCTCCCCCAGATTCTCCAGCAGGTCATCATCGGTGAAGAGGAAATCCCATATCTCCAGAAACTGGTTTACTCCTGCATCGCCAGGACCGATTCTGAATATTTGTTTCTGCTGCCGTGCGGCCCCATTCCGAAAAACCCTGCGGAGCTTTTAGCCACCCAGCAGATGAATTTCTTTCTTTCTTTTTTAAAGCGCCGGTTCGACTTTATCGTCCTTGATTCGCCCCCGATTCTTCCCGCCAGCGACGCGTTGATCATGGCCCCCTTTGTGGATGGCGTACTCCTTGTGACACGGGCTGGGAAAACGAATCGTCAATTCGTCAAAAAAGCGGTGGAACAAATCCGGATGGCCAAGGCCAACCTTCTGGGGGTGATCTTAAATCAACTCGATTTTAAAAGAGAACGATATTATAAATACTACACGAAATATTATGGCAAAACGACATAGTATTTTATGCTGCGCTCCAATCCCAAACAAGATTCCTTCCATGCATTCATCCGACCTTTCCAGCCGTCATGCATAGAGCCGCTCTTTTCGCAGCAATTCTCGCCTCTTCCTCCATATTGTTTTTTTTATTGTCTTTTCGGGCGATCGCCCAATACCAATACTCACAAGGTCTTTCCCTGCTCCGAAATAAACAATATGCCTCTGCCCTAATCCGCCTGAAAAAATCGACCGCGTTTCAAGGCGGTGAAGCACGCAACTGGAAAGCCGTCGGGGATGCGTACCATGCGCTGGGAGGAGAAGTCCCCTTCTCGGAAACCTACCCGCTCGCTATAAAGGCAAGAGACGCTTACAGGATCGCAAGCCGGCTCAATCCAATGGATGCGGAAAATTTTTTCGGCCTTGCCGTTGCTGAACAGCGCCTGGAACGACTATACCCTTTCTTCCACACCGGGAAAAACCCCCATGACCCTTTACCTTATATCCATCGCGCCATCTCTTTGTACCCCAAAAATCTTTTATACCACTTTTTCCTTGCCGATTATTACTATACACGAATGGAGCTTGACGCGCTCGAAAAGACCGTTTTTCATGCAGCACTTCTCTCACCGGAAAGTTATGGACACGTAAAAAAGCAGCCCTATTGGAAAATCTCAACGGTCAAAGCCGCCTTTCGGCAGGGACTTTTACAGGCGATTCAGGATAAAACAAACGCAATTTCAGCACACACCGTTATGGCCGCCATCCTCGAAAGCGAGAAAGAATGGAAAGGCGCCCTTTCTCATTATGAAAAATTGCCGGTTCCCGATGAAAAAAGAAAGGCGGCACAATACTACTTTCATTTGGGACGCCTTTATGAAAACGCCGGCGAAAAACACTCGAATTCCGAATATTTCGCTAACGCCGTCCGATATTACCAAAAAGCGGTCACGCTGGATCAGTGGGATAGCGCTTATCAGCGGCATTATGAACAACTGACGCAAAAGTATAGTGTAACCCAATAAAATGGAAAATGATTCTTTTTTTTCATCTTTGTTGGATCGAGTCACTCGGGTTACCATTTGTTTTGTTCTCGTTTTTGCGCCGTTGTCCAATTCGTTTTTAAACGCATGGGCGGAAAGCACGATTCATTTGCTGACGCTCTTGGCCCTGACCGCTGTTTTATTAAAATACACCGCTGATCGACGGTGGAAATGGATCCGCACTTCTTTGGATTTCCCCATCCTGATTCTTCTGAGTGGGTGTATTGTCGCCTCTTTTTTCTCTGTTCATCGCCAAACAAGCTTTTGGACGGTGATATCGCTTTTGAACTGTACGGCTCTTTTTTACCTGACCCTCCACGCTTTTCAAACCCGAAGCCATTTTCGAACTTTGATCTGGACGATTCTCTTCACAGCCCTTATTGTCTCGGTCATCGGCCTGATCAAAAAATTTTGGGGCAATCCTTTCCCTTTTTGGCATTACGAATACATGCGGGGAAACGCCGGACAATTGATCTCCACATTTTCCAATCGGAACCACCTGGCAAGTTACATGGTGATCATGGTTCCCCTGACAATCGGATTTTTGCTCACGGACTTTCACAGCGCCCGCTCTTTTCTTCTGAGTGCCTTTTTAAGTGTGTTCCTTTTTGTGTTGATCACATGTTTTGCGAGAAGCGCATGGGCATCCGCTATTGCATCCGTCCTCTTCCTGGTCTTTGTCCTCATTCTTTCCGGATATTACGAAATAAAAAAGATCATCGGAATTACTATTGGGGGATTGTTCCTTGCATTTGTGGTGATTGCTTTGAATACCGAAATCATCCACCGATTTTTAACCATCGGTACGGACGACCTTTCGGGTCGTGTCACGGTATGGAAAAACGTCATTGCGATGATAAAAGAACATCCCCTTACCGGGACGGGACCGGGGACATTCACCCATGCGTTCACCTTGTATCATCCCCCTGCCTATGATTATCGCCAGACCCTGGCACATAACGAATATCTTCAATTCATTGCGGAAACCGGGCTCCCGGTCCTTGTCGGTCTGGCGTGGTTGATTTTATCGGTTTTCATCAAAGGGTTTCAAAAGATCAAACACCCCAGCCGCCTGGTGCGCGGCATAACCATCGGCGCCATGGCTGCTTTTGCCGCAATGCTGGTCGATGCCCTGGCAAGCTTCAACTTTCATCTCCCGGCCGTAGCGCTTACCGCTTCGGTGTTGATTGCCGTAATCGTCTCTCCCGATCCGATTTCCCTGCCCAGGAAATGATCTGTTTGAGGGTGCTTCAAATTCGTGTATCTGATTTTAATTGTTGACAAAAGCATTTGTTCGCCATATGAATGGTGTTCAATATTGAACAGTTCGGGTTTTCCACATGAAAACGGTAAGCCAAGATGGAGTTTTCTGAACACACCTTTCGGGTCCTGGACGCCCTGGATACCCATACCATCACGACCCAGCGTCAGTTATCCAAGCATGCCGGCGTCAGCCTGGGCCAGGTCAACTATGTCCTGAAAACCCTTCTGGAAAAAGGATTCGTCAAGCTCGGCAATTTTAAAAAAAATCCCCGCAAAATCGGTTACGCCTATCTTCTGACGCCCAGCGGCATCGAGGCCAAATCGACGCTTGCGGTGCAATTTATTGTATCCAAGCTGAAAGAATATCAACGGCTTCGCAAGATCATTACGGACAGGCTTTCAGAAATCGAAAAAAGGAATCTTCAACGTATTGTTTTCGTGGGACCCGGCATCATTTATGATGTTTTGAATTCCGTAATTGAAGAAAAGAACCTGACTTTATCCCTCGTCGCCAGGTGCAGCAACTTAAAAGAACTGAAGGCCGTCCCAACGCGTAATTACGATATCGCCATTTTAGGAAACGGAGATCCTGAAGACCTCAAGAAATGCAGGAGGCAAAAAGACCAAAATCAAATCGTTTCCCTGTGGTAGACGGATTTCCAAACATTTACCGCGTTTGTCAGTATTCAACATATTTCTATTAATATCAATCGGTTATTCTTTTACTCACCGGGATATCGACCAGGCGGAGCTATGCGTTCGCAATGCGCCAAGCTATCAGTATGATTTTGTAACTTTTTATCGAGAACATCTGCACGATGAGTGGCTCGATCAAAATTACTGAAATCGAAAAACAGGAAATGCGAGAAGATGCCGCCGATCCCAAAAGAAGGGATGTGTTCCGCCTGGCAAGGGAACACAGCCAAAAGGGAAGCCTTGACGATTACATCGATTTTTTATCGGAAAACATGGAATATTTGAACCTCTCCCCCACCCCGAAAATCACGAAGAACTACAAACTATAGTAAAAAGAATATGATCTCTCCATCCGATAAAGAGCGTTTAAGGTCCCACCTCCACTCTCTGGAATTATACAATACGTGGGAACGCGATCATCCCGCGGCGTTCAGCCCGACATTCGCCATCGCATCCATAGGATATCTCTACCAGCTGCTTCCTCTTGAAGAAAGAAAACGGACCTTTGACATCAATGAAATCACTCGCAGACGAAAGATATTTTCCGAACTGAAAGACCAAAATGACAGACCTTGAAAAGGCACTCATCGATTTATCGCAAACCTTATCGAATAATCGAATACCCTATATGGTCATCGGCGGGATGGCCAATGCCGTTTGGGGAAATCCAAGGGTGACGCTTGACATCGACGTGACGATCTGGGTTTCTGATCAAAAAATACAAAACGCCGTCCGGATATTATCCGAACCATTTGAAGTTCTCGTATCAAACCCAAGAAACTTCATCCGTGAAACGAGGGTACTGCCGCTTCAAACAAAAAGCGGCGTTCGATTGGACGTTATCTTTGGATCCCTTCCCTATGAAAAAGAGGCCATCTCCCGTGCCGTCGAGATCGATATCGCCGGAACCCCGGTTCGCTTCTGTACCCCTGAAGATCTGATCCTTCATAAAATCATCTCCAAACGCGAAAAAGACCTCGATGATATCCGAGCCATCGTAAAACGAAGACTGCAAAAGCTCGATCTGAAATACCTTGAGCCCCGTATACGCGAACTCGTAAAAATAATGGAAGCGCCCGACCGGTGGAACAAGTGGCAGGAATGGAAAAAAGAAGCCTCCGAATGAAAAAATCGGCGCCTTCTGCATCTCAAATTTTCCCTCTGCGCACTCTGCGAGAAACACATGCCGAATCGCTCGAATGATTGGTTTCGTCAGGCGGAACGGGATTTGGATCAGGCCAGGGATTCTCGTCTTTCCGGCCGGCATGAATGGGCCTGTTTTGCGGCACACCAATCCGGGGAAAAGGCTGTAAAAGCACTCCATCTGAAGTTGGGCCAGGAAGCTTGGGGCCACGTCGTCGCCAAACTTCTGATCGAATTACCGGAAAAAATCCGGGTCCCTGAGGATCTTATCGAGAAAGGCCGGGTACTTGATGCCTATTATATCCCGCCACGATACCCGAACGGGCATCCGGAAGGCGCGCCCTTTGAACACTACGGACCCTTACAAAGTAAAGAGGCAATCCAATATGCCTGTGAGATCCTTGACTTCGTCCGTACTCAGATGGCCTGACCGAGATACCACAATCCGCCATCTTCAAGTTTGGGCGGGAAAAGTCGCCGCCATGAGACCGGAGGTGATCCGTATCGGATATTTTGGTTCCCTGGCACGGGGCAACTGGGGCGTGGGAAGCGACCTGGATCTCATCATTATTGTGGAAAAATCCGACGAGCCGTTTATACGCCGAGGAACCGCCTGGGATACTTCCTCGCTGCCGGTTCCTGTGGATGTACTGGTCTATACCCTTTCCGAGTGGAAGCAAATGGATCCGAACTCCCGCTTCAGCCGAACATTGCTTAAAGAGGTGGTCTGGGTCTATGAGCGCGACAGGGTGTAGTCAAAATGGCACATATTCCCATTCAAAACAATTTTTTCAAACCAATGAGCCCGGAGAAAAAATTATATGGAAAAGATTGCAAAAAAATTTAGATCCTTCCAGGAAGCCGAAGAATGGGATATCCTCCAGCAGATCCGAATGACCCCTTCCCAGCGGCAGGCAATCGCGAAAAAACTTCGGGAAAGATTTTTCGGCAAAAACAACCCGGATGTCCGGGAATATCACCGCAAAAAATGACAGATTTTCAATCCTCTAAAACGGGATTCAAAAATAATCCGATGGATTATCATCAAACCCGGAAGCTCAGAGAACGGCTCAGAAATAGGAAAGCCTCTCATATCCAGATGCTTCATGAGGAAGCCCAACGATTAACAAAAGAAGCCGCGAAAATGGGGGCGCTGAAAGTTATCCTTTTTGGTTCCCTTGCGCGCGGTACCCCTACCCTTTCAAGCGATCTGGATCTCATTATTGTTCTGGACGATAAACAAGATTTTTTACATCGAACCGCTTCGGTTTATAAACGATTAAAACCAAGAATCGGCGTCGATTTGCTCATATATACCCCTGAAGAAATAAAGAAGATGGAAAATAATCCTTTTTTTCGGCAATGTTTAACCCAAGGAAGGGTACTGTATGAGGTATGACGCAAAAGCTGAAGGGTTCCGCTGGCTGAAACAAGCCGAAGCCGACAGGATAGGCGCCCAGTTGCTCTTCGACGGCGGCAGTTACCACCTGGCGTGTTTCGTCGGACAACAAATCGCCGAAAAAGCCCTAAAGGCCTATCTCTATGCCCAAGGGGAGGAATTCGTTGTCGGCCATTCCGTCGAGGCGCTCTGCCGCTGGGCCGCCGAATTCGAAGCCGGTTTGGACGATCTTCGGGAAGAAATCGCCCCGCTGGATGCCTATTATATACCCACACGATATCCAAACGGATTGCCGGATGGTATACCGGCTCAAATATACACCAAGAAGGTGGCTAAAGAAGTGCTTCGAATGGCGGATCAAACCCTTTCCTTTGTTCGCAATAAACTCCAGGAATAATCTAAGATCAAAAACTTATTGCTTTCCTTCCGGATAATTTCGGAAGGGCGTCTCTTGTTCTGCCGAGATGAAACCTCCCTTGTTTCATTCAAAGAAAATACGTATTTATATTATATCGATGTCAAACCATTGCTTGACCGGACAAACAGCAGTTTCCTGGAAAGACTAAATTGCGGGAGGTTTGGGGAAAGAAACTATGCTGGAACGGCTTAAGCGTCTCGAAGAAAACATCGCGGAACTGAATCGATTCAAAAACCGCTTTTCATTGGACGATGTCCAAAAAGACAAAATCAATTTTTTAGAAATGCCGCGAATGCCCCATGGATAGGAGCCGTTATATGCCTGAAAGAAGCAAGGACTGGCTTAACCAAGCCATCCGGGATTTAGAAAAAGCGCGAATGGATTTGAAATGGCAATACTACGAGTGGGCCTGTTTCACCGCCCAACAAGCCGCTGAAAAAGCGGTGAAAGCCCTCTTCCAGCATCTTCATGCGGATGCATGGGGGCATTCCGTCAGCGCACTGCTCAAAGAACTCCCGACAGATCATATCCCCGGCACCGACTTGGTTGAAAAGGCCATTCAACTGGATCGATTCTATATTCCCACACGATATCCCAATGGATTCGCCAGTGGAATCCCCAAAGACTATTTCACGAAAAAGGACGCGGAAGATGCCTGCCATGCCGCCGCAGCCATCATCGACTTTTGTAAAAGTAAAATTTCTTGATCCGGAACGGATCCTTGCCGGGCTGACCGAAATCGCCGGAAGTCTGATCTTGAATAATCCAAATATCAAGGGCATCTACCTTTTCGGGTCCCTGACTCGAAAAAAAATTGTCCCGGGCAGTGATGCAGACATTTTGATCCTCTTGAAAAAGGATGACCGCAGGATGATCGACCGGATTCCGGAATTCCATAAACATTTTCTGACATCCTCTGTCCCCACGGATATTTTTCCTTACACGGAAGCGGAAATCCGGAATTTTTTGAACGAAAACAATTCGTTTATCAGATCCATCTGGAAAGAAAAAATCGTCCTTGCCGAGCAATAGCCGTTTATTTCATGTCATCAACATCCTGAATCCTGGCATACATCGCCCTCTTTTATATGAAAACCGGTTTTAGAATCCTCAAACCCCTTGTTATGTTGAACGCCGCCCCGGTGAAATGGCCCTTCGGAATTTAACTGGATAAATCGGGCGGCACCAACAATCGAAGTTGTTTTTGAGAATTTTTTAAAAACCGGGCCCTGTTAAAGATTCCTTTTAAAAAGGACAAATAATGGTTGATTTGTCCCTCATATAAGGATAATATGTTCCACCCATGGAAACCATCCTTGAACAATTGATCGCCGATTTTCACGAGCGGAATATTCCCCCCCTTACCCCACGCCGAATCCGCATGCCACTGTTACCCAATAAGGCCGATACCGTTATCGGAATGCGTCGATCCGGCAAGACATATTTTGTTTATCAAACCATATCCGAACTCCTTTCTAAGGGTATCGACAAGGAATCTATCCTTTATCTGAACCTGGAGGACGAACGCCTCCTCCCCATGACCGCCGCTGATCTTCATCGTATCACCGATACCTACTACCGGCGCTATCCCCGTTTGAAAGATACGCCTTATTTCGAATACCATCCCCTTGCGCTACTTGATTCGTCACCTGATCCATTCCAATGCGAATCTGTTCAGCGTCAATAAATTTCGATTCAAAATATTTTGAATCACGGAATGATCTCCTTTTCATGACCGTATTTTCGATGACCACATCTTGGCACGGACCCCTACTCAAAACGATTTTTTCAAACAAATGAGCCCGGAGCAAAAATTATATGGAAAAGATTGCAAAAAAATTTAGATCCTTCCAGGAAGCCGAAGAATGGGATATCCTCCAGCAGATCCGAATGACCCCTTCCCAGCGGCAGGCAATCGCGAAAAAACTTCGGGAAAGATTTTACGTCAAAAACAATCCCGATATCCGGGAATATCACCGAAAAAAATGACAACACCTCAATTCTCCAAAGATGTTCAAGATTTCCTTTCCCCTGAGCCCCGCGCAAAAATTGAATCCGAGCATCCTGCGCTCTCTTTGTACTCTGGGAGATGATTCTCTTTCGAGGGAAATTATGACCAACAAAGAAATATTGGGTATTTTACGTTCAGAAAAACAGTATCTTAGAAATAAATACGGGCTTTTGACCATAGGGCTTTTCGGTTCCTACGCGAAAGAAACGCACCAACCCGGGAGCGATATCGATTTTCTTGTTGAACTAACCGAACCTCGCTTTGATTACCTTGCTGGTCTGCAGATATATCTCGAAAAGAGATTGGGGAAACCGGTCGAACTCATTCGGAAGAGGAAAACCCTGAGCGAACGCTTCTTGAGAAGAATTGAGAAGGATATTCACTATGTATGATGAAGATATCATTGAGATTTTGAATGCTTTACTCGACTCAATCATCCTTATACAGGAAAGATTTTCAAAAATCACTGAACCTGGAGATTTCGTTTCAACATCAGATGGAATTATACTATTGGATTCAATTTCAATGAGACTTCAAGTCATCGGCGAGTCGGTTAAGAAAATTCAAAAGAAGGATTTTTCATTCTTGAACCGTTACGCTGAGATCGAATGGGATAAGATAGCACGATTTCGAGATCTGGTTTCTCACCACTATGAGCATGTTGACTATGAAATTATTTTTGACATCTGTTCAAACCATATTCCAAAACTGAGGAACGTCATACAAAGGATGAGGAAAGAGATTGCTGAATTAAAGAATTCACAACACTGAAAGTGCGTTTGTAAAAAATTTGGGCAATCCCTCAACTTACGCGGAATGCGTCCAGCTTCTTCAACGACAAGGTTATATCGATGACCTTTGAGTAGCCGACTTGTCGGGATGATCGGTTTAAGAAATTTACTCTTTCATGAATACATCACAATTGATATCCGGAAACTCTACCCTTTGTTGGACCGCATTGATGAATTCATCGAATTCGGCCAAAAAATATCAAAAATCGTTTGAACGCAAAATCGGGAAAAAACCAAATAGAAAATATCGAAATGGCACAGCCCCCTACCCAAAACGATTTTTTCAAACAAATGAGCCCGGAGCAAAAATTACGGCTTTTTCTGGAGCTCCATGAATGTGCATGGAAACTGAAAACAGCGGGTTTGCGCCACCAGCATCCAGACTGGACGGAAGAGCAAATTCAAAACAAGGTCAGGGAAATATTCCTTTATGCCCGAACGTGACCTTCTGAAAATATTCATCTCCCGGTTCAACCAATTGGGCATCCGTTACACAGACCAAACAGACCAGACCCCCCCGCACCTTGCAATAAACTTTATCCCGTGAGAAAATGAAAACAAGATTGTTTTTCGATATTCCACAGTCCCAAAGGAGGAAAGAATGAAAGGAGAACTGACGGCGATCATTGAAAAAGCGCCTGAAGGTGGATTCTGGGCAATATGTCCAGAGGTTCCAGGAGCCAACGGACAAGGGGAAACCATCGAAGACGCCAAGGAGAGCCTTAAAAGAGCCATCACGCTTATTATTGAGGATCGTCTTGAAGACATAAAGAGAGGCCTTCCGGAGGATGCCATCCAGGAAACGATTGCGATCTGATGAAGAGGACTGACTTGGAACGGAAATTACGGATTGCGGGTTGCTACCTCAAGCGTGAAGGAGGTTCCCATTCACTTTGGATGAACCCAAAAACAGGCATTACTGAACCGCACCAGCGAGCGCACTCCCTGCAGCTTGATGCAGGGTTAGCGAGCGAATCTAAAATTAGGTAAAACTCCTTACGGTGGAGATTCCCCGCAGCTAGCTGCGGGGAGATACAACCTGTTCCACGGCACAATGAAATAAAAGAACCGTTGGCAAAAAAAATCTTGAAAGCTTTGGATGCCGAATCCTGAATCTTGAATCTCGAATTCCGTATGATTTTTTCAAACAAATGAGCCCGCAGCAAAAATTACGGCTCTTTCTGGAGCTCCATGAATGTGCATGGAAACTGAAAACAGCGGGTTTGCGGTTCCAGCATCCAGACTGGACGGAAGACAAAATTCAAAACAAGGTCAGGGAAATATTCCTCTATGCCCGAACGTGATCTTCTGAAAATATTCATCTCCCGGTTCAACCAATTGGGCATCCGCTACATGGTCACCGGAGCTGTGGCATCCATCACATACGGCAAACCCCACCTGACCCATGATCTAATATGAGAGAACTTGCCGAATTGCTGAATGAGATGGTCGACAAAGGGGTGATCAAAAATTATGCCATATTTGGCGCAATGGCGCAGATACGGTACGCCGAACCGGTGGCAACTTTGGATATTGATGTTTTAGTTGGGGTTTCAGAGGTCGAAAGAATTGATATTTTGAGGGAGATATATTCGTATTGCGAAAAGAAAGGCTACAGTACAGAAGGGGTGGCCATTCGGGTGGGAACATGGCCGGTTCAGTTTGTTCCGGTTTTCAGCGAGTTGACACGAGACGCAATGGAGCAGGCGGAAACAGCGGACTTCGAAGGCGTTCCTCTTCGGGTGGTTGAAGCGAAATATCTTGCTGTAATTGCATTGAGTGCCGGCAGAGCAAAAGATTTCGCCCGCATATTGGCTTTGCATGAAGCCGGTGCCGTGACTTGGCATGAAATCAGCACAATCACTAATCAGTATGGATTGTCTCATGAATGGAACCGATTCAAAAAAAGATTCCAAATTCAATGAAGTATCTTTTTTGCTGAATCAATATACTCGCCAGCAAAAAAAACTCCGGATGCTCACTTGGCCCGAAAAAGTCCGCTTGGTGGAAAAGGTGAAAAGGTCGGTTTTATTGATGAAATTTTCAAAAAAGGGATTAACCCCTCATGAAGACCACGAAACTTCGTGAAAGATTTTACAAAAAAAACCCCGGAATCTGTTTCGCTTCCAACCGGCCGTCTGGTTCCAACCGGTGTCCGATGTGAACCCTGTGAATGCGATATGATTGTGTTAAATTAAAATACAACTTGTATTTTTCACAATTTACCTGTTTCAAACCTTTTTAACGCTTCTGGCCGGCCGCATCGGACAGATTCTCAATTATACATCCCTCGGCAATGATATCGGCCTTTCCGGCACATCCGTCAAAAATTAGATCAGCGTCTTAAAAGCCACATTCGTCATATTTGAACTCCAGCCGTTTTTCGAAAACATCGGTAAGCGGGTGATCAAATCTCCTATATTTTTACCGCAACACCCATGGAAACGAGGTGGACCTTGTCCTGAAAAGGCAACGTCGGCTCATTCCAATCGAAATCAAATCCGCCGCGACGTTTACCAAAGACTTTTTAAAAGGAATCGACCGGTTTATAAAAATAACCAAAGACCGATGCCGAGCCGGTTATGTGTTGTATAATGGAGATGACACGTTCCAGCTCAATCACATTTCGATTCAAAATATTTTGAACCACGGAATGATCTCCTTTTCATGACCGTATTTTCGATGACCACATCTTGGCACGGATCCCCACTCAAAACGATTTTTTCAAACAAATGAGCCCGGAGCAAAAATTACGGCTTTTTCT